>Ga0209344_10000122_pt1 | contig 159449 bp, 162 predicted proteins | sample Cruoilmetagenom6_FD_187293 | JGI IMG/M metagenome (GOLD analysis project Ga0209344, IMG submission 187293) | Oil polluted marine microbial communities from Coal Oil Point, Santa Barbara, California, USA - Santa Barbara Oil Seep Sample 6 (SPAdes)... | ecosystem: Environmental > Aquatic >...
TGAATGAGCACCTGTTCGACAACCTCCGCCATGCCCGCCAGTTGATCGCGGCATGGCGCACCGACTTCAACCATAACCGCCCACACACAAGCCTCGCTGGCCTGACGCCAGCAGAATATGCTAACCGGTCAGAAGAAGACCAAAACCTGAACAGAGCTAACCCAAATTAGCGGATACAACGGGGAGCAGGTCACCCCTCCCCTCTTCGCGACCCCGCCAAGACCAATCCTCACCGCCCGATTCCCGATCCCGTCCAATGTGACCAAGGAAACAACGTCGGTCTTCGACACTTTTTTTGAGGTGGCCGCGTCGATCCGCCTTGCGATTGCCCGCGAGTCGCAATAGACAACCCAGAGCGAACGAAAAATGTCGCGGGATGGAGCAGCCCGGTAGCTCGTCAGGCTCATAACCTGAAGGTCGTAGGTTCAAATCCTACTCCCGCAACCAAATTACTACACAAGATCACCATGATAACAGCCACCCTTGGGTGGCTTATTGCATGGCCGCCTTAGGCGGTGCTGAGGCAGGCAGCAAAGATACTCACACAAACCTAATGCCAAACGGAAGTGCTGTGAGAGGACGCGTTCTAAGTGTCTCGCTCAGCTGTCGCGGCGGACGGTGTAGAGGGCGCCTGCATCGAGCGGACCGGTGATCGCGCTCACCGTGCCGTCGGCCCAGCGGATGGTCAGGCTGGCAGCAAAGGTGGCGGTGCCGAGACCGAAGTGCACGCGCGGGGCATCAAACGACATGAAGCCGCCGCCGAGCTGGATCTCGCGGGTCATCATCCGCCCGTCGCCGTCGGTCAGGGTCAGCACCGCGCCGATGCCATCGCGGTTGCCGACCATGTCTTCCAACTCAAACGCGATGGCGTGACCGTCCTGGGCATTGTTGCGAAACATGACCAGCGGCCCGTTCACCGGATGTGTGATCAAATCCAGATCGCCATCGCCCTCCATGTCAAAGGCGGTGGCAGAGGCGGTCATCAGGTAGTCCTCAAGTCCGAAGGGGCCCGAGGCCTCGACAAACGTGCCCTCTCCGGTGTTGTGAAAGAACATGTTCGAGGGGCTGACCTCGTTCGGGACCCAGGTGCCGTTGACGATATATACATCCTGCCAGCCGTCGTTGTCGAAATCCGCCACCTTGGTGTCCCAGCTCCATCCCCCAACCTCAAGTCCACGCGGGCCTGCGGTGTCGGTATAGGTCGCCCCCTGCCATTCCAGCAGGACGTTGGAGCGCAGGATCTGTTGAATGCTCGCCTCGGCCTCGTCTGCCGTGATCGTGCGCACGGGTAGAAAGTGCAGGACGCAAAAGCTGCGTGGGCGCGGCTGGTCTGCGGGGATCAGTTCGCAGATGGCAGGATCGTTGCGCTGGATGGCGAGATCCTTGACCAGCATCGCCTTGCATTCGCCCTGGAGCCGCCCGGTGAGCTCCTGACACTTTGAGGCATAGGTCGGGTCGAAATTGTTGCCTGACCTGTACCAGGCCTTGATCTCCATGTTCTGCGCGCAGGTCGCCTGGGCTTGTGGGTTTTCGATGGCGTCGCAGTAAAGATCGAGGTCCTGCATCTTGAGCTTGCGTGATACGCCCGAAGAGCGCCCCGCGATCTGGGCCATGTAAATCTCGGGTGAGCCGTCGTTCATCAGATCGGCGGTCTTGAGCGCCATGGTGGTGGTGGTGGTGTGCGGGATCAGCGCATCAGCGTGGGTGATCGGGGTAAACCCGCGCGCGCCGTCGCTGCGATAGATATAGTCGGGGATTTCAAAGTCGTTGCCCACCAGCAGATCGGCTGTGCCGTTGCCGTCGATGTCCGAGAACAGGATCGTCAGGGTTTCCCCGGGGATGCCGGGCAGGTCCGTGAAATCCGCCCCGCTGAGCGCGCCCGCGTCGTTCCACACGATGCGGTTACGAGATTCCTCGCCCGGCACACGACGATACCAACCCGAGGTCCAGTTGCCGAGGGCCAGGTCAAGATCACCGTCGCGGTCGGCATCGGCGAGGCTCAGGGCGAGCGACAGGACGGCATTATCGCGGTTTTTGATCGGGGTGGGCGTGCCAGTGAAGCGACCGTTCACGTTGCGCCAGAGGTAATTGCCTTGCCGGTAGGTGGCGATCACAAGATCGCGCCAGCCGTCATTGTCCACATCCGCCAGCGCGGCGTTAAAGACCGGCATGTCCGCCAGAGGGCCCAGATCAGCAGCGATCCGGCTGAATGCGCCAGTGCCGTCATTGGCGTAGAGGTAGAGGCCCTGTTCCGTGGAGGCGACGACGAGATCAAGATCGCCGTCGTTGTCGATATCCCCCGACGCAAGGCTACGCCCCTCCCAGAAGGGGGGCCACATGTCGGCCATGGAAAATTCGAGCGGGGCGTCGATGCCCCGGGTGTCGGCTTCCATCCGGGTAAAGCCGGTGTCGGCTGCGGGGGATTTCGGCGCGAAGGGCGTGGCAGTGATGTGGATGCGGGCGGCGTCGGGCGAGGTGACCTGCCAGTGGTCGGCGCTGGCGGCGTGGGCGGCCCACATCATGCGCGGCGGGTCTTGCTGTGCCTGCCCGGTCAGCATCTTTAGCGCCTGGTCGGTCTTGTATTCGTGCCAGCCATGCGCAGCATAGCCTGAGACCACACCCATCACCACCACAGTGGCGGCCAGCATCCAGGCGGCGCGCCGACCCACCGATTGCGCCACGATAAAGTAGGAATAGACACTGAAGCTGCCCAAGGTAAACAGCAGCGCCATGACATAGCCCTGCTCCATCCCGGAGGCCAGCAGCACACCGGCCATCACCACATCAAACCCGATGGGCACCGGCAGGAACACCCCCACCAGAGCGACGGCCAGAAGCACCCAGAGCGAGAATTGCAGCCCCAGGATCAGGTTTCCGGGCAGAAATACGGCCGCGACCGTGCCCAGAAAGCCCGCAAGGAGCATCAGCGGCACCGTCATCCTGACGATGTACCACAGGTTCCACAGGTAGCTGCGGGTGACCTCCCATACCGCGATATGCAGGCTCTCGTTTTTGGGCTGGCCGGTGGTGATCTCGTCCGCGCTCCAGGGGGACTGGACGCGTAGCTCTGGCGCGATTTCGGTGCGGGGCAACAGGCGCGCCATCAGCGGGATGACCAGCAGGATGATCACCAGGGACAGCGCGATCTTGGTCAGCGCCATGTAAAGCGGCAGAAGCGAAAAGAGCATGGTCAGCACCACCACGTTCAGCGTAGGTGAGGCGATCATCGCGCTGAGCGTGGTTTCGGCGCGCAGGCCAGAGCTATACATTCCGCGCGCGATTGGCGCCGCGCAGTTCACGCAGACGCCCAGAGGTGTGCCGATCGCAAGCCCCAGGAACGAGTTCGAGAACCGGCCCTTGAAGCTTTTGGTGCGCAGATAGCCCGCGGCGGTCAGGAAGGCGGCGGCGAAAAGCACACCGAAGGTCATGCCCTTCTTGTTGGTGTTGATCCAGTTCAGCGTGGACCAGAAGATATGCTGGACGATATTCATATCGTCGGTGATCGGAAACTTGGCCTCGAAGCTGAGGGCATCCTCAAGCTGGATGGCGCCGGACATCATCGCTTTTTCATTCAGCGCCGGGTAGCGCGATCCGGTCCAGAACAGATAGGCCAGCACGGCGACGATCAGCAGGGCGAACAGGAAACGCAGGCTGTGACCCGGACGGATGAGGTTGATATTGGCCATAGGAGTGTTTCCAGAAATTAAATCAAGCGTCTCAACGAATGCTCAACGAGGCTAAAGTCATAATTCTGTGGCGGCTCAGGGGAGCTGTCAAGGTGCGAACATGCGGTGGACGAAGTCCTGGAAGACGGCCTTTATTTTTTGCAGATCAGGGTGCAGGCCGCCCGGTCCTTCTCTTGCCACAGGGCGGTCGTGGCATCGGCCCCACGAGCGGCGGCGAGGTCGGGCTTTCAACGATGGTTGATGCGCGCGCCCCGGTTCTGGTGTGAGCTGGTCACCTGGGCCCTGTGCGCGCAGGGTCACCTGCCGGTTCAAAACCGGTTTCCACTTTTGAGCAACATGCTCTAAGTCATTGCTGGTTTGCGTGCCTGCGGGATTTCTTGGCTTGGTAGCGACCGCATTCCTGCCCGCTGGCCTGCCCGGCAATATCCCGTCATTCAATGACCGGGTGGACCGGATGCTGGGGGGGCGAGGGGGGAGACCTGAACACGGGGGCACAAGAAAATCCTGAACCCGGCTTACCGGCGGTAACTTCGAATGGTCCCCCGGCACGTTGCACCGGGGGGCTTTCAGGATCAGCCTTTGGAATCAGCTTTCTTTTCAAGATCGGTAATCCGGCTGTGCAGCTGTTCGATGTAGATATGCGCCTTTTCCAACTCCGTCAGCATCGACAGCACTTTGCTGGACAATTCGTACTGACCGGATTCCGGCGTAGCCCCGACAGAGGGCAGATGGCCATTCTGCCACATGAACGCGGCGTTCTGTTCGATCGGCAGCAATTCGTAATCTTCGCCAAAGACGCCGTCACAGGGGGTCGCGCAACTGCCCGATGTTGTGATCGTCCCCGGGATTATCAAATTGCCATCTTCATCCAGTTGGAACTGGGTCGGGCGACCTGATCCGTCGAAGGTGATGCGGAACACATCGAAGGTGGGATTGAGGTTCAGCCGGATGGGATAGGGCGCATCGGTGGATTCAAGCCGGATCGCCACGCTGCCGCTGCCCTTGAGGTGCAGGTTTTCATCGGGCGTGGTGTCGGTGCCCATGCCGACGTCGTTGTTCGCCCCAATCACAATCGCATTGCTGTCGGCACCTGGGATGATACGTAACGGCAGTTGCGAGCCGTTGGTGACGTCGCGCACGAAAAAGCCTGCCTCATTGCCGGCCACGTCCCAGACTTGGGAAGCGAAGCCGCTGGAGCCGTCCTGGTCCAGGCGCAGGGTTGGCGAGTTGCCGTTGACCACGTGCAGATCGACGCTTGGTGTCGCGGTGCCAAAACCAACGCGTCCGGTGTTGTTGACGAAGATCGAGTTGTTGCGCGCCCCGGCGGTGACGGTGAACGGGGTGCGACCGCCGTCGATATCGTCGATCGAGAACTTGTTGGCGCCGCCATTGGTGCTGTCGTTGGCGGTCAGCTGCCAGTCAGCGGACGGAAAACTGGCGCTGCTCGAGGTGTCCTGAAACTTGATGCGGGTGTTGTTTTCCTTGAGCCGGATTGTGTCAAAGCCAAAGCTTTCGCCGTTAACGCAGTCCTGGCCGACGCAGAGGCTGCCCTGGACGATAAGATCGTCCGCTATCACCTGGTCGGCCCTGCCAGTGCCGGTCAGCGCCACAAGCGCGCTGGCGCCAAAAGCTGTGGCCTTGAGGCCAGTATACAGAGAATAGGTCATAAAATCTCCTTCGCGACTATCGGTCTTTGGTGTTATTGTTTTGGGCCAGGGGCCGGGCTTTGCCGGATCCCTCTGGGTCAGCTGCCTTCTTCTTTGATTTCCTCGGGGATGACAATCATGCCGCGTTCGACGGTGAATGTTCCGTTGACGACGTATGGCACCGCTGTACTGCTGCGCTCCGCATCGCCCCGGCCCTGGTTGATCGTGTTGTCGACCTTGACGGTTTTCTTGGTCGCGGCGCGCAGCTCGAAGTCATAAACGCCGTCCACGGCCTTGGTCGGGTCAAGCTTATATACGGGGGTGCCAGACGGCGCCTGGATTTCGGTGCGCGCACCGTCTGGGGTGACGACAATCAGGGTGGCGTTGCTTAGCCCGCTCCAGTTCTCGAACCAGACGGCATTGGAACTGTGCCGCTTGACCGGATCGACGGCCCATGCGGCGCCGGTCGCGGTCAGGGCGAGGCTGGTGCTGAGAAGAACGGTTCTGAAAAGATGGGGCATCAAATAAAGTCCTCTTTCTACTGTTGAAGATTGCGCAGAGCCGGGATTCCCGGCGCTGTCTCAAATCGCATTGCTGTCGGTATTGTACACCGTATCTGTATGAACGACTAAGACTTAATTCACCTTTTTGTGATCAGCGCCCACCTAATTGGTGCTCAGAACGCCGTCAAACACCTTCTCCATGTGGGGCTTGCGCGACGTTCTCGTCAGGGTTGCTTTCCGCCGCGCCAGAGCGTCTCGGCCAGGGCTTGGGACTCATTGATCTGGTCCGGGGTCATGCGGGCCTGAAGAGCGGCACTCAGCGGGAGCGCGGCCTTCAGCCCGCCAGAACCCGCCAGAGCCAGCCACATCTGCGCCAGCACATAATCCTGCGGCAGGCCGCGCCCCTGCATGTAAAGCAGCCCCAGATTGGCCATCGCGGCAGCGTGTCCCTTGTTTGCGGCGGCGTTAAACAGCGTGGCGGCGGCGCGCCAGTCGGCGGGGCTGGGGGCTTCCAAGTGTACCAGCATCCAGCCCAGTTGGAATTCGGCCACCGGATCGCCGGTCTGGGCATCCGCGCGCAGGGTGGCGATGCCGTCCTGGTCCGAGGGCGGCGGGGCGAGGCGGGGGTCGTAGACAAATCCGGCCCCGGCCTGCGCTGCCTGTGTCCCCGCGCCGCCCTGCCGGTACAGCGCAGCCGCGCGGGCATCGTCCTGGGGCACACCAAAGCCGTTTTCATACATCACGCCCAGATTGGTGAGCGCGGTGGCCAGGCCCTGTTCGGCGGCAGCAGCGAGAAGGGCTGCGGCACGGTCGTAATCCTGCGGCACCCCGGTGCCGCGCACATACAACAGGCCAAGGTTGTTCTGCGCCCTCGCGTTGCCGGCGGCGGCGGGGCCTTCATAAAGCGCCTTGGCGCGGGCGTAATCCTGCGCCACGCCAGTGCCGTTCTGCACCATCACGCCCAGACTGACGGCGGCGTTTGTGTGCCCGGCCTCGGCGGCACGTTCGTAAAGCGCGGCGGCACGGGCCAGGGCAGCGGGGTTATCCGTGTCCATCTCAAGCACGGCGGCAAGATCGAACAGGTGCTGCGGCGCGCCCTGTTCTGCGGCGGCCGAGAGCCAACGCAGGGCGGCGGCACGATCCGCAGGAACCCCAAGGCCGACGTGATAATACTGGCCCAGCCGGTTCTGCGCTTCCGCGTCGTTGGCCTCTGCCGCGCGGGCATACCATGCGGCGGCCTGGGCAAAGTTCTGGATCACGCCCGCGCCATCGTGATAGCGCGCGGCAAGGGTGACCTGTGCGGCGATGTCCCCGGCCTCGGCGGCAGTGCGCAGATCGGCCAGACTGGCGGTGCCGACGTCCTGCGCATGCAGGCCGCCCGGCAGCAGCGCCAGCGCCAGTAGTACCGCTGCCAGAAGGGTCGGTCGCGGTGTCTTCATGGTCGCACCACGGTCTGCTCGGTTTGCGGCACCTGCGCGGCGATGCCTGCGTAGAGCGCGCGGGCGGCGGTCTGTGCCTCGGCGATCTGCTCGGGCGTCATCAGGGCGGCGATCACGTCGCGGGTCGCGGCGGCGGCGCCATCCCCGGCGCCGCCCGCGAGGTTGAGCCAGGTGTGCGCGGCAACGTAATCTTGTGTCAGGCCATGATCGCCGCTGGCATAGGCCTGTCCAAGCAGCGCCTGCGCGGGGACGTCGCCAGCCTCAGCCGCGCGGGTGATCAGCGCCAGTGCCTCGGCCTGGCGCTCGGGGGTGTCGAGCAGCAGCTGCCCCAGAGCGCCCGCTGCGCCGTGAGTACCGTCCTCGGCCCGCGCAGAGAGCCAGTCCTGCGCCTCTGCGTTGCCCGCAGCGGCGGCGGCGGCGGCCCAGGGCACCGCGCGTTGCGGCGCCAGCTTGCCGTCGAGCGCACCAGAGGCCGCCAGCCGTCCGAGCTGCTGCATCGCCGCCGGTTCTCCCGCCTCGGCTGCCTGACGATAAAGCGCTATGGCACGGTCCATTTCGCGGGGCACGCCGCGCCCGATCTCATAAAACTGCCCCAGCACAGCCTGCGCGCGCGGCAGGTCGGTGTCGGCAGCACTTTCGTACCATTGGAACGCAAGCGCGTCATCCTGCGGTAGCACCGCGCCGGTGGCATAGCTCTGTCCGAGGTTGAACATCGCGCCGGGATCACCCGCCTCGGCGGCTGCGGTCAACCAACGCAGCGCCTCGGTCGCATCGACGGTGACATCCGTGCCGGTCAGGTAACGGGTGCCCAGGATGCGCTGCGCCAGTGGCAGCCCGGCCTCGGCGGCGCGGCGATACCAGCGCAGGGCCGCCTGGGCATTGGCGGCGGCGCCCTGACCGGTGTCATAGGCTTGGGCGAGAGAAAACTGTGCCTCGATATGGCCCTGGCCGGCAGCTTCTTCGAGCCAGCGCAGCCCTTCGGTCGGGTCGGGCTTTGTGCCCTCGCCCCGGGCATAGGCCTGGGCCACCGCGTATTGCGCCGCGATATTGCCCTGTTCAGCGGCGGCCAGAAACCAGGTAAAGGCGGCCTCCGGATCGGGCGCCATGCCCTGGCCCGAACGCGCCAGCAGCCCGAGGTAATACTGCGCCTCGGCATCGCCGCGCGCGGCGGCGCGGTTCAGCAGGGCAGCCGCGCGTTCAGGGTCGCGCGGCTGGTCGGGGATATCCGCCGACAGCAGCACCCGCGCCAGCAGGGTCGCGGCCTCGATGTGGTTCTGCGCCACCGCCCGGTCGAGCCAGAGCACAGCGCCGGCGATGTCGCGCGGCCCGCCGCGCCCCTCAAGCAGCACCCGGCCATAGCGAAACTGCGCAAGCGGTGTGCCAGTCTGCTGGGCCAGCTGTCTGAGCCCCTCGCGCACAAAGACGTAATCGCGACGCGCCCAGGCCTGTTCGATGACAGCCATGTCGGGCAGGGCAGCGGCATCGGGGGTGGTTTGCGCGGCTGGTTCGGGGCTGGCAGAGCTGTCCTGGGCGTTTGCGGGCAGGGCGGCGATCAGCAGCGCCAGCAGGGCGGACGGGACCATGTGAAAGGGGGGCATCGGATCTCCTGAGGCAATCGGGTGTTTGCAATCGGGGGCTGGATAATGCCAGGACGTTAACGGGTATTCCGGCGCGGTGCGAGTCTCAATTCGGCGGCAGACCCCAGAGCCAGACCGGCGCCCACGCCGTACAGAGCGCCGTCCCGAAGGACAGCGACCGGATGGCGCGCCAGCCGCCTTGCTCTTGTCCCGATTTCGATCCGGGGCTCTTTCGGGCGATGTTTGCTGTGAAGGAGACAAGCAACGGCAACGAGCTATACAGACGAGCTTTGGCGTGATGCTATGGGCATCGCAACCAGCGGTGGCCTGACCCGCCCGCAAGTGGCGTCAGATCGAGGCGGCCGATAAAACCGCCTCACCTGAAGCAATAGTTCGCGGGTGAAACCGGGGCGATTCAATATCGGAATCGGTCCGGCCTGCAAGAAGAACCACCTCTGGAAAGAGGGGTGCCCGGCCTCGTTGGCCCCGGGGCGAGCCCGGGGCGCGATGCCAATCTATCACCGCAGCCCCTCCAGGTCGGCGTCAGATAAAGTTGAAGTCGTCGATGCTCAAGTCCGAGGCCGATACGCCCTCGATCAGGATCGTGTGCCCCAAGTGGTCGATCTGCGCACCGCCATCCAAATCGGTGATGTTGAGTGCGTCGAATTTACCCTGCAACCCGGTGTCAGGTTCATTTTCGATCCCCTTGAGGCGGAAGACATCCACGCCAATTTCAAAGTCGGTGACCAGGTCAGCCTCCCCACTCTGGAAGGAGTTGAAGATGAAGGTATCCGCACCTTCGCCGCCGGTCATCGTATCGTCACCATCCCCGCCGTTGAGGGTATCGTCACCTTCACCACCGTCAAGCACATCGTCTCGGCCACCGCCATAGAGCATGTCATCATCAAGACCGCCCTCAATCGTGTCGTCGCCGAAGCCCCCTCCGATTGTGTCTTGTCCCGCGCCGCCTCTGAGAAGGTCTTGGCCTGCACCGCCGCCCAAGTCGTCATTGCCCGCTTCGCCCTCGATCGTATCGTCGCCGAGACCGCCACCGAGGGTATCGTTGCCGTCCCCGCCAAATATCAGGTCGTCGCCGGACCCACCGTCGGCGATGTCCTCACCGAGACCGCCATTGATAGTGTCGTCACCCCCACCGCCCGTCAGCGTGTCTGCTCCATCGTCACCATCCAGGCTGTCGTCTCCCGATCCGCCGCCAAGGAAATCGTCGCCGTCGCCGCCGAAGACCGTGTCATCGCCCGCACCTGCGTTCGCGCTGTCGTTACCTGCGCCGCTGTCGATCGCGTCGTCACCCGCGCCGCCACCTATTGTGTCGTCGCCATCGCCACCCGACAAGTCGTCGTTGTCGTCACTGCCCGAGATCCGGTCATTGCCTGCGCCGCCGTCAATTGTGTCTTCGCCCGCAAGCCCCGCCAACGTATCATCAAAGGCGCCCCCTGTCAGCGCGTCCGGTCCTGGCCCCCCAACGATCAGCAGCGCCTCGTCGGCATCCGAGATCGCAAGGCTCAGCGGAAGGCTGGCCTCGATGCCGGTGCCCAGCGCCGGATCGTCGAGCGTGACGCTGACGTCGAGGCTGGGCCGGGTTTCAAAGTCAAGCGCCGTGCCGGCCCGCAGGAACAGCTCGGTGCCGATGATCTCGAACAGGGCGGCATCGGCTCCCGCCAGCGCCAGGGCATTGCTGCCGAGCGCATCATCGGTCACGTCGATATCGGCCAGCTTGATGCGCGCCGAGACATCCGCCGCCTCGGACAGGCTTGCGACCACGCCGCTCAGCGCCAGGGTCGGGGCCTCATTGGCATCCGCAATCGCAAGGCTCAGCGGAAGGCTGGCCTCGATGCCGGTGCCCAGCGCCGGATCGTCGAGCGTGACGCTGACGTCGAGGCTGGGCCGGGTTTCGAAATCGAGCGCGGTGCCGGCCCGCAGGAACAGCTCGGTGCCGATGATCTCGAACAGGGCGGCATCGGCCCCCGCCAGCGCCAAGGCATTGCTGCCGAGCGCATCATCGGTCACGTCGATATCGGCCAGCTTGATGCGCGTAGTAACATCCGCCGCCTCGGATAGGCTTGCGACCACGCCGCTCAGCGCCAGGGTCGGCACGTTATTCACAGGTGTAACGTCGATTGTGACAAAAGCCGTTGAAGAAACACCGGCATCTCCGTCGGACACGGAGACCGCGACGGTACGTGTTGCCGCCACATCCTCCAATGACGTCTCGTAGGTCAGGGTGCCGAGCAAGGTGGAGAGTCGGGCGGGCGTCGCGTCGGCAGAAAGAAGAATTTGCATGTCCTGACCGGCGAGCCCGGTTTGACCCGCCTGCAATGTACCGATCGTGACGCCGCCCACTTGAACCGCGGCCCCGTCGGTTTGCCCGCTTGGCAAGGAAACACCGACCCCGAATCCAAGCGTTTCATCCGATGTTCCGCCGCCCTGGAACGCGACTGTCAGAAGCCCGGAGGACAATGTCGCAGAATCCAGATCTAACACCGATGCTGCACTGTCCTGATCAAGGACACGAGCTCCGTCGCCTTCGGTATATGTGAGGACATCCCCAGTCAGAGACTGAATTTCGGGCCGATTGAGGACATCGACCGTCACCGTTGCCGAGTCGGTGTTTGGACCAGAGATTGTGGTCGAGCCATCGTTGGCAGAGACGGTGACGATGATATCTGCGGCATTGCCGGACGTTGGCGTAACCGACAAGGAGGCCAGAGTGGCGTTGACGTCGGTCAGGGAGCCGGAGACTGAAACCGTCTCGCCCCCCGACCCGACGAGCACGGCTGCGCCTTCGGCTGTCATGTCCAGAGCGCCGCGCCCTGCCGGGATGGCGACAGACACGGAAACCTGCGCACTGTCGGCATCGGTAACGGAAATCCCGGTGATCAACGTCGCCTGGGAATCCGGTGCCTGAAATATTGCTCCTGGCACAGTAAGAATCGGCGGCGCATCGACAATGACCGTAAACGCGGCCGCCGAGGAGGTCCCCGCAGCCGGCCCCGCCGACGCATCGCGCAGTGTGGTGTCAAAGCTGTGTGTCCCGGGATCGGTCGAGCGGTAGCTCAGGGTCTGGAGAAATGTGCTCAGCCTGTCGGGGGTTGCGCCGGCGGACAGAGTGAGGACCAGATCATTGCTGCCTTGCCCGTCCGACGTCACGGTGCCGATGGCAATGCCGTCGACGGTTACTGTCTCGGCGGTGGCAAGGGTTTGATCTGCGCCCGACAGAACGAGGCCCGATGTCGAGAAGTCACCGGATAGCAATGTTCCACGCGAGATCGTTAGTTCGCCGCCGTCGAAATCGGCATCATCGGCATCGAAGACAGCGGCACCCGCAAACCTGTCGATAGCTGCAACAGCACCAAACGCGACGCTGACTGAATCGCCATCCAAATCTGTGATGACCGGGGCGTTGGGGGTCACCTGCACTGCAAAGGCCGCAGTGGCCGTCGAGGCGCCGCCATCCGCCGTGCCATCACCATCATCGACCGTCAGCAGGAAATTCCGCGTCTCGACGATTGTCGGGATGTCGTAGGTCAGCGATTGCAGGAAGGTAGCCACCAGCGCCGGGGTTGCGGTTGCTGCAAGATCAATCTGAAGCGGCGCGCCGGTGGCCCCGCTGGCAGAGACGGTGCCAAGCGTCACGCCCCCGACCGCAACGGTTTCGGCGGTCGCAAAGACGGAATCGCCCCCCGAGGTCACCCCGAGCCCTAAGCCAAAGGTTCCGTTGGCCGCCCCGCCGGTTTGCGCGATGCGCACAATGCCGCCGTCGAAATCGGCGGAATCGATGTCGGTCAGGGTGGCGTCTGTCAGGCCCGTCAGGGCCTGCGCCCCCGCGCCGGATTGAAGGATTGTCGAAGTGTCGCCCGATACGCCGGTTTCGACCGGAGCATCGTTGACCGGGGTCACTGTGGCATCGACCGTCGCTGTCGAGGTCCAGACCCCGTCACCTGCGGTGTAGGAAAAGCTGGCGGCGCCGTTTGTGTCAGGCGTGGGTGTGAACACGACGTCGCTGCCCACGATCTGCACCGTGCCGCCGACAGCGGCCTGAACAGAGGTGATTGTTAAACCGGGCCCGAAGTTCACATCGTTGGACAGTAGGCTCGCAAAGGAGAGGATAAGATCGCTGTCTTCGCGCGTGTTGGAACTGTCACCAAAAGAGATACCATCATCAATGACCTCGACCGAAATCGACGCCTCGTTGCTGACCTGGCCACTGGCATCGGTCACAGTGAGGGACAGGCCTGTGTTCCCCGTCGGGACGGTTGCGGTGGATTGATATTGCAGCGCCTCGATCAGCGCCTCGACCGCCGTTCCCGTCGCGGAGCCCCCGGAGAAGGCGATTTCCAGATTGTCGCCTGCCACACCGTCCTGGACGATGGTGCCAAAGGCGGTGCCGTCAAAACTGACGGTTGTGCCCGATACCTCAATGCCGACACCGCCGGTTCCGTTCAGGATCGACAATTGGTCCGTCGTGGCACCGCGCGGTGTCTGATAGCTCAGCAACAGGCTGCCGCCGTCAAAGCCGGACATATCCGCATCGGACAGCGTGATGTCCGCGTCCAGAACCACGGGGCCGGCGATCAGGGCGGAGGCGAGCGGTGTCACCGGCGTATCGACACCGCCGATCACGGGGGGCTGAAGCGTGGGGCCGCCGCTGATCGAGATTATCTGAACCACCGGCGTCGATTCTCCACCTTCGCCATCTGTAACGGAATAGACCAGGCTGCGTTCAGGCCGTGGTGTGGCGGAGGTGTTGAGGTAGGCCACCTGTAGCCCAAGCGCGTCGACAGCCGCGTTTGACACGGTTCCCGAAAACGCCACGATCAGATCGGTGCCCGCTGTGCCGCCCGATATCGTGCCGATGACGCTGCCGCCAAAGCTGACCTGATTGCCCGCAACGGTGATCCCATTGCCGTCGATGATGGAAAAGTTGTCCTCGGCGGACGTGGTCCGCCCGGACACCCGGAATTCGCCATTGGAAAAGTCGGTGGTGTCCACGTCCGCGACAGTGAAGCCGGTGTTGAACGTGGCAGGCGTGACTGGCACACCGCCCGAATAATCGAGCGGGACGGTGGCGTCGATGGCCGAAAGGATCGGATCATCCTCAACGGCCTCGATTTCGACCGTGAAGGTTTCGGTGGGTTCCACGTTTAGTGCCGCATCCGTCAGGACGACTTCGACCGTCCGGGGGCTGTCGGTCGGATTGTCGCCTTCGCTGTTGGTGTATTGCAGCGCCTGAACGATCTTTTCGATCTCCTCCGCCGTGGGGCGGCGCTGAAAGAAAAAACTCCCGAAGACCTGGTCCGTGGGCTGAAAAGTCACAGTGATGTTGCGCGTGTTGTTTCCGGCGACGGATCCGATGATGCTGCGTCCAGCAAAACCTACGTCCTCGTTAATGTAGAGGGTCGCACCGTCGAACTGGATCTCACCGGTTGTTGTTGAGGTCGAGAACGTCAGGCCATCATTGGCGCCTGAGCCGGTCATCGTAATGTCCAGCGTGCCGCCGGCATAGATTGTCGGATCGCCAGTCGCGCCATCGGCGGTGAATTGCAACTCATCGTCGATCAGGACGTTACCCGATTGTTCGACATAGGTCACCGACCGGTCGGGCGGGCCGGGAGGCGTGACCGCTTCAATCACAAAGGCTGCGGTCTGCACCGCAGAGGTCGCGCCATCGCCGTCGGATACGGTGATGTTCACTTCGCGGGTCGTCTCGGGCGGGGTGGCGGTGTTGCCATAGCGCAGCGCCTCGATCAGCTGTTCCACAACAGCAGGCGTGGCCGTGGCCGAGGTGAAATCAACGCTCAGCGCGTTGCCGTCCAGACCGTCCGAACTGATCGTGCCGATAACCGTCCCGGAAAACGACAGCTCCGTACCCGAGATCGAGAACGGACCGGAGGTATCAAAGCTCAGCGCCTCGCCCACGGTCGAGGCACCGGGGCGGAATCCTGAGAATGCGATGGTCAGGGCACCGCCGTTGAAATCGGCAGAATCGCTGTCGCTCAGGGTGACATCGGCATCCACAACCTGTGGTGTTATGCCCACCAGGGCCGAATCGAAGATCACCGAAGGTGCCAGATCTGTCAGGACCGGTGCGGCATTGCCATCGGTGATCGTAACCGTGACCGTATCCAGATCGGATGAACCGGGCGCGCCATCGACGGTGCCCGACAGCTGAATGTCCAGAACCCGCGTTCCCGGCGTCGCCGCCGGATTGGAAAAGCGCAGCGCATCCAGCAGAACCTGCACCCGATCAGTGGTGGCGTTGGTGCCCAGTGTGATCGTCAGGTCGGTGCCCGCCTGACCGTTTTCTGTCCCGTCGATGGTGCCCAGCAGAAGCCTCTGGATGTTCTCAAAGCCCACACCGGTATCTGTTGAAATATAGACCTCCGTCAGCCCGGTCGTGCCGTTGACCTCGGTGTCGATGCCGGTCGCATTGCTGCTCCCACCCTCGAAGGCCAGGGTATCGGTCACTGCCAGCAGATCGCCCGCGTCGCTGCCGCCCGCGCCATAGCGCACGGTCAATTCGAAACCGTCCAGCGATTGCGATGGGCCGTCCGGATCACTGATCAGATAGCTTTCGGCGAAATCCAGCGGATCGGTGGCCAGTTCGGCATCGGTGATCGTGCGATCCGCCGACCCGCCGGAATCGGCAGGCAATTCCAGCTGCGGCGCATCATCGACCGGAGTAACGGTAATCTCTACCGCCCCAGAGGTCGAGGTGCCGGCCTTGTCCGATGCCACGACGCTCAGGGTGATGGGTGCGGTCGAATCCTGCGGCGGTGTCAGGGTCAGGCCAGCCACGCTGGCGTTCACATCCGCGACAGACCCCTGGATCGAAACCGACCCGGAGCCGCTGCCAGAGACGACCGCAGCGCCGGACGCCGTCACATCCAGCGTTGCCGTGGCCGTCAGAACCAGCGTGACACTGTCGTCTTCCGGATCCGAGACAGAGATGCCGGTGATCGCCTCTACCGCGTCTTCATCCAACGTCACCGCACCCGGCAACGTCAGATCAGGGTCGGCATTCGTGACCGCATCGGTGACGATAAAGTCGGCCGTGATCTGGGTTTGCGTAGTGCCGTCTGCCGACCAGTTGCCGACAGTGGCAAGGGCGGCCAGCAGATCGGCCTTGGTGCCGGTCGTCGGACCGGTATAGAGTACCGAGTCGACATTGCTTGTCGCGCCGCCGAGCGCGATTGCGGTCTCGTCTTCGACCAGACCAGCCGGAACGCCGGACTGGTTGACCGAGCTTGTATCACCCTCGCGGCCATCGCCGGTTCCCTGAAAGGTATCGCGGTAGGTGCTGACTGCATAAATGAACGACGTATCCTGGATTTGGTTGCCGACAAGATTGCCTTGGAATGCGATGATCTGATCGCCGCCTGTGTTCAGCTCCAGCGGTTGATTGAAACCGCCGATTCCGACAATCAGGGGCTGCGTGAATTCCGTTCCGTCTGTTAGAAAGTTGATCACCGTCCCGGCAGCATAATCGGTCGACGCCGTCCAGAGCAGTGTCCCTTCTGCCGAGTTGGTATTGTCGAAGCTCGCGGAGCCGTCTTGCGTGCCGACGTCGGTAAAGTAGATTTCGGTGCCCGCTTCGACGCCCGACAACAGGGCGAACGAGAAATCCGACCCCTCGCCGTTGGTGTTGAAGCCGATAATCGCGAGGCCGCCAGGTGCAAGGGTTGTCATGAAAATTTCCTTCTGAAATATCGCCTGAAATACCATTTGGCAGGAACGTCCAGGCGTTCGGCCCATGGCCTTGATACCTGATGTGCTTGCGTCTCACTTAAAACGATACAGGAGGGTTGACGGGATGCGAAGGAATTTTTTGCTTAGGCGGCGCTGTCAGAGGGATTTGAACCTCGTCCCTTTTCCCGGCCACCGGAGTGCTTTACCCGTCCCCATGAAAAGGGCACCTCATTATGAAAGCTTTGAGCGCGGGCAGGCCGATTTCATACCGCTTTCAAGTTTTGCCAAGATCCTGGCTTTCGAGGATGTCTGCATCTTGCAGGCTCAGCACGACTGGCGTGTCGGTGCCGGGAACGTCGTAGTGCTCCAAGAACATGGTATTGGTTTTCAACCGCAGACGCTCTGCATGAATCGCCGCCTCTCCGCCGGAGCGAAGCCGTTGTCAGCAGCAGGTGTTGTTCCGGTTTTGACTGAGCAGGAGCGGCGGACAAACATGCCTTGCGCACCTCCCCGAGGCAAGCCGGATCACCGCCTGCACCAGTTCATCATATGTCTCGATTGCCTCTGAAAGATCGTCCGATGTGACCTTCACGAGAGTGCTGTCCTTCAGGCTCCCGCGCTTGACGGGGTTGACTCCCGGAAAGCGGCAAATCCCGTTGACTGCCTCTTCCTCTTGGTTTACCAGATCCGCGCCATCCCCGGCGAGGCCTTTATGCAAACAGCCGATATCGATACCGTCGAGACGACTGTGGATATTCAGTGGCAGATCTTGGCTGTGTCAACACAGTCATGGCCATGGTGCCTGGTAAACCGGAAAAGGAAACACCGTGAGATTATTCAAACAGTTGGGGCTGCAACGCAGCGGGACCAATGCTTTTCGTGCCATCGTGGAAGAAAACCTGCCCGACTGTCTTTTTCTGGCCAATATTTTGGGAGACAAGCACGTGCCCCAAAGCTGGGACAAGATGGCCGCGTGGCTGGCGCAGAACCCAACGGCGGAGGGGCTAACGCCAGAGCTTTATGCCCAGATGGCAGAAGAGGTGCGCTCTCACAGGTTGTGCGTTGTGGTCTCTATCAAGGATCCGGTGTCATGGCTCTGGAGCTATTTTCGCTTTGCCAAGAAAAAGGCTGAGTACCGCAATCCGGATCAGGAGTTTGTCTTTACGCCCAATTTCGCGGAGCAGTGCCTGACATCATGGTCCGAGCGGATGACACAGTATTTGCAGTTCGCGATGGAAAACAAAGAGCGGACCATGGTGGTTCAGCACGAAGAACTGCTAAAATCCCCCGGCGCCGTTCTGGACCGTTTTTGCGCTACCTTCGCGCTGACGCCGCCGGATGATCCGGAATTGTTCCGGCAAGCCTATGCGCGTCGCGGTACTGAAAACCAGCACGGCAAGGATCTGGTCAACCCCAAGGTCAAGTTTGACTCCAGCTATCATCTGGAGGGGCGGTGGGCCGCAGACATGCCGCCTGAACACTATGATCGGGGCATGCAGTTTTCGCGAGTTTATTTCGAGAAACATCCCGAATTTGTACCATTCTTTTTGCCCGAAACACTCACCGACCGGCGCGTATGATGGATGATGGTCACGGTGTCCCCTGTTGCCTTGGGCAACACATTTTCAGGGCAGGATGTGGTGGTGGCAAACAGCCAGTCCAAAGCGATCCTGCGCGCTGTTGCGGGAACCTTCACCGCAGAGCATGACGACGCATTCTATTTCCCGAGCTATGAGGCCGTCCAGTATTCTGACCCTGAGTTTGCTTATCGCTGGGACAAGCGCCATGTGAAGAAAGATATGGTCTCCAAGATCATCAATTTGTTTTCCCGGAAGGTGATTGTGGCCTAGACGTGTTCGGTGCAGGTGTTTCCAATCGTGCCCGATCAGCGAAATCAAAAGTATGACGACGATATCGCAGACAAACATGTGCGTTTGATCGAGCAAGGATAGGCGATGGAATTGCTTTGGTTTCTGTGCGTCGCAGAAAGGGTCTTCAAAACGAAACGGCGGCCCTGAAAAGGGCCGCCGAAAGTTGTGAAATGGGTCGGATAGATCAGGCGAAGACCATCATATCGGCCACATATTCGAGGCCATACAATGTGCCGCTGTCGGCGAAGGCCAGGCCGGTGACTTCTTCCGCACCGTGCCAAGTTTCCGCATCCAGGCTTTCCTCTTCCTGAGCCAGGAATGTGGCAGTCGCCGTTGTTCCGTCATCAGTAAGGTCGCTCAGACGAAGGCTTGCGGAATCTGGGCCATTGTAGGTCGATATAGATGCCGCGACCAAAGGATTGGTGCCGACCTCGGAATTGAACTCGAACTCGTCTCCGAGACTCGTAACAGTATTTCCGGTGTTGAAGGCTTCGCCCGTGATGCCATGCCAGTCGACGATGTCGTCCTCGTTCGCAGCGTCGATCGCTGCCCAGCCAACGACTTCCGACCTGTGATAGTTGTCGGACCCTTCCTCTTCCTGGAGCGCAAACTCAAAGCCGGTTGTGGTAACGTTCCGGGCCCGCACGACATCATAGGATGCCCCGTTATGGGTTTGGACCTGCAACAGGATTTCAGGTGCTTCGTCGAAGGCTTGCTCGAAGACAACCGACTGGAACACTTCCGTATCCCCCCGTTGTGTTGCCGCTTCACCAACCTGAAGCAAGCTGCCGTCGGCCAATGTCCAAGTTCCTTCCTCGAAGGTAAGGAGCGTGACATTCTCGGCAGCATGAGCGCCTTTCCCAACGTAAAAGTCGGGCTTTTCAAGGAAAAGTGTCGCGCCGGTCGAGGTGACGCTGGAGAAGTCCACCGTGACCGGTACGGCATCGTTCATGCTTACCGGGCTGGCAAAGACGACAGGGTTGATGAAGGATGCTCCGTTCTCGAAGGTGACTGTCTGGCCGAGTTCATTGAGGTTTGTCACCTGCTGCACGGTGCCAAGGGTCAACGCTTCGCTATACTCGATGTTCAGCTGCATGTCGTACAGCTTGGCCGAGTCCTGACGGTCGCCTTTGACATAGACGGCAGTATCGAAGAAACCGGAATCCAGGTTCACCCCATTGGGGGTTACTGCCGACAGAACCAGACCCTCGGGCATCTTGTCGCCCGCATTCAGCGTTCCGTTCACATTGCTCCAGCCATCGTCGATGACACCGTTGCCGTCTTCATCCAGAAGTGTGGTGTCGACGGTCATCCAGCCTGCGCTGCTTGCCAGTGGCGACTTGCCGTCCCAATCCAGCAGGTTGATCGTGGTCGTGATCGGCTCGCCGGTTTCGTACTTGATGTTGTTGTTCTGGAACGGTGGCTGGCTGTTCGGCTCAAGTGGGATTTCGAGACCGGGCAAATCCTGACCAAACTTGTTGGGGGTCAGGCGCCAGCGCGGGCCGGACACCAGATCATCTTCGGCGTAGCCGGCGGCAATGGCATCTTCTGGCGTACGGAAGCTTTCAAAGACATTCGCATAAGGATTGTCGGACAGTTTGTCGTAGGACCACTCGAAGGGCTCGCGGTCTACGGTGGTGTACCATTCTGCCGTGAAGCCCTCGTCGAGATCCTCGGTCGAAAAGTCCAGTTCGGCATCATCAGCCAACGAAGCAAGATTGTCATCACGCAGCACGGTGCCGATGGGTTGGCCGCCATCATCCTCATTGCGGTAGCCCACGAGGTTGTTGTCGGGATCGTAGACGGCAATGCCACCTGCGGTCAGATCAATGTTCCCGCTTGCGTCCAGCTTGAAATAGCTGGGCAGGAATGTGCCTTCGCCATTGTAACTGTCTACTGGCGACACCCAAAGCGTGTTCGAGGCGTTATCCGGATCTGTCACGATGTAGTGGGATGGCAGGCGCCCGATGGCAGCCTCGTTTTCATAATCCTCGGGACGGATCTGGTCGTTGGGGTTGTTGGTGATGTCGTGGTTGACCACCAGTTCGGCCTTGGTGATAATATAGCCTGCCGAGCCGTTCTCGAGGCTGTCGGGTGTGCCGTTTTCGTCAAGGTCCTCTGTCCATTCGCTGGGCAGGTCAAGGTTGACCTCCATCCGGATATCGTTCGGACGCTTCACGGCTTCGCCCCAGCGATAGAGGAACTTGCCGTCGTCTTTCAAGGTTATCGAATAGTCCTGGCCATACGCGATGTCGTAGGTCAGGCTGTTTTCGTTGGGATCCATCAGGTCGGTCAGATCCGCCGTGCCGCCATAGCCGTTCAGGAAACTGTCAACGACATCCGCCGTTCCGTCATTATCCAGATCAAGACCACCGACAACAAGATCCTCGACGACGCCTGCGGCGTTCGTGGCCTGCACTGTGGTCGCGACAGTGCTGTAAGTATCCAAGACGCCATCACGATCAAAGTCGATATCGCTATAGGTCGCGTCTTCGCCCGGCCCTGTATTGGCCATCGCGACCTGCAGGCCCTTTGACAGCTCATGCACATAGCGCTCGTGTGTCAAACCCTCTTCCAACGCACCGTTCAGACCCGTGGGGCGTAGATCCAGAAGTTTTAGGTCGTCATCCAGTTGCGCAATCGCATCCGGATCGCCGGGAAATTTTTGATCCGAAAGGATGCTTTGCATCGACACGTAATGCTCGGTCGAGGCCTTTACGGTCGCGCCCCCCAGCCCGAGCGACCACGTGCCAAGAGGCGCGCCGGATTTCATGACGTCTGTCGCGGCGTTGGACACGGCCAGCCCGACCACGTTGTTGTCGATGTCGAAAATATTGCCGGCAAAGCCTTCTGCGAAGTCACCATCGAGAGTCTTGTCTTCTGCTCCGATGAAATCGGTTACGAGAAAGCCGAATTCGCTGTCCGTTCCGTAGAGGACGTTTCCGTCTTTGTCTACCTGAGGTGTGACAACTGCCCCGGCCGTATCAAGCAGCGACGGATTATCGGTGTAGGTGACGCCGGAATACGTAAACGTGAGGTCCTCAATTGAGAACACATGCAGAGGTGATAAATAGGTAACAGCCATGACAGCTTTCCTTTCTTCTAGATTGGGCGCAAGCAAATTACGCCTACGGAGACCACCGAATCTGCCAGTTTTCGGCAATTCAAACTGATTGTTAATAATTCATTAATTCGTATGTGTTGATGTAAATCAATCCGCTGTCGCATTTCCTTGAAATGAAATGGTTTTTGAGCAACCATGACTTGAATTGGCGTCGGTGCTTCACCTCGTGGGCGACCTGATCGCCCGAGGCGCGCATACGCCTGACCTGGCCCGCCGCATGATCAGGCCCAACGCCCCTCGTGCGGTGCGCTTCGCGTCAGCTTCTGTAATGGTGGTCCGGGTCTGATGAATGCTGTGGCCGAGCCATCGGGGCCGACAGGGTGGGTGCCCCGGTTTGCGGACCTGTAGCGTTTCGCGAAAAGGGGGAAACGCTACAGGGTATTGATTTTACCGATGTCCTGACCGAGAAAACCTATCGGAGTTTTCTCGTAGGGCCTTATTGCAGATCGCTGAACGCAGCTTGCAGGCGTTCGACGGCTTCGATGATGCGGGCGCGCGGCATGCCGACGTTGAAGCGCAGGAAGGTTTCGCCGCCGGTGCCGAAGGTTGAGCCGTAATTTACCGCGATGCGTGCCCCCTTATTGACGCGTTTCTTGTATTCTTCGCGGCTCATGCCGGTGCCCGAAAAATCAACCCATGACAGATAGGTGGATTCAAGATTCATCGAAGAGATGCCGGGAATGGCGTTGACGCCTTCATCAAAGAGTTTGCGGTTGCCGTCGAGATAGGTGACCAGTTCGTCAACCCATGCGGCGCCCTCGGAGCTATAGGCACCGGTTGTCATTGCCACGCCAAAATCGTGGCTGGCCAGCGACAGGGCCGTCATGCGGGCCTTGAGCTGGCCGCGCAGCGTATCGCTGGATACGATCATCTGTCCGCAATGCGACCCGGCGGTGTTGAAGGTTTTCGACGGTGCGGTGAGCATGATCAACCGGTCCGCGATACCGGGATCAGCCAGCGGCATGGCCGTGTGTTGGTGATCGGAAAAGACCAGATCGTGATGCACTTCATCCGAGATGACCAGTAGGTCATGGCGGCGGGCGAAATCGCCGACAGCGCGCAATTCATCCTTGCTCCAGACCCGTCCGCCGGGGTTGTGCGGCGAGCAGAGGATCAGCATTTTCTCTTTGCCGGTCATCAGCGGTTCATAGGCGTCGAAATCCATCTCGTAGCGGCCCGCATTGTTGACCAGCGGACATTCGACAACATTGCGGTTCGCGGAACGGATGACCCGGGCAAAGGCATGATAGACCGGCGTAAACAGCACCACCGCGTCGCCGGGATTGGTCAGCGTGTCGATGGCGATGCCGACGCCGTTGCAAAGGCCGGTCGTGGTCAATATCCAGTCGTGTTCAATCTCCCAGCCATGGCGGTTCTTCATCCACCATTGAATCGCCGATGTGTAGGGGCTGTAGTCGCCAAGATAGCCGTAAATGCCATGTTCAAGCTTGGCGCGTACTGCGTCCTGCACGCAGTCGGGTGAGCGGAAATCCATATCCGCAACCCACATGGCCAACCCGTCATCGGCCGGAACGCCATAGAGTTTCTCCATCATGTCCCACTTGCTGGACAGGTGGCCGCGCCGGTCGATGATCTCGTCGAAATTCATTGGTGCTCTCCTATTAGGCTGCGCGCGCAAGCTAGCCGAATTGGCGTTGGGTGCAAGGGGCGTTGCAGAACGGCTCTTCTTATCCTAAATGACCCCTATGAAACGGCCAATCCTCATCCACCCCGACCCGCGCCTGAAAAAGGTCTGCAAGCCCGTTGCCGATGTGACGGACGGGTTGCGCCAGCTGTCCAGGGACATGCTTGAAACCATGTATGACGCGCCCGGCATCGGTTTGGCCGCGCCGCAGGTCGGTGTGCTTGAGCGGCTGATCGTGCTCGATTGCGTCAAGGGCGAGAATGAAACCCCGCGCCCGATGGTGATGATCAACCCCGAGGTTGTCGCCGCGTCGGATGAGACGAATGTCTATGAAGAGGGGTGCTTGTCGATCCCCGATCAATATGGCGAGGTGACCCGGCCCAAAGAGGTCGAGGTGCGCTGGATGGATACCGACGGCAACGCGCATCAAGAGGGCTTTGACGCGCTCTGGGCGACCTGCGTGCAGCACGAGATCGACCACCTGAATGGCAAGCTGTTCATTGATTATCTCGGCGCGATGAAGCGGCAGATGATCACCCGCCGGATGCAGAAACTGAAACGCGAAATGGCGCGGGGCTAGCGCGGTGGCGGTGCGCCCCTGTCTGCCCTGGCCCGACAAGCGGTTGCGCAGCGTCGCGGCGCCGGTCGCGGCAATCGACGACGAAGTGCGCGGCCATTGGGCCGATATGATTGACACGATGGAGGCGATGCCGGGCGTTGGCCTTGCCGCCGTGCAGATCGGCGTGATGCGCGCCCTTGCGGTGGTCGATGCCAGCGAGAGCCGCGGCAAGGTGGTCAGGATGGCCAACCCAAGGGTGCTTCACGCCAGTGTGCAATTGCGCCCGCATGCCGAGGCCAGCCCGAACCTGCCGGGCATGTCGGCCCTGATCTCCCGGCCCCGCGCGGTGACGGTGCAGTTTCTCAACGAGGCGGGCGAGATGGAAGAGCGCGACTTTGTCGGGCTTTGGGCGACCAGTGTTCAGCACCAGATCGACCATCTTGAGGGGCGGATGTATTTCGACCGGTTGAGCAAGGTCAAACGTGACATGTTTTTGCGCAAGGCGCGCAAGCAGGGCTAGGCCGCTGTCGGCGCGCGTGGGGCGGGTTGCGGCGTCTTGAGTATTTTTGGAAAGATGAAAGGGGCTGTCATGCGTGTAATTTTCATGGGGACGCCCGAGTTTTCCGTACCGGTGCTGGAGGCCCTGGTCGCGGCGGGACACGAGGTTGTCGCGGTTTATTGCCAGCCACCCCGCCCCGCCGGACGTGGCAAGAAAGAGCGCCCGTCGCCGGTGCAGGCGCGTGCCGAAAGCCTTGGGCTTGAGGTGCGCCACCCGGAGAGCCTTAAGGGCGAGGCCGAGGGATTCGCGGCGCTCGACGCCGATGTGGCGGTGGTGGTGGCCTATGGGCTTATCCTGCCAAAGGCGATTTTGGGCGCGCCCAAGCGGGGATGTCTGAATATCCACGCAAGCCTTTTGCCGCGCTGGCGCGGGGCCGCGCCGATCCATCGCGCGATCATGGCAGGGGATAAAGAGACCGGCGTTTGCATCATGCAGATGGAGGCCGGGCTTGATACCGGGCCGGTGTTGTTGCGCGAGGCGACAGAGATCGGCGCGAGGGAGGTCACGGGCGGATTGCATGATCGTCTTTCCGCCATCGGCGCGCGGTTGATTGTCGAAGCGCTTGAGCGGCTTGATGATCTTGAGCCCGTGCCGCAGCCCGAGGCGGGCGTGAGTTATGCCGCCAAGATCGACAAGGCCGAGGCGCGGGTGGATTGGAGCCGCCCCGCGCCAGAGGTTGACCGGCTTATCCGCGGCCTGTCGCCCTTTCCCGGCGCCTGGATCGACGTGCAGGGCCTGCGCGTGAAGCTGTTGGGCTCGGCGATGGCCGAAGGGCAGGGCGCGCCCGGCGAAGTGCTTGATGCAGAGCTGACCGTGGCCTGTGGCAGCGGCGCGGTGCGGCTTTTGCGCTTGCAACGGGCGGGCAAGGGCGCGCAGGATAGGGATGAGTTCTTGCGTGGCATGGCCCTGCCTGTTGGCACGGTTCTGGGCTAGGAGGCGTCGATGTTTCTGCAACTTTTCGGCACGGTGGTGATTGCGGGCATCGTTGGCTATGTCTCCGAGAAAAGCGGCTTTACGCGCAACGGCTATGTGGCGTCGATCATCATTTGTATTGGCGGGGCGTTCCTGTTTTATTTCATGCGGATCATGTTCGGGTTTCGCTTTGGCGCGCCGGGAATTGACGCGATCATTTCCTCGATCGGGGCGCTGATCATCGTGCCCACGCATTGGCGCGGCAGGAGGTAAGGCATTATGGGTGTGATCTATCTTATTATCATCGGGGCCGCGGCCGGGTTTCTTGCCACCAGGATGATGAAGGTTGAGGCGGGCATTGTCCCGACCGTTCTGATCGGGATCGCAGGCGCGCTTGTCGGCGGGGTGGTGATCCGGGTGTTGCTGACGGTCACCGGTCTGTTGGGCGGTTTGATCGGCGCGGTGCTTGGGGCGTTGTTGCTGATCTGGCTCTATCAGACCTATCTGGGGCGGAAGTAGGCGCGGGACTTCTGGCGTCATACGCCCGGCACCGTCCTATACTCTTGGTGGACGCGGGCGATAGACCGGCAGGCGCCAGCCGAAGGTAAGCGAGCCTGCGCGCAGGGCCCAGGTGACCAAGGCGCAGCCACCGAGGATCAACAGATTTTCGCCGGTGACATAGCTAAGGCCAACGGCGGTCAGGGCACCGCCGAAAGCGGCGCTGACGTAAAGCTCGCCTTGCTTGAGGACCAGCGGCACCTCGTTGCAGACCACATCGCGCAACAGCCCGCCCATGCACCCCGTCAACACGCCCATGATCACCACGATCGCGCCGGGTTGCAGCATGCTCATCGCCGCCGCCACGCCGGCAGGCACCGCGACCGCAAGCGCAAAGCTGTCGAGCCAGAGCAACAGGCGATAGCGACTTTCGACCAGATGCGCGGTGAAAAAGATCAGCAGGGCTGCGGCGCTGGCGATCAGAATATAATTCGGATTGCCAAGCCAGAACACCGGGTTGCGATCCAGCAGCACATCGCGCAGCGTGCCGCCCCCCACCGCCGTCAGGCTAGCGATAAAGAAAAATCCGACGATATCAAGCTGTTGTCGGCTGGCCACCAAGGCCCCGGTCAGCGCAAAGATCAGCACCGAGGCGTAATCAAGCAGGATAAGCGGGTTCATGTGCGCGCCTTGCCGGGTTTGAACGGCTCCATGCCCGCGCGGGCCAATTCATCGGCGCGCTCGTTCTCGGGGTGGCCCGCGTGGCCCTTGACCCATTCCCAGGTGACATCATGGCGGGCCTGGGCCTCGTCCAGACGCTGCCACAACTCGACATTCTTGACCGGCTTGCGGGCGGCGGTTTTCCAGCCGTTGCGCTTCCAGCCGTGAATCCAGCCGGTGACGCCGTTTTTGACATAGGCGCTATCGGTGACGATGGTGATCTGACTGGGCTTGGCGAGGGTTTCAAGCGCGTGGATGGCGGCCAAAAGCTCCATCCGGTTGTTGGTGGTCTGGGCCTCGCCGCCGGACAATTCGCGTTCCTTGACGATTTTTTCACCCTCGGTGGCACGCAATAATGCGCCCCAGCCGCCGGGGCCGGGATTGCCCGAACAGGCCCCGTCGGTATAGGCAAATAACTCAGCCATGGGCGGTGATCGCAATCCAGTCGGCCATTTCCCCGCTAAGCCCGGTGTCGCGACCGGTGGCAGAGGAAAACGGGGTGAAACCGGCGGCGCGCAGCAAGGTGTCAAGTTCATCGGCGGTGTAATAGGTGTACAACCGGCCAAGGCTGTCGCGATGCGCGTCAGTGCCGGATTTGAGCGCAATGTGAAACAGCCCACCGGGTTTGAGTGCCGCGTGCAGAGCGGCGAGATGGCGGGGCATGTCGGCGCGGGGCGCATGCAATAGCGAGAAGTTGGCCCAGATGCCGTCGAAGATATCTTTGCCGGTGATCTCGTCGAAGGTCGCGAGACGGGCGGTCACGCCCGGCGAGCCGGCGGCAAGCGCGATCATTTCGCGCGAGGCATCCGTGGCCGTCACCCGCAGGCCAGACCCGGCCATATGGGCCGCGATGATGCCGGGGCCGCAGCCAAGATCAAGCACATGCGCGCCGCGCGGCAAGGCGTCGATGAAGCTCGCCAAAAGCGGATCAGAGGCAACATCGGCGGTGACAGCGGCATATTTGCCCGCCATCTCGTCATAGACGCGCAGGGTTTCGGGGTCGCGGGTCAAAAGAATACTCCGATTGCAAGGCAGATCAGCACGACCGCGGTCAACATGACACGCAAGCCCATCCACCATGGCGGGGTCACACCGTGATGCCAGAAGAGCCAGTCAAGACCCAGCAGCCCGATGAACCCCGCCATAAGGGAAATCCCCGCGCTGGTCGGACCGCCCCCGGTCATGAAAAACGCCCAAAGTGCGGGCAGGGTCGAAAGGGCATAGCCGCTGGTGGCGCGCGGGCCGCTGAGCTGTGTGGCAAACCCCCAGAGCACGCCGGACATGAAGGACAGGATCACCGCGCCGTAAAACAGCATCACGTAGGGCCCGGCAAAGCGCGGTCCGATGATCTGTGCCGTCCAGAGGCCAAGATCGGGCAGCAAAACGGTGATCGCCCCCCAGACAAAGGGCAAAAGGCCGGCAAGGCCAAGAAGAAGCGGGGCGCGGGGGATCGTTTGCATGGGCGGCAACATGGCTTTGTGATCCCCGCTTGGCAAGAGGCCGTTGCGCGCAGAGGCTGGTTTTGTCATTCACGTCATAAACTGACGCAAATGGCGAAACCGGACCTTAGCGCAGACTACAGAGAAAGAGGAAAAAGAGCCCATCCTGTAAATTCGACGTTCTCGCTGCGTGCGCGCACAGCGTCAGAAATGCCGCGTGAGCGAAAATTATGGTGCCGCTGCGCAGCGGAAGTAACAGTCTTTCACGCAGACCGCAGCAAGGCTCAAACGCCGAATTCACAGGCCGCGGGACATTGCTGCCGTTGGACAATGTTGAAAAATCGTAGATTGTTAAGCTGGGCATTTTGAAACCACGTTCGGACAGTCTCTTCGACCGTAGCGCTTGTGTTCTTTATCATTGGGCTTGCTGCGAATTAAACAGGGCGAATACTTCGGCATGTCCACCGCCCCCGACATCATCAGAATCCGGAGCGCCATGGCAAGCGCCGAGGAATATGGGCCGGAAGCCTGGTTCAGGATTGCAGAGCCACGCCATGCCCGCCTCTGTTCCACCGAGGTGCTTACTCAGTTTTGTTCCCGGCCTCTGTAAGGATGAGGTCGAGCGGCATATCGTGGGGTTGCGGATAGATCGTCCGCAGACGCGCGGCGTCGAAACCAACGCCGATGACGAAAGGCCGTGGCTTCAGAGCCGCCAATGTTCGGTCGAAATAACCACCGCCATAGCCAAGCCGATAAGCATCGACGCTCCAGCCGACAAGCGGCGCCAGCACGATATCGGGGGTGAGTTCTGGCGCGTCGGGCGGCGGCACGGGAATGCTCCAATCGCCGCGGACCATCGTTGTATCGGGCGTCCATCGGCGGAATGTCAGCGGTGCCGCCCTTGTTTCGACCAGGGGTAGCGCGATCGTCACGCCTGCCTTATGCAATTCCGACATCAGAGGACGCAGATCGGGTTCGCCCTTGATTGGCCAATAGGCAGAAAAAACCATGCCCTGCATACCGCCAAAACGGTGCCGCAGCACCTGCCGTAAGTGATCTATCAGCGCGGCTCCAGCCGATTGCTGGTCGGCAACCGGCATTCTGTAGCGTTCACCGCGAAGCCGTTTGCGCTCGGCCTTGCGCCAGCGTGCAACGTCGCGGGTCTGAGCGGGGTCGACGGCAAGCGGGTCAAAATACTCTGGCGCGACTTCGGCGGCATAGCAGGGTGGCGAGGAAAAGCCCGTCTTGCAGCGAAAGCTGTCGAACTTGTCGCTCATGAGGTCGCCTCCGAGGAATGTGCGATGCTGTATCTCGCGTCAGCGGCCAGTTTGTTCAGGCGGCTGGCAGCGGGAACGATGTCGGTGATGGCATCCAGACCCTTCCCGGCAAATGCTGGCATGGCTTCAAGGTTTCCGGTCGTGGTCCTGAGAGGTGAATCCGTGCTGTAGCGCAAGCGCGGCGTCTTCCCGTCCCAGGCGATGGTTTCGCGGGGCAGGTCGGCGGGATCATGACCCAGGTTAGATCCTTTCAACCCGGCGGTCACACTGTTGGAAATCACCCGCACTGCGGCTGCCTTGGGCCAGTTCAATACGAAGATATCGGTAAGCACCGTGTCCGCTCCGCCAGCATCGACAACACACCTCTTGTGATAGGCATGGGCAAAGGACTCTTCGGTCGCCAGAAAAGCTGTACCGCACTGAATACCCACCGCCCCCATCCTTAGAGCGGCAGCAAGGTCTGCGCCAGTCGCTAGGCCGCCAGATGCGACCACCGGGAGGCTGGTCTGTGCCAATATCGCGGCCGTTAGATCCCATACGGACTGGCGTCCATGCACATGACCGCCCGCCTCGATCCCTTGGGCGATGATCAAATCAGCTCCCGCATCTTCAGCGTTTCTGGCGGCCTGGAGGGTGCCAACCTGATGCAATACAAGACATCCGGCCTGCTTGACCCGCTCGATGGCCGCCGGCACCACGTCCCAAAAGAAAGTAAATGCAGGGACGCCGAGAGCGAGGCAACACAAGAGCTGCGCATCAAGCAATTCCGGCTTCGTCGCCGCCGGAATTAGATTGACGGCAAAGGGCCGGTCGGTCGCGGCGCGGAGGGCTGTTACCTCCTGCTTAATCAGCGACGGATCCTCGCGCACCATCCCCAGCATTCCGTAGCCACCGGCATTCGCGACAGCGGCCGCCAGCTCCCAGCGGGAGACGCCACCCATGCCGGCAAGCAGGATCGGTACATCGCAACCGAGCAGATCGCAGAGGGGCGTGCGGATCGGATCGTTGGAATAGCCGGTCATGATCCTGTTCCTTGTCTCAGCCGTTTTTGCAAATACTCCTGCAATACGACGGCATTGTTGTGGTCCTCATCCTTGGCGGCAAACAGCAACGTGACAACGCCGTCCCTGGCGCATTCCGCAATTTTGCCTATCAGATCGCCTTTCGCTTCCAGTTCCCGCAAATAGCGTGTCCTGAACGTGTCCCAACGATTGGGGCTTGCATGAAACCAGTGGCGCAGGTCGTCACTTGGCGCGATGTCCTTCTCCCAGGCGTGCAGGCGCGCCCTGTGCTTTGATACCCCGCGCGGCCAGAGACGGTCGACAAGGATCCGCTTGCCGTCAGAGACACGCACAGCACGATAAATCCGCTTGATGCGGATCCGTTCGCTCAAGTCGTCAGGGACGGGCGGACGCGGTGGCATTAAGTATTTCCGTCAGCACCGGGCTTATCCAGAAGTTCCACGGACTTTAAGGCATGCGCCCACGCTGCTCCGGCCCGCATCTCGGTCGCAACCCACACGGCTTCCATGATCTGCTCTCCCGACGCGCCCGCGCGCTGCGCCGCCTTCACATGGCCTTCGATACACCAAGGGCACTGCGTGACGTGGGCGACCGCCACCGCGATAAGCTGCTTGGTGCGGGCATCTAGTGTGCCTTCGGCAAAAACCGCCTTGGAAAAGGAGCGGAAAGCGTCTTCGGTTTCGGGAGCCAACGCGTGGCGGCGATCTGCGAGGGTCTTGCTCATGATAACCTCCGGGCTGTCCCATACAGGTCCACTTCCGCCTGCACCTCCAGCAAGCGTGCATTCGAGTGCAGCATTGCAGCGGTCAACTCTCCATCGCCCTCCTCAAGCGACATATCGACGATGATCGCAATCAGCGCCCACATGATCTGGCGGCTGGTATGGACCTCGCTGAGGCGTGCGATGGTCGGCAGTGTATCGCCGACACAATCGGCAATGGGCTGCAGGCGAATGTCAGACTCAAGTGGTTTTGACCCGGCCCAGAACGTATGGCTCAGTACGTCAAACGGGGAAAGTTGAGTATGCATTTTACACCTCGAGATCAATGTATAACCACAGAATAGCAATCTGTTTGCAAGTTGAAAAATGGTTTTTAATTGTGTTTAATATCGGAATATCCGATGATGCCGCCATGGATAGCGAGTTCGCACGTACATTTTTAGCGGTTGCGTCAGCTGGCAGTTTCGTCGCTGCCGCTGAGAGACTGCATGTCACGCAATCCACCGTAAGCGGGCGTATTCAGACGCTTGAAGACCAACTTGGATGCCGGTTGTTTACGCGCAATCGCGCCGGCGCAACGTTGACGGACAACGGACGCCGTTTTCAGAAACATGCCGCACTGATTGTCCGGACTGTGGAGCAGGCCCGCCATGATGTTGGGTTGCCCCAGGGATTCCGCGACAGCGTTGTTGTTGGCGCACGCATCGGGCTTTGGGATGGCTTGATGCTCCCCTGGCTCGCTAGGGCGCGTTACTCGTCACCGGAGATTTCATTCCGAGCCGAAATCGGCTTTGAACCGGACCTGATGCAGGGTCTCATTGACGGGCGAATGGATATGGCGGTCATGTATACACCTCAACATCGTCCCCAACTCGAAACTTTTGAACTACTGCGCGAACGACTTGTCCTGGTTTCGTGCAGGAATGACGATTCCGATCCGCCATACATCTATGTCGACTGGGGGCCGGAGTTTTACGCCCAGCACAGCGCCAGTTTTCCGGATCTGCCGGGACCGCCGATTTCTGTCAACATCGGTTGGTTGGGGCTGAACTACCTGCTGGCCAATGGCGGCTCCGGATACTTTCCCTACCGGTTGGTTGCCGGCTTGATCACCCAGGGCAGAATCGCCCTGGTGGAATATATGCCCGAGTTCTCCTTGCCCGTATGGTTGGTATGTCATGAAGGTCGAGACCGTAACCTGATTGATCCACTGATTGACCAGATCAAATTGCTGACCAGCGAACTGTAGGACGCGGTAGGCAACCGCATGTGTGAGTGACTGCGATCATGAGGATAGGGTAACAATGCGAAGTGATGCTTGGCTTTTTGGGGATTCAAGGAGAGATGGCCAAACGACAAAGGGAGTGGGCAAAAGCTGGGGATCAGGCGGCAAGTGTTTGATATGAGAGAGCCAATCGACCGTCGAGAACTGCAGCTCTCCTTGCAAAGAAACCATCATAGCATCACCGGTAACCCCCAGGTTTTGCCCACTCCCCGGCCGAAATGGCTGCCTGAACGGCGCGAGGATCTTGGTCACGTCGCTACATAACTACCTGGCAAATCCCCTCTGATCACAATGACGTGGAAATGCCTACCGTGGAATCATGCTTTGCGATAGGAACAGAGGCATTGGCCGGTGGTGCCTAACCAAAAAAAGTATCCTCAGCGCCCGGCGCTGGACAGATAAGAAATACGACCATGTCGTCTCACCGTCTTCTCCTTACCAAAGCTCGCCGGCACCCTTTGGTGCCGCGTGTGCCTGTCTGCCGTGTTCTGTTGACTGCACGAGTTCCTGAATGACCAGGGGGTCTGTTTTTGCGGCGGTGGCGGCCATTTTATTGTCCTTGCTCCTGCATGCTCTGGGGTTGAGTTTCACCTCAAGCGAAAATCGGCCTTCATCGAACGAAGACACTGCATCTTATCTTGCTGATGCAGGCGGCACATTCGAGGATTTCGCCGACACCCCGGCAGAACCTGCGGCGCCAGAAGAAGCCTCGGCTCCTGATCCCCCGAGCGTGACATCGCCTGAACAGGTGATCGAAGAAACCCCAACCTCCCAGGCGCTGGTGGCGTCTGACAATCCCCAGAACGTCATCTCACCTGACACCGGGGAGGTCGAGGTACTTGAACCAGACACCGCTGAGCCGTCCGAAAGCGATGTCCCCGCGCCCGAAACGGCAGAGCGCTCGGGTGGTGAAGATGATGATCTGGCCGATCTGGCGATATCGCAACCGGTTGAACCCGAGACCGAACCCGACGCAGCGGAGGGGGCACCGGATGCAACTGATGCTCAGGCCAGCGAGGTGGCGCCCGTGTCAGTCACCGAGACTGTTTCGCCTGTTGTTCCCGCACCCAGCCCGTCACCAAGCGCCGCAATCATCCCTGAACCCGAAGTGCTGGAGCCTGTGCAGCCGGAGATAACGGTTACCTCCGCGCCAGATGACCCCGAGGTTCTGAGCGCCGAGGAAGAGACAGATCTAACACGCTCCGCTGTCACAACGTCGCTGCGCCCTCCGAAAGAACGGCCATCGGTGGCGGCAGGCCAACCCAATGGCACACAGCCGCGAAGCACGCGAACACGGCGGTCCAACGGCGCTATCGAGTCGCCTCTGACCGCCTATAAACGCACCGGCGTTGATCCGTTTGCCTCTCGTAGCGGCGGTTCCCGATCTGGAACGACTGGATTTAGCGGGGCCCGCAATCCTGGCAATTCGAGCACGACCAATTACGTTGGTCGGGTCCTGGTTCAGCTTAATCGTGCCCCGGTCGTCTACCCTTCGGCGCATGGAACGGCTCAGGTGTCCTTTGAGATCAACCCCGACGGCACGGTGGCCTGGGTCAATATACTTAACAGCACAGGGTCGGGGGATATCGGACGCGCCGCCAGCGCTCAGGTCAGAAGCGCGGCGCCCTTCCCGCGTCCTCCAGACGGCACCAGCCAAAGGCTGGCCTTTCTCTACCGGAACAGGTGAGCGCATGACCTGATCCACACACCTCCGGGGTGCCTGATTTAAGGCCGTCGCCAACCGCCTCTGACCGTTATGGGCGATTTTTGTCGGGCGGCTCGTTGGGTCACGGGCCCAAATTTGAATGTAAAACGCAGCGCATCTGACATAAACAGGCGCGGTGCCAGCAGATAAGGAATATGCAGATGAAGACGATCCGAATGGCGGCTGTGGCGATCATTGCCAGTCTCGCCTTTGCCACCGGAGCCCTAGCGCAGGATAAAGAGCTGGGCGCGGCTGTCACGATTGAATTGAATGCTGTGAAATCCAATGAGGGGGGCTGTACGCTGACCTTTCTGGTGGCGAACGGGCACGCCAGCCAAATTGAAAAGGTGGTCTATGAAACCGTCCTGTTTGACAGCGCGGGACAGGTTGACCGACTGACCCTTTTTGATTTCGGCACCTTACCCCCGGGTCGCCCGCGCGTGCGTCAGTTTTCCGTTCCGGGGATCGCTTGCGACGCCTTGAGTCAGGTGCTGATAAACGGCGCCCATACCTGCGAGGCGCCAGATCTGGCCGATGGTGCCTGCGAGACCGGTTTGATCCTGAAAACACGCACCAAGATTGAGGTGATGGGATGACCCGGATTTTGGAAAGCCTGCGCCAGACGGCTGATCTTGGGGGGCCGGTCGTGATGATATTGTTGGTTATCTCGGTCGTTACCTTGGCAACCATCCTCTACAAACTATGGCAGTTTTCTGCGGCCGGAGTGGGGCGGCATCGCGCGTTGAAAGACTCGGTTGCCGCCTGGGATCAAGGCGACCGCAGCGCCGCTGTGAGCGCGCTGAAGACATCCAAAAGCTACCTCGCGCCTGTGGTTGAAATGGCCTTTGGCGCAGGACCGGAGGACGCCAAACGATTGGAGGCAGAAGCCGAGGTGAGGTTTGCCCGGCTGGAAGGCGGGTTTCGTCTGCTGGACAGCGTCGCACAGCTTGCCCCGCTTCTGGGTCTTTTTGGCACGGTTCTGGGTATGATTGAGGCGTTCCAATCATTGCAAGATGCAGGGTCACAGGTCGATCCATCGCTTCTGGCGGGTGGCATCTGGGTGGCGCTATTGACTACCGCCGTGGGTCTTGCGGTGGCGATGCCCACAGCCATGGTGCTGAGTTGGTTTGAGGGGCGGATGGACGCGGAGCGCGTGACCGCCGAGCGGGCGATCGCCTCTGTCCTGCATCCTCAGGGTCGTCGCGACCCCGTCGCACACGCCTTCGCAGAGCCAACCCATGCGTAAGCAAACCCGGCGTCGGCGCTTGTCGATGACGTCGCTGATTGACGTCATCTTCCTTTTGCTGTTGTTTTTCATGCTCTCTTCAACCTTCTCGCGATTCGCCGAGGTTGACCTTTCCACCGCCAGTGCGGGCGCGACTGGCAGCAGCGACGTCAAGCGGAGCTTTCTCCAACTGGGCGAAACCTCTCTGCGCGTGAACGGTCAGGATGTTGTGTTGGGGGCGCTGCCGGACAGATTTGCCGACATGTCCCCTGAGGCCGAGACCCTGCAAGTGATCGTCAGCCTGCGGGACGATGTGACGGCGCAAAGATTGACCGACGTTCTTGTCATTCTTCGCGGCATTGACCGGCTCAGCATAAGCGTGTTGGGGTCGTAATGCGGAAACGAATACATAGGTCGCGGATCGAGCCCACAATTGCATTGATCAATGTTGTTTTTCTGATGCTTGTCTTCTTCATGGTCGCGGGCACCCTTTCACAACCGCTGGATAAGGATCTCAGACTTGTTCGCACCACTGATCTTGAAGGCCGCGCGCCGCCCGATACCATTGTCGTGCATCCAGACGGAAGGCTGACATACCGGGGCAAGGCCATCGCCTCTCCGCAGGCGTTCTATGCCGCGCGCCCGGAAGATGAACGCGAAGTGGTTCGGATCGTACCGGATGAGGCGCTATCCGCGATCACTTTGGTAAATCTGGCACGGGACTTCCGCACTCTAGGGGCCTCTCGCGTGGTAATCGTTACGCGAAGAGGGCTGGAATGACCGCCATGACTAGGCCGCACACCCATTAATTTCTGTTCTTTCGCATAGGCTTGCGATTCATTTCTTCCAAAACAACATGGGGGAGCAGAAACATGGCGCGGTCGGATATGAGCGATTTGGAGCGGGAGTTCATCAAGCAGGTGCTTTCTAACAAGTCATGCGGCGTGAATGCGACCCAGAATCCGACCTCACGAGACTGCCATATCGCCGAGATCGAAAGCCACTGGCTACAACCAGCGCAGCCGGGGCGAAACCCTCATGGGCCGCTGGAAAGCCGTCATTGGACCCAAGCTAAAGGCGCACACCATCGAAAATCAGAAAACAGAAGCCAAGATTGACGTCCGAGTTCTGAACCGGATGACCGGACTTGGCCGCCCGCATTTCGAACGCACCGCCTGAAGTCCGTCTCAGGTATACATCCAGCACAACCCGCATGTGGGTGACGGTAAGGCGGCGTTCGTCGCGTACTTTGAGAAGATGGCCGAAGAGTATCCCGGCAAACGCGTTGAAGTTAAGCGCGCGATCGCGGAAGGAAAGTTCGTTGTCCTGCATTGCCACCAGATATGGCCTGACGGTCTGGAATACGCCGGGATTGATATTTTCCGCCTGGATGACGCAGGTAAAGTCGTTGAACACTGGGATGTGCTGCAAGTCCTACCGGATCAAAGCGCGAACGATAACGGGATGTTCTAATCGTTGACCCCAAGCAGCAATTGGCGCCGTCGCAGCGAAATGGCGCGCTGTCCGTGTCTCGATAGTTCTTACACTGTGCAGCGAAAATGATGTTTGGATTTGATGTCATCAAGCCGCGTTGAATGACCGCTCTAACAATCTTGGCTGCTAGGCGGCGGAGAGCGTGCTGCGCCCGCGAAGGGATGCTGCGTCAGCAAGAGCTGCTCAAGCAAAAGGCCGGAAAGTCCCGCACCACCGACCTTTGGACATGCCGCAGAGCAGGTCTGGTTTGAAACGCTTTTCGACACCCCCGCGCGGAATCAAGGCCGCAGGCCGCCGCGCATCGCTGGGCCGCTCCCCGGCACGGCGATTTGGCCGAAGCAAGCGCAATGCTTTGATGTTTCAAGGATTTGGCAGGGATAAAGCGCCACTTAACAAACGTGGTATCGCCGTACCACGTCCCAGCGATGCGCGGCTTCGCACGTGTCCGCAACGTCTGGGGTAGGCAACCTTGGCGCAGAGGTTGTTGCGCCGCCTCAGGCCGGGGTGCGCAGCACGCGGGGGACTTTGAATTCGACGTTCTCGGTGGCGGTTTCCACCTCTTTGATGGTCACGTTATAGCGGTCCTGAAGCGCCGCGATCACCTCGTTCACGAGCACCTCGGGGGCCGAGGCGCCGGCGGTGATGCCGATGCTCTTGATGCCCTCAATCGCGCGCCAGTCGATATCGGTTGCGCGCTGCACGAGCTGGGCATAGCCACAGCCCGCCCGCGCCCCGACCTCGACAAGACGGCGCGAGTTCGACGAGTTCGGCGCGCCGACGACAAGCATCGCCTCGGCCTGTTTCGCCATCGCCTTGACCGCCTCCTGGCGGTTGGTGGTGGCATAACAGATGTCTTCCTTGTGCGGTCCCCTGATGGCGGGGAACTGCGCTTGAAGGGCGGCGACGATATCGGCGGTGTCATCCACCGACAGGGTGGTCTGGGTCACAAAGGCAAGCTTTTGTGGATCGCGCACCGCAAGGCCGGGCACATCGGCGGGGGTTTCCACAAGCAGGACCTCACCATCGGGCAACTGGCCCATGGTGCCGACGGTTTCGGGGTGGCCCGCGTGGCCGATCATGATGATCTGCAACCCGGCCTCGGCGTGGCGTTCGGCCTCGACATGGACCTTGCTGACCAGCGGACAGGTGGCATCGACGTAAAGCATCTGGCGTGCGCCGGCTTCGGCAGGCACGGATTTTGGCACGCCATGGGCGGAAAAGATCACCGGGCGGTCATCGGGGCAATCGTCAAGTTCTTCGACAAACACCGCGCCCTTGGCGCGCAGATCGTCGACCACGTATTTGTTGTGCACGATCTCATGGCGCACATAGACCGGCGCGCCCCATTTCCCAAGCGCCATTTCGACGATCTTGATGGCGCGATCCACACCGGCGCAAAATCCGCGCGGGGCGGCGAGATAAAGGGTAAGGGCTGGTTTTGTCATGCACACCTCCTGTCGCGGCCAGAGGTAAGGCTTGTGGTGCGCGACGTCCAGTGGTGATGGGCGCAATCAGGCCGCCGCTTGGGCCGTCAGCCACGCCAGCACGATATAGCGCCCGGTCTTGGCGACGGTGACCAGAACCAGGAAAAGCCAGGGCGGTGCGCGCATCACCCCCGCGATCACCGTGAAGGCATCGCCAAACGGGGCCCAGCTCAGCAACAGCGTCCAGACGCCCCACCGGGCATACCAACCCTCGGCGCGGGCCATTTGGCCGGTGCTTACCGGGAACCAGCGTCGGTTGCGAAACGTCTCGATCCAGATCCCGAGCACGTAATTGACCACCGCCCCAAGCGTGTTGCCAATGCTGGCCACGATGATCAGCCACATAAGCGGCGCCGTGCCGCCGAGTTGCAGGCCGACAAAGACGAATTCGGATTGAAACGGAAAAACTGTGGCGGCCCCGAAGGCCGCCAGAAACAACCCGCCCAGTTGCGCGAAAACGCCCAAGTCCGCCCCCATCATCGGCGGCGGCCCTCGGCGTCATCTTTGGTGCGGCTCAGGATTGGTTCAATCCTGATTTTCGTAGACCGGCTCGCGTTCGTGGCTGACATCCCGCGGCGGGCGACCGATGACATCCTTGAGATCCTGCAACTCGATGAAATTGTCGGCCTGACGGCGCAATTCATCAGAGATCATCGGCGGCTGGCTTCGGATGGTCGACACCACCGAAACACGCACGCCCCGCCGTTGCAGGCTTTCCACCAGAGGCCGGAAATCGCCGTCGCCCGAGAACAGCACGATATGATCGACATAGGGTGCAAGTTCCATTGCATCCACCGTCAGCTCGATATCCATGTTGCCCTTGACCTTACGGCGGCCCTGGCTGTCGGTGTATTCCTTGGCCGGTTTGGTGACCATGGAAAACCCGTTGTAATGCAGCCAGTCCACCAGAGGGCGGATCGGCGAATACTCGTCGTTCTCGAGCAAAGCGGTATAGTAAAATGCGCGCAGCAATTTACCGCGACGCATGAACTCGGTACGCAACAGCTTGTAATCGATATCAAACCCAAGTGCCTTGCCGGCAGCATAAAGGTTCGAGCCATCGATGAACAAAGCCAGTCGTTCATCCTTATAAAACATTTCAAATGTCCTTCCGAGGTAAACTGTCCCGCCTGGGATATGGTGTGTGAGTGGTGAGGCAAGACAGACGCAGAGAAATCAATTAGGGATCATAAACACGACACGCAAGAGCGTGAACCATATCGAAAGGATAGGATGTCGATGACATTCAATCAACAATGCTTGATTGCAATAGGTGGAAATATGCCATCTGCCTTGGGTGGGCCTGCAAAAACGCTCTCTGCGGCCCTTGAGATGCTGCGACATGAGGGCGCAGATGTCGTGGCGTCAAGCGGGTTCTACCGCACGCCGTGTTTTCCCGCCGGGGCGGGGCCGGACTATGTGAATGGCGCGGCTGTGCTTGGGTTCGGCGGAACTGCGCAGGAGCTTCTGGCGCTTCTGCACCGTGTCGAGGCGGCCTTTGGGCGAGAGAGGCTGCGGCGCTGGGGGCAGCGCACGCTTGACCTTGACCTGATCGCGGTCGGCAACACGGTGGTGCCGGATGCCGCGACCTTCAACGCCTGGCGCAATCTGGCCCCCCAGGTGCAGACCAGCCGCGCGCCCGATCAGCTTATCCTGCCCCATCCCAGGGTGCAGGACCGCGCCTTTGTGCTGGTGCCCCTGGCCGAGGTGGCGCCGGGCTGGGTGCATCCGGTCCTGGGCAAATCGGTGCAGGAGATGGTGGATGCGCTGCCGCAAGCGGAGAAAGATGCGGTTGTATTGCTCTGATTCTCTGCTTGTAAATCCTGTATTGACAGCCTAAATACAGGGCTTCTTGCAAACCTGCCCCTATTTCTCGGAGGTCAAATGGCCCGCGTTACCACAGAAGATTGCGTTGATAAGGTTCCAAACCGGTTTGATCTGGTGATGCTTGCCGCACATCGCGCGCGTGAAATTGCGTCCGGCGCGTCGCTGACCGTGGATCGTGACAACGACAAGAACCCGGTTGTGGCCCTGCGCGAGATCGCCGAAGAAACCCAGTCTGCGGATGATCTGCGCGAGCGTCTCATCGAATCAAACCAGAGCCAGATCGAAGTTGACGAGCCCGAAGATGATTCGATGGCTCTGTTGATGGGCGGCGAGGCCGACAAGCCCGAGACCGATGACATGTCCGAAGAAAAACTTCTGCGGGCACTGATGGAAGCACAGGGTCAAGGCTAAGCCTTACCCCTACCCAGAGGCGCAGATCAGATGATCGCCGTTGACGACCTGATCACGCTTGTTCGGCATTATAACCCAAAGACCAACGAGGCGCTGATACGCGCGGCCTATGATTATGGCCGCGCGATGCATGAGGGGCAGTTTCGCCACTCGGGTGAGCCATATTTCAGCCATCCCGTTGCCGTCGCCGCCATCCTGACCGAACAACGGCTGGATGATGCCACCATCATCACCGCGCTGTTGCATGACACGATCGAGGATACCAAGGCCTCATATCAGACCGTCGAGCAAAAGTTCGGGCGCGAGGTGGCCGATCTTGTCGATGGGGTCACCAAGCTGACCAATCTGCAACTCAGCAGCTCCGAGACCAAACAGGCGGAGAATTTTCGCAAACTGTTCATGGCGATGTCCAAGGACCTGCGGGTTATTCTGGTCAAGCTGGCGGACCGGCTTCACAACATGCGCACGATCAAGGCGATGCGCCCGGACAAGCAGGCCCAGAAGGCCCGCGAAACCATGGATATCTTTGCGCCGCTGGCCGGTCGCATGGGCATGCAGTGGATGCGCGAAGAACTTGAGGATCTGGCGTTTCGCGTTCTCAACCCGGAGGCCCGCGCAAGCATCATCCGCCGCTTTATCACCCTGCAAAAGGAATCCGGCGATGTGATCGAGCGGATCACCAACGACATGTGTCACGAGCTGGACAAGGCCGGGATCACCGCCGATGTGTTTGGCCGTGCGAAGAAACCCCATTCGATCTGGCGCAAGATGCAGGAAAAGGAAATGGGCTTTTCGCGGCTCTCTGACATTTACGGGTTTCGCGTCGTGACCCAGAGCGAAAACGACTGTTACGCGGTTCTGGGGGCGATCCACCAACGCTGGCGCGCGGTGCCGGGGCGCTTCAAGGATTACATCAGCCAGCCGAAATCGAACGGCTATCGTTCGATCCATACCACCGTTTCGGGCCGCGATGGCAAGCGCGTCGAGGTTCAGATCAGAACCCGCCAGATGCATGACGTGGCCGAAACCGGGGTCGCGGCGCATTGGTCCTATCGCGACGGGGTGCGCAGCGAAAACCCCTTTGCGGTCGATCCCGCGCGCTGGATTTCATCCGTCACCGAACAGTTTGACGCCGAAGAAGACCACACCGAATTCATGGAGGCGGTCAAGCTTGAGATGTACGCCGATCAGGTGTTCTGTTTCACGCCCAAGGGCGATGTGATCAAGCTGCCGCGCGGCGCGACGCCGATTGATTTCGCCTATGCCATTCACACCCGGATCGGGCATGTTTGCGTTGGCGCCAAGATCGACGGCATGCGGGTGCCGCTCTGGACCCGGATCAAGAATGGCCAATCGGTCGAGGTGATCACCGCTGAGGGCCAGACACCGCAGGCGACATGGCTTGATATCGCCACCACCGGCAAGGCCCGCGCCGCCATTCGCCGCGCCCTGCGCGAGCTGGATCGTGACCGCTATATCAAGCTGGGCCGCGAACTGGCGCGCTCGGCCTTCGAGCATGTCGGCAAAAAGGCCACCGACAAGGCGCTTGACGCGGCGGCGCGCACGCTGCGCCTGCGAGACGCCGAAGAGGTGCGCGCCCGCCTTGGCAGTGCCGAGTTGACCGCGCAACAGGTGCTGAACGCGGTCTACCCCGATTTGTTGCCCGAGGCGGGCAATGAGGTGACGCGCGATCTTGCGGTGATCGGCCTTGAGGCGGATCAGAGTTTTGAGCGTGCGCGCTGTTGCCAGCCGCTGCCGGGCGAGCGCATCGTCGGTATCACCTATCGCGGGCGCGGCGTGGTCATTCACGCGATTGATTGCGAAACCCTGACCGCCTATGACGATCAACCGCAGCGCTGGTTGGACTTGCATTGGCACAACGGAACTCACCCTGCGGTTTATGCGGTGACGCTTGATGTCACGATTGGCAACGATGCGGGCGTGATGGGGCGGATTTGCACCTTGATCGGAGAGCAGAAGGCCAATATCTCGGACTTGATCTTTGTTGACCGGAAACCAGATTTTTACCGATTGCTTATAGATGTGGAATTGCGCGACGCTGAACATCTGCATGGTGTGCTGTCCGCGCTCGATGCTGAAACCGACGTTGCCGCTGTTGAACGCTATCGTGATCCGTCCCGGTCCGGGGCTATGCAAAGCCATGAACCCTAGGAGCCCGACTGTTGGTTTTCAAACGCCGTGACAAACGCCCATTCTGGAAGGTCATTTCAGACTTCCTGTGGCCCCGTGGGGGCTGGGCGCGGGCGTTTACCTATGTCAAGCACCGCCTGCACCGTCTTCCGGATCCGCCGCACCGGATCGCGCGGGGGATTTTTGCCGGCGTTTTCACGACGTTCACCCCGTTTTATGGCCTGCATTTCCTGGTCGCTGCGGTTCTGGCCTGGGTGCTGCGCGGCAGTATCCCGGCGGCCCTTCTGGGGACATTCTTTGGCAATCCGCTGACCTATGTGCCGATTGGCGTGGCCTCCTTGCAGACCGGGCATTTCATTCTCGGGCGCACCGGCCCCGGCGAGGACGAAGTGCGCCGCTCTCTGGGCGGCAAGTTTCTGGATGCCGGCGATGACCTGCGCAACAATTTCGTCGCGATGTTTTCCGACCGCGCGGCCGATTGGCACAGCCTGCATGTGTTTTATGACGAGGTGTTTTTCCCCTATATGATCGGCGGGATCGTTCCCGGCATCATCACCGCGCTGATCTGTTATTACCTCAGCCTGCCGGTGATTCAGGCCTATCAGAACCGCCGCAAGGGCGCGCTCAAGGCGAAATGGGAGGCGCTGAAGGAAAAAAAGGCGCTCAAGGCTGACGCCAAGCCAAAACAGGACTAGGTTCAGCCCCGAGTCGGTTTGCAACAAAGGAAAAGTCGATGCCGTTTGAGGGGAAACTGCGCCTTGGCGTGAATATTGATCATGTGGCGACGGTGCGCAATGCCCGTGGCGGCGCCTATCCTGACCCGCTGCGCGCCGCGAAGCTGGCCCAGGAGGCGGGCGCCGATGGCATAACCGCGCATCTGCGCGAGGATCGTCGCCATATTTCCGACGCCGATATCGACGGGTTGATGGCGGGACTGAGCGTGCCGCTCAACTTTGAGATGGCCGCGACCCCCGAGATGCAGACGATTGCCCTGCGTCACAAACCGCACGCGGTCTGCATCGTGCCCGAAAAGCGCGAAGAACGCACCACCGAGGGCGGGCTTGAGGTCGCGCGAGAGGAAAACCGGCTGGCGCATTTCATCGCGCCGCTGCGCGAGGCCGGAAGCCGGGTGTCGATTTTCATCGCCGCCGACAAACGCCAGATCGAGGCCGCGCACCGGATCGGCGCGCAGGTGATCGAGCTGCATACCGGGGCCTATTGCGATGCCCATGCCGAGGGCCGGTTTGATGCGCGCGACGCCGAGCTTGCCGCGCTGCGCGAGATGTCGGCCTACGCCCATTCGCTTGGCCTTGAGGTGCATGCCGGGCATGGCCTTACCTATGACACGGTAAAGCCGGTCGCGGGTTTTCCCGAGGTGGCCGAACTCAATATCGGGCATTTCGTGATCGGCGAAGCGATCTTTCGCGGCCTCGGCCCGGCCATCGGCGAAATGCGCCGCTTGATGGACGAGGCGCGCGAGGCCTGATTTTTATGCTGGATGCAAGACCATGTCGTGATCGGCGTGAAAGGGGTGTGTGATGTCAGGCAATGAACTTCTGCTGATCCGAACGGTGGGTGCCGAATGATTCTTGGCATCGGCACCGATCTTGCCAATATCGAGCGGATCGCGCGCACGCTTGAGCGTTTTGGCGACCGATTTCGCAATCGCGTCTTTACCCCTGTCGAACAGGCCAAGGCCGAACGGCGCGCCGATGTGGCGGGCACCTACGCCAAACGCTGGGCCGCGAAAGAGGCCTGTTCCAAGGCGCTTGGCACCGGCCTGCGGATGGGCATCGCCTGGCGCGATATGGCCGTCAGCAATCTTGAGACCGGCCAACCGGTGATGCAGGTCACCGGTTGGGCCGCCGCGCGTCTGGCCGAGATGACACCGCCCGGCCACGCGGCGATCATCCATGTGACCCTGACCGATGATCACCCCTGGGCACAGGCCTTTGTGGTGATCGAGGCCTGCCCGATTGCCGCCCCTCCCGCTTGACACCCCGCCGCGCGCACCGCATGTAGCGCGGGACCGCTTATTCAGCTAATTTCGGAGAAACCCGATGGCATCTGACGCCAAAAAAGGAAATTCCATCGTCGAAACGATCAAGACGATATTCTGGGCGCTTGTAATAGCGGGCCTGTTCCGCACCCTGTTCTTTCAGCCGTTCTGGATTCCGTCCGGGTCGATGAAAGACACGCTTTTGATCGGGGATTTCCTGTTCGTGAACAAGATGGCCTACGGCTATTCCTATGCGTCCTGCCCGTCGATCCGCTTTGCCGGGCTTGATGTGGATGCCAAGGATATCTGCGGTTTTCTGGATGGTGACAACACCCGCATTCTCGGGTCAGAGCCCGAGCGCGGCGATATCATCGTGTTCCGCCAACCCACCGATGGCACCGATTTCATCAAGCGGGTGATCGGCCTGCCCGGGGATCGCATTCAGATGAAAGATGGCGTGCTTCATATCAACGATGTCGCCGTCAAGCTTGAGCCTGCACCCGATTTTGTCGAAGAGTTCAGCCGCCAGGGCCCGATGGGCATTCGCCCGCGCTGTGAGAACGGCGTTGTGGGGGAGGGCGGCACTTGCATCAAGTCGCGCCAGATCGAGACATTGCCGAATGGGCGCTCGCATAGCATCATCAATATCGGCGATCAGCGCGCCGATCACACCGGCGTCTTTAGCGTGCCCGTGGGGCATTACTTTTTCATGGGCGACAATCGTGACAATTCGACCGACTCGCGCTTTCCGGCGGCGGTGGGCGGGGTTGGCTTTGTGCCCTTTGAGAACCTAATCGGTCGCGCCAACCGGGTGATCTTTTCCTCGGCGGGCCGCTCGATGCTGGCATTCTGGACCTGGCGCAGCGACCGCTTTTTCAAGAGGCTCGATTGAAGCTTTCCGGCGACATGAAAGCGCTTGAGGCGCGGTTGGGCTATCAGTTTTGCAGGCCCGCGCTTCTGGTGCGGGCCTTGACACATTCCTCGATGTCCTCGCCGACGCGCGATGACAATCAGCGGCTTGAATTTCTCGGTGACCGGGTGTTGGGCCTGGTGATGGCCGAGGCACTTCTGGCGCATGATCCGGGCGCCACCGAGGGCCAGCTTGCACCGCGTTTCAATGCGCTTGTGCGTAAAGAAACCTGCGCCGATGTTGCCCGCGAGGTCGATCTTGGGGTGGTCCTGAAGCTTGGCCGCTCCGAGATGATGTCGGGCGGTCGGCGCAAAGAGGCGCTCCTGGGCGACGCGATGGAGGCCGTGATTGCCGCCGTTTACCTTGACGGCGGGTTCGAGGGCGCGCGTGATCTGGTGCTTCGGCTTTGGGGCGCGCGCGTCGGCACGGTCAAGGATGATGCACGCGACGCCAAGACGGCACTTCAGGAATGGGCACAGGCCCGTGGTTTGCCGCCGCCCGATTATGTCGAAGCGGATCGCTCGGGGCCCGATCACGCCCCGCAATTCACGATCGAGGCAAGGCTGAAAAGCGGCGAAACCGCCCGTGCAACCGCCGGATCAAAACGCCACGCCGAACAGGCGGCGGCCCGCGCCCTTTTGGATAGATTGGAAACACAGACATGACCCGCGCCGGTTTCATCGCCTTGATCGGCGAACCCAATGCAGGCAAATCAACGCTTCTGAACCGCATGGTCGGGGCCAAGGTCAGCATCGTCACACATAAGGTGCAAACCACCCGCGCGCGCATTCGCGGCGTCGCGATGGAGGGCGAAAGCCAGCTGGTCTTTGTCGACACCCCCGGCCTGTTCAAGCCGCGCCGCCGGTTGGATCGCGCGATGGTGGCGGCGGCTTGGGGCGGGGCGGCCGATGCCGATGTTGTCGTGCTTCTGATCGAGGCGCATCGCGGCGTCACCGAAGGTGTCGAGCGCATCCTTGAGGGCCTCGGCGATATCGCCAAGGGGCGCAAGGTGGCGCTTGCCATCAACAAGATCGACCGGGTGCATTCGCCGGTTCTTCTGGCGCTCACCCAAAAGATGAACGCGCGCTTTCCCTTTGTGGAAACCTTCATGATCTCGGCCGAAAAAGGCCACGGTGTCGACCATCTGCGCGCCTGGCTGGCCGAGCAGATGCCCGAAGGCCCCTGGCTTTACCCCGAAGATCAGATCGCCGATCTGCCGATGCGGATGATCGCCTCCGAGATCACCCGCGAAAAGCTGACGCTGCGCCTGCATCAGGAACTGCCCTATCAACTCACCGTCGAGACCGAGAACTGGGAAGAGCGCAAGGATGGCTCGGCCAAGATCGACCAGGTCGTCTATGTGATGCGCGACGGCCACAAGGGGATCATCCTTGGCAACCGCGGCGAGACGATCAAAGCCGTCTCCAAGGCTGCCCGCGAAGAGCTTGAAGAATTCCTCGACCGGCGCATTCACCTGTTCCTTCAGGTCAAGGTGCGTCCCAACTGGCTTGAAGACTCCGAGCGCTATTCGGAAATGGGCCTTAATTTCAAGGACGGAAACTAAGGCCATGCGCCGGGGCTTCTTCTTGGCAGAAATACTCCCGCCGGAGGCGTCCGCGCGCACGGCAGGCACCGCCGCCTGATGGCGCGCCTGACCGCGTCATTCTGGGTGCAGGCCTATCTCGCGCGGCTTCGGCTTGTCGATATTCCCGCTTTTGTCGTGGCGCATGGTGATGATACCGGCGGCGCGGTGCTGGTCAAACTCAACACGCTCGACGGTCAGGCGCGCGCCTATCAGCGGTCGTTCGATCTGATGTCCGGCGCGCGGGCCTGGGTGGTTCTGGCCGAGGGCGCCGAATGGGATGTTGACGCCGCCATCACCCGCCAGCGCGGGTTTGACCCCGATGTCTGGGTGATTGAGGTCGAAGATCGCGCAGGGCGCCACCTGCTCGATGAACCGGGCCTTTCGGACTGAGATACCAAGGGGCTTGGCAGGGCGCATCGTCTGGTGTGCAATGGCGCGGAGCGAGGCGCAGGGAGCGGGTGATGGACTGGCGCGATCAGGGGATATTGCTGGCAAGCCGCAGGCACGGCGAAAACGCCGCGATCATCGAGGTGTTGACGCCCCTGCGCGGGCGTCATGCCGGCGTGGTGCGCGGTGGCGCCTCGCGCAAGCTCGCTCCGGTCCTGCAACCCGGTGCCCAGCTTGATCTTGAATGGCGCGCGCGGCTTGAGGATCACATCGGCACCTTCCGGGTCGAGCCGCTGCGCTCGCGCGCAGGCGCGGCGATGGGCGACAGGCTGGCGCTGGCGGGGCTGAATGCCGTCACCGCGCTGTTGCTGTTTTGCCTGCCCGAGCGTGAGGCCTGCCTGCCGCTTTACCGGCGCACCGAGACGCTTCTTGATCTGCTCGATCAGCCCGAAATATGGCCGCTGGCCTATCTCAACTGGGAATTGGCCCTGCTGGACGAGATGGGCTTTGGCCTTGATCTGCGCGCCTGTGCGGTGCTGGGGGCGCAGGCCAACGACCTGTCGTTCGTGTCGCCGCGCAGCGGGCGGGCGGTGTCGCGCGCAGGCGCGGGGGAATGGGCCGATCGGTTGCTGCCGCTGCCGCCCTGCATGCTGGGGCAGGGGCCCGCGCCTGACGCCGAGATTTTGCAGGGGTTCGAGTTGACCGGGCATTTCCTGCGCAACAGTCTGGCGCCCGAGCTTGGTAACAAGCCGCTGCCGGATGCACGCCAGAGATTCGTTGACCGGTTTGCGCAGCGCGCTCATCGGCCCTGACGAGGCCGCCTCGCGCGGGCTGGCATCACTCGGCGGCGGAAAAGATCATCTCGCGTCCGGTGTCATTGCTCAGGATAAGGATATCGCCCACCACTTCGACAAGGGTCATCTCCGCCAAGGCGGCAAAATAGCGGGTCTCGTCGGCAAGCTCCGGACAGGCGCGTTTAGTGGCCGCAATGCCCGTGGTTGCAAACCACGGGTAAGGCGCGGTTTGCTGGCCCGAATAGCTGTTGCAGGGCGCCTGTCCGGCGATCTGGCCTTCCTCGGGAAAGATCAGGGTGGCACGGGCGCCAAAGGGGCGTCCGTCGAGACTTTGCAGGGTCCAGGTCGCGTCATCGCCACCGTAGCCGGTCACGGTTTCGTCCTTGCAGGCGCCAAACAAAGTGAGAGCCGAGAGGAGAAGAGCAAGCCGCATGCGGGTTACCGGAGTGCCAGAACCAGATCGACAAGCGAGCCGATCGCGTCTGCATTCTGCGCCGCGTCGCGGTCGTGCAACTCTTCCATGCCGATGGCACTGGCATAAAGAATGCGCGCCATTTCGCCGTTGCCGATATCACAGGCCGACAGAAGGCCGCGCAGTTGGTGCAGCCGCGCCTCGTCGACCCGGGTCACCACGCCCGCGCAGCTCGCATCGTCGCGGGCCCATGCGCGGATCGCAGGCTCGGCGCGCAAGGCCGGTGTGTCGCTGGTGGATGTCGCGGCAATCATCTGGGCGGTGGCGCGCAGGCGGGTCGCGTCGGTCTCATCGGTTTGCGCGCAGGTCGCAAGGGCCTGCTGCGCGGCGCTCTCCCATAGCTCCAAAAGGGCCAGATTATAGGCGGGCACATCTGTGAAATGCCAGTAAAACGACCCCTTGGTTGCCCCCACCCGCCGCGCCAGCGGCTCGGCCCCAAGCGCGCCCGGCCCCTGATCGCAAAGCGCCGCGAACCCGGCCACAAGCCAGTCGGTACGGGTCAGTCGGGGGCGGCGTTCTGTGCTCATCCCGCAGCCATACGCTTCATGCTGCAATGCCGCAAGATGCCCTTGTGTCACGCTTCGTCGCATCATGCCCGGGGTGGGGTCGTTGGAGGCGGCCGTGGTATTGAGTGTTTTTGCCAAGAAGAACTGGGAAGGGACGCAGGAGAGGCGATTGTGCCGCTTTTTCGCGCCTTAGCTTTGGGCAAACTCCGCGATGGCCGCGCAGAGGCAATCAAGGCTGTCGGTCCAGGGCGGATTGGCGGGCAGGGCATCGGTCATCAGCGAAAGCTCGGTGCAGGCGACCAGCAGGTGATCGGCGCCCTCGGCGATCAGCATCTGCGCCTGGCCTCGCAGACGCGGACCAAGCGCTATGGGCGTTTCGCCCGCCTTGACGGCGCGGATGATGGCGAGCAACTCGCCGTCGTCGGGCAGGGTGACCGGCGTCAGACCATGGGCGGCAAAGGGCGCGTCAAAAACGCGCGCGAGCCGGGTGGCGGGCGAGGCCAGCATGCCGATGCGTTTGCCCCCCTTGGCGGCAAGCGCCGCCGCCGTCAGGTCCAGCATGTCAAGGAAGGGCAGGGGCGTCGCCGCGATCACGGCGGGGGCATAGTGATGCGCGGTGTTGCAAGGCATCGCAAGCGCCTGCGCCCCTGCGGCGTGCAGATCGCGCGCCATCCGCGCCAGAAACGGGCCGGGATCGGTGCCGGTGCCGTCAATCAGCGCGGCGATCCGGCTTGGCACCTGTGGATTTTGATGCACGATCAGCGGCAGGTGATCGGCGTCGTCGCGCGCGGGCATGGCGGCCAGCAGTTTCTGCATCAAAAGGATCGTTGCCTCGGGGCCCATGCCGCCAAGAATGCCCACGGTTTTCATGGCATTAGCCAGTTGCTGTCTCAGTTGTGGGGGTGGTAAGGCGGATATCGGCGCTGCGGGCGTGCCCTTCCATCCGCTCGGCGCGGCTCAGGCTGGCGGTGACCCGGGCGATATCGGGCAGGGCGCGGTCATCGACCTCTTGCCAGGTGACGGTCTTGAGAAACTTGTGCACCGACAGCCCGCCAGTATAGCGCGCCGCGCCGGAGGTGGGCAGAACGTGATTGGGGCCGGCCGCCTTGTCACCAAAGGCAACGGTGGTTTTCTCGCCCAGAAACAGCGAGCCATAGGCGCGCAGCCGATTGCGCCACCAGTCAAGATCACGCGCCTGCACATGCAGGTGTTCGGGGGCGCGGGTGTCGGCGAAGCGGGCCATATCCTCGGGGGTGTCGCAAAGGACGACCTCGCCAAGATCGGCCCAGGCGGCGGCGGCGGCGGTTCTGTTCGGCTCTGGCAGAGCGGCGATCAGCGCCGGAATGCGATCCAGCACAGCATCTGCAAGCACGCGATCGGTGGTGGCAAGCCAGACCGGCGAATTGGCGCCATGTTCGGCCTGTCCCACAAGATCGGCGGCGACGGTTTCGGGCGCGGCAGTCGCATCGGCGAGGATCAGGCTATCGGTAGGGCCTGCGAACATGTCGATGCCGATGGGGCCGAACAGCTGGCGCTTGGCCTCGGCGACATAGGCGTTGCCGGGACCGACAAGAATATCGGCGGGCGGTGCGCCAAACAGGCCAAAGGCGAGGGCGGCGATGCCTTGCACCCCGCCGATGGTCAGAATGCGCGTGGCCCCGGCGATATCCATCGCATAGAGCATCGCATCGGGAATGGCCTTGCCATCGCAGGGCGGTGAGCAGGCGGTGATATCGGCCACGCCCGCGACCCGTGCGGTGGCGATGCTCATCAGGGCGCTGGCGATATGGCTATAACGTCCGCCGGGCACGTAACACCCCGCCGCGCCAAGCGGGATCTGGCGCTGACCGGCGATCAAACCGGGGCGCAATTCGATCTGCATGTCCTGGGCGGTGGCACGCTGTGCCTCGGCAAAATGCGAGATATTGCCATGCGCCCAATCAATGTCGTCCCTGAGGGCTTGGGGCACGCGGGCGCTTGCCGCCGTGATCTGATCGCGGGTCACGGTGATTTCGCCCTGCCAGCCATCAAGGCTGCGGGCATATTCAAGCGCCACCTGCGCGCCGCCGCTGCGCAAACGCGCCAGCATCACCTGCACGGTATCGGCCACATCGGCGGCGGTTTCGGGGGGCTGTCCGGGGGCGGATTTCAGATAGGTCATCGGCATGGCAAGGTCTCCTTACCCTATGCATGACGTAGCCAGCGGCCGCCGGGCAAGCAGTTTGGCACGCGGACCGGCGGGTTTTTCCATGGGCCGAAAGCGGCTTTCGGAAATCCCGAAGGGGGCGCCCTGGTGGCCGCACAAAGCCCGCGCGCGCCAGAACTTGCAACGCCAGACAAAGCGAATTGCACTGGTCATCGCGGGCCCTTTCCGGCAGGTTTCAAGGCGCAGGACAGGCAGGAGGGACGCCGTGGAAAAGATCGTCATTCTGACAGGCGCAGGTATTTCGGCGGAAAGCGGGATTTCGACGTTTCGCGACGAAGGCGGGCTTTGGGCGCAGCACGCGATTGAGGATGTGGCGACGCCAGAGGCGTTTGCGCGCGATCCCGACCTTGTGCACCGGTTCTATAACGCCCGCCGTGCGCAGGCGGCAGAGGTTGCGCCCAATGCGGCGCATCTGGCGTTAAGCCGCCTGCAAGAGCAGCATCGCGGTGAGGTGGTCATTGTGACCCAGAATGTCGATGCCCTTCACGAGGCCGCAGGCAGTCGCGCGGTTCTGCATATGCATGGCGCTTTGACGGGCGCGCTTTGTGCAGGGTGCGGGGCGCGCTGGCCTGCGCCGATGGTGATGGCGACGCATGATGCCTGCCCGGTGTGCGCCGCGCCAAGCACCCGGCCCGATATCGTGTGGTTCGGCGAAATGCCCTATGCGATGGAGGCGATCTGGCAACATCTGGAAGAGGCGGATGTGTTTGCCGCGATTGGCACCTCGGGCAATGTCTATCCGGCGGCGGCCTTTGCCCAGCATGCCGGGCGGGCGGGGGCGCATACCATCGAGATCAACCTTGAGGCATCGCAAAACACCCGCGATTTTGCCGAGACGCGATTGGGGCGCGCCTCGGTGATCGTGCCGGAATGGGTTGACGCGGTGCTTGGCGGTTAGGCCCGCACCGCGTCGCCCGGATCAGTTGCCGGAGCCCTACATCTTGCCGTGGCCCTCTCTGGGCTTGCGGGTCGGGTCGACGGGGACATCAAGGACAATCTCGCCGGATTTCTCGAAGACCAGCGTCAGCGGCACAGTATCGCCCATCTCAAAGCCTTTATCGAGGCCCATGAACATCACGTGATTGCCGCCGCGTTGCAGGACAGCCGTGCCGCCCGCGGGGACGACAAAACCTTCTTCGACATGGGTCATTTTCATCACGCCCTCGGCGTTCTGGATATGGGTATGAAGCTGCACCAGCTTGCCCATGGGCGAGCGTACGTCGATCAGGCGATCATCGGCATCGCCATTGTTGTTGATCAGCATGAAGGCCGCGCCGGTCTTGGCCATCGGGCCTGCGCTGCGGGCGTAGGGGTCCATGATGTCGATGTCCTGGGCAAAGACCGGCAGGCCAAGTGTGGTGACGGCGAGCGCCGCGAACAGAGTGGATTTGAGGGACATTGCGCCTCTCCTTTTGACTGTCAGAGTAATGGTGTGAGTTTGTGCGATCAGGCGCGGGCAGGGGGCGCGCGAGCCATGAAGGCGGCGCGCGCCGCGATTGCGATTTCCAAAGCGGTTTCAAAGCGATCAAGCGCCGTGGCGGTTGCCAGGCGCGGCATGACTTGCGGGCCGATCAGCAGGGCGTGAAACAGGCCAAGCGCGCAATCCGGGCAGATATGCACCGCGCCGGTCGGCTTGCCCTCGGCATCCACAAGAACCGTCACCGGCCCGGTGCCGGTGCAAAGCACCATCGTGCCCGCCGGGGCAGGCGCGCCGCGTGCCACCGCCATGGTCTGACTGGTCAGCGCCATTAGCGTGCAAAGGCAAAGGGCCAATATGGGGCGAAGCGGTTTCATCACGCCCTGATATAGGGGGCGCCGAGGGGTGTTGCCAAGCGACAAAAGGAAACAGCCCTGCCGCATATGGGCAGGGCTGTTTCATGACTTTCAGTCAAAGCGCGTCAGCTCAGGCAGCGGCGGCCTGGGCTTTGGCAATCTCTTTCTTGACCTTCAGCGCAGAGGTCGACAGCTCGTCGTCCTTGGCCTTGGCAAGAAAGGCATCAAGCCCGCCCCGGTGATCGACACTGCGCAGAGCCGCAGCCGTGATCCGAAGCTTGATACCACGGTTCAGGGTTTCGGACTGGAGCGTTACATCGTTGAGGTTCGGCAGATACCGACGACGTGTTTTGTTGTTGGCGTGGCTGGAGTTATTGCCAACCATCGGGCCTTTTCCGGTCAGTTCGCAGCGGCGCGACATGGGTTCATCCTCGTCTTGGGTCCAGGGCGCGTCGTGGCCCTTCTTAATACAAACGGGCACCGCCAACGGCAGCGCCCCGAATTCCGTCTGGGGTCTTTAGGCCCAAAGCGCCGGGGCGTCAAGGGATTCGACGCGTAAATTGGTCGGCTGCCCGCACTCATGCCTTGGACCGGGCGCAGGCAGGGTGACGTTGCAGTGACCGGATATCAGGCTACCATGCAAGGACACCACCAAGGAGAGCCGAACATGGAGATTTTCACCAGCGACAAACCCAGCCGTCTTGCGTCGTCCGACTGGTTCACCGGGCGTGTCTGGCAGGACCCGATCATCGAGGCCCCGGCCCCCGCAAGGGTGCGCGCCCTGCGTGTCACGTTCGAGCCGGGCGCGCGCACGGCCTGGCATACCCACCCGCTGGGTCAGACATTGCATGTGCTGTCGGGGGTCGGGCTTGTCGCGCTGCGGGGCGCCGCGCCAAGGGTGATCCGCGCCGGGGATACGGTGTGGATTGCACCCGGCGAAGAGCATTGGCACGGCGCCACCGCCGACACCATGATGTGCCATCTGGCAATCCAGGAATCGCTCGACGGTTCGGTCGCCGAGTGGCTTGAGCATGTCAGCGACGCGGATTACGGGCGCACCCCGGACTGAGGGTGCGCCACCTTTGGCCTTGTTGGTCCGATCAAGCTGCCACCAGATGATCCCGCCCGTGGGGCGCGTCAAAATCGAGCTGCGGGCTGATCGGGATGATCCGGCTGGGGTTAATCGTGTCGTGGCTATAGTGATAATGCCGCACGATATGCTCGAAATTCACCGTCTCTGCCACGCCGGGCCATTGATAAAGCTCGCGCAGATAGCCCCAGAGGTTGGGGTAATCCGCGATCCGCCTGCGGTTGCATTTGAAATGCAGGTGATAGACCGGATCGAACCGGATCAGCGTGGTAAACAGCCGCCAGTCGGCCTCGGTCACACGCGCGCCCATCAGATAGCGATGCGTGGCAAGGCGGTTCTCAAGCCAGTCAAGGCTATCAAACAGCGGATAAACGGCGGCCTCATACGCCTCCTGGCTGGTGGCAAAACCGGCTTTGTAGACGCCGTTATTGATCGTGTCGTAAATCCGCGCATTCACCGGCTCGATTTCGGCCCGCAGATCCTCGGGCCAGTAATCGTCGCGATTGCCGGTCAGGTCGTCAAAGGCGCCGTTGAACATGCGGATGATCTCTGCAGATTCGTTCGAGACAATCGTTTCGCGCTCTTTGTCCCAGAGGATCGGCACGGTCACGCGGCCCGAAATCTCTGGATCGGCCTTGAGATATAGATCGCGGGCAAACGGCAGGCCATAAAGCGTGTCGCCGGTCGCGCCTTCGAAATCGGTGCGAAACTCCCAGCCCTCGGACATCATGTCGGGATGCACGACCGAGACGCCGATATGATCGCTCAACCCTTTGATGGCGCGAAAGATCAACGTGCGATGCGCCCAGGGGCAGGCATAGGACACATAGAGGTGATACCGCCCCGATTGCGCCTTGAAGCCCGCCGCGCCGGACGGGCCGGGGCCACCATCCGCGGTGATCCAGTTGCGAAATGCCGCCGTCGAGCGGACAAATTTGCCGCCCGTCGATTCGGTGTCATACCACTCGTCCTTCCAGACGCCTTTTACCAGTTGGCCCATGTGCCGCTCTCCTTTGTTGCCTCGAAATTAGGCTGAAGCCGCGGCTCGGATAAGGCCCGGCACCGCGCAGAGGACGTGCAGGGCTGCACATGTCGCAATCAAGGCCAGGCGCGGCGCTTCTTGGTTTGCACGCCCCGGCCCGCCCGCCTATAAGCGGGGCAAGACGAAGCCCGTGGATGGGCCGGAAAGGTGTGCGATTTTTGGCTGACCCATATCGGGGGCCGCTGTCGCATCGTCTGGGGCAAAGGCCCCTCTCACCCTTTTTCGGCCCCGCGCGCCTGACCAAAAAGGGGGACCCCTCATGAAGTTTGCCACGTTTCCGATCACCTTACTCGCGGCCACCGCCGCCCAGGCCCACCCTGGCCATATGGCCGAGGTTGCGGGCCATGGCCATTGGCTTGGCGCGGCGGCCCTCGGGGCGGCGATTGCCATCGGTCTGTGGGCCGGGCTCCGGTCACGCAAGGATGCGCAGGCCTCTGACAATGAGACCGGCGACGAGGCCACAGACGACGAAGTGCAGGAGGCGTAACGCCCATGACGAAAACCGGTGTGATGATCTGCGGCCATGGCTCGCGCAGCCAGGCGGCGGTGGATGAATTCAGCGTTCTGGCGGAAAAACTGCCCGCCTATCTGCCTGCCGACTGGATGACCGAATACGGCTATCTTGAATTTGCCAACCCGGTGATCCGCGACGGCCTTGACCGGCTGCGCGAAGCGGGCTGCGAGCGTATTCTGGCGGTGCCGGGAATGCTGTTTGCCGCCATGCATTCCAAGAACGACATTCCCACCGTTCTCAACACCTATGCCGCCAGACATGACATCGACGTACATTACGGCCGCGAACTTGGGGTTGATCCCAAGATGATCGCCGCCGCCGGGGCGCGTATCCGCGAGGCGCTTGATCGCGCCAATGCCGATCTGGGCGAGGTCTCGCTGCATGACACCTGCCTTGTGGTGATCGGGCGCGGCGCGTCCGACCCGGATGCCAATGGCAATGTGGCCAAGATCGCCCGGATGCTTCAGGAAGGTATCGGCTTTGGCTGGTGCGAGGTGGGCTATTCCGGGGTGACCTTCCCGCTGGTCGAACCTTGCCTGCAACATGTGGCCCGCCTGGGGTATAAACGCGTTGTCGTGTTTCCGTATTTCCTGTTCTCGGGCATCCTGATCGACCGGATCTATGGCTTTACCGATCAGGTTGCCGCCGAGCATCCGCAGATCGAATTCGTCAAGGCCGGCTATCTTGGCGACCACCCCAAGGTGCTTGAAACCTTCGCCGAGCGGATCACCGAACAGGTCGGCGCCGTGCCCCCGCCCAATTGCGGAACATGCCAGTACCGCACGCAGGTTCTGGCCATCGAGGGCGAAGAGCGGCGCGAGATCACTCCGGCCGAACGTGCCGCTCTTGCCGCCGAAAATGGCGCCGGGCATCCGGCCTTTAGCGATGTGCCGCCGCCGACCTGCGTGATGTGCAAATATCGCACGCAGGTTCTCGGATTCGAATCCGAAGTGGGCGCCGTGCAGGAAAGCCACCACCACCACGTCGAGGGTCAGGGCGCCTCGGCTCCGGGCTCAAACGTGGCGGATTGCGCGCTTTGTGACACCTTCTGCACCGGTCTCTGCCGTCTTGAGGCCGCCCACGCGCACCACCACCATGATCACGCGCATGATCATCACCACCACGATCATGATCACCACCATCATCACCACGCGCCCTATCCGCATGCAAGCCACCCACATGGCCCGGAAAGTGCGCGCAAGACGAAACCCTGACCTGGGCTTTCATCTTTCCATAAATACTCCCGCCGGAGGCACCCGCCGCCGCCGCAAAATGCAAGGTCCGAGCTGTGCGCCCCTACGAGAAAAGCCCATCGGCGATCTATGAAATGAGCTTTGCCACCGTGCGTCGCGAGGCGCGGCTTGACCGGTTCGGGCCGGGCATGGAAGATCTGGCGATCCGCCTCATTCATGCCTGCGGCATGGTCGAGGTCGCCGACCGGCTCGATTTTTCCGCCACTGCTTTCGCGGCTGGACAGGCGGCGCTGCGCGCCGGGGCGCCGGTACTTTGCGATTGCGAAATGGTCGGGGCGGGGATCATTCGCCGCTATCTGCCCTGCGAAAACGAGGTGATAGTCACCCTCAACGACGCGCGCGTGCCGGGGATCGCGGGGGGCATCGGCAACACCCGCTCGGCGGCGGCGGTCGAGCTTTGGGTCGAGCGGCTTGAGGGCGCCGTCGTGGCCATCGGCAACGCGCCGACGGCCTTGTTTCATCTGCTTGAACTGCTGGACGAGGGCGCGCCAAAGCCGGCCGTGATCCTTGGTTTTCCCGTCGGGTTTGTGGGCGCCGCCGAGAGCAAGGCCGAACTGGCCGCTAACCCGCGCGGCTGTGACTACGTCGCCCTGCGCGGACGGCGCGGCGGCTCTGCGATCGCCTCGGCTGCGGTGAATGCCCTTGCCGCCGGCTTGCCGGAGGTGCGGGCATGAGATTTTTCACCGAAAAATCCGGATGTGGAAAGGATGCATATGTCTGAGCCATGGTTGCATATTGTCGGGATCGGCGAAGACGGGATGGACGGGCTTTTGCCCGCCACCCGTGCCATCGTCGAGGCGGCCGAGGTGATTGTGGGCGGTGAGCGCCACCACCAGCTTGCCGAGGGGCTAAAGACAGAGCGGATCGCCTGGCCCTCGCCGTTTGATGCGCTGATTGATCTTTTGCGCGCCCACAAGGGCCGTCGGGTGGTGGTTCTGGCCACCGGTGATCCGTTGTGGTTTTCGGTCGGGGCGCGCATCGGGCGGGCGATGGATCCGGGTGAGATCACCTATCATCCGCAGCTTTCGGCATTTCAACTGGCCGCCGCCCGCATGGGCTGGAGCCTGCCGGATGTCGAAACGCTGACCGTGCATGGCCGCCCGGTCGAACAGATGATTGCCTTTATCCAACCCGATGCGCGGCTGTTGATCCTGACCACCGGCGCCGAGACGCCCGCACAGATTGCGCGGTTTCTGAGTGAGCGCGGCTTTGGCCAATCCCGGATGAGCGTGCTGGCCAATATGGGCGGCAAGGATGAGGCGCGCTTTGATGGTCTGGCCGAAAGCTGGGATCATGTGGTGCCGCCGTTCAACACGCTGGCGGTCGAGTGCCTTGCCGCGCCGGATGCGGCCCTGCTGCCGCGCGTGCCGGGGCTGGCGGACGACCTGTTTCGGCATGACGGCACCATGACCAAGCAAGAGGTGCGCGCCGCCACCTTGGCCAAGCTGATGCCGATGCGCGGTGCGCTGTTGTGGGATATCGGCACCGGCTGTGGCTCGGTTGCGGTGGAATGGATGCGCGGTGCGCGCTACGCCCGCGCTATCGGCATCGAGCCGCGCGCGGATCGCCGTGCCATGGCGGCAGCCAATGCCCTGGCGCTTGGGGTGCCCAAGCTGGAGCTGATCGAGGGCTGCGTGCCCGGTGCACTTGCGGGGCTTGAGGCGCCGGATGCGGTGTTTATCGGCGGTGGTCTGTCCGAGGCGGTGTTCGAGGCGGCCTGGGCGGCGTTGCGCCCTTTGGGGCGGCTTGTGTCTAATGCGGTGACGCTTGAAAGCGAGGCCTTGCTTCTGGAGTTGCAAAAGCGTCATGGCGGGCAATTGGTCAAGCTTCAGGTGCATCGCGCCGAGCCGGTGGGCCGACTGACCGGTTGGCGCCCGCTGATGCCGGTCACGCAGTGGAGTCTGGTCAAACGATGAAAGACTGGTGCATGTGGCAGGCGCCGGACGCCTCCGGCGGGAGTATTTCCGGAAAGATGAAAGACGGGTCTGCCCATGGTTGGTAAGCTATATGGTGTCGGGCTTGGGCCGGGGGACCCGGAGTTGATGACACTTCGGGCGCATCGGCTGATTTCGCAGGCGAAGGTGGTGGCCTATCCGACGCTTGCCGGGGGCGACAGTTTTGCGCGCTCGATTGCGGCGGATGTGATCAGAGCGGATGCCCGCGAAATCGTGATGGACGTGCCGATGAGCCCGGCGCGCGCGCCTGCGCAGGCGGCCTATGATGCCGGTGCTGCCGAGATCGCGGCGGCGCTTGAGGCGGGCGAGGATGTGGTGTGTCTCTGCGAGGGCGATCCCTTCTTTTACGGGTCGTTCATGTATCTTTTTGCGCGCCTCTCCGGGCGGTACGAGGTGGAGGTCGTGCCCGGTGTTACCTCGATCACCACTTGTGCGGCGCGGGCGGGCCTGCCGCTTGCGGCGCGCAATGAGCGGCTGACCGTGCTGCCCGGCCCCTTGCCGGAGACCGAATTGCGCGCCCGGATCGAGGGGGCGGAAAGCGTCGCCATCTTGAAGGTGGGACGGCACATGGCCAAAATCCGCGGTGTGATCGACGGCCTCGGGCTGACGTCACGCGCGGTTTACGTCGAGCGCGCAAGCCTGCCGCAAGAGGTTGTTTGCCCGCTCGCGGAGGCGCCGGGAACGGCACCGTATTTTTCTATGATATTGCTCACGAAAGGGGCCGATCCATGGCTGTGAAACCTGTTGTTCTGGCGCTGAGCCGGTCGGGTGAGGGCACCGCGCATCGCGTCGCCAAAATGATCGACGCCCAGGTGCATGGTCGCGACGGGCGCGTGACGCGGGCCGATGCGTTTTTTGCCAATGCGCTTGATCACGCGCGCGATCTCTTTGCCGCCGGCGTGCCGGTTGTCGGGGTGTGTGCCAGTGGCATCCTCATTCGCGCGGTGGCGCCGATGTTGTGGGACAAACGGGCCGAGCCGCCGGTTGTGTCGGTCTCGGATGACGGGGCGGTCGTGGTGCCGCTTTTGGGCGGGCATCGCGGCGCCAATCGCCTTGCGGCCAAGATTGCCGACGGCTTGGGCGCGGTGGCGGCGGTCACGACGGCGGGCGATGTGGCGATGGGCGTGGCGCTTGATGCGCCGCCTTTGGGCTATCGTTTGGCCAACCCCGAAGATGCCAAGGCGGCGATGGCGCTGATGCTGGCGGGCAAGGGGCTTCGCCTCACGGGCGAGGCGATCTTTGACGTCGAGGACACGGGCGGCGCGGTCGAACTGATCGTGAGCGAGGCGCCCCAGCAAGGGGGCGAAGAGCGGCTGGTCTATCACCCGCAGCGCTTTGCGCTTGGGCTTGGCTGTGCGCGGGGCTGTGGCGTTGAAGAAATCTGGGCGCTTGTCCTCGATACGCTTGCGCAAGCGAACGTCGCGCCGGGGGCCGTGGCCTGTGTCGCCTCGATCGACCTCAAGGCCGATGAGGGCGCGATCAACGAGGTGGCGCGCCGCCTCGGGGTGCCGTTCCGCCTGTTCACCGCCGCCGAGCTTGAGGCACAGGCCCCCCGGCTTGCCACCCCGTCAGAGGTGGTCTTTGCCGAGGTCGGCTGTCACGGGGTTTGCGAGGGGGCGGCCTTGGCCGTTGGTGGCGATCTGGTCGTGCCCAAGCGCAAGACCGCCAACGCCACCTGCGCGCTGAGCAGAAGCGACGCGCCGGTCACCGAGATGCCGGGGCGCGCGCGCGGGCGGCTTTCGGTGGTGGGCATTGGCCCCGGTCAGGCGGCCTGGCGCACGCCAGAGGTCAGCCGACTTGTGGCCGAGGCCGAAGAGCTTGTCGGCTATGGTCTTTATATCGACCTGTTGGGCCCGCTGGCGGCGGGCAAGGAACGCTCGGATTTCCCGCTTGGCGGGGAAGAGGCGCGCTGTCGTTATGCGTTGGAACAGGCGGCGCTTGGCAAGAATGTCGCGCTGGTCTGTTCGGGCGATGCCGGGATTTACGCCATGGGCGCGCTTGTGTTCGAGCTATTGGATCGTGGTCCTGAGGAACATGGCGTAAGCGACGCCGCGCGACGTGTCGAGGTGATCTGTTCGCCTGGTGTGTCGGCCCTGCAAGGCGCGGCGGCGCGGGCGGGGGCGCCTTTGGGGCATGATTTCTGCACCATTTCCCTAAGCGATCTTCTGACGCCGCGCGAGGATATCATCCGCCGCCTGCATGCCGCCGCCGAGGGCGATTTCGTGATCGCCTTTTACAACCCGGTCTCGAAAACCCGCCGCACCCTTCTGGCCGAGGCGCGCGATATCCTGCTCAGGCATCGCCCGGCGGACACGCCGGTGATGCTGGCAAGCTCGCTTGGCCGACCCGAGGAATACATTCGCTATCGCCGACTTGATGAATTGCAGGTTGACGAGGTCGATATGCTGACCGTGGTTCTGATCGGGTCAAGCAATTCGCGTCTGGCACAGCTGGGCGAGGGCCCGCGCATGTTCACGCCGCGCGGCTATGCCCGCAAGATTGACGGCGATCTGGCGCAGGCGCGCGCCGCCAAAAACACAGGGAACGCATAGAGATGACGGTTTATTTTATCGGTGCCGGTCCGGGTGACCCGGAGCTTTTGACTCTTAAGGCGGCGCGGGTGATAGGCGATTGCCCGGTCTGTCTTTATGCCGGAAGCCTCGTGCCGCCGCAGGTGGTTGATTGCGCGCCCGAGGGGGCCTTGGTGATGGATACCGCGCCGATGACGCTTGATGACACCCACGGCGTGATCAAGACCGCGCATGCCAAGGGGCAGGATGTGGCGCGGGTGCATTCCGGCGATCCCTCGCTTTACGGCGCGATTGCTGAACAGATTCGCCGTTTGCGCGCCGATGGTATCGACTATCAGATCATTCCCGGCGTGCCCGCCTATGCGGCGGCGGCGGCGGCTTTGGGGCAGGAACTGACCGTGCCGGAGGTGGCGCAATCCATCGTGCTGACGCGGGTGTCGATGAAATCCACCTCGATGCCCGAGGGCGAGACGCTTGAGAATTTCGCGCGCACCGGCGCGACGCTGGCGATCCATCTTGGGGTGCGCAACCTGCGCGAAATCCACCGGGTTCTGGCGCCTTACTATGGCGAGGATTGCCCGGTGGTGGTTGCCTATCGCGTCGGCTGGCCGGATCAGATGTTCATTCGCGGCACGCTTGGCGATATCCATGCCAAGGTGCGGGCCGAAAAGATCACCCGCACGGCATTGATCATGGTCGGCAAGGTGCTGGGAGAGATCAGCGATTTCACCGAAAGCGCGCTTTATGACCCCGCCGTGCCGCATGTGTTGCGCCCCAAGGCGAGCGCCAAGGCCTCGGCGTAGCGCGCTTTTGCGCCGGGGATGGTGGGAATGCCCCCGGCGGGGGCTGTCACTGCGCGCAAACCCCGGTCTGAAAACAGGTTTTTACCCGGTCAAGCATCTCTTGCGTCGGCGTGGCAAAGCCCATGCCGCCGCAGGGATCAAGCGCAAGCACATAGCCATCCGGGCGCTGTTCTAGAAAGCCAAGATAGTCGGTCCCGGGCACAGCACTTGCGCACCAGGGGCCGAAACATTGCAGATCAAGCATGATCTTGCGCTCGAAACGGCGATCAAACCCGGACCTTGAGAGTGCCCAGCCGGTGATCCGCGCCTTGATCGCGGTGTGCGGCGGCGTGGCCTGCTGATCTTGCCAATCGGTTTCGGGCAACTGCGCGGCATCAAAATCAAGCCGCCCCCGCACCACGACATAGCGCGCCTCTGCGTTGGCCGCGTGGGCATAGGTGCGCACCACATCCGGCGCCATGCACGATAGCGCAAGCCCCGGCCCTGCCGCGAGGCAAAGCGCGCAGGCAAGCGCTGCACGGATCATAGGAGCGGGCCGAATTCGGCCAGAACGCGGGTGTAAACCTGGCGTTTGAAAGGCACGATATTTTCGACCAGTTCGTCTATCGGAAGCCAGCGCCATTCGGAAAACTCGGGGTGGGCAGTGGCGATGTTCACATCACTGTCGCGGCCCAGGAATCGCAGCAGGAACCACTTTTGCTCTTGCCCGCGATAGCGACCCTTCCATATGCGCGGAACCAGATCGTGCGGCAGATCATAGGGAATCCAATCGCTGGTTTCGGCCTCGATCCGCACCTTGTCGGCGGCGACGCCGGTTTCTTCGCAGAGTTCGCGCAGAGCCGCGTCGCGTAGGGCCTCGCCGGGATCGACCCCGCCCTGCGGCATCTGCCAGGCGGCAGTGTCATTGTCGATCCGCTGGCCGACAAAGACATGGCCATCGGCATTGGCAAGCATGACGCCGACGCAGGGACGATAGGGCAGTTTGGCAATCTCTTCGGGGGTCATGGCGGGCCTTTTGGCGATAGGGTTTCGGTCAGATCTCGCGCGGGCCGACCATGCCCATGATCTCATAGGTCTGGCGCAGGATCGGCGAGGCAATGGCGCGGGCGCGCCCGGCACCCTCGGCCAGAATGCGGTCGATCTCGTTCACATCCTGCATCAGGCGTGACATCTCGCCCGAAATCGGCGCCAGTTTTTCAACCGCGAGATCGGCCATCATCGGCTTGAATTCGGAGAACGCCTTGCCGCCGACCTCTGCCATGACCTGATCAACGCTCATATCCGCCAAGGCGGCATAGATATTCACCAGATTGCGCGCCTCGGGGCGCTCTTCCAGCCCCTTCACCTCGGAGGGAAGCGGCTCCGGGTCGGTCTTGGCCTTGCGGATTTTCTTGGCAATCGTGTCGGCATCATCGGTCAGGTTGATGCGGCTCATGTCCGAGGGGTCGGATTTCGACATCTTCTTGGAGCCATCGCGCAGCGACATTACCCGCGTGCCGGCGCCCTCGATCACCGGCTCGGTGATCGGAAAGAAATCAACGCCAAAGTCATTGTTGAACTTGATCGCAATGTCGCGGGTCAATTCCAGATGCTGTTTCTGATCCTCGCCCACCGGCACGTGGGTGGCGTGATAGACCAGAATATCGGCCGCCATCAGCGCCGGATAGGCAAACAGCCCAAGCGAGGCGTTCTGGGCATTCTTGCCCGCCTTGTCCTTGAATTGGGTCATGCGCTGCATCCAGCCCATGCGCGCCACACAGTTAAAAACCCAGGCAAGCTGCGTATGCTCGGCGACCTGGCTTTGGTTGAACAGAATGGATTTGGCCGGATCAAGCCCCGAGGCGATGAACCCCGCCGTAAGCTCGCGCGTGGAGTGGCGCAATTCGACCGGGTCTTGCCAGACGGTGACGGCGTGCAGATCGACCATGCAATAGATCGACTGAACGCCCTTGTTCTGGGCATCGGCAAACCGCTTGAGCGCGCCAAGATAGTTGCCAAGATGCAGGTTGCCCGAGGGCTGAATGCCCGAAAAGACCCGCGGTGTGAAACCTGCTTCGGTCATATGTCATCTCCGTCTGGATTTCTTCGCCCGCCTCGCTTACCCATGCGCCAGAGCCCCGTCAAGGAGAGCAGGCATGTCAGACCCCGTAAACGAAAGCCCCGTTAACCCGGTTCCGCCTGTTGTGGTGGCGCTGTTTTTGATGATCGTCGGCGTCGAGGCGATGTTTTCGCTTGGCGCGCGCGGCCTGATCGGCGGCCCCGAGGCGGTGGGTTGGCGCAGTATCGCGATCGAGGATTACGGCTTTAACAGCGATATCATGGCGTGGATGCTGCAAAATCAGGTTTTCCCCGCCGAACATCTGCGCCGCTTTCTCAGCTATGCCTTTATTCATAGCGGCTTTACCCACGCGCTGTTTTCGGGGGTGTTGCTCTTGGCGATGGGCAAATTCGTCGGCGAGGTGTTTCGTCAATGGGCGGTGCTGGTGCTGTTCGTGCTGTGCTCGGTCGTGGGGGCGGCGGTCTATGGCCTGTTTGTCACCGATCAACCCTGGCTTATCGGGGCTTTTCCGGGGGTTTATGGCCTCATCGGCGGTTTTACCTATCTCATGTGGCTCCGCCTGGGAGAGCTTGGCGCCAGACAATCGCGGGCCTTTAGCCTGATCGGCATTCTGATGTTGCTTCAGCTCACCTTTGCCCTGGTGTTTGGCGGCAGCAGCACCTGGATCGCGGATGTGTCGGGCTTTGGCACCGGATTTCTGGCCTCGTTTTTCCTGAGCCCCGGTGGCTGGTCGAAGATGCGCGCCAGAATACGGCACGAATAACGCCTTTACCTGCGCAGGGTGCTGCGGATTTCGGACAGGCGGAAGGCGCCCAACATCTGGCCGAATGCGCCATAGGACAGCCCCCCCGCCGTCAAAAGCACCAAAAGCGCGAGCCAGCGCCAGCCGCCAATCGCAAACAGCGGGCCAAGCACCACGCCGCCGCCCCAAAGCACCGCCCCCATCAGGGCCGAGGCCAGGGTGATCCGCCAGATCCGGCGATGAAACTGCGCATCAAACCGCGCCACATCGCCAAAGCTGCGCGCGCCGCGCATCAACTGCCAGACCATGACCCAGCCGGCCAGCGTGGTGGCAAAGGCCGCCGCGATCCAGCCGATCCAGATGGCAAGGCCAATGGCAAGAGCAGCGTTGACAATCATCGCCACCACCGCATAGCGAAACGGGCTTTTGGTGTCTTCGCGGGCAAAAAACAACGGTTGCAGGATTTTCTGCATCACGAATGCGGGCAGGCCGAGGCCGTAAATTGCCACCGCAAGCGCGGTTGCCGCGCTATCGTCGCTGCCAAAGGCGCCGCGTTCAAACAGCACCGCCACAAGCTGAAGCGGGATCACCACAAGCGCCACGGCGCAGGGCACGGTCAAGGCAAGCGACAACTCGCCCGCCCGCGACAGGGCCCTGCGCCCGCCCGCCTCGTCGCCCGATTTCAGGCGTCGTGACAGATCGGGCAGCAAGACGATTCCGACCGCGATGCCGACCACCCCAAGCGGCAATTGATAGAGCCGGTCTGCGGAATAAAGCCAGCTCACCGCCTTGTCGTAGTTCGATGCAACCTGCTGACCGACCAGAAGGTTGATCTGCATAACCCCCCCGGCAAGGGCGGCGGGCACGGCAACCCGCACCAGTTGCGACATCGCAGGCGTCCAGCGCGGGCGCACCGGACGGATATGCAGGCCCGCGCGGCGCGCCGCCTGCCAGACCAGCACAAGCTGGGCCACGCCGGCAAACGGGATCGCCCAGACCAGGGCCGTGGCGACCTTGCCCCCCAGCAAGGCCGCCACGGCCATGGCGGCGATCAGCATCACATTCAACAGCACCGGCGCCGCGGCCGCGGCGGCAAAGCGCCCGGCCGCATTAAGCGCCCCCGACAAAAGCGCGGCCAGCGAGATGAACAGGATATAGGGAAACACGATGCGCCCGAAATCAACGGTGATATCAAAGCGTTGATCGCCCACAAACCCCTCGGCCGTGGCCCAGACAAGCGCGGGCATAAAGACCAGCGCCAAGCCGGTCAGCGCCAAGAGCACAAGCCCCAGCCCCGAGAGCGCCAGCGATGCAAAGTCAAACGGGTCTTCATCGGCCTCAAGCCGCTTGGAAAACATTGGCACAAAGGCCGCATTGAACGCGCCTTCGGCAAAGAACCGGCGAAACATATTCGGAAGACGAAAGGCGGCGACAAAGCTATCCATCATCACACCGGGGCCAAGATAGCTTGCAATCATCACATCGCGGATAAAGCCCAACATCCGACTAAGCAGCGTCCAGCCGCCGACGGTCAGGATACCGGTAAGCAGGCGGACGGGTTTCATGGGCTGACCTTTGGCTGAATGCGTTCCCGCAGGCTTAGCGGATCGCGCAGACCGGGGAAAGGGGGCGCGCTGCGCGCCGGACTAGGCGCCCGGCACCGGCATCATCGTGCCGGTCATCATCGCGATATGGGTTTCCTGCCCGCCCTCAAGCGCAAACACATCCGCGCGCACGATCACCAACCGCCGCCCTGCCTTGACCACGGCCCCGCGCGCGATCAGGATGTCGCCCTTTGCCGGGGCCAAAAGGTTGATTTTCATTTCGGTGGTCAGAACCTCGAAGCCCTCGGGCATGACCGACAGCGCCGCATAGCCCGCCGCGCTGTCGCCGATGGCAAAGGTCAGCCCGGCATGGCCAAACCCGTGTTGCTGGCGGCTTGTGGCCAGGATCGGCGCCTCGATTTCGACACGGCCCGCCGCGAGGGCGCTAAGCGTCGCGCCCAGGGTCTGCATCATGCTTTGTGCGGCAAAGCTGTTGCGAATTCTGGCTTCAGTGTCAGGAGACATTCCGGCTGTAATTCCCATTGCTTGGGTGACGCCATTAAGATGACGATAAAGTGACGTGATGTCACTGTCCTTTATTGGAATACCGGGTGACGGTTGATACATGCATAAGTGGTAATGTGTCGTAAGGGAATAGAGTTGAATTGGCCTGACTTTCGAAACCATTTGGTGGAAACGTTTTCCACTCTGTTTTCCTCCGTGACCCTTTTTACGGTGCTGGCCTCGATTGCCATTGCGGTCATTGCCGGGCCATTCGGCACCTTTGAAACCATGTCGCTTGTGACGCGGACCACCTACTGGGGCATCGCGATTTTCAGCGGCTTGTTGGTCGCCTATTTTTGTCGCGCCACCATGGCGACGGTGTGCGGGATGCGCCACCCGATCCTGTTTGACCTTGGTGCAGGCGTGATGGCCAGTGTTTTTCTGACGCCGTTGATCTGGGGGCTTCGGGCCTGGATGGATCCGGTTCTTGGGCCGGAGCAGTTGCACCTGCCAAGTATTGCCTTCAACACCCTTGTGATTGCCTGGGGCATCTTCATCCTGCGCCGTCAGATCGGTTTGGAAAAACCCTCTGGATATTGGCTTCGTGAGACGGGCGAAGACCTGCCAAAGCCGCGCCTGCATCGGCGGCTGTCAGCGTTGGATGGGGGCGAAATCATACATCTCTCGGCCAATGACCATTTCGTTGAGGTGGCAACCGATCGCGGGGTTGAAACGCTGCGCCTTCGGCTTGGCGATGCGGTTGATGAAATGGACCCGATCAAGGGTCTTTGGACCCACCGCTCGCATTGGGTGGCGCTGTCTGCGGTGGTCGGGGTCGAGCAGGTGGGCGCCAACAAGACCTTCGTGATCCTGCGCAACGGCGATCGCGTCCCGGTCAGCCGCAAGTATCGCCCGCGTCTCACGGCGGCGGGGCTGCTTGAGTGAGACGAGGCGGCCTGTCAGGGCCGAAGAATGGCCCGGCGCGGCATCGGTGTGGCATGCACCATCGGCCCCGTCAGAATCGCCAGAGCCTCGGGGCGCATCAGCGACGTCAACACCGCATCATGGCTGAATAGCCCGCCGGTATAGGAGCCATAGGCCGGCAGGATCACGCGATTGCTATCGAGCAGAAACGCCGGGCGACTCAGGCTGCGCCCGCGCAGCGCAAGCCGCACCTTGGGATGATAATGCCCCGACACCTCGCCGCTCTGGCCGGATCGGGCGATATGGCGAAATACCAGCGGCGGCACCGGCAATTCGGCCATATGCGTGCCGCCCAGATCGACCGGACCGGGATCGTGATTGCCCTCGATCCAGACCCAACGCCGCCCGGCCTGAAGCTTGGCAATCCAGAGCTTTTCCGCCTCGGGCAGGGCGGCGGCCGCCGCGCTATCGTCAAAGCTGTCGCCAAGGCAGATCACCGTGCCGGCCCCGGTCTGGCGCAGATCGCTTTCCAGCCGACCTAGCGTATCGCGGGTTTCATAGGGCGGCAGCGGTGGTTCGCCCAATCGCGCGCGCCGCTCGGCCTTGCCAAGGTGAAGATCCGACACACAAAGCAAATTCGGCGCATCCCAATACAGTGCGCCCGAGGCCAGCGCCGTCAACTCTGCGCCGGCAAGGGTGAAAGAATAACCGTCCATGCCCCTTGGTGGCGCGATGCGCGCGTCATTGCAAGGGCGGCGCGTCATCGGGCGTGCTTGTCCGCCCTGACAGGCGGCCGCGCCAAGTGCCGCGATCACCCCGCCAGCCCGGCCGCCTGCATCAGGCGCGCGGTTTCCTCGGCCAACAGCCGCTCTTCCGCCGCGCCTTTGACCGGGGTGCGCCCGGCCTCAAGCAACAGCGGTGCGGCAAGCGGGCTTACCCGTGCCAGGCGTCTGTGGCTGATCCGGCCATCGACCCGCGCCAGCATCTCTTCGATCCGGCCAAAATCGACCAGCCCGCGCATTGCCTCTTGCCGGGTGATCTCCAGCAACAGGTGACCGGGGTCATATTTCGCCAGCGTGTCATAGAGAATATCCGACGACATCGTCGCCTGTCGCCCGCTTTTGCGCGTGCTCGGGCTATTGCGTTGAATGAGGCCCGCAATCGTCGCCGAGGCCCGGAACGTGCGCTTCATCACCGCGTTGCCCATAAGCCAGCTCTCGAACCCGGCGCGCAGGCTTGCGGCGTCAAACAGCGGTGCCGCATCTGTCACCGCCTCAAGCCCCCAGATCAGCGTGGCGTAATCCGTGGCCACAAACCCCAGCGGCGCAAGTCCAAGCTCTTCCATCCGCTTGGTGATCAAAAGGCCAAGGGTTTGCTGCGCATTGCGCCCGGCAAAGCCGTAAAAACAGGTCTGTTCGCGCCCGTCATGGGCAAAGCTCTCAATCAGCAGATGCCCCGCCTTCGGCATCTCGGACACCCGCCGTTGCAGGTGCAGCCAGTCGCGGATGCCCGCTGGCAAATCGGGCCAGTCGGGTTGCGCCAGAAGCCCGAGAATACGCTCTGAAAGCTGGGTCGATGTGGCGAATTTGGTGCCCGTGAAGGTGGCGATCTTCGGCTTGCGACCCGCATCGCGGCTGACCTCGACCACCATCTCGCGCAGGCTTTCAAACCGCACGATCTGCCCGCCGATCAGGAAGGTGTCACCGGGGCTCAGGGTGGCGGCAAAGGCTTCTTCGACCTCGCCAAGTGGCCTGCCGCCGCGCGCGCGTTTCATGCGCACCTTGAGGGTATCGCTGTCCTGAATGGTGCCGATGTTCATGCGGATCAGGCGCGCGCTGCGCGGGTCGCGCAATTGCCACGCCCCATCGGCGCGCTGCAACAGGCGTTGCCATTGGTCATAGGCGCGCAGGGCATAGCCGCCGGTCGCGCAAAACGTCAGGCAGGCGTCAAATTCGGCCCGTGTCAGACCCGCATAGGCGCCCACGCCAGTGACCTCGTTGAATAGCTCATCGGCGTCAAACGGCCCGGCACAGGCCCGAATCAGGAGATGTTGGCACAGTACGTCGCGCGGCCCCGGCCCGCGCGTCTCGCCATCAAGATCATGATCGCGCACCGCCTGAAGCGCGGCCAGACATTCGACCACCTCAAAGCGGTTGGCGGGCACCAGAAGCGCCTTGGACGGCGCGTTGTAGCGGTGATTGGCGCGCCCGATCCGCTGCACCAGACGCTTGACGTTCTTGGGCGCGCCGACCTGAATGACGAGATCGACATCGCCCCAGTCGATCCCGAGATCGAGGCTTCCGGTGCAGACGATCGCGCGCAACTCGCCACGCGTCATTGCCGCCTCGATGCGGCTGCGCTGCGCCCGGTCAAGGCTGCCGTGATGGACCGCGATCGGCAGGCCGTCGTCATTGGCAAGCCACAGATTATGAAAGAAAATTTCCGCCTGCGCACGGGTGTTGTGAAAGATAAGCGTGGTCTTGTGGCGCTTGATCTGATCAAGCACCGCCGGGATCGCATAGGCGGCGCCACCGCCCGACCAGGGCGGTGGCTCAGAGACCTCAAGCATGGAAATGTCCGGGTCAGGGCCGGGATCGGCCAGCAGGATGTCACAGGGATGCGCACCATGCGCAAGATAGCGGGCAAGGGCGGGCGGATCCTCGACCGTGGCCGAAAGACCAACGCGGCGCAGGCCGGGGCAAAGCGCCTCTAGCCGCGACAGCGCCAGCATAAGCTGATCGCCGCGCTTGCTTTCGGCGAGGGCGTGGATTTCATCAATTACCACCCGTTTCAGCCCGGCAAAAATGCGCGGCGCATCCTCATACGACACCAACAGGGCAAGGCTTTCGGGCGTGGTCAAAAGGATATGCGGCGGATCGGCGCGTTGGCGGCGTTTGGTGTGTGATGAGGTGTCGCCAGTGCGATCCTCGACCCGGATGGCAAGGCCCATTTCCTCCATTGGTGCGGTCAGATTGCGCTTGATATCGGCCGCAAGCGCCTTGAGCGGCGAGATGTAAAGCGTGTGAAGGCCGCTGTGCCTGCCCTCGGCCAGATCAACCAGCGTCGGCAGAAAACCGGCCAGCGTCTTGCCGCCGCCGGTCGGCGCAATCAGCAGGGTCGCGGGCGCATCTGCGCGCGCCAGCATGTCGTGCTGATGCGGGTGAAGCTGCCAGTCGCGGGCAGAAAACCAATCGGTGAAACAGGCGGGTAGGGGGATCATGCCGCTAAGGTAGGCGCGCCTTGCCACAAAGCAAAGAGAACTCGGACAGTGTGGTGTGATCCGTAGGGTGGGTGAAACCCACGCATGTCCGGAACCGCGCGTGGGTTTCACCCACCCTACGAAGACCCGGCACGGTTTAGTGAATGATTTCTTCTTCTTTGACGAACATGTTGGCCCAGGCCCGGTCAAGCAAGTCGGGTGACATCTGATAAGGAATGCCCTCGAATTCGCAGATCGAGATCATCTGGTCGATCAGAAAGACCGGCTGATAATTGGCATAGACATTGTCGATGGTTGGATATTTTTCCTTGATCAGATGGATCAGCGCCGCCTCGTCCAGAGGCATGCCCTTCTTGCGCGCCACCATGGCAAAGATTTTCAGGAAATCCTGCTGACATGGCCCGTCGATCTTGATCTTGTAGAAAATCCGGCGCAGGGCGGCCTTGTCGAAAATCTCGTTGGGGTGGAAGTTGGTCGAAAAGATCACCAGCGTGTCAAACGGCACCTCGAATTTCTCGCCCGATTGCAAGGCAAGGATATCCTTGCTTTCTTCAAGCGGAACGATCCAGCGGTTCACAAGGCTTTGCGGCGGTTCGGCCTGACGACCAAGGTCATCCACGATAAAGATGCCGCCGGTTGATTTAAGCTGAAGCGGCGCCTGATAGGTGCGCGCGGTGGGGTTATAGACCAGATCAAGCATCGACAGGCTCAGTTCACCGCCGGTGATCACGGTCGGGCGTTCGCAACGCACATAGCGCGTGTCAAAGGTGCGCCGACGACGCAGGGAATTGGGATCATCGACCTCGACCTCGGCCGAAGAATGCACGATCGGATCATAGACGGTGATCACCTGACCGGAATATTCAATCGCGCGCGGCACATAGATCCTGTCGCCCATCGCATCGCGTATACCGTTGGAAATACTTGATTTTCCGTTTCCCGGCGGGCCATACATCAGGATCGAGCGCCCGGCACTTACCGCCGGACCGAGGTGATCCAGAAGGCTATTGGGCAGGATCAGGTGCCCCATCGCATTGGTCAGCTGATCACGGGTGATCTGGATGTTGCGGATCGACTGGCGCTTGACCTGCTCACGATAGACCGCCAGGGGCACCGGCATGGCGCCGAAATATTCCGACTGGCTCAGCGCATCAAGTGCGCGGGATTTGCCCGCATCGGTCAGCTGATAGCCCATTTCGGCGCCCGCATTCGCGCTAAGGGTCCCCGTCGCCTCAAGCAGTTTCTGGACCCGCGCCATGTCGATCAGTTCCTGCGTCACCGCGCGCGGCAAACAGATGGCGGCGGCGACTTCGGTTACTAGATCAAGATTCTTGCGGAACATGGTCTTGAGCAAGATATCCCGCATCATCACCACCGGAAGCCGCATGTCCTCGATGCTGCTTGGGGGCGGGGGGGGCTGAACGCCGGTGCTGACTTGCATGTTCATGTGATGTGCCTGTTCTGCGCCTGGTTGCTGTTTTTCTCCCGTACCGCAGGAAAACGGGCGGGCTTGGTCGGTAGCATGCCCGGCAAAGGTGCAGAAATTAAGGAAAGCCTCGGGCAGGGGTGCGGCAAAGACAGCGCGTTACGCGCCGTAGAGCGCGCCGAGCCCCAGATAAATCGCCAAAGTGGCGCCAAGGGCAAAGCCCATCGGAAATTTCTTGCCCACCGACCAGCTTTGCCATTCCGGGGCAAGGCGGCGCAGCGGGCTGTATTTGGCGATGCGATGCGTGACAAAGGCCGCCAGAAGGGTGGCGGAAAACAGAACCCCCAACAGGGCAAGATCGCCAAGCGCCACGAAGGGGGCGGCGGCGGCGATAAACTTGGCATCGCCGGCCCCCATGACGCCGACGGCATTGGCCAGAATCCCGACCGCAAGCATCACCGCAAGATGCACGAACCGCCAGGGGTAATCTGACAGCGGCAGCGCGATCAGCCCGATCACCACGAAGATGCCCGCCAGGGTCAGCACCGCGGTGTTGGGTATTTTCATCGCCCGCAGATCGCTCCAGGCGACCCAGACACAGACCGGAAGAACGAACGGCAGGAACCAAAGCGCCGATTGGGCGGTAATCTGAAGTGGCATCGCCGCACCCCGGCCTAGTTGGATACGTTCGATTCAAGGGCGCTCAGGCTACGCGCGGCGTCCTCGAAATGTTGCGGATGGGTCTCTATTGCATCACGCAACAGGCCCCTGCCAATCGCCGTGTCGCCCTGTTTGATCGCCGAAAGGCCAAGCGTATAAAGAAGTTGCGCGCGTTCTACCTGATTGGCGGACAACACGGGCAGTGAATATTTCTGTTGTGCCCCGCGTGCCAGAACCAGGTTGTTTTTCGCGGTAAACAGCGCCGGGTCCTGTCGTATCGAATCCGAGAAAAGCCGCTCTGCGCCGGGATAATCGCCGCGCGTCAACTTGGAATAACCCCAGTTGTTCATCACGCTGGCCGGGCGGGTCGTCAGGCCAACGGCGATTTCATAGAAACTGTCGGCCTTTTTCCAGTCCTGATTGCTGTCGGCGACCATTGCCTCAAGGCGGTAGCGTTTGAACGTCTCGTATGTGGGGGGGATGGTATCAAGGATATTGTCGGCACGCTCCCACTCGTTGTTGCGGATCAGCGCGTCAGCCAGGTCAACGCGATCCTCATTCGTGGCATCTTTATGCTCGGTCACTTTCACCCAGGTGCTGACCGCCTCGGTATGGCGCTTGGCCCGGATCAGGGATTTGCCAAGCCCGCGCAACAGATCAATGCGATCCGGCTTTTCGCCGACTGCGCGCTGAAAATACGACACCGCTTCATTGGGATCAGCCGCTGCCAGCATCACGTCATTGAGGTTGGTTTCATCCACGACATTGATGCTCTGAAACGCGCGATCGACATCATTTTCGGTGGATTGCTCGCATGCAGACAGAGCAATAACGCCCGTCACACACAGGGATATCAGGATAGGGTGGCGCATTTTTGCGTCCTTTTACTGCCGCTGCCTCGTCATGGTATCTTGCGGACCAGATAGTCACCACTGCCCCGCCGTACCAATTTATAGTCTTGCTCTTGCACATCAGCATAGTCGGAATTTTCAGATTTTGCGAGTGCTAAGCGCAAATTGTCGCGAATTGAGTCACTTTGGCCATCATCCAGAGCATAGGCACGACGAAAAACCTGTTCTGCTTCGACATATTCACGTTTTTCGACCAGCACGACACCCAGGTTGTTCCAGATTTCAGGAGAGGTCTGGTCTTTTTCAGTTGCCTTGCGCAGCAGGCGTTCGGCCGTTGCAAGCCGACCAAGCCCCAGATTGGCGCTGCCAAGACCGGCAAGAATATCGGCCGTCATGCCCTGGGTCACGGCGGCGCGGGTATAGGCCTTTTGCGCCAGTTCGAATTCGCCCGCGTCCATAAGACGGTGGCCGACGATCACCCCGTCGACCGCCTCGGCCCCCGGCACCGGGCCAGGGGCGTAAGGCCCCTCTGGGGGCTCTGGCTTGACACAGCCGACCAGCGCCAGAAAAACCGCCAGACCTGCCCCCGCCCTTGAAGTCATCGTGCCTCGTTTACTTGCCCGCCATCTCGAAGAGTTTCATGATACCCAGAGCAGACGGTCCAACCAGAATGATCAGCAATGGCGGTACTGTAAGCATCATCGTGGCGAGTGTCATCTTTGTCGGAAGCTTGTTGGCCTTTTCTTCGGCCCGCATGACCCGTTTGTCACGCATTTCCGCCGCATAGACGCGCAACGCCTCACCGACCGAGGTGCCGAAGGTTTGCGATTGCACAAGAACCGTCACAAAGCTCGAGATATCCTGCACGCCGCAGCGTTCAGCCATCTCATTGAGAACCGAGGCTTTGTCACGCCCGGCCTTGATCTGCAACGAAACGATCTGGAATTCATCGGCCAATGCCGGATAAGACGCGCGGATTTCGTTTGAGACGCGAATGATGGCCTGATCCATCGACTGGCCGGCCTCGATACAGACCAGCATCATGTCAAGGCTGTCGGGAAAGCCGTCGGTGATCTCTTCCTGGCGCGACTGCTGGCGTTTCGTGATCCAGTATTGGGGCAACATATAGCCAACGCCACCGGGCCCGAGAATATACATCAACGTTTGTTGGGTTGAGACGTCATCGCCAGATTTGAACAGGACAAAATAGATCACCCCAAGGAGCAATAGGCCAATGCCAAGCGCAAATTGGGCAAAATGGAAATACCGCACCGCATCCTTGTCGCGATACCCCGCCTGCATCAGGGTCAGGCGCATCTTCGACAGTTGTTTTTCATCCTGCGGCTCAAGAAAGGTCGCGTATTTATCCAGCTTTTCATTGCGCGTGCCGCTGCGCAATTTCGCCGATTTGACCCCGGAGTCTTTGCGGGCATTGGCCTCTTTGAGCTTTTTAAGCGGATCCTGCTTTTGCTTGAGCATGATCGGCACGGTCAGCAGAATAAGCATAACACCAAGCGCGCCGATTGCGATTATGGGGCCAAAAGGGCCAAGCGCGCCGGTCAATACGTCAGTGAACAGGGTCAGAAGTTTCATGAAGTGTTCCTTTTCAGACCTTGATGTCGACAAGCGCGCGCATGACGATCAGGTTGAGCACCAGAAAGGCCCCCACGATCAGCACGGCGGGAATGAAGTAGGGGTGAAGCATCGCCTCGTCATAGTAATCGGGCTTGATCACCTGAATGAGGATCAGGGCAAGGATGGGAAAACCCGACAGAAACTTGCCCGACCATTTCGCCTCGGCGGTGATCGCCTTGACCCGGCGAAACAGGCGAAAGCGCGAGCGGATGACCTTGGCCAGACCGGCAAGAATCTCGGCAAGGTTACCGCCTGATTGCTGCTGAATGGTCACGGCAACGGCCAGGAACCGCAGATCCTGCATATCAAGACGTTCGGCCATATCCTTGAGGGCCTCGCCCATATCGCGGCCATAGGCGGCCTCATCAGCGATGATGCCAAATTCAGAGGCCAGAGGATCAGAGACCTCGGTCGCGACAATCCCGATGGCGGCGGAAAACGGATGGCCCACCCGAAGCGAGCGCACCATAAGTTCGATCGCATCGGGCAGCTGCTCTTCGAGCATCCCCATGCGCTTGTTCGCTTTCATGCTGATCCATGTGAAAATGCCACCAACACCCATCCCGATCGACGCGGCAATGCGCACGGGAATGGCCGTTGCGGTGCCGATCGTCAGCCCAAGAAAGGCAAGCACGCTTACGCCCACCATCAGCAGCATCAGCTGATTGGGGGTAAAGGCAATCGCCGCCTTTTGCGCCTTGGTCGACAGGATCGAATAGAGCGGGATCTTGCGTGCATTAAGATGTTGTTGCATCTCTTTGCGCAGCTTTTCCATCACCTCTTCGCGGTTGCCGGTCTTGTCCAGCATCTCAAGCCGCCGGTTGACCCGGTTGTTGAGGCTGATCGAACGGCCGAACACCGTCAGGTAAAGGCCCTCGACAAGGACCAGAACGCCGATGAAAATCAGGCCGTAAATAATTGGTTCTGCGCTGATGGTCATCTGCGTTACTCCGCTGCGATGGGTTCAAAGATATGAGGCGGAAGATCATAGCCCCACAGGCGGAAGCGCTCTGTAAAGTTCGAGCGCACGCCGGTTCCGGTGAAATGGCCGATGATCTTGTTGTCGGGGCTCAGGCCGACGCGCTGGAAGCGAAAGATTTCCTGCATCGAGATCACATCGCCCTCCATCCCGGTCACTTCCGTGATCGAGGTCATCCGGCGCGACCCGTCCTGTAGACGGCTGGCCTGCACGATCAGGTTCACGGCGGAGGCAACCTGAGAGCGAACGGCCTTGAGTGGCATTTCAATCCCGGCCATCGCGACCATGTTTTCCAGGCGGCTGATGGCGTCGCGGGCGTTGTTGGCGTGAATCGTGGTCATTGATCCGTCGTGGCCGGTGTTCATGGCCTGCAACATGTCGATCACCTCTTCGCCGCGCGTCTCACCGACGATGATCCGGTCAGGGCGCATCCGAAGCGCGTTTTTCAGACAGTCGCGCGGGCTTACCTCGCCTTTGCCTTCCACGTTGGGCGGGCGGCTTTCCATCCGGCCGACATGGACCTGTTGAAGCTGAAGTTCGGCGGTGTCTTCGATGGTCAGGATGCGTTCGGCATTGTCGATGAACGATGACAGCGCATTAAGCGTGGTCGTCTTGCCCGAGCCGGTCCCGCCCGACACGATCACGTTGAGACGGGTGGCAACGGCAGCCTGCAAATAGGCGGCCATCTCTTCCGAGAAGGCGCCGAATTTGACCAGATCGTCGATGCCGAGCTTGTCCTTCTTGAATTTCCGAATAGACACTAGGCTCCCGTCGACCGCAACCGGCGGCACCATGGCGTTGAAACGCGACCCATCGGCAAGACGGGCGTCAACATAGGGGTTGGATTCATCCACCCGCCGCCCCACGGCCGAAACGATCTTGTCGATGATCCGCATCAGGTGTTTTTCATCTTTGAAGGTCACATCGCTCAGGCTCAGGATGCCGGCGCGTTCCACGAATATCTGATGTGGGCCGTTGACCAGAATATCGTTGACCGTGTCGTCTTTCAGCAGCGTTTCAAGCGGGCCAAGGCCTTTGACCTCATCATAAAGCTCTTGGGTGAGGGTTATGCGGTCTTCGCGGTTGAGGACGATGCCTTTTTCTTCGAGGAATTCACCGGCAATCGAGCTTATCTCGGCGCGCAGGTCGTCCTCTGACGCGGTATCGAGCGCGGCAAGGTTGAGGTTGTCGAGAAGCGCGCGGTGCAATTCGATCTTGATCTCGCCGATCCGATCCTTGCGCTTGCGTTCCTTGTCCGCGCCCACAACGGCGGCGGGCGCGACTTGCGCAGGTTTGCGAAACGACACCGCCGGTGCCGCAGCTTCGAGTGGTGCGGTCTTGGGCTCCTGGACGGCTTTCAAATTGGTGCCAGCCTTGGTGGCCGCAGGTTTTTTATAACGGGAAAACATTGGTTTTGGACCCTTTTCTATGCGGCTTCTGCGTCGCTTTTACCCAGCTCATGCAATGAGTTGGCCAGTTTTGCAATTTCTCGGCGTAACGGATTCTTGGCCGCCGCAGAGGCAAGCGGCAGGCCGTGGTCCGAGCTTTGGCAAACCGCGCGCCCACCATCGGGCAGTAACAGTTCGATACTGATTTCAAGGCTTTCGGCCATGCGCTTCACGCGGCTTTTGCCGTTCAAATCGGTAAATTTCGGAGAGCGGTTCAGGCAGAACCGCAGCTTTTCGACCGGCAAGTCCTCGGATTGCAGCGCGCGCTTCATCCGCAGGGCGTTTTGCGCCGAGCGCATGTCCAGTTCCAGGGTCGAAAAATAGATCTGCGAGGCGTTCAGCACCGCTTCGGTCCATTGCACCAGAGTGGTGGGCATGTCGACGATTACATAATCGAAATGCCGCCGGGCAATCTCAAGCACCTTGTTGACGTCCTCGGATGTGATCATGTCCAGCGGGATCATGTCCTTGGGCGCGGTCAGCACCCAAAGCTTTTCCTCAAAGCAGACAAGCGCCTGACGGAAGACATCATCATCCATGGTTTCCGTGTCCGACCACATTTCAAACACAACCTCGCGGCGCGGCAGGTCAAGAAAGGTGGCGGTCGATCCGAATTGCAGGCTGAAATCCAGCAGGCACACCTTGGGGGGATTCGCCTTTTCGACATTGGCCAGTTCCCAGGCAAGATTTACCGCAAGCGTCGTCGCCCCGGTGCCCCCGGCAAGACCCTGTACCGCCAAAAGCACACCTGTACCTTCGGTCGACCGGTCAATCGCAACCGGGGTCGCGCTGGCCGCTGTAGGGGCGGGTTTTTGCAGACGCGCAATCGCGGATTTCAATTCATTCTCGGGCAGCGGGTAGGGCACGAATTCATCCGCCCCCTGACGCAATAACTGATGCAGGGCCGCCGGGCTGACATCTTCCGCGATCAGGATGACCTTGATGTCCTTTTTACTGGCGAGACTGATGATTTCGCCCAGCATGACAAGGTCGTCCTCGTCGGTTTCGTCGATGGCAACAGCCACGAACTCCAGAGAATCGGCTTCGGGTTGATTGAGAAAGGCGAGGGCTTCGGCAAATCCAAGGTCACCCCAGTTTTCGCCAAGCTCGGTTTCCATATCTTCAATCAACAGGTCAAAGTTCTGTACGTCGCGGCTGATTGTGCAGGCGATAATCGGGCTGGGTTCGGGTTGTTTTAACACACTGCTGCTCATTTAATCGGTCCTGTTATTGCCATCGCCATGCAGGGCCCGCGGATTTATCCGCGAGACATGGAAAAGCCATGAGATCTGCCTGGCGTCCCATCTCTCTGGGATCGCTCATTACTGAACGAAGATGACTGTAAATCTTGGCGACATTTAGGCCAAAAGATCGTAATTGTGCGGTCTTAAGACACAAAAAACCCGCCCAATTGGGGCGGGTTTCAGTTGGCCCGGCTATGCCGAACAGGGAGAATTTCGATCTTTCGTTACTCGCTGCCGCTGTCGCCTGCAACCATCTTGAGGGTAGAGGCGGGCACGGCGCTATTGATATATTCGCGGTAGACCACCTCGGCATATTTGCCGTCCATGATGATCGGGCTGGATTTCACAAAACCCGAGACCTCGGTCACGGTGCGCCGGTTCCGGCGTTCGCGGCCCTGCGTCACGATCAGCGGCTGCGTCTCGCCAAAGGAAACAACGGCCTCTAGGCGAGAGCGGCTGATGCCCTGCGATGACAGGAAGGAAACCACGGCTTGGGCGCGGCGCATCCCAAGTGTTTTATTGTATCGGTTCGATCCAACCGCATCGGTATGACCGTAAACCCGAAAGCGCACTTCGGGGAACTGGCGGATCCAATTTGCCTGCTCGCGTAGCGTATCACGCGCGCCGCTATCAAGCTGTGCCGAGTTGAAGGCAAAGTTGACAGTGCTCAGCACCTCATTGGCAAACCGGTTCGAGAGGTCATAGACATAGCTTTTCTCGCCGGTCATGACCAAATGGTTGTTCATATTGGCGTCGCCGAAACTCCCACCGTCCACCAAAGCCCCAGCCTCGGTGAAATAGGAGCGGTATACCTCACCCTGTTGAGAACAGGCAGAGGTGGCGACGAGACCTGCGATTGCGATAAGATGTTTCATTGCCCCAGCCTTTCGATCAATCCATGACGTAGCCGTAAGAGCCGCTGAAATCCTGCTTGGCAACTTCGCCAGCCGGTCCTTTTGATTTCACGCCCTTGGCGACACGGCCATTCAGGAACAGGTCTTGTTCGCTCGGAATCTGTACCCGATCTGTGGGAAGGGCAAGCGCCTCGCCACGGGTCGGAGATACCATATGAGCCGAAACGATGATCACAAGCTCGGTTTGCGAGCGCTGGTAATCGGCGCTGCGGAACAGGGTGCCCAGGATGGGAATGTCGCCAAGCCATGGCACCTGACCGTTATTATCGCGAAAATCGTCCTGCAAGAGCCCGGCAATCGCAAAACTGTCGCCATCACGCAGCACCACCGTGGTCGAGGTGTCGCGACGTCGGAAGGCGGGCACCGTGAGACCATTGGCAACAAGGCCATTGGCTGTATCAATCGAAGAGACTGCGGCGGCGAGTTCAAGATTGATGATCCCCTCTTCGACAACGCGCGGCACAAAGTTCAGCTCGACACCGAAGGGCTTGTATTCGATGGTGGTCGTGTTGTCATCTTGCGGCACTGGCACGGGAAATTCGCCGCCGGCCAGAAACTTGGCCTCCTGGCCCGACAATGCGGTCAGGTTCGGCTCGGCCAGGGTGCGCACCATGCCCTTGGTTTCCAGGGCTTCCAGCAAAATGCCGACTTCGACAGAGCCGACATCAAATCCAAAGGCAAACGCGGCGTTGTTATCGCTTGTTCCCGGAACGGCACCGGTCAGTGTATTCAGGATTCCGCCTTGCGTATTGGTGGTATTGGTGCCGCCAATAACGCCAAGCCCACCGCCACGCGCGTCAATCGAGAGCGAGCTTGACAGCGCCTTTGACACGCTGCGCTGCATCTCGGCAAATCGAACCTTCAGCATGATCTGCTGTTTGCCCGACACCGACATCAGGTTCGACACCCGTTCCGGGGCATAGCGTTCGGCAAGATCGAGCGCACGCTCCATCCGCGAACTGCTTGAGACGGTGCCCGACATGACGATCCCGTCATTTGCGGTGCGCACCTCGATCGCCTCGCCCGGCAAAATCTGGCGCAGACGTTCCTTGAATTCGGAGATATCGGCGCTGACGTGCACGTCGATATTGGTGATCAGCCGCCCGGTGCCGTCCAGAAGCGTGAGCGTCGTCCGCCCCGGCGCCTTGCCCAGCACATAGATGGTACGGTCCGACAGAGTTGAAATATCTGCAATCGCGGGGTTTGCAATGCTGAGCTCTGCAAAGGGCACATCGCTTTCAACGACGATGGCCCTGTTCATTGGCACGTTCAGATTGCTGTTGGTTCCGTTGCGGACCACCCGGATTGATTCGGCCTGTGCGGTTGGCGCAACAGGGCCCACAGCAAAAGAGAGCCCGGCCACAGCCGCCCAGAAATAGCTCGTAATTTTCATGTGACCTGCCTTTCCGATCACGCCTCATTTATCGGGTCTTGATGCCCGTACTTGGCATTACTGTGCGGCAGTTCGGAATTTTTTTCAAGAATCAATGCGTTTTTATTCAGATTTATCCGCGATGTGTTGAAATAGCTGCGGCAGCCAAAAGGGCACCCCGGGGTGGGATGCCCTCTATGATTCGCATTTCCGGGTGTTAATTGGTGCAGGGAATGGCGGTCACGATCACCTCGGCGCCACGTCGGGTGCGGATGGTACAGCTTTCCTCAACCGGGGCCTGTTCTTCTACCGCTGCGGCGGTGATGCCCAACAGGCGTGTCTGGTCAACCTCGACCGCTTCGGCGACGGTGTCATCAAGTGCCCCGACAAGCGACAACGAGAGACGCCCCGAAGATTGGGCCTGTGCCAGGGCTGCGACCTGCTGTGGACGTACCGAGACGGTGACCGTGCGCGCAATCGCGGCTTCGGTCATGTCGCTGTTGGTGACCTGGTCCACCGCGATCAGCTTGACCCCGGTCTCGATCAGCTTGGTCACGTCGCCTCTTGAATTTTCGGCGGTGCGCAAATTGCCCGATCCAAGGCTGCCGGTCCAATAGATATCGACCGTGTCACCGGGGCGCAAAAAGCCGGAGACGCCACTTGTAACGTCGACCTTGATTGCAAAGGCGCGCATGCCGCGCTCAAGCTGCGATGTGATGCCGGCGTCTTCGCCCGGTTCGGTCACCTTGACCGCCAGAACCGGCTCGTTGGTTTGCATACTGCGAAGAACGGTGCGCGGTGTGTTTTCGCCTTCCGAGAACAGATCTTCGGGCTTGGTGAAAACCCCTTCCGGAAGCGTTTCCTTGGGGAAAGCGGCCAGCCGAACCGCGGCTTTATCCAAAGGCTCGCCGTATTTCACCGGGCGCGTGACCACGTAGATGTCAACCGTTTCAATCGTCGGGGCGCGTTGCTTGCGCTCCAGCGCGAGTTGGGTCTGATAACCCTGAATGTAAGTTTTGGCCATGTATACGGCAAAGCCCGCAAGCCCAAGGCCCAGCATGAGTACCAGTCCGAATACCAAACGCATGGTGTTTCCTTTCCGTCGAAACCTGTTGTCCGGTGATGTCACCGAAATCAAAACCCGGAATATCGGGGGATTGTGTCAAAAACAGGGACGCAGGGCGGCGATCTCGCGCTTTTTGGCTGGGTCTGCGTCAGATACGCCAATGGCCACGGATGTGAATCCGTGGCCATCGGTATCGGGGGGCGGTCCGGCGGGGCCGGACCGGGATCAGATTATTGACCCAGGGTGCCGAGATCGGTGATCGTGGTGCCCGACATTTCGGTGTCGATCGCGCCGGCAAGACCGGTGATACCTGTGTTGACCGATGCCACACCGGCAACGCCCAGACCAACGACGGCTGCGGTCAGAACGACCCAGTCAACAGTTACGGCGCCGTCTTCGTCTTTCGAGAAGTTTTTGAAAAATTTAATCATTGTGTGTCCCTCCAAAGGATCAGTTTGCTCAGTGTTAACAACCGCTTCGGTGTAGGGCCCGTCGAGTTTTAATGGCCCGCTGCCGTCGTGGTATGACCTGATATAGCCAGTGAAATCGGGCGGGAATTAGGCGGCATTAAAGCGATTTTCGTGAAGATTAACAAAACATAAGGATTTCCTGTAAGGCATTGAAATTCAACAAGTAAAAAATTGATAAAAACACAAAAGCAACCTTGGAGGGCTGAAGTGTGGCCAAAAACCGTTTTACGGGTGCCGATTTTCAAGACAATGCTGGCCAAAAATCCGCACTTTTGCGATACTGTGGCCAATCAATCAGAGGCAGAGCAGAGCCCGCAATGAAAATCCTGAGAATTTTCGGAATCGCCGCGATTCTGTCCTGGCCTTTACCGGTGCAGGCCGGTGATCCGCCGCCTTTTCCCGAATTTACCTTCAAACGCCAGAAGCCGCCCGCGCCGGGGGTCAAGCGCCGCATCAATGTTCAGATCGAACCGCAAAGCGCAGCCCCCCCCAAAGATGCGCCCGCCAGGACCGATGACACCCCGGTGCCGCGCATCGCGACCTATGGCTGGTTCTGGGAACTGGTGCCGCCAGAATTGAGCGCAGATGCCCCCGCACGGCTGCGCGCCGCCACTCAGCAACTCATCAATCCGCCAAAGGGCCAGAGGATAACCGCGCCGCGCCTTCAGGTGTTGCAGGACATCGCATTGGCCGAAGGGCGTCATATCCTGCGCGAAACCATTGGCACGCGGGTGTCGCCCGCCCTGGTGCTCGCGGTGATCGCGGTTGAATCGGGCGGGCGCGCCGATGCGATAAGCGGCGCCGGGGCGCAGGGCCTGATGCAGCTCATGCCCGCCACCGCCAGCCGCTTTGGCGTCACTGACGCCATGCTGCCGGATCAGAACATCAAGGGCGGTGTTGCCTATCTTGATTGGTTGCTGGGCGAATTTGACGGGGACGCCCTGTTGGCACTGGCCGGATATAATGCCGGTGAAAACGCGGTCAAATCCCACAACGGCGTGCCGCCCTTTGCCGAAACACGCGATTATGTGCCCAAGGTTCTGGCCGCTTACGAGGTGGCGCGCGGATTGTGCAAGACCCGGCCTGAATTGATCACCGATGCCTGCGCTCTGAACCTGGCGATGAACTAGGTCGGTATCATTGCTATAAAAAGGCCAGGCCAAGGAAAATCCCGGCCCGGCCAAACGCCCCTGAGAGGCCCCTATATATAATGCGTCAAATCAGACGATCGTCGCCTCGGTCGCGGCACGCAATTCATCCTCGGTCACGCCCTCGGCACATTCGACGATTTTAAGGCCGCCCTCGACAACATCAAACACACCCAGATTGGTGATGATCCGATCGACGACCCCGGTGCCGGTCAGCGGCAGAGTACAGGCCTTTAGAACCTTGCTGTCGCCATGCTTGCTGGTGTGATCCATGACCACCACCACACGGCCAACGCCGGCCACAAGATCCATCGCGCCGCCCATGCCTTTGACAAGCTTGCCGGGGATCATCCAGTTCGCCAGATCGCCGTTTTCGGCCACTTCCATCGCGCCAAGGATCGCCATGGCGATCTTGCCGCCCCGGATCATGCCGAAAGATTGCGAGCTATCGAAATAGGCGGTCTGGGGCAATTCGGTGATCGTCTGCTTGCCCGCGTTGATAAGGTCGGGGTCTTCCTCGCCTGCGTAAGGAAACGGGCCCATGCCAAGCATGCCGTTTTCCGACTGAAGCGTGACCTCGACGCCCTCGGGGATATAGTTGCTGACCAGCGTCGGGATGCCGATGCCGAGGTTGACATAGGTGCCGTCTTCAAGCTCTTGCGCCGCGCGGGCGGCCATTCGATCGCGATCCCAGGGCATTATGCGGCTCCCTTCTGACGGGTTGTAACTTTTTCAATGCGTTTTTCGTGCTCGCCCTGAACGATCCGGTGCACATAGATGCCCGGCAGGTGAATGTGATCGGGGTCAAGCGATCCGGTCGGCACGATCTCTTCGACCTCAACCACACAAACCTTGCCACACATCGCGGCAGGCGGATTGAAGTTGCGTGCGGTCTTGCGGAACACCAGGTTGCCGGTGGCATCGGCCTTCCACGCCTTGACGATCGAGAGGTCGGCAAAGATGCCTTTCTCCATGATATAGGTCTCGCCGTCGAAATCCTTGTGCTCTTTGCCCTCGGCGATCACGGTGCCGACACCGGTCTTGGTGTAAAAGCCGGGGATTCCACAGCCGCCGGCGCGCATGCGCTCGGCCAGGGTGCCCTGGGGGTTGAACTCAAGCTCAAGCTCGCCGGAAAGATACTGGCGCATGAATTCGGCATTCTCACCGACATAAGAGCTTAGCATTTTCTTGACCTGCTTGGTTTGCAGCAGAATGCCGATGCCAAAATCATCCACGCCCGCGTTGTTGCTGGCAAAGGTCAGGTCCTTGGTGCCTGCCTCTTTGATCGCCTGCAACAGCAGCTCGGGAATGCCGCAGAGGCCAAACCCGCCCGCCGCAATCGTCATTCCCTCGAACAGCAGCCCGTCCAGCGCTTCGGCCGCCGAGCCATAGACCTTATTCATGAATAGCCCTCCTCAAGTTCAGTTGCCACGGTATGGGGTGCTTCGCCCATGCATGTCAACGCAGGCGCCGCCGCATCGCCGGAAATTAGGGGTTACTACGTATCGCAGCCGGGCAGTTTGAGGCAGGGTGGGCTAGTCGCCCACCGCCTTTTTCTTCGGGGCCGCCTTCTTGGCCGGGGCCTTTTTCGCCGCGGGCTTTTTGGCGGCTGTCTTCTTTGCGGCGGGCTTTTTCGCCGTCGTCTTGCGGCCCTTGCCGGATTTGGAGGCCTTGGCCGCGATCAATTCCACCGCCATCTCCATGGTGACATCGGCGGGCTCGGTGCCCTTGGGCAGGGTCGCATTGACCTTGTCCCATTTGATATAGGGGCCATAGCGCCCTTCCATCACATTGACCGGGCCGCCGCTGTCGGGATGTTCGCCAAGCTCGCGCAGCGCCTTGGCCGCCGCGCGCCCGCGCCCGCCGGGATTGGCCCGCTTGGCCGCCAAAAGCTCGACCGCGCGGTTCATGCCGACCTCAAACACATCCGCCGGGTCCTTGAGGTTGGCATAGATGCCTTTCGCCTCATCGGGGGCCTTGTGATGCAGGTAGGGGCCGAACCGCCCGAAATTCGAGGTGATCATGCCACCCTCGGGATGCTCGCCCACCTCGCGCGGCAGGCTCAGAAGCGTGAGCGCCTTTTCAAGGTCCATATCCTCGGCTTTCCAGCCCTTGGGCAGGCTGGCGCGCTTTGGCTTTTTGTTTTCTTCGGTGGCTTCGCCGCGCTGAACATAAGGGCCAAAACGCCCCGACCGCAGGCTGATCTCATCGCCGCCGTCCTCGCCCAGCACCCGATCACCGCCGTCGGCGGCGTCGCCGCCAATCGGGCGGGTATAGCGGCATTCGGGGTAATTGCCGCAGCCGACAAAACCGCCGGTTTTCGAGGTTTTCAGGTGCAGCTGTCCGGTGCCGCAAAGCGGGCACTGTCGCGGATCGCTGCCATCCTCGCGCGGTGGGTAAAGCGTGGGGGCAAGCGCGTCATCAAGCACATCCAGCACCTCGGTGATCCGCAGATCGGAGGTTTCGGCAATCGCCGCCGAGAAATCATGCCAGAACCGGCCGAGCACATCCTTGTAATTGGCCTGGCCTGCGCTGACCTCATCAAGCTCTTCTTCAAGGTTAGCGGTAAATTCATAGCCGACATACTGGCGAAAGAAATTCAGCAGAAAGATCGTGACGATCCGGCCCTTGTCCTCGGGGATCAGGCGGTTTTGTTCCTTGCGGACATATTCGCGATCCTGAATCGTGGTGATCACGCTGGCATAGGTCGAGGGGCGGCCAATGCCAAGCTCTTCCATCTTCTTGACCAGCGTCGCCTCGGTATAGCGCGGCGGTGGCTGGGTGAAATGCCGAAGCGCAAGCACGGCCTCGTTGGCGGCCAGAACCGCGGCATCGCTGCGCGTCATTGCGTCACCTGCGCCCTCGACCACGTCATCGTCCTGATCGCTGGCCTTGGTAAACTGATCACGCAGCGAAGATTTGGCAAAGGCGGCTTTTTCGCCCTGGGTGATCTGGGGCAGGCGGCGATCATCATCGTCATCGCCCGACACATCATCGCGGCCCTCTTCATAGACCCGCAGAAAGCCGTCAAACATCATCACCTGACCGGTGGCGCGCAATTCGACCTGTTCGTCATCGCTGGCGATATCGACCGTGGTGCGTTCCAGTCGCGCGGCGGCCATCTGACAGGCCAGCGTGCGCTTCCAGATCATGTCGTAAAGCTTGCGCTGATCGGCATCGGTGGTTTTGATCTTGCCCGCGTCGCGGGTCATCTCGGTGGGGCGGATACATTCGTGGGCCTCTTGGGCGTTCTTGGCCTTGTTCTTGTACATCCGCGGGCTTTTGGGCAGGTAGTCTTCGCCAAACCGATCCTTGATCGCGTCGCGCGCGGCCATCACCGCCTCGGGGGCCATGTCAATCCCGTCGGTGCGCATATAGGTGATATAACCCGCCTCATAAAGTCGTTGTGCCGCGTTCATGCATTGCCGCGCGCCCATGCCGAATTTGCGGCTCGCCTCTTGTTGCAGGGTCGATGTCATGAACGGCGCCGAGGGGTTGCGGGTGCCGGGCTTGGCCTCGACCGATTTCACGCTCAGGGCGCGCGACGTGACCGCCTGTACCGCAAGTTCGGCCTGGGTGGCATTGGCAAGATCGAACTTATCGAGCTTCTTGCCGGCCAGAACCGTCAGGCGTGCCTCGTATTCCTGTCCGCGCGGCGTGGCAAACAGCGCCTTGAGCGACCAGTATTCGCGCGCATTGAACGCCTCGATTTCCATCTCGCGCTCTACGATGAGGCGCAGACAGACCGATTGCACCCGGCCCGCCGATTTCGCACCCGGCAATTTGCGCCAGAGCACCGGCGAGAGGTTGAACCCGACCAGGTAATCCAGCGCGCGGCGCGCCAGGTAGGCCTCGACCAGCGGCGCATCGACCTGGCGCGGGTTTTTCATCGCCTCGGTGACGGCGCTCTTGGTGATCGCATTGAACACAACGCGGCTGACCGGGGTGTCCTTCTTGATCACCTTGCGCTTGCGCAGGGTGTCTTCAAGATGCCAGCTGATCGCCTCGCCCTCGCGATCGGGGTCAGTCGCGAGAATCAGGGCGTTGTCGTCCTTCAGGGCGTCAGCGATGGCTTTGACATGTTTGCGGCTGTCGGTGCCGACCTCCCATTTCATCTCGAATTCGTTGTCGGTATCCACCGACCCGTCCTTGGGCGGCAGGTCACGCACGTGGCCATAGCTTGCCAGAACGGTGTATCCCGGGCCCAGATATTTGTTGATCGTCTTGGCCTTGGCGGGGGATTCGACAACGACAACGGGCATGGATACTCCTTCTCAACTCTGGACGAGGCTTATGGCGGCGGACCATGTGGGCTGGCAAGGGGAATTGTCAATGCGGCGTGTAATTGGTGCTGCGGCCCTGTGTCTCAGCGCGCGAGCGACAGCAAGCCGCCCGGTTGACGGGTGATTTGCCCGTCAAGTTCCAGGTCCAGTAGCACCGGCGCCACAGATCGGGCCGGGGCCGAGAGGTCGCGAATGAGCTGATCCTCGGCGAGCGGCGAGGGGCCGAGACGGCGCAAAATCTGATCGTGAAGGGCGGCGGTTTCCCGAAAGCTTCGGGTGGGCGGCGCTTTTTGCGGCGCATCAAGCGGCAGGTCGGGCTGAACTGATGTGGCCTCAGCCCCCGGAAGGGCGTCAATGATATCGGCGGCGTTGCGCACAAGATGGGCGCCATCGCGGATCAGCATGTTGCAGCCGCTGGCACGCGCATCAAAGGGATGTCCGGGCACGGCCATCACCTCGCGGCCCTGGTCAAGCGCGTTGCGCGCGGTGATCAGCGAGCCGGATTTCGCGGCGGCCTCGACCACCACGACCGCCTGCGCCATGCCGCTGATAAGGCGGTTGCGGCTTGGGAAATGCCGCGCTTGCGGGGTAAGGCCGATGGGGTGCTCTGAAACGCGAACCCCGGTTTCGGCGATCTGCTGCGCAAGCCGGGTATTCTCCGCCGGATAGATCACATCGACGCCGCCGGCCATCACCGCGACAGTGCCGCCTTCAAGGCTGGCCAGATGGGCGGCGGTATCCACACCGCGGGCCAGGCCCGAAGTGATGACAAATCCGCGCGACGCCAGGTCGGCGGCCAGCGATTTGGCCATCCGGGTGCCGAGAGAGGATGCATTTCGCGCGCCCACAAGCCCGATCATCGGCCGTTTCAGAATGCCGCTGTCACCGATGCACCAAAGCAGCGGCGGGGCGTCGGATATCTGTTTGAGAAACTCGGGATATTCCGCATGCCTGCACGATAGTAACCGCGCGCCGACCGCGTGAGCCGCGCGCAACTCGGCTTCAACCACGCCAAGCGGACAGATCGTGTAATCCTCGACGCCCGCATCACGGGCGACGCCGGGCAGGGCGTCAAGCGCGGCGTCGGCGCTGCCGTGTTCGGACATGAGGCGGTGAAAGGTCGCGGGGCCAACCCGGCGAGATCGCAAGAGACGAAGCCAGGATACCCGATCATCTTCCGTGGTGGGTGGGAGTGGGGGGTGAGTGGAAGGATGTGGTTCCTCAGACATCAGGGCCTCGTCTTCTTGCTGTATCAAGTAGTAGAGCGCGGATGGTTAACGGGCGGTAAACCAGGGACGGTAAAAGCGGAGGTTTTGGATGGTTGTGGCTAAGGTGTTGTAATATAATGAAAAAAATATCCAAATACGATGTGGTTTTCAGGGGTTCGGAATGACCTTCGTGTTGCGTGCCGCCGCTGGCGTCGCAAATGAGTATTTAAAGAAAGATGAAAGCAGGGCAGCGCGACGGATTCTGCATCCCGTCACGTCGCGTCTTGCGGTTTTGAAGACAAAGCATGCGCGATAGCGCATTCCGCTGGGTCAGACCGGGTGCGTGCGCCCGGTGCTAGCCGGTGGCCGATCCGCCAACTGTCAAACCGCCGATCAAAACGGTTGGCTGGCCCACGCCGACGGGCACCCATTGGCCCTGTTTGCCGCAATTGCCCATGCCGGGATCAAGCGCCATATCGTTGCCAAGCGCGCGGATCTGGTTAAGGGCGGTCGCGCCGTCACCGATCAGGGTGGCGCCTTTGACCGGCGCGCCGATTTGGCCGTTTTTCACCCGGTATGCCTCGGTACAGCTGAACACGAACTTGCCATTGGTGATATCGACCTGCCCGCCGCCAAAGCCGACGGCGTAAATACCGTCTTTCAGCTCGGCCACCAGATCGCCCGGCTCGGCCTGGCCGCCCAGCATATAGGTGTTGGTCATCCGCGGCATCGGCGCGTGGGCATAGCTTTCGCGCCGCCCGTTGCCGGTGGGGGCAACCCCCATCAGGCGGGCGTTCTGGCGGTCCTGCATATAGCCCACCAGGATCCCGTCCTCGATCAGCACATTCTTGCCCGAGGGCGTGCCTTCGTCGTCAAAGGTGATGCTGCCGCGCCGGTCCGGAATCGTGCCGTCATCCAGCACCGTCACGCCCGGCGCTGCAATCCGCTGGCCCATCAGCCCGGCAAAGGCCGAACTTCCCTTGCGGTTGAAATCGCCCTCAAGACCATGGCCAATCGCCTCATGCAGCAGAATGCCGGGCCAGCCGGGGCCAAGCACCACATCCATGACGCCCGCAGGCGCAGGCTCTGCGCGCAGGTTCACCAGCGCGATGCGCAGCGCCTCGCGGGTCTTGGCCTGCCAGTCGGCAGGATCGAGCAGGCCATCAAGGCCGATGCGCCCGCCGCCACCCGCACTGCCCTGTTCGCGCCGACCCTGCTCTTCGACACTGATCGAGACATTGACCCGGGTCATCGGACGAATGTCGCTGACTTCGGTGCCGTCCGGACGCAGGATCGTCACCTCTTGCAAAGCGGCCGCAATCGAGGCCGAGACCTGAACCACGCGGGCGTCAAGATCGCGGGCAAAGCCGTCAATCTCGCGCAGCGTTTCAAGCTTGACCGGAAAGCTGGCCCCGGCAATCGGGTCGGCATCCGTGTAAAGGCGGCGATTGGTGCGCGCGGGTGCCGCGGCCAGCGTGCCGCCACCTTCGCCAACCGCAAGCCGCGCGGTGTCAACGGCGCGCATCAGGGCGGACTCGTTGACTTCCGAGGAATGCGCATATCCCGTGACCTCACCCCGCACGGCACGCAGCCCGAACCCTTCGGAGGCATCGTAAGAGGCCGTCTTGACGCGACCATCGTCAAACAGCAGCCCCTCGGACCGGTGCCGCTCCAGAAAAAGCTCGCCATCATCGGCGCCCCGCGTGGCCTCTTGCAGGTGGCGCAGCGCCGTGTCGCGGTCAAGAAGGCTGTCAAATGGGCGAAAAGGGGTATCGGTCATGGCGGCGTTTGTCCTATATATCGGCGGTATGGCGGCGGCAGTTAATTTGATCTAAATCAAAAAAGCGTCCGTTTGCCGCAATGGTCTTTCTTGTCGTCTGGGGCAGAATATGGTTTTAGACGGGACTGAGACAATGGGAGTCTGCCCTTTGGGTGGGTCGACCCGTACTAAGATATATGAACCGCTTCAACCGATCAGGGTGTAAAATGCGACTAACTTCAAGCCTTCTGGCCGTTCTGGCCGCCCTTTCCGCTCTTCCTGCCATGGCGCAGGAGGGTCTTGAGATCGTCGGCAAGCCCGTAGATGGCAAGATGGGATTCCAGCCCGCAGCGACCGAACTGGCCCACGATTTGCAGTGGCTCGACGGGATGATCAACGTGATCATCATCGCGATCGTGCTTTTCGTGGTGCTGCTTCTTGCGATTGTTGCCGTGCGTTACAATCGCCGCGTAAACGCGACCTCGGCAACATTCACCCATAATTCGCCGATCGAGGTGGCCTGGACAATCATCCCGATTGTCATCCTGGTGTTCATCGGGGCGTTTTCGCTGCCCATTCTGTTCAAGCAACAAGAAATCCCCGAGGGAGAGGTGCATATCAAGGTCACCGGCTATCAGTGGTACTGGGGCTATGAATATACCGACCACGATTTCGGCTTTGACAGCTACATGATCGGCGCACCCGCAACCGGCGGCGACAACCGCATGACCCCCGAGGTCGAGGCGCAGCTTGTCGAGGCCGGGTATAGCAAGGATGAGTTCCTTCTGGCCACCGACACATCGGTTGTGGTTCCGGTCAACAAGGTCGTCGTGATGCAACTGACAGGCGCCGATGTGATCCACAGCTGGACCATCCCGGCCTTTGGCGTGAAGCAGGATGCGGTTCCCGGCCGCCTGAGCCAGCTTTGGTTCAAGGCCGAGAAAGAAGGCATCTATTTCGGCCAGTGTTCAGAGCTTTGCGGTCAGTCGCATGCCTATATGCCGATCACCGTCAAGGTGGTGAGCCAGGCCGAATACGACCAATGGCTGGAAGGCGCGATCGAGGAATATGCCGGCACGCCGCGCCCGGTTGATGTGGCAATGGCCGACTAGGCCGACTGGGGTGCGCGCAACCCGCGCGCATCCATTCCCAACCCAGCCCTTCACGGGGCACCGGAGAGCGACATGAGCGACGCAAGTCTCAACAGCAGCAGCACCACCGCCCCGATGGCGCAGGGCGGCGAGGCCGAGTTCGGCGATTTTTTCGCCCTGCTCAAGCCGCGGGTGATGACGCTGGTGGTGTTTACCGCTCTGGTTGGCCTTCTGGCGGCGCCGGTCGGGGTGCATCCAATTGTCGGGCTGGCCGCGATCCTGTTCATCGCGGTGGGCGGCGGTGCGTCCGGGGCGCTCAACATGTGGTGGGAATCCGATATTGATGCGCTGATGAAGCGGACCAGCAAGCGCCCAATTCCGGCAGGGAAAGTCACCCGCGATGAGGCCTTTGCCTTTGGGGTGACGCTGGCGGTGATGTCGGTCGTGATGCTCTGGCTTGCAACCAACGCCGTGGCGGCGGGCCTTCTGGCCTTCACGATCTTTTTCTACGTGGTGATCTACACCATTGGCCTGAAACGCTGGACCCCGCAGAACATCGTCATCGGTGGCGCGGCGGGGGCCTTTCCTCCGATGATCGGCTGGGCGGCGGCGACCGGATCAATCAGTATCGAATCGGTGCTGATGTTTGCGCTTATCTTCATGTGGACACCGCCGCATTTCTGGGCCCTGGCGCTTTTCATGAAGGGCGATTATCACAAGGCCGGTGTGCCGATGCTGACCGTGACCCATGGGCGCAGGTCGACACGCAGGCACATCCTTGTCTATACCGTCTTGCTTGCGATGCTCGCCGTTGGCGCCGCCTTTACCGGCATCGGCGGGCCGATTTATCTTGCGGTGGCACTGGTGCTGAACGCGCTGTTCCTGCGCGATGCCTATGCGATCTGGCGACGCGACGAAGCCATGGCCGAGGCCGATGGATATCGCGTTGAAAAGAAAGCGTTCAAACTGTCGCTTTACTATCTCTTTGCCCATTTCACCGCGATTCTGCTTGAGGCCGCCCTGGCGGGGTATGGCCTTGGGGGCTGGGGATGAGCTTTCGCGAGGAACATGAGCTTCACAAGCGCCGCTTTGGCCGGAATCTCGGGCTTGGCCTTGTGCTGGCGATTTTCGTGGCACTGGTGTTCGGGCTGACGATTGCCAAAGTGTCCGACAACGACTTCAAGGTTCCTGCAAAACAGGGGGCGACAAACTGATGGCGATGGATGCGAAACTCAAAACCGTGACCCGGCTTGTGGGTGTGGTTGTTCTGATGGGCGGGCTCGCCTGGGCCTCGGTGCCGTTTTACGACTGGTTTTGTCGGGTGACCGGCTTTGGCGGCACCACCGGCGTGGCCGCGGCCCAAAGCGACACCGTGCTTGAGAAAACCATCAAGATCCGCTTTGACGGCAGCAAGGATCGCAACATGCCATGGGAATTCAAACCCGTCGTGCATGAAATGGAACTGAAGATCGGTGAGACGGGCCTGGCCTTTTACGAGGCCTACAACCCGACCGACCGCGTTATCGCCGGCTCTGCCAGCTATAACGTCACCCCCTATGAGGCGGGTGGGTTCTTTACCAAGATCGACTGTTTCTGCTTCACCGAACAGGTGCTGCAACCCGGTGAGCGGGTGCAAATGCCGGTGACGTTTTACGTCGACCCCGAAATCGTAACAGACAGGGACGCAAAATACGTGCATACGATCACCCTGTCCTATACGTTCTACGAAATTGACCTGCCACAAGAGGCCCAGGCGGCGCTTGAGCAGGGCAACAAAAACGATTCAAAATTGAACTGAGCCTTCGACGAGGGAAAATACAAAGATGGCACACGAAAAAAATCACGATTATCACATTCTGCCCCCCTCTGTCTGGCCGCTTCTCGGCTCTTTGGCGGGGTTCGTCATGCTGTTCGGCGCGGTCCTTTTCTTCCACGACCATGGTCCGTGGATGCTTTTGGCCGGGGTTGTTGGTGTTCTTTACGTCATGTTCGGCTGGTGGGCCGATGTGGTGAACGAAGGCCAGACCGGCGATCACACCCCTGTCGTGCGGATCGGCCTGCGCTATGGCTTCATGATGTTCATCATGTCCGAGGTCATGTTCTTCGCCGCTTGGTTCTGGAGCTTTTTCAAGCACGCCATGTACCCGATGGGTCCGCAAAGCCCGCTGGTTGATGCGGTCTGGCCACCGGCGGGCATCGAGACATTCGACCCCTGGCACCTGCCGCTGATCAACACGCTGATCCTGCTGTGTTCGGGCTGTGCCGCGACCTGGGCGCACCACGCGCTTGTGCATGAAAACAACCGCAAGGACATGAAATGGGGGCTGATCATCGCGATTGCGCTTGGCGCGCTTTTCACCGTGTTTCAGATCTATGAATATAGCCACGCCGCCTTTGGCTTTGCCGGTAACATCTATGGCGCCAACTTCTTCATGGCGACCGGCTTTCATGGTGCGCATGTGGTCATCGGCACGATCTTCCTGTTTATCTGCCTGATCCGCCTGCAACGCGGTCATTTCACCCCCGAACAGCATGTCGGCTTTGAAGCGGCGGCCTGGTACTGGCACTTCGTGGATGTGGTCTGGCTGTTCCTCTTTGCCGCGATCTATATCTGGGGCGGCTAAGCCCGAGGCTCGGCGCGGAATGCGGTTGAACAATCCGCGCGGAACGGCAAGAACATCAAGGCGCGCACGAGGGTGCGCGCTTTTCCTTTGACGGAGGCCCGCGGTGCGCCGCTACATTATTCCTGTGATATTTGGCCTGGCCGGGGCCGCGGTCCTTGTCGGCCTCGGCAATTGGCAGCTTGAGCGGCTGGCCTGGAAAGAGGCGATTCTCGGCGATATCCGCGCCCGGGTTACCGCCCCGCCAGCGGCCCTGCCGGAACAACCGGAGATCGAAACCGACCGCTATCTTCCGGTGCGCCTGAGCGGAGACATTGGCCAAGAGGCGCTGCGCGTGTTGGTCAGCCAGAAACAGATCGGCGCCGGGTATCGCCTGATTTCGGCCTTTGACACCGGCGCGCGCCGGGTGCTTCTGGACCGCGGCTTTATCTCGGTGAATGATCCAATTCCGGCCCCGCCAAGCGGCGCGGTTGAGGTCACCGGCAACCTGCATTGGCCCGATGAGCGGCTAAGCTCGACCCCGGAAAATGATGTGGCGGGCAATATCTGGTTCGCGCGCGATCTTGCGCCAATGGCCGAAATCCTCAGGACCGAACCGATCCTGGTCGTTGCGCGCAAGATGTCGGTCTCCGAGCCGGGCGTGGAACCGCTACCGCTGGACATCGGCGGCATTCCGAACGATCACCTCAACTATGCAATCACATGGTATTCGCTGGCCCTTGTCTGGCTGGCCATGACCGGGTTTTTCCTGTGGCGCATGCGGCAGGCAGAGAAAGGCAAAACGACGTGAAATACATCTCGACACGGGGCAATGCGCCCACGCTCAGCTTTGAAGAGGCGATGTTGACCGGGCTGGCGCGCGACGGCGGTCTCTACCTGCCCGAATCGATACCGCAGATGAGTGCGGCCGATATCCGCGCGCTTGAGGGGCAGAGCTATGAAGAGGTCGCGTTTCGCGTGATGCGCCCGTTTCTGGGCGATGCCTTCACCGATGCCGAATTTCGCAGCATCATTTCGCGCGCCTATGCGGGCTTTGGCCATGCCGCACGCGCGCCTCTGAAACAGCTTGATAGCGGGCATTTCCTGCTGGAGCTGTTTCACGGGCCGACGCTGGCCTTCAAGGATTTCGCGATGCAGCTGATTGGCCAGCTGTTCGAGTTTTCCCTCAAACGCTCGGGCAACCGCGTGTGCATTGTCGGGGCCACCAGCGGCGATACCGGATCGGCGGCGATCGAGGCGTTTCGCGGCCTTGAGGCGGTCGATGTGTTTGTCCTCTACCCGCATGGCCGGGTCTCCGAGGTGCAACGCCGCCAGATGACAACCCCGTCCGAGGATAACGTGCATGCGCTCGCCATTGACGGGCACTTTGATGACGCGCAGGCGCGGGTCAAGGATATGTTCAACGACTTCGAGTTTCGCGATGCGGTCGGCCTTGCCGGCGTCAATAGCATCAATTGGGCGCGGGTTCTGGCGCAGGTGGTCTATTACTTTACCGCCGCCGTGTCGCTTGGCGCGCCGGACCGCAAGGTAAGCTTTACCGTGCCGACCGGCAATTTCGGTGACATTTTCGCGGGCTACATCGCGCGGCGCATGGGCCTGCCGATTGACCGGCTTGTGGTGGCGACCAATCAGAATGACATCCTGCATCGCTGCCTTTCGACCAGCGACTACAAACCCGATGGCGTGATCCCCTCGATCAGCCCGTCGATGGATATTCAGGTCAGCTCGAATTTCGAGCGCGCGCTGTACTATGCCTACGGTGAGGATGGCGGCGCTGTCGCGCAATTGATGGACGAGCTCAAGGCGGGCGGTTTTTCGGTCAGCCAGGGCGCCTTGCAGGCCCTGCGCGAAAGCTTTGAGTCCGGGCGCTGCGACGAGGACGAGACCCGTGCCACGATTTCGCGCACATGGACCGGGACCGGCGAATTGCTCTGCCCGCATTCTGCCGTCGGGGTGCATGTCGCCGAAAGCGCGCGTCAGATCGGCGTGCCGATGATCACGCTGGCAACCGCGCATCCGGCCAAATTCCCGGACGCCGTGCAAGAGGCCTCGGGCCAGCACGCGCCTTTACCAGAGCGCATGGCCGACCTTTACGACCGCCCAGAGCGCCTGACACGGGTGGCCAATGACCTGAGTGCCATCGAAACCCTTATCAAGGAACGGATCGCCCATTGAGTGTCCAACTGACCACCCTTCCCAACGGATTTCGCATTGTCACCGAGCATATGCCGGGCCTGCAATCGGCCGCCATTGGCGTCTGGGTTCTGGCCGGGGCCCGCAATGAGCGGGCCGACCAGAACGGCATCGCGCATTTTCTCGAACATATGGCGTTCAAGGGCACCAAGCGGCGCAACGCCCTGCAGATCGCCGAGGCGATCGAGGATGTGGGCGGCTATATCAACGCCTATACCAGCCGCGAAGTGACCGCCTATTACGTGCGGGTGCTGAAAGAAGACGTGCCTTTGGCGCTTGATGTGGTGGCCGATATCCTACGCAATCCGGTGTTTGACACGCGCGAGATCGAGGTCGAGCGGGGCGTGATCCTTCAGGAAATCGGACAGGCCGCCGATACGCCCGACGACATCATCTTTGACTGGTTGCAGGAAGAAGCCTATCCCGATCACCCGCTTGGGCGCACCATTCTGGGCGCAGAAGAGCGCGTGCGCGGCTTTGCGCGGCCCGATCTTGAGGGCTTTGTCGATCAGTATTATCGCCCCGGTCAGATGATCCTGTCGGCGGCGGGGGCGGTGGATCACGACGCCCTTGTGCGTATGGCGAGTGATATGTTCGGTGATATGATCCCGAGCGCTGTGATCGAACCGCCGCTGGCCAGGTTTCAGGGCGGCGAGGCGCGCCATATCAAGGATCTGGAGCAGGCGCATTTCGCCCTTGCCTTTGAAAGCCCTGATTACGCCGACCCCGATATCTATAGCACCCAGATCTATGCAAGCGCGCTTGGCGGCAGCATGTCGTCGCGCCTGTTTCAGGAAATCCGCGAAAAGCGCGGGCTTTGCTATACGATCTACGCCCAGGCCGGCGCCTATGCCGATACCGGGATGATGACGATCTATGCCGGCACTTCCGCCGACCAGCTTGGCGATCTGGCGGGCATCACGATTGACGAGATGAAGCGCGCCGCCGATGACATGAGCGCGCCTGAGGTCGAGCGCGCCCGCGCCCAAATGAAGGCGGGGCTGTTGATGGGGCTTGAAAGCCCGTCAAACCGCGCCGAGCGTCTGGCGCGCATGCTCCAGATCTGGGGCCGTGTGCCGGATCTCTCCGAAGTGGTCGGGCGGATTGATGCGGTCACCCTTGAGGATGTCCGCCGCATCGCCCGGACCACGGTCGAGCGCGCGCCCTCGGCGCTTGCGCTCTATGGCCCGGTGGCGGCTGCGCCAACCCTGATCGGCCTCAATGAGAGGCGCGCCGCCTGATGCTGCTGTTGCCACGTCGGAAGTTGCGGATCGAGACTGAGCGTCTGACCCTGCGCCAGCCGGTGATTGGCGATTTTCGACATTGGAGCGGCTTGCGGGCGCAAAGCGCCGAGTTTCTTACCCCGTGGGAGCCGCTCTGGGCCAGCGATCACCTTGCGCGCAAGGGCTTCTCGAACCGGGTCTATTGGGCGCAACGCTCTATTTCCAACGGAAGCGCGGTGCCGCTGTTTCTGATCCGGCGCGAGGATCAGATGCTTTTGGGGGCAATCACGCTTGACAATATCCGGCGCGGACCGGCGCAGGCGGGCACGCTTGGCTATTGGATCGGGGAGGGGTTTTCGCGTCAGGGCTATATGCAGGAAGCGATCGCAGGCGTGGTGCATTACGCCTTTGAACGGCTTGATCTGAGCCGGATCGAAGCGGCCTGTCTGCCCGAAAACCACGCCTCACGCGGGTTGCTGGAAAAATGCGGCTTCAAATATGAGGGCGTCGCGCAAAGCTATCTTCAGATCAACGGCCGCTGGCGCACCCATGTGCTATATGCTGCCTTGCGCGCCGACCGGCGCGGGCGGACCGATGTTGGCTAAGGGCTTGTCACGTCCCTGACCTGCGCGCCGCGCCAGACTGAGACAGCCTGTAAGGGCTGACGAAGGGGCAAATCGTGCTATTCTCTTTCAGATGAAGGAGGAATGCCGATGATCCGACTTGTCCTTTTGGCTCTGCTTCTGGCCACACAGACCAACGCGCAGGAGCGCCGACCCAGCCATTGCATCGCCCTTGCGAGCGACGTTCCGGGGGGCACCTACATCCACAAAGCCGGGTTTCGTGATCCCTTGCCCGATTATACCGTGCGCCTGCGTTATATCGCGCATGCCTCCTTTCTTGTACAGGCGGGCGATCTTGCGGCGGTGACGGATTTCACCGGCTTTATCGGCAATGTCGATTTCATCCCCGATGTGGTGACGATGAACCACGCCCATGAGACCCATTGGACCGCAAGCCCCGATCCGATCATTCCGCATGTCTTGCCGGGATGGGGGCCATATGGCGAAGGGGTCGAGCACCATCTTGATCTTGGGGCGATGGTGGTGCGCAATGTCTCGACCGATATCCGGTCCTACAATGGCGGCGTCGAGCCCAGCGGAAATTCGATTTTCGTGTTCGAGGCCGAGGGGCTTTGCATCGCCCATCTGGGGCATCTGCATCACGAGCCCTCGGACGATCAATATGCCGCCCTTGGCCGCATGGACGTGGTGATGGCGCCGGTCGATGGCGGGTTTACCATGGACATCGAGAGCATGATGCGCGTGTTGCGCCGGGTCAAGGCAAGCGTGGTCATCCCGATGCACTGGTTCGGCGATGTCACCTTGGGGCGGTTTCTGGCGGGGATGGAAAATGATTTCGCGATATCTATCCCCGGAACCAGCGAAATGGAGCTGTCCTTGCGCAGCCTGCCCGAGAGGCCGACCATCGTGGTGTTGCGCCCCGCCTATCTGCGCGACGGAGAATGAGCGATGTGGTCGGGGCGGATGTCGGAATTTGAGTATTTTCGGAAAGATGAAAAGGCTGGAATGCCAAGACCTGCGTGATAGGTAGGTCGCATGACATTGAATTCCGCCACCCCCGCCTTTGTTGAGCACCTGCGTGCAGAGTTGCCGGTTGCTGCCTTTCGCGAGGCCAGCCCGGCCTATCTTGAAGAGCCGCGCGGGCGTTGGCAGGGGCGCGCGGGCGTCATTGTGGCGCCTGATTGCACGGCGGATGTGGCCAGGGTCGTGCGCGCCGCGTCCGAGGCCTGCGTGCCGCTTGTGCCTTACGGTGGCGGCACTGGCCTTGTCGGCGGGCAGATCAGCCCCGAGGGGGCGTTGCCGGTGATTCTGAGCCTTGAGCGGATGCGCGCGCTGCGCGGGATTTACCCCGAAGAAAACGTCATGGTGGTCGAGGCCGGCGCGATCCTTCAGGACATTCACGCGGCGGCGGCCAAGGCCGACCGGCTTTTCCCGCTGAGCATTGCCGCCAAGGGCAGCGCCCGGATCGGTGGCAATCTGGCGACCAATGCGGGTGGGGTGAATGTGCTGCGCTATGGCAATGCGCGCGATTTGTGTCTTGGGCTTGAGGCGGTTTTGCCGGACGGGCAAATCTGGCATGGGTTAAAGCGGTTGCGCAAGGACAACACCGGCTATGATCTGCGGCACCTTTTGATCGGGTCCGAGGGCACGCTTGGGGTGATCACTGCCGCCGCTCTCAAGCTTTATCCGCGCCCGGCGGGTGAGGGCACGGCGGTTATGGTGGTGCGCGATCCGCGCGCGGCGCTGGATTTTTTGGCAATGGCGCGCGATCATATGGGCGAGGGCGTGAGTGCGTTTGAATTGATGCACCGGCAGGGACTTGAGTTTCTGGCGCAGGAATTGCCCGATATACGCCAGCCGTTTGAGGGGCATCCCGAATGGTTCGTGTTGATCGAGGTCGGCCTCGCGCGCGGGCTTGACCCGGCGGGCGCTTTGGAGACGCTGTTTGTTGAAGCAATGGAGGCAGGGTTGGTCAGCGACGGTATGATCGCCCAGTCAGAGGCGCAGCGGCATGCTTTTTGGGAGGTGCGAGAACAGATCCCTGAGGCCAACCGGCGCGTCGGATCCCTCAGCTCGCATGATATTTCCCTGCCAATGGGGGCGATCCCGGAGTTCATCGAAAAAGGCCGCGAGGTGATCGCCGCCCTGGGGGCGTTCAGGATCAACTGTTTTGGCCACCTTGGCGATGGCAACCTGCATTACAACGTCTTTCCGATGCCCGGCAAAACCCGCGCCGATTATCCGGGCGAGCGAGACCTGATCAAGCGGACGGTCCATGATCTTGTGCATGAGATGGGCGGGTCGGTCTCGGCCGAGCATGGCATCGGGCGGCTCAAGGTCGAGGATCTTGAGCGCTATGGCGATCCGGCCAAACTATCTGCGATGCGGACGATCAAGGCGGCGCTTGATCCCAAGGGGATCATGAACCCCGGGGCGGTTCTGCGCGCCGTTTGAGATCATGCGGTCCAGGTGGGGTAAAACCGGCCCGCAGGCGAAAGGGTGAAAATCTCGGCGCCATTCGCGGTCACACCAATCGAGTGCTCGAACTGTGCCGAGAGCGATTTGTCGCGTGTCACCGCCGTCCAGTCGTCGGCCAGAACCTTGGTTTCCGGGCGGCCCAGATTGACCATCGGTTCGATGGTGAAAAACATGCCCTCTTCCAGAACCGGGCCGGTGCCCGGACGCCCGTAATGCAGCACGTTGGGCGGGGAGTGAAAGACCCGACCGAGACCGTGGCCGCAGAAATCGCGCACGACAGACATGCGGTGGGCCTCGACAAAGGATTGAATGGCGTGGCCGATATCGCCAAAGGTCTTGCCGGGCTTGACCGCCTCGATCCCTTTCATCAGGGAATCATGGGTGATCTGGATAAGCCGCTCTGCCTTGCGGCTGAGCTTGCCCGCGACATACATCCGGCTTGTGTCGCCAAACCAGCCATCCACGATCACCGTGACATCGACATTCAGGATATCGCCGTCTTTCAGAAGCTTATCGCCTGGAATGCCGTGACAGACCACGTGATTGACGCTGATACAGCTGGCGTGGCGATAGCCTTTGTAGCCGATTGTGGCCGATTTGGCACCCGCCGCGTTGACCTTGTCCTCGATCATCTTGTCGAGCGCGCCGGTGCTTTGGCCGACAAAGACATGATCGGCGATCTCATCGAGAATACGGGCGGCCAATTCGCCAGCCTTGTGCATACCGGCAAAATCCGAATCTTCATGGATGCGGATGCCTTCGCGGGTCAGTCGTCCCCTGTGTTTGTTCACGTCAATGCCTCGTGCAGTCCTGATCTGTTATGCCCTATTTAGGCGGGATTGCAGGAAAGTGCCAGAGCCTGCGGCAAGTGCGGGGATTTGTGCCTTTGGTCGTGGCATCGGCGGGTTCAAGGCCTGATCGGGCGGGGCGCGCTGACGCGCGCGCTTTGATCCTCGTCAGGCTGCGCCTTCCTCAGAACTGGTGGAACCGTGACGTTCAAAACGGCCCTGGTGAGGAGGAAAGCTGGGATGAGTATTTGAGGAATGGTGAAAGTGAAGGGACTTTCATCTTTCCAAAAATACTCAATTGACACTGCATCGGTCGTGACTGGGATCGGAGTAAGTGACAGGCAGACGTGTGCCAAGGGTGACCGCCTCGGGGGAAATCCTGGTGTCATAGGCCAGCACCTCGACGCCTGCGGCCTTTGCCCTGGCGAAGGTGGCGGCGTAGGTGGGGTCGATATCAGCCGCGAGTGTCATGTGCGTGCAATCGGTGCGTTGGATCAGGTAGAACAGGATGGCGCGGTGACCGGCGCCTGCCATTTCGGCGAGGTTGCCCAGATGTTTGGTGTCGCGTAGGGTTACGCTATCGGGAAATTCGGCCAAACCGGTGGTGCGCGACAGGGTGACGGATTTCACCTCGACATAGGCATCGGGCAATCCGGGGTTTTGCAAAAGGAAGTCAATCCGGCTGTTGGTGGCGTACTTCTGTTCCGGGCGGACAGTCCCATAGGTGGCAAGTTCAGGAACTTCGCCCATCTCAAGAGCGGCGCGCAGGGCGCGGTTGGGCAGGCTGGTATCGACGCCGGTGAAATGGCCGTTGGCGTGCTCGATCAGGCGCCAGCCGAATTTCAGTTTCTTCTTGGGGTCGTCATTCGGCTCGACCCATATTTTCAGGCCCGGCTCGGCCAGACCCATCATGCTTCCGGGGTTGGCGCAATGGGCGGTAACCTCGCGCCCGTCCTCCAGCCGGATATCGGCGAGAAAGCGTTTGTAGCGACGGATGAGCACGGCAGGCACAAGAGGGGTTTGAAAGCGCATGACAGCAGGCCTATACCGGGTCATGGATCTGTTCAAGGAGGCCCGTTTCATGCCCAACCCAACCGCCGCCATGCTTGTGATCGGGGATGAGATCCTTTCGGGGCGCACGCGCGATGCGAATATGCATTACCTTGCCACAGAGTTGAGCAAGGCGGGGATCGATTTGCAGGAGGTCCGCGTGATCAGCGATGATCCGGAGGCGATTGTCGCCGCCGTAAAGGCGCTGAGTGGCGGCTATGACACTGTCTTTACCTCGGGCGGGATCGGGCCGACCCATGATGATATTACGGCTGAGAACGTGGCGCGCGCCTTTGACCGCCCGATCGGCATTCGCGAGGATGCCCGCGCGATCCTGGCCGCGCATTATGAGCGCTCGGGTCAGGACTTGAACGCGGCACGATTGCGGATGGCGCGTATTCCTGACGGGGCAACCCTGATCGACAATCCGATCAGCGCCGCGCCGGGGTTCAGCATCGAGAATGTGCATGTGATGGCCGGGGTGCCTTCGATCTTTCAGGCAATGCTGGCCAGCATCCTGCCAACCTTGACCGGGGGCGCGCCGGTTTTGTCGCAGACCCTTGAGATTCATCGCGGCGAGGGCGATATCGCTGGGCCGCTTGGCGAATTGGCGGCGCGCTATGGCGATCTTTCGATCGGCTCCTATCCGTTTCAGCGCGATGGCTGTTATGGTGCCAATATCGTGATCCGGGGACAGGATGGCGCGCGGATTGATGCGGCGATGGCCGAGCTTGCCGCGATATTTCCCGCATGACCCCGGACCTGCAAAGCCTTTACGATGTGGTCGAAGCCACATGGCCGCCTGCCGCCAGGACCGATCTTGGCCCCTGGGTGATCCGCGACGGGCAAGGCGGGGGCAAACGGGTCTCTGCCGCGACGGCACGGGCGGCTGTTTGCCCTGACGATCTGGCCGCCGCCGAAACTGCGATGCGGGCCTTGGGACAAGCGCCGTTGTTCATGATCCGCGACGGCGAGGACGCGCTTGACGCCATGCTTGAGAGCGCGGGATACGGCGTGGTCGATCCGGTCAACCTCTATGTGGCGCCGGTCGCGGCATTGACACAGGACGCCCTGCCGCCTGTTTCGACTTTTGCGATCTGGGAACCGCTTGAAATCATGCGTGATATCTGGGCCGAAGGCGGTATCGGTGCGGGCCGTATTGCGGTGATGGAGCGGGCACCTCTTCCCAAAACCGCGCTTTTCGGGCGCCATGACAGCCGCTCGGCGGCGGTTGGATTTGTCGCCATTCACGACCATATCGCCATGGTGCATGCGCTTGAAGTACATGCGCGTCACCGCCGCGCCGGGATGGGGAGGTTGATGATGCGTCAGGCGGCGCATTGGGCGGCGGGCGCAGGCGCAAGCCATCTTGCCGTCGTTTGCACACAGGCCAATCAGGGTGCAAATGGTCTCTATGTTTCCATGGGGTTCACGCTTGTGGGACAGTATCATTACCGACAAAAGGACGAAGCGATGACAAAACCCGAACAAACCACCGCGCTTGACCTGCCGATGGTCGATCCGCTGCCCGAGGCGACGCAGAAGTATTTCGACATTTGCCAGGACAAGCTTGGCATGATCCCGAATGTGCTTAAGGCGCACGCCTTTGATATCAACAAGCTCAATACCTTTGCCGCGCTTTATAACGAGTTGATGCTGGCCGATAGCGGGCTAAGCAAGCTTGAGCGCGAGATGATCGCGGTTGTTGTCAGCTCGATCAATCGCTGCTGGTATTGTCAGGTTGCCCATGGCGCGGCAGTGCGTCAGCTTTCGGGTGATCCGGCGCTGGGCGAGGCGATGGTGATGAATTACCGGGTTGCCCCGCTTGATGCGCGCCAGCGGGCGATGCTTGATTTCGCGGCCAAGGTCACCACCGCGAGCGCCACAATTGAAGAGGCCGACCGCACCGCGCTGCGCGACGTGGGGTTTGATGAGCGTGATATCTGGGATATTGCCAATGTGGCGGCGTTTTTCAACATGACCAACCGGGTGGCAAGCGCCACGGGCATGCAGCCGAACCCCGAATACCACGCGCAGGCCCGCGAGGGGTGATGCGCGCGGGGCTCGCCCTTGCTCTGGCGCTGTTTCTGCCGCAGGTCGGCGGGGCGTTGGAACTGTCATTGCCGGGCAATGCGGTGATGAGCGCCGAGGTCGTGCAAGAGGCGGATACTTTTCTTCTGCCCACCGGCCCTTTTGCAAACGGCAGCCTGCCGCAAGAGCGCCTTGAGGGGCGCGTGACGCAACAGGCCTGGCGGGTCACCGGGCAAGGGCTGACCACGCTTCAGGTTCTGATGCCGATGCGGCAAGAGCTTGAAGATGCCGGTTGGCAGGTGCTTTTCGAGTGCAACGATCAAGAGTGCGGCGGATTCGATTTCAGGTTCAACGCGCCGATCCTCTCGGCGCCCGACATGTTTGTCGATCTGTTCGATTTCCGCTATCTGGCGGCACGTCGGGGCGATGACGGGGGCCGGCTTGAACATGCCGCGGTATTGGTAAGCCGCTCTGGTGAGACCGGGTATGTCCAGATCAGCCAGATTGTCGCGAACGGGTCCGGGGCGATGCAAACCACACCAGATCTGTTTGTCAGGCAAAGTCAAAAGGGCGAGGCCCTGACCGTGCCGGCGCTGGTGAATGCAATGCTTGAGAGCGGGCATGCGGTGATGCGCGATCTTGATTTCAGCACGGGCGCGACAGCGCTTGGCGAGGGGCCTTTTGTCAGCCTTGTCGCGCTTGCCGAGTTTCTGAATGCCGATCCTTCGCGGCGCGTGGCACTTGTCGGGCATACCGACAGCGTTGGTGCGCTTGCCGCCAATATCGACCTGTCGCGCGCCCGCGCGCGCGCCGTGCTTGAGCGTCTTGTCGAGACCCACGGCGTTTCCCGCGCCCAGCTTGAGGCCGAGGGCCTTGGCTATCTCGCGCCTGTCGCCAGCAACCGCAATCCGGCCTCGCGCGATATGAACCGCCGGGTCGAGGCGGTGTTGCTGGATACCAGGTAACGCGCATTTTTGAGATCACGCCGTGTGGGTTTGTCAGGTAAACCTGACCCAAACCCGACCGTCATCGCGATCCGCATGAAGGTCGGCAGAGCGGGCAATGCGAATATTGGCCACGTCAGGACAACGTCAGCCCCTGGGATGGTGAGCCGACGTAGATTGCAGAGCGCTTTATGCTGGCAATATACATTCCCAGAACAATTGTTGCACCTGCATCAGCCAAATCGCCAGCCCAAGGGAGGGGCTGACGATGGCCGGGCCGCTACGCGGCTGTTAACCGGCTTGGTGCAACAAGCGAATGTCAGAGTTGGCTCTTTCGCAACATTGGCTGCATCTGCAAGATGAACAGCGTGGGTCAAAGAGTGGCCGCAAAGGTCAAAGCTATCTGACCTGCCACGCCTTGACATAGCGCAATGCCCGCAAGATGGGTGCGGCTAGACTTGATCTTTGCCCCCTGCATCATCGCATGGGGTTCGGAGGTTAGGATGTGCTTTTCCGCGACGGCCAGTTTTACGGTTTCTGCCGCACTTGTGCCGCTGGGGCAATATACGATTGCGCGGGTGCGGCGTGTGAACCCGGCCTGGCTTGGTTTTGCGGCTTTCCCGCTGGCCTTTGGGGTGCAGCAGGCCCTCGAAGGTGTGGTCTGGCTTGGGCTGGAGGGCGGCAATGACGCGGCGCTCTGCATCGCCTCGCGCGGGTTTTTGTTCTTTTCGCATCTGTTCTGGCTGACCTGGGTGCCGTTCGCAGTCTGGATGGTGGAGCCAGAGCCCGCGCGCAAGCGGGTGATCGGTATCATGACCGCGGTTGGCTGTGTTTACGGGCTTTCGGTGTTCCTGCCGTCCTTTCTGATTCGGGACTGGCTACAGATGGAGGTGGTTGAGCGCTCGCTCGACTATAAGACGACACTGATCTATGACGGGATCATCACTCGCACGGTCCTGCGGCTGTTTTATGCGGCGCTTGTGGTTGGTGCGCTTTTCCTGTCCTCGCATCGCAGAATCCAGTTGTGTTTGGCGGGCTGATTGCGGCCTCGCTTGCGCTGACTTATGCGTTTTATTCCTATGCATTCATCTCTGTGTGGTGTTTCTTTGCGGCGATCCTGTCGTTCTATCTTGTTGTGATCCTTATCCGAGACGCCCGCGCGGCGGGCCAATAGGGGGCGTTATGCCATCTGCCAGCATGTTGTCGCCCATCGGCCCGCTTGCCGTGGTAAGCGACGGAACCGCGATTACCGCCCTGCGTTGGGCGGCGGAAGAGGACGGCATTCAAACGCCCGTGTTGAGCGAAGCCCTGAGCCAGCTTGCAGCCTATTTCGATGGGCGCCTGACCCGGTTTGACCTGCCGCTCGACGTGGTCGGATCAGAGTTTCAGCGCCGGGTTTGCGATGCGATGTGCGAGATTCCCTTTGGCGAAACCGTCACCTATGGCGTCCTTGCCACCCGTTTGAGCACCCCGGCGCAGGCGATTGGCACGGCCTGTGGCGGCAATCCGATCCCGGTGATCATCCCCTGTCACCGGATTCTGGGCGCCTCGGGTCTTGGTGGCTATTCCGGTGAGGGCGGGGTTGAAACCAAGGTCTGGCTGTTGCGCCACGAGGGGGCGGCGGGGTTGCTTATCTGAAGGCTCAGAGATCGCCACGCGGCGTGAAAATTTGCTGCACGATGCCGACGAAAATCAAATAGATGCTGGTGATTACCAGCCCCCAGTGCGCCCAGCTTTGCGGATCAAAATGCACCCAGGCCGCCCAGCCTGCAAAGAACGTCCAGGCAAGCGCCATCGGCAGAGATATCCAGCGCCAGCGTTCTGTGCGCACCGGATGGATGAACTTGAGCGGCAGGAACATCGCCACCGACAAGATCGCAACCAGTGTCAGAATGATCCAGAAATTAGGCTCGATCGCGAACATCACCAGCACCAGCATATTCCAGCACCCCGGAAAGCCGGAAAAGGAATTGTCCATTGTTTTCATGCGGGTATCGGCGAAATACATCGCACTTGCAAAGGTGATAACGATGATGGCGACCCATCCCGTCCAGCCTGGCAACAGGTCGGACTTAAATAGGGCAAAGGCGGGGATGAACACATAGGTCAGATAGTCGATGATCAGATCAAGCAACACGCCATCAAATTCCGGCGCGTGGGTTTTTACGTCGAACTTGCGCGCCAACGGCCCGTCGATGCCATCCACCGCAAAGGCCACGACCAGCCACAGGAACATCAATTCCCATTCCCGGTCAATCGCGGCCAACATGGCCAGCATTGCAAAAACCGCGCCAGTGGCGGTGAAAAGGTGAACAAGCAGAGCGCGCATATGTGGTGTCATGGCCGTTTAATGAACCAGCCGCGCCAAATATGCAAAAGGAAAACCCGGTCCCAAAAGAGACCGGGCCAGAGTGCAAGGCCTTTGGCCTTAGTTGGAAACGCGGACCTCTTCCAGCGGATAGGCAAGCATATCCTGCGCTTCCCAGGACACGTGACAGTCGTGGCAAAAGCTTTGTTTGAACTTCATCATCTTGCCGTTCGGCTGAACTGCGGAATAGACCCAATCGGCGGTCTCGGGGGCGCCTCCGGCTTCGACCTTGGTCATGATAAACAGCGGGCCGGTGACGGCCTTTTTCTTCTTCTTGCTGATGGTGATGCTTTCCTTGGCCAGAACCGAGCCGACCGGCATCACCACGCCCTCGTCGGCGAATTTGAGATATTGTTCGGCGGCGATGTCATTGGCAAAGGTCTGCAACAGGCGGTTGCCATGCGCACCGGCCACGGCGGGGCGGGTCGAGCTGACGGTCCAGTCGCGATAGGCGGCGGCGACGTCATTATCACCCTTGGTGTATTTCTCGACCATCTCGGCCTTGATGCAGTCGTAAATTTCGTTGATCGCGGCCGCCTCAAGGTCAAACGGATCCGTGACATCGACTTTGCAATCCGCGGCTGCTGCCGTCTGGCCCATCATAAGGCCTGCTGCGAGCGTCGCGGCGGCAAAAAGCTGGCGTTTCATGTGTGTTCTCCATTTCGTTCAATAAATACGAGGGTTGCTCAGGCGGAACCCTCGCATGTTTGGGCTGAAATGGAACTTAACTATTGCGTGAGGCCGAAGTGACGTTACCCGCGTCCCTGTGGATGCGTCTGCGCGTAAACTTCAAGCAGACGGGCGGTATCGACGCTCGTATAGGCCTGCGTGGTCGAGAGCGAGGCATGGCCCAGCAATTCCTGAATCGCGCGCAGATCGCCGCCCGCGTTCAAAAGGTGGGTGGCAAAGCTGTGGCGCATGGCATGCGGGGTGGCCGTGGCGGGCAGGCCAAGTTGCATCCGGGTTTTTTCAACCACTTTCTGGATCACCCGCGGATTAAGCTTGCCGCCGCGCGCGCCGCGAAACACCGGGCTTTGCGGGGCAATCTCATAAGGGCACATGGCGACATAACGCTCGACCGCGTCGCGGGCCGGGGCAATCACCGGCACCATGCGTTCCTTGTTGCCCTTGCCGATGATCCGCAACGTGCTGCCAATCGGAAGGTCCGCCCCGGTCAGGCCCAGGGCCTCGGATATCCGCAACCCACAGCCGTAAAGCAGGGTCACAACCGCCTGATCGCGTGCCGAAATCCACGGGGTCTCTGATTGCATATCAAGGGTGTCGATCATCTCGCTTGCCGCCTCGGGCGACAACGGGCGCGGCAGCTTGCGCTGAAACTTGGGCGAGCGGGTGGCGAGAACGGCGGTGGGTTCAAACCCCTCGCGCTCTGACAGCCAGCGATAAAAGCTTTTGACCGCCGAAAGCTTGCGCGCCAGTGAGCGTGACCCGACATCATGGCCACGGGTAAACGCCATCCAGCTTCGCATATCGGCGGTGCTGATCCGGGCGAGCGTGCCAAGGCCCTGCGTCTCGCCCTTGTGTTCGCTCATGAAGGCCAGAAAGCCCGCGACATCGCGTGAATAGGCATCAAGCGTGTGATCCGAGGCCCCGTTGAGCGCCTTTTGTGACGCCAGCCAACCCTGCAACGAATCGCGGGCGGCCGGGCTAATCATGACAGCCAGCGGCGCATCGAGCGCTCAAAGACCCCGGCAAAGAACGCCAGAAGATCAGTGCCCTGTTGCGGGCTGAACTGGTGCGGGTCTTCGGCGCCCATGGCCAGCATGCCGGGCAGGCGATCCGGGCCGAAATCCAGCATCAAACAGGCCTCGGAGCGCACGAAAGTGGCATCGCGGCCATAGATTCGCATGTCGCCCTCGTTGATCTGGCGCAGCGTCACTTGCCGTGCGGGCACATCGCGCCCGCCGGTCAGATAGGATTTGATGAACCCGGGCTCGGCCACGGAAAGGACATCGCCCAGACGGCGCACCGCCGGGTCACTGTCGTTTTGCACCGATTCAAGCACAAGCCGGATCGAATCGACCCGCAAGATATGCGCCACTTCGCCGCCGAGATCGCGCAGGAAGGTTTCAAACTCGACCGGGTCGAGCATGCGCAAAATCGCACGATGCACCTGATTTGTGCCCGCCAGATTTTCGTAAGCGGCGGCAATCACGCTGCGGTGGGTGTCTTCAAGCCGGTCAAGACGCGCCTCAAGGCGGTCCATCGCAATGCCGCGCAGATCGACGATATTGCCGCCCATTGCCCGCTCGTTCGCGGCGATAAGGGCGCGCATAAGGTCTTGATCTTCAAGAATAACATCCGGCTGCGCGATAATACGTTCGCGCAGCGCGTCATTCATTTCCGGCTTGCTGCTCATCTCGGCCTCGGTCTTGTTTTTTGGTGTTATAGCACGGGTTACAGGATTTGCTGCCCTGTTTTTGCCCAGTCGGCCATAAAGGTTTCAAGCCCGGCATCGGTCAGCGGGTGCTCTGCCATTTTCTTGATCACGGCGGGGGGCGCTGTCATCACATCGGCGCCGATCATCGCCGCCTGATAGGCGTGATTGACGCTTCTGATCGAGGCGGCGAGGATCTGTGTCTCGAAACCGTAATTGTCATAGATCGTGCGGATATCGGCGATCAGATCCATGCCATCGAGGTTGATGTCGTCAAGCCGTCCGATGAAGGGGCTGATAAAGGTCGCGCCCGCCTTGGCCGCCAAAAGCGCCTGATTGGCCGAAAAGCACAGCGTGACGTTGACCATGTTGCCCTCGCCCGAGAGCACCTTGCACGCCTTGAGACCATCCCAGGTCAGCGGCACCTTGACGGCGATGTTATCGGCGATCTTGGCAAGCTTGCGGCCCTCGGCGATCATCTCATCGGCCGTTAGCGCGACGACTTCGGCACTCACCGGCCCCGCGACCATTTCGGCGATCTCCTTGGTCACTTCAAGGATATCGCGGCCTGATTTCAGGATGAGCGAGGGGTTGGTGGTCACGCCATCGACCATGCCAAGATCGTTAAGTTCGGCAATTTGATCGGTTTCTGCGGTATCGACAAAGAATTTCATGAGGGGTGCCTTTGCGCGGGTTGGGTTTTCTGTGACAAGCGTTTACCTCATAGATCAGCCCACCGAAACCCCCTCAGAGAGAGGAGCCCGCGTTGCCCCCGTCCAACCCCGACTTCTTTGACGAAGGCGCGCTTGTGGCGGTTCTGACGGCGCAGCCGCTTGATCGCCCGCTGGATTATCTCGCCCCCGAGGGCGGGTGTCTTCCGGGGGCTTTTGTCGAGGTGCCGCTTGGCCCGCGCAAGGTCTTGGGCGTGGTCTGGGGGCCGGGCAAGGGCGGGTTTGACCTCAAGAAGGCGCGCAGCATCATCCGGGTGCTGGATGTGGCGCCGATGCGCGACGAGATGCAGGATTTCCTGCGCCGCGCCGCCGATTATACGCTGACCCCGATGCCCGCCATGCTGCGCCTTGCGACGCGCGCGCCGGGGCTTGGCAATCCGCCATCGATGCAAAAAATCTATCGTTTGGGCGAGGGCGAGCCGTCGCGCATCACCGATGCGCGCACCCGCGTGCTTGAGGTGTTGCGTGGTTATGGCGGGCTTGGCTTTACCCTCAAGGAGCTGAGCGATCTTGCGGGGGTAACATCGTCGGTGGTCAAGGGGCTGGTGACTCAAGGTGCGGTGCGCGAAGAGGACACGCCGCGCGACATGCCCTTTGCCCGGCTTGACCCGAGCCTGCCGGCCAAATCCCTCACCGAGGATCAGCAAGAGGCCGCCGGTGCGCTGCGCGAGGGGCTGCGCAGCGGCACCTATGGCACCACACTTTTGCGCGGCGTGACCGGGTCGGGCAAGACCGAGGTCTACCTTGAAGCCGTGGCCGAGGCCCTGCGCCAGGGGCGTCAGGCGTTGGTGTTGCTGCCGGAAATCGCCCTTACCGCAGAGTTCCTCAACCGGGTCGAGGTGCGCTTTGGCGCGCGCCCGGCCGAATGGCATTCCGGCGTCACCATGACCGAACGCCGCCGCACCTGGAAGATGGTCGGGCAGGGCGGGGCTCAAATGGTGGTCGGTGCGCGCTCGGCGCTGTTTTTGCCGTTCCAGAACCTTGGCCTGATCATCGTCGATGAGGAACACGACACCTCTTACAAGCAGGAAGACGGCGTTCTTTATAATGCCCGCGACATGGCGGTGCTGCGCGCGGCGATTTGCGGCGCGCGGGTGGTTCTGGCCTCGGCGACGCCAAGCCTTGAGAGCTGGGCCAATGCCGAGGCGGGTAAATACGACCGGCTTGACCTCGATGCGCGCTATGGCGCGGCGGTGATGCCGGAGCTGGCGGCGATTGACATGCGGGCGCAGAAATTACCGTCGAACCGCTGGATCTCGCCCAGCCTTCAGGCCGCCGCCAATGACAGGATTGCCAAGGGCGAACAGGTGCTTTTGTTCCTCAACCGGCGTGGCTATGCGCCGACAACGATCTGTCGGGCCTGCGGTCATCAGATCGGTTGTGAGCACTGCGATGCGCGCATGGTCGAGCACCGGTTTCAAAAGCGCCTGATCTGTCATCAATGCGGGGAAAGCGCGCCCTTGCCGACAACCTGCCCGTCTTGCGGCGCCGAGGATCGGCTCGCGGCGGTGGGCCCCGGGGTCGAGCGGCTGGCCGAAGAGGCAACCGCGCTTTTCCCGGAGGCACGGATCGCGGTGCTCTCGTCGGACCTGTTCGGTTCGGCGCGCGCGCTCAAGGAACAGATCGAAGATATCGCCCAAGGCGGCGCCGATATCATCATTGGCACCCAACTGGTGGCGAAAGGGCATAACTTTCCGCTGTTGACGCTGGTCGGGGTGATTGACGCGGATCTTGGTTTGCAAGGGTCGGATCTGCGCGCCGCCGAGCGCACGTTTCAGCTTATGCGACAGGTGGCCGGGCGGGCCGGGCGGGCCGAACGGCGCGGCACCGCGCTGTTGCAGACCTTTCAGCCCGAACACCCGGTGATCCGCGCCATTCTGGCGGGCGACGAGAACGGCTTTTGGCGCGCCGAGGCCGATGCGCGCCGTCAGGCGGGCGTGCCGCCCTATGGCCGGATGGCAGGGATCATCCTGTCCTCGCCCGATATGCAGGTGGTTTTTGACATCGGCGAAGACCTTGCCCGGCGCGATGGCCCTCTGCGCGCGGTCGGCGCGCAGGTGTTTGGCCCGGCTCCGGCCCCGGTCGCGCGCATTCGCGGGCGTCACCGGGTGCGGCTTTTGGTGAAGGCCCCCAAGGGCGCCGCGTTGCAAGCTGCGGTGGCGGCCTGGGTCGCGCAGGTGCGCCTGCCGCCGCAGGCCCGTCTGAGCGTCGATATAGACCCGCAGAGTTTTTATTGAGATCGGTTGTGGCGCGCGCGCTTTCTTGAAAAGAAAGCGGTCCGAAATCTTTTGAAGATTTCGGATGCCGGCGGGTGTGTCCTCTCGCCAAAGCCGAAACTTGGGCGTAAAGAAAACCCATGAAACCACAATTCCCTCTGGGCGACGCGCGCCAATTGCCGTTCTGGCGCCGTCCTGTGACGCTGTTGTTCCTGATGGCCGCCGCGATGCCGGTGGCCTTTGCGACATGGTCGGCGCTGCTCAACAACTTTGTGATCGAGGTGGCGGGGTTCAACGGCTCTGACATTGGCTGGCTTCACACGGTGCGCGAAATCCCCGGCTTTTTCGCGATTGGCGTGATCGCCCTGATCATGTTCATGCATGAACAGGTGCTCGGCCTCATCGCGCTTTGCCTTTTGGGCGTGGCCACGGCGATGACGGCGCAATTCCCGTCACTGGGCGGCATTCTGACCATCACCATGCTCAGCTCGATCGGGTTTCACTATTACGAGACGGTCAACCAATCGCTGCAATTGCAATGGATCGACAAGCTGCGTGCGCCGCAGATGCTGGGCTGGTTGATGGCGGCGGGATCGGGGGCCACGCTGGTGGCCTATGTTCTGATCGTGATGACCTGGGATGCGCTCAACCTGACCTATAACACGGTCTACATGATCTCTGGCGGCTTTACGGCCTGCGTCGCGGTGTTCTGCTTTTTCGCCTATCCGAGGTTTGAGGCGCCCAACCCGCAGATCAAGAAGATGGTCCTGCGCCGCCGCTACTGGCTCTATTATGCGCTGCAATTCATGGCCGGCGCCCGGCGCCAGATTTTCGTGGTCTTCGCAGGCTTCATGATGGTCGAAAAATTCGGCTTTCAGGTGCATGAAGTCACGGCACTTTTCCTGATCAATCTGGTGGCCAACATGATCTTTGCGCCGCTGATGGGGCGGGCTGTGTTCCTGTTTGGCGAGCGCCGCACGCTGATCTTTGAATATGTCGGGCTGGCCCTGCTCTTTACCGCCTATGGCGGGGTCTATTTCTTTGGCTGGGGCGTGGTTCTGGCGGCGACGCTTTATGTGGTCGATCATATCCTGTTCTCGCTGGCACTCGCGCTCAAGACCTATTTCCAGAAGATCGCCGATCCCGGCGATATCGCGCCGACCGCCGCCGTGGCCTTTACCATCAACCATATCGCTGCGGTGTTCCTGCCGGCCCTTCTGGGGTATTTGTGGCTTGTCTCGCCGGCGGCGGTGTTCTTCATGGCCTCGGCCATGGCCTGTGTCTCCTGCGTGCTGGCGATGCTGATCCCGCGCCACCCCGAGCCGGGCAACGAAACTGTTCTGTCGCGTTTCATTGCCGCGCCCGCCGAATAACCCCCCGACCTGAAAGGGTTTCACAATGCCGACCTTTACCGCCCTGACCACGCTCACCGGCAAAGACAGCGCCGAGGCCCTGGCCGAAGCGCTAGAAGCGCTCACGCCGGAACCCACCGGCGTAGGTGCCTTTGAGATGGAAGACGGCTCTGGCCTGTGGGAGGTCGGATCGTACTTTGAAGAGGCGCCCGACCAGGCCGGGCTTGCGCTTTTGGCGGTGATGCACGGCGCCAAGCCCTTTACCATTTCCGAATTGCCCGAGACCGATTGGGTCGCCAAGGTGCGACGAGAGTTGACCCCGGTCGAGGCCGGGCGTTTCTTTGTCTACGGAAGCCATGATGCCGACAAGGTGCCGGACGACTGCGAGCCGCTTCTGATCGAGGCGGCGATGGCCTTTGGCACCGGGCATCACGGCACCACGCTTGGCTGTCTTCGCGCGCTTGACCGGCTGGCCAATGCCGGGTTCGTCGGTAAATCGGTGATTGATATCGGTTGTGGTACGGCGGTTCTTGCGATGGGTGCGGCACGGATCTGGCCCGGCGTGATGCTGGCCAGCGATATTGACGCGGTCGCCGTCGAGGTGGCCGAGGCCAATGTGGCCGCCAACGATCTTGTCGGTCGCGTCGAATGTGTCGAGGCGGCAGGCCTTGATCACCCGCGCCTTGTGGCCGCGGCGCCATTCGATCTTGTCTTTGCCAATATCCTCAAGGGACCGCTGATTGATCTCGCGCCTGACGTGACGTCACGCTTGCAGGACGGGGCCAAGGTGATTCTCTCGGGAATTCTGAACGAACAGGCCGACGAGGTGATTGCGGTTTATTGCGGTCTTGGAAACAGTCTTGAGCATCGCGAAGAGATTGGTGACTGGACCACCCTCACATTAAATAAAACTGTCGTAAAATAAGTCGAAATTCGGACCGAGCGGGCCTCCTGCCTTAGTCTCGCCACATTTCGAGCCTAATTTTTCCTTATCGCGGTGGGGGCCGTGAGATGGGATTATGATTATGAGTGACGCATTCCAGGGGTTTGACACTCGACTTAAGTCAATTGACCGCAAGCGCGCCCGTTTGGAGCGTGGCTATGTCAGCAAAGTCAGCAAAGACGGCCTTATCGTTTTCCGCCCCAAGCGGCGCAAAAGCGGTATTCCTGTACGTGGGATCATTTATCTTGTCGCTGGCTTCATCTTTTTCAAAGCGGTGGTTATCGCCCATCTCGGGCCGAACCTTTATGAAGAGCGTCTTGTACAACTCTCGCAAGGCAGCACCATTGAACAGGTTGGCGCGGTTGCCATGCAATCCGACCCCCTGAGCATGATGCTGGCGGGCAAGCTTCGCGCGGTTCTGCGCTAAGCAAGCACTGGCGTTTCGACATCAAAAAAGCCCTGCGCGGATTGCTCCGCAGCAGGGCTTTTGATGTTTTGGGCTTTCGCCGCGCTTAGACTTGACGTGCAATAGCGTCGATATCGCCACGAGCCAGGCCGATATCGTCAAGTTCGCGGTCTGACAGTTGCGACAGCGCATTGCGCGTGGTGCGACGTTCGTTCCAAGCAGACACCGCGCCAAGGGCGCGGGCGAAAAAGCCACCGAAGCCGGTGGAGGCATTGAGAGAGCGGGTGCTGTCGATGACGGCCATGATTGTGTTCCTTGAATATGAGGTGCCAGAGCTTGTCTGTGTCTGAGAGGCAGGTAGTGAGAGAAAACTATTCCTGCAAGCCGGGTTTATTGCATAGTCCTTATGCGTTTTATGCATGGGTTTGCAGGTGATTTAAATTCATATTTATCAGGTGTTTAATGTGGTGCCGATTTTGTGAGTTCCACGTGATGGCGGCGGATTTGCAACGCAGTGCCCTCAAAACGGGCAGTTTGGAAACTCGCATTCCGCTTGGCCTTTGTTCCCGTTTCGTGCTATTGCTTGAAAAACAGATGGGCAGGGCAGGAAAATGCGGGTTTTGGGAATTGATCCCGGGTTGCGAAACCTTGGCTGGGGCTTGATCGACGTGAATGGAAGCCGCCTTAGCCATGTGGCAAACGGAATCTGCCATTCCAGTGGCACCGATCTGGCGGCGCGATTGCTCTCGCTCTACGACCAACTCACCGATATCTTGAATCGTTATGCGCCCGAGGCGGCGGCGGTCGAACAGACCTTCGTCAACAAGGATGGCGCGGGCACTCTCAAGCTTGGGCAGGCGCGTGGTATCGCGCTTCTGGTGCCGGCGCAATTTGGCCTTGCGGTCGGGGAATATTCGCCGAACACGGTCAAGAAAACCGTGGTCGGCGTCGGCCATGCCGCCAAGGAGCAGGTCGCCCATATGGTCAAGGTGCAATTGCCGGGGGTCGAACTGGCCGGGCCCGATGCGGCGGATGCTTTGGCGGTGGCGATCTGTCATGCCCATCACGCGCGCAGCACCTCCATGCTCGCCGATGCGGTGCAGAGGGCAAGCGCATGATCGGGCGGATCGCAGGGCGGATTGATTATCGCACAAGCGATCACGTTTTGATTGACGTGCGCGGCGTTGGATATCTGGTTTATTGCTCAGAGCGCACGCTTTCGTCGCTGCCGGGCGTGGGCGAGCATGTGGCGCTATATACCGATCTTCTGGTGCGCGAGGATATTCTGCAACTGTTCGGGTTCACGACCCTTGTCGAAAAGGAATGGCACCGCCTGTTGATGAGTGTGCAGGGCGTCGGCGCCAAGGCCTCGCTCGCCATTCTGGGCGCGCTTGGTCCCGATGGTGTGGGACGCGCGATTGCGCTTGGCGACTGGAACTCGGTCACGGCGGCCAAGGGGATTGGCGCGAAAACCGGTCAACGGGTGGTCAACGAATTGAAAGACAAGGCGCCCACGGTGATGGCAATGGGCGCGACCCCGGCGCCGGTGCTGGATGACGCCGAAGATGCGGTGATCGAGCGCGCGCCGCGCGCCGCCGCTCCGGCACCTGCGGACGCGCCCAATCGCGGCGCACAGGCCGAGGCACTCTCGGCGCTCACCAACCTTGGCTATAGCCCGGGCGAGGCGGCAAGTGCGGTGGCGCAAATGGCGGGCGAGGCCCCGGATGCGACCACGCCGGAACTGATCCGGCTGTCGCTCAAGCTCTTGGCGCCAAAGGGGTAATCCATGTCACAGCCCGATCCGACAGTGCGGCCAGAGGAGCTTCCGGAAGATTTTGACCGCAGTTTGCGCCCGCAGGCCCTGTCGGAATTCATCGGTCAGGCCGAGGCGCGCGCCAACCTGTCGGTCTTCATCCAATCGGCGCGCCAACGCGGCGAGGCGATGGATCACACGCTGTTTCATGGCCCCCCCGGCCTTGGCAAGACGACGCTGGCCCAGATCATGGCAAAAGAGCTTGGCGTCGGGTTTCGCATGACCTCGGGGCCGGTGCTTGCCAAGGCCGGCGATCTGGCGGCGATCCTGACCAACCTTGAGCGCAACGATGTGTTGTTCATCGACGAAATTCACCGGCTGAACCCGGCGGTGGAAGAGGTGCTTTACCCCGCGCTTGAGGATTTCGAGCTTGATCTTGTGATCGGGGCCGGGCCCGCCGCGCGCACGGTGCGGATTGAATTGCAGCCCTTCACGCTTGTCGGTGCAACCACGCGGCTTGGCCTTTTGACGACGCCGCTGCGCGATCGCTTTGGCATTCCGACGCGGCTTCAGTTTTACAAGATCGAAGAGCTGCACGAGATCGTGACGCGCAATGCGCGGCTGTTGAATGTGCCGACCGACAGCTCCGGCGCGATGGAGATTGCCCGGCGCTCGCGCGGCACGCCGCGGATCGCCGGGCGGCTGTTGCGCCGGGTGGTGGATTTCGCCGTGGTCGAGGGCAACGGCGTGATTTCCAAAGAGCTTGCCGATAGCTCGCTGACGCGGTTGGGGGTCGATCACCTTGGGCTCGATGGCGCCGACCGGCGCTATCTGCGCCTGATTGCCGAGGCCTATCAGGGCGGCCCGGTCGGGATCGAAACGCTCAGTGCCGCGCTGAGTGAATCGCGCGACGCCCTAGAAGAGGTGATCGAGCCGTTCCTGTTGCAGCAGGGCCTGATCCAGCGCACCCCGCGCGGGCGGATGCTGACGCAGGGCGGCTGGCATCATCTTGGCCTGCCCGCGCCCGGCGCCAGGGGGCAGTCGGATATGTTCGAGGATTAGGGCGGCGGGCGCATCGGCCCGTAGGGTGGGTGAAACCCACGCGCCTTGGTTGGGCGCAGGGGATGGCGCAGCCCGGCAGGCTTTGTTATCGGGGGGCGCAAAACCGAAAGGGTGATCCGATGAGCGAGCCGCTGACGCCGCAGGATGTCGAGGCGCTGTTCACGCGCAGTGACGAGAGTTTTCTGTTTGCCCGCTGGGGGCGGCCGATCGTGCCGATCGTTTTTGGCGTCGACGACAAGACCCTGAGCGTGGTCAAAGGCGCGATCGAGGCGGTGGTGACATTGGCCGATCACAAGATGGCCGAAACCGACCCCGAGCTTGGCGCCAACCTGATGCTGTTTTTCTTTCGCGACTGGCAGGAATTGCTTGAGGTGCCCGATCTTGACCGGCTGATCCCTGATCTGGCGCCGCTTGTGGCGCGTCTTGAGCGGGCGGATGCCAATCAGTACCGGATTTTCCGGTTTGACGCGGATGGTGCGATCAAGGCCAGTTTCGTGTTCCTGCGGATGGACGATCAGCTTGGCGCGGTGCCTGCCGAAACTCTGGCCCTGAGCCAAATCGTGCAGACCATCCTCTTGTGGTCGGACCGCGCGTTTCAGGACCGCTCGCCGCTGGCGGCGCTGCCGGGGGATGGGCAGGTGATTCTGCGCCCTGAGATCGCGGCGCTGATCCGGGCGGGATATGACCCGGTTTTGCCCGCCGCAAGCCAGGACCCAAGCCATGCCCTGCGCCTTCAGGCGCGCCTGTCGGTGATGTAAAACCGCCAGATTTCAAGGTGCTGCCCGTCGGGCGTGTGGGGCGCGTCGTTTTTCACCTGAAACGGTCCTTGACCCAAGCGGGTGGTCTGGCCTTATTGCCCCATTATCTGGGGGTTGTGTATTATGCTGAATACTATTGCTAGTGGTCTCTTGGCGGTTGCGGGTTTATTTGGCACGGCGGCGGCGGGGCAAACCTGTGGCGGGGTCTATACTGTCAAGCGTGGCGATAGCCTGTCGTTGATTGCCGCCAACCAGTATAAAGACGCCGGGATGTGGACGGCGATCCATAACACCAATCTCGACAGGATCGGCGAACGTCCGGATTCGATTTATACCGGCATGACGCTGCGGCTGGCCTGTATCAACGGGCTGCCCCTCGGGTTAAGCGGTGGCACCGAAATGCCCCGTGTCCCCGCCCGCGCCGCCGCCCCGATAATTCAGGTGGCCGGCAGTGCCGCGACCCGTGGCAAGATCAACATGCTGACCGCCGGCGATTTTGCCCCCTTTACCGAGCCGACCCTGCCCAATGGCGGCCTGTTGAGCGATGTGGTCAATGCTGCCATGGCCAAGGCCGCGCCGGCGCAGGGCTATGCGATCCACTGGGTCGAAGATCGGGCCTCGCATCTTGATCCGCTGTTATCGAATGCGCTTCTGGATGTGGGTTTCCCTTGGTATCGGCCCGATTGCACGGCGCAGCCCGATGAATACCGCTGTGGGAACTTCCTGTTTTCCGACGCGATCTTTGAAACGTTGATCCTGTTGTTCACCGACAGGGCCCGCCCGCTGGCCTTTGACAGCGACGATGATCTGCTCGGCAAGCGGCTTTGCCGACCGGCGGGATCGTTCACCCATGACCTTGATCGCCCGGGACGGCGCTGGCTGGCCGATGCCAGGATCACACTGGAACAACCCCGCAGCGTCGCGCAGTGTTTCGACCTTTTGACCCAAGGCAAGGTGGATGCGGTTGCGATCAACGAATTCACCGGGCGCACCGCCCTGAAAGAGTTGAATCTCAAGGATCAGGTCGAGATCGTCGAGACACGGCCACTGTCGATCCAGGGGCTTCATGTGGTGGTACATAAATCCCACCCGGAGGGCGGCGCGATCATTGCGCTTTTCAATCGAGGGCTGGCGGGGATCAAGTCGGATGGCACCTATCAACAGATCATGGACAACCACATGACCCGCATTTGGGCGGGGTTCTGATCCGATGGTGCGCGCATTCAAAGACGTCATCTCGGCGGCGGTCCTGCTTGTGCTGCCGGGCATGGCAAACGCGTTTTGCGACGTGACCTATCGTACCCAGCCGGGCGATACCCTGTTTTCAATCGCCTCCGCGCATTACGACGATCAGGATCAATGGACCCTGATCTATTACGCCAATCAGGCCAACCTTTCGGATAATCAGCAAGCGGTCGGGCCGGGGACCGAACTCTATATTCCATGCCGGGCCAGCAATGCCGTAGCTGACGCCACGCCGTTGTTGCAATCCGGCGCGGAAATGACCCTGTTGACGGGGGGCAATCATCCGCCCTTCACCGATCAGCACTGGCCGGGCAACGGGCTTGTGACCGAGCTTTTGAACGCGGCGCTCGAACTTAGCCCGGCGCCGGTCCCCTACGAGGTGATCTGGGTCGATGACCGGACGCAGCACCTGTTTCCGCTGCTGGACGAACAGCGTTATGACATGGGCTTTCCTTGGGTAAAGCCCGATTGCGCGGCGGCGAAAGGCGGCAATATCTGTCAGAATTTCCACTTTTCCGATCCGGTTCTGGATCTGCCGATCATGCTTTTCAAACGGGCCGATAGCGCGCTGACGTACAAAAGCGATGCCGATATTGTCGGGCGTCGCCTGTGTCGCCCGGCGGGGCAGGTGACCGATGATCTTGACCGGGGCACCCGGCAATGGTTAAGCGAGGGCAAGGTCACGCTGCTCCAGCCGCCAAGCCCCGAGGCCTGTTTCGAGGCGTTGATGGCGGGCGAGGTGGATGCGGTGACGGTGAATGTGTTTGAGGGCGCATCCAGGATCGTGGCGATGGGCCTGCGCGGTCGTGTCGTGCCGCTTGATCCGCCGCTCTCACGCGAGGCGCTTCATGTGGTGATCTCGAAAAAGCACTGGCGCGGAACAACCCATCTGTACCGGGTCAATGCCGGGTTGAAGGCACTGCGCGACAGCGGGCGCTACGCCGAGATCGTAGAGCGCCATCTTGGGATATTCTGGCAACAGTTACAGTAGCGGTGAGCGGTGGAATTGAGTATTTTTGGAATGGTGAAAGCTGTTCAGAGCCCGTCGAAAGCACAAAGTGCGTGAACGTCCATGCCCATGGTTTCAAGCCGGGCGCGCCCGCCAAGATCGGGCAGGTCGATGATGAAGGCACAGCTTAGGATTTCACCGCCCAATCGTTCGATCAGGCGAATACCCGCCGCTGCGGTGCCGCCGGTGGCCAGAAGGTCATCGACCACGAGGATTTTCTCGCCCGGCTGGATGGCGTCGTCGTGGATTTCAACCACCGCCTCGCCATATTCAAGCTGGTAGTCTTCAGAGATCACCTTGCCGGGCAGCTTGCCTTTCTTGCGGATCGGAACGAAGCCCACCGACAGTTGATGGGCAATGGCGCCGCCAAGGATGAAGCCGCGCGCCTCAAGGCCAACAACCTTGTCGATGCGTTGCCCGGCGTAGGGGTGCAGCATCTGGTCGATGGCGATGCGAAAGCCGCGCGGATCGGCGAAAAGCGTGGTGACATCGCGAAACATGATCCCCGCATGCGGGAAATCCTTGATCGTGCGGATGTAATCCTTGACGGTTTTGGTGGCGGGCATGCTCTGGCTCCGATTGTGATCCGGCGGCGGTTGTGACGCAAGGGGGGCGCAAGCGCAAGGGCTCAGAGCGCGCCACGATATTCAGCAATGGCCTGGGTGAGGGCGCTGACGGTCCAGAGTGTGAGGCCGAAGACAACGACGCAAAGCAGGAAATTGAGCGCTGATTGAAGCAGGCGGGCGACGCGCCCCTCGGGATTGCCGAGAAACGGGATTTCGGGCCGCAGCAGGAAGCGCGAGGCGATATAGCCAAAGAGCAATGCCGAAAGCAGCCAAAAGGTGACGGCAAAGATGACTTCGTCATGGGACTTGGCGAGATAGCTGGCAAAGCCGACCACAAGCACCCAGCGGATGACCTGAAATATCTCGTCGGTGAGCGCCTCGAACTTGCGGCCTATCTGATGGCGCCAAGCCTGATCGGTGAGTTTTTCGGTGATCCGTGTCATGTTTAATGTTGTGACGAACAAGCGCCTCTGCGTCCAGTGTTGCGCGGTTCGCGCGCGAAGAGTTTACCGGCCCCCGGTCAGGCAGAGCGGCGCAGGGTTGCCGTCACGAGGCCCATTCCGATCAGGGCCGCGCCGCCCGAGCGCGTCAACCATGTGATCACCGCAGGCCGCTTGATCGTGGCGCGCAACCGATCCGCCAAGAGGGCATAGGCAAGCGCATTAATCGCCGCGAGCGCGACAAATGTGGCAATCAAGATCGCGAATTGCGGGCCAAGCGGGGCGCCGAGCGTTACGAACTGCGGCACGAAAGCGATGAAAAAACCGATGGATTTCGGGTTGAGGGCGGTAACGGCGGCGGCATGGGTGAGAACCTGACGCGGGCTGTTCTCGGCGGTGGCGGCGGCCTCTAACCCGGCGGAGCGCGGCGCGCGCAACAGTTTCACACCCATCCAGATCAGATAGGCGGCGCCGACCCATTTGAGCAGGGTAAATAACGTCGCCGAGGCCAGCACAAGCGCGCCAAGCCCCAAAAGCGAGGTGGTCATCGCGATCAGGTCGCCCAGGGCCACGCCGGTGGCCGAGGCAAGTGCGACCCGTCGGCCCTGTGACAGCGCATAGCTGAGCACCAAAAGAACCGTTGGTCCGGGAATGAGCAAAAGTGCGGTCGAGGCGGCAACGAAGGTCAGCCAGAGATCAAGCGGCATGATAAATTCCCTTTTTCAGAGAACGCGGCCCGCGACCGCATCAAGTCTGGCCACAAGCGCCGGGTCACGGGCCTCGGGTGCGGTCAGGATGGCGAATTCAAGCGCCCGGTCGCAGCCATGCGGGCAGGGCGCGCGATCTGTCCCCAAAAGCGCGGGCAGGCGGCGCACCATGTCGCGGCCCTTGTCGGCGTTGCCCATCAGGGTGGCGATGATGGCGGTCACATCGACCTCGCCGTGATCGGGGTGCCAGCTATCGTAATCGGTGATCATCGCCACGCTGGCATAGCAAAGCTCGGCCTCGCGGGCGAGCTTTGCCTCAGGCATATTGGTCATGCCGATCACATCACAGCCCCAGACCTCGCGGTACATTTTCGATTCCGCCAGTGTGGAAAACTGTGGGCCTTCCATAGCGAGATAGGTGCCGCCCCTGTGCACGGTGATACCGGACGCGCGCGCCGCCGCGTCGCAGGCCTCGCCAAGGCGTGGGCAGGTCGGATGCGCCACGCTGACATGTGCCACACATCCGGCGCCAAAGAAGGAATTTTCACGCGCGAAGGTCCGGTCGATGAACTGATCCACGATGACGAAATCACCCGGTGCCATGTTGTCGCGAAACGAGCCACAAGCCGAAACGCTGATCACATCGGTGACGCCAAGACGTTTGAGAGCGTCAATATTGGCGCGGTAAGGTACTGTGGTGGGCGAATGCACATGGCCGCGCCCGTGACGCGGCAGGAACGCCATTCTGACGCCATCCAGCGTGCCAGTCAGGATCTGATCCGAGGGTGCGCCCCAAGGGGTTTCAACCGCCTGCCAGGTGGCATCCGCCAGCCCGTCGATCTCATAGAGGCCAGAGCCGCCGATTACGCCGATCATCGTCTCAGTCATGTAAAATCCCTGCCAAATCTGCTGTTTCACAAAGTGTTACGCCGGTTTTCGGGAAAAGAAAATGCCTGCACCCGGTTGAGATGCAGGCAAAAGGCGCGCCGCCCTCATCCCCGAAGGCGGGCGCGCCGGGCCGGGCGCGGGTTAGCCCAGTTTCTCGACAACCTCGTCGGTGGTCCAGAGCGCATTGGCCATGTAGCGAAAGTTGGTAAGCGCGGCGAGATATCCGTCGCCCTCGGGCAGCATCGCGGCGGCGGTGCCGTCAGAGACCACAGCCACCTCAAACCCCTGTTCGAGCAACTCGCGCATATGGCTTTCGGTGCAGAGGTTGGCCGACATGCCCGCAAGGATCACCTGATCAATACCGCGCTTGCGCAGTTGCAGGACCATGTCATTGGTCTCGGGGCCATAAACCTTGTGCGGCGAACAGATGATGGTTTTACCGTCATGAATATAGTCTTTGTATTCAGGCATATAATCGGCGCCGGACCCCTCGAACCCGTCGAGGGTAAGTGGGCCTTTGCGATCAAACATGCCGATCTTGTGCATCAGTTTTTCAAGCGCGCCCTCGAATTTCCAGCCGTGATCGGTGGGATAGTAATAATGCGGCGAGATCGCCACGGTGAGCCCCTTGGCCTTGGCCGCGCGAAACAGGCGGCCGATGTTCTCGACCGTGTTATTGCGCGTCACACTTTCGCCGACCACGCCCCAGGTTACCCCGTCGGGCGACAGAAAGTCGATTTGCGGATCGGTGACCACAAGCGCGGTGCGCGCCAGATCAAGCACCATGTCGCTTGGCGGCAGGGCCGGTTCTGCGGGGGGCGCATAGGGGTCGGTGGTCTGCGCCTCGGCGGCGCCTGCGGCAAAGGTGGCTGCGGTGGCCGCGCCCAGGGCGGCGCTGCCGGTCAGGGCCTGGCGGCGGGTGAATTTGGGGTCATTGTCATGATCGTGATCGTGGCAATTGCACATCGTTCCATCCTTTTGAACTGTGGTTTCACAAGCCTGAAGATGGCAGGTTCGATGTGCCTTTGCGTCCCGAAAGCGTGGCTTCACGATTAGTTTTGGTGCCAGTTTCGCCAAACCATGGCAAGATACCCCCATGTATATGACCAATCCAAACCCGGCCCCTGACCCGCATGACCTTATCCTGAGCGAGCTTGACATAGAGGCCGATCCCTTTGCCATTTGCGCGCTTGAAGGGGCCTGCACGCTTGGGCTTGGGCGCGTGCCCGGTGCGACGCTGCACTATGTGCTCGGCGGTCAGGGGCAGCTTCGCTTTCAGTCCTTGCCGCCGATTGATCTGGTGCCGGGGCGGCTGGTGCTTGTGCCCTCAAGCCTGCATCATTCGTTGTGCAATCATGGCGGCGGCCAGGTGGGGTTGCCGGTCTGCCAGCCTGCGGGGCTTGATCTTGACCAGCATGTCGCGCGCGGCGAAGGCAGCGGAAATATGGTGGTGCTCTGTTCGACGGTTCGCCTTGGCTTGCGTGACACCCATGGGCTTGTCGATCTGATGCGCGTGCCGCTGCTGCTTGATCTGGCGGATGCGCCTGGCGCGGCGCAGGCGATCAACGCCCTGGTCGGCGAGGTGACGCAACCGCGCACCGGGCGACGGGCGATGATCCGGGCGCTGTTGTTGCAATGCGTGATCGAGATGCTGCGCCAGCGGCTGGATGCGGGCGACCCTGCGGTTCTCTGGGTCGGTGCTCTGGCCGATCCGGGGCTATGGCGCAGCCTGCGCACGATGCTGGATGATCCGGGCGCGGCCCATTCTCTGGAAGGGCTTGCCGAGGTCGCAGGCATGAGCCGATCCCGCTTTGCCGCGCGGTTTCAGATGTCGTATGGCCGCGCGCCGATGGGGTTTTTGCGCGCGCTGCGCCTGGCGCGGGCTGCACAGCTCTTGAGTGAGCGGCGCGACCCTGTGAAACGCATCGCCCAGATGGTGGGATTTACCAGCCGAAGCGCCTTTACCCGCGCCTTTATCGAGGTCTGGGGGCAGTCGCCGCGTGCCTTTCGTCAGGATAAGGCCGGTTAGCCACCCGCCTCAGGCCGCCGAGCGGGCGCAAAAGGTCACCTTGTTGCGCCCCTGCGCCTTGGCCAGGTAAAGTGCGCGATCTGCCTGATCAAGCAACAGGTCAACGGTATGAGCCTCACAGCCGGAATTGTGCCGGGCCATGGTCACGCCAATGCTGATGGTGACATGAAGCGGCGCGCTTGTTCCCGGCACGGCGATCGGCGTCTGGTGGATCATCTGACAGAGCCGGTCTGCGGTCTGCTGGGCGCGAAACCGGTTGGTGCCGGGGGTGATAATAAGAAACTCTTCACCGCCAATCCGCGCCAGCATGTCACCCTCGCGCAGATGCGCGCGAAGTTGAGTGGTAACGGCGCAAAGAACCCTGTCCCCTGCGGCATGTCCAAAGCGGTCGTTCACCTGTTTGAAAAAATCCAGATCGGCCACCATCACGGCAAAGCTTTCCTCGCTTTGGTGCGTATCCTCAATAAGTTGCTTCAGGAATGGCAGCGCATAGCGGCGATTATAGGCGCCGGTCAGCGGATCGACCACAGCTGCCTGAAGGCCCGACAAAAGCTGGGCGCGCATCTGCTCGCTGTTGCGTTTGTGGCGCAACTGGTTGGCCATCCGAAGCGCAAGCTCTTCGCGATCCGCCAGGCCGATAACCACATCATTTGCGCCCATGTCCAACAGGGTTACGGCAAGCGAGCTGGTGTTCTTGTCCAGAAGTGCGATCACCGGGCAGCTATGGGTGAGCTGCGCCGCCTTGAGTTCGGCCAGAAGGCGCAGGCCTTCTTCTGCATCGGCCTGGCCAAAGCGCAACAGATAGACATCCGGGATTTGTTGGGTCGAGACGATAGGCATGGCCTGATCGGTGCCATAGGCGCTGAATTGATGTTGCGAAGAGTGCGACATCATCCCCTGTAGCGCCAGCGCCTCCGGCTTGGAGCGCGCGACGATGGCGATGCGACCGGGGATTTGAAATTCGCGCTGAGCTTCGGCAAACCCAAAGAAATGGCCGCCCCCCGGTTGCCGTGTCAGATCGTAACTGTTGTGGTGCTGGCGCAAAAGATTGCGCAGCCGCGCAAGCAAGACCGCCTCCTGCAGGGGTTTGGTCAGGATATCATCCGCCCCGGCGCGCAGGGCCGCGTGCCGGTCGTGGGCACAGGAATGGGTTTGAAGCAGGATGATCGGGGTGGTGCTCAATGGCTTGATCTTGCGCAACCCGGCCACAAAATCGGCGGCGGCCATGCCCGACAGATGGGCACTGGCCAGTATCAGGTCGGGCCGGGTACTGGCGGCTATCGCCAACGCTTCGGAGGCCGAAGTGGCCTGAACAACCTCGTAATGGGCCGCCGACAGTTTGACCTTTAGGACGATCCTGTTGGTGGCCAGATCATCGACAATCAGAACTTTATCTGACATGGCACAGCGCCTTTCTGACTTGCCCTTTTTACATGCTCGACTATCCATGTCAGAAGTTAAGAAAACCTTTCAAAAAATTAACCGAGATGAACATGCAGCAAGAATCCGCCGAGACGATCGCATTGCAGGCTTTGGCCTGGCTGGCCGGGCATGACGAGCTTTTGCCGGTGTTTTTGGGGGCAAGTGGCGCGTCCGAGGCCGACCTGCGTGCGCGCGCCACCGAGCCGGAGTTTCTCGGCGCGGTTTTAGACTTCTTAATGATGGACGACGCCTGGGTGGTTGAGTTCTGCGATACTCAGGGCCTGAGCTATGAAAGCCCGATGATGGCGCGCGTGGTTTTGGCCGGCGCCGAACAGATCAACTGGACATGAACGCCGCCGCGCCAAGCCGCCGGGTCGATGGCATCCTGTTTGACAAGGACGGCACGCTTTTCGATTTTCACGCCACCTGGAGCGTCTGGGCCTATGGGGTGATCCGTGATCTGGCCGGGGGCGACACGGCCCTGATGGACCGGCTTGCGGCGGCGGCCGATTACGATCTTGCGCGGCGCCGGTTTCGCCCCGGCAGCCCGATCATTGCGGGCACCAATCGCGAGGCGGCCGAATGTCTGGCGCGCGCCCTGCCACGGCGCGCGGTGGAGGAGATCGAAGTCTATTTGATGCACTCTGCGGCCCGCGCGCCGCTTGCCCCCGCCGTGCCGCTGGCCCCCTTTCTTGACGGGCTGGCCCTGACCGGGCTGCGGCTTGGGGTGATGACCAATGACACAGAACACGGTGCGCGCGCGCATCTTGGGGCCGCTGGTGTGATCGAGCATTTCCATTTCATCGCCGGGTTTGATTCCGGCCATGGGCAAAAACCCTCGCCTGCACCGCTTCTGGCCTTTGCCACCGCCATGGCGCTTGATCCGGCCCGGATCGCGATGGTTGGCGACAGCACGCATGATCTCATGGCCGGGCGCGCGGCGGGGATGCAGACCATCGGCGTGCTGACCGGCCCCGCGCAAGAGGCCGAGCTTGCGCCGCTGGCGGATGCGGTTCTGCCCGATATCGGACATATCCCCGGCTGGCTTGCGGGATGACGCGCCACCCGCTGTTTGGTCTGCTCCTGGCCATGTTTGGCGCGCTGACCCTGACGCCGGATGCCCTGTTCATGCGGCTCTCGGGCATGGGCGGCTATCAAATGGTCGGCTGGCGCGGGCTCTTGATGGGTGTGGTGATGCTGGCGCTCTGGGTGCTGACAAGCAGGACGAAGCGCCGCGATCTTGCGGTGCTGGCCAGTGGCTACGGCATCGTGATCCTTGCCTGCCAATATTTCAATGCCACGTTGTTCAGCCTTGGCATCGCCCATGCGCCGGTCTCGGTCGTGCTGTTTTCGGTGGCGACGGTGCCGGTCTTTGCCGCGCTTTTCGCCCGTCTGATCCTCAAGGAACCGACGCGCCCGGCCACATGGGTCACGATCATAGCGGTGATGGCGGGCATCGCCCTAGCGGTCTTTGGCGGCGAGCGCGCGCAGGCAGGGTTTGATCGCAACGCGTTTCTGGGGGCTTTGGCGGGACTTGGCGTGGCATTGGTTCTGGCGATGAACTTTGTCATCCTGCGCGCCCAGCCCCAAATCCCGATCCTTTTGGTGATCGGCCTTGGCGCGCTGATCGCCGGGGCCACGGGCGCGATGATCACCGGAAGCACCGCCATGATGCAGGGCCAGATCTGGGCAATTGCGATCTGCGGTCTGGTGATCCTGCCGGTGTCCTTCTTCTCGCTGTCGCTGGCCTCGCGCTATACCCATGCCTCCAATGTCAGCCTTTTGTTGCTGCTTGAAACCGTTCTGGGGCCGATCTGGGTCTGGCTTGGGATCGGCGAGGCGCCGACGCCGCTCATGCTTATGGGGGGCGCTGTGGTGGTGGTGAGCCTCGCGATTTACCTCTGGTTCACCGGGCGACGCGTGACAAAGCGGGCAGGGCGCGGGCAAACGTGATTTCATAAAAAGCAAAAACGACAAGATGAGTCGCAAAGCGGCATGTAACGCGTCAAAGAGCGGTGTTTCGTCAAATCAGGCGAGCATCGGGAGAGCGGATATGGCCGAAGACCTCAAACGCAGAACACGCAGCGGCGGGCGCGCGGGCAGTGTGGCGCGGCGCGGCAGCGCGGTCATCGAACAGATGCCCTGGAACCCGCCGATCAATACCGACCGCCCGACCGAACCGCTTGACCCGGCGGGGGTCGAGGCCATCCACAACGGGGCGATGCGCATTCTCGAAGAGATCGGCATCACCTTTCTGAACCCCGAAGCGGTCGAGATCCTGCGCGCCTCGGGCGGCTGTACCATTGAGGGTGAAAACGTCCGCATGGGCCGTGATTTCGTGATGGAGATGATCGCCAAAGCCCCCGAGCAATGGACGATCACGCCACGCAACCCCGATCACAAGCTGACGATTGGCGGGCGGCACCTCAATTTCGGCAATGTGTCTTCGCCGCCCAGTTATTGGGATATGAAGATCGGCCGCAAGGTGACCGGCACCCGCGAGATGTGTCAGCATCTTCTGATGCTGAGCCAGTATTTCAACTGTGTGCATTTCGTCGGCGGCTATCCGGTCGAGCCGCAGGACATCCACGCCAGCATCCGCCATCTCGACGTGCTTTATGACAAGCTGACGCTGACCGACAAGGTGGCGCATGCCTATTGTCTTGGAAAGGAACGCGTCGAGGACGTGATGGAGATGGTGCGCATCGCGGGCGGGCTGAGCCATGAGGAATTCGAGGAAACGCCCCGGATGTACACCAACATCAACTCGACCTCGCCGCTCAAGCATGACTTTCCGATGCTGGATGGCTGGATGCGGCTGGCACGGCGCAATCAGGGGCTTGTGGTAACGCCCTTTACCCTTGCGGGCGCGATGGCCCCGGTGACCATGGCGGGCGCGGTGGCGCAATCGCTGGCCGAGGCGCTCTGCGCGGTGGTTCTGGCCCAGCTTGTTCGCCCCGGCGCGTGCTGTGCGATCGGGACCTTCACCAGCAATGTCGACATGAAATCAGGCTCGCCCGCCTTTGGTACGCCCGAATATATGCGCGCCACGCAGATGACCGGGCAAATGGCGCGGTTCTACAGGTTGCCGATGCGCGCAAGCGGTGTTTGCGCCGCTAATGTGCCCGATGGTCAGGCAATTTGGGAAACCTCGAACAGCCTGTGGTCGGCGGTGCAATCGGGCGCGCACATGGTCTATCACGCGGCTGGTTGGCTTGAGGGCGGCCTGATCGCCAGCCCTGAGAAATTCGTGATGGATTGCGAAATTCTTCAACATATCGAGCGCTATATGGACCCGATGCTTACCGCCACAGGTGTCGACGACATTGCCATTGAGGCCATTCGCGAAGTGGGCGATCAGGGGCATTTCTTTGGCATTCAGCACACTCAGGATCGCTATACCACCGCGTTCTATCAGCCCTTCCTGAGCGATTGGCGCAACTTCGAGGCATGGGAGGCCGCAGGCGCCGTCTGGACCCCGGCGCGCGCGCATCAGGTCTATCAGGACATCATCGCCAGTTTTGAAGCTCCGCCAATGGAGGACAGCATCCGCGAGGAGCTTGCGGCCTTTGTCGAGCGCCGCAAGGCCGAGGGGGGCGCGCCGACGGATTTCTGAGGCTGTTGGCCGCCCCTTTTGCGGGCGCTCCCACCCGCCCACCCCGCGCCCGCAAAAGGGGCGGAAATGGAAGGGGGCGCGGGGGCGCCTCCGGCGGGAGTATTTAGGGAACGGTGAAAGCCGGGTCCAGTCGATGCGCGGGCCGGTCTTGCCCAACGCGTCGTATAACGGCACCAGTCCGGTGTCGCCACGCGCAGGAAATGATGCAGAACACCTTTTGCCAGGTGATAAGGGCGCTGAAGCTTTTTTGGACTTTACTGCCGATGGCCAGGACTATCCTCTCGTTCAGGTACAGCGCACGCCGGGTTCGACCAGTTCGAAGGCGGTGATTTCAAATTCGTACAGCTCGGAATTGTCCGGCCGCATCGCGCGCGCGATCAGGCGGCCATCGTCGCTGTGATAGACCGCATGGGCCGTATGCAGGGCGCGATAGCAGGTATCGCCATTGGGATAGTAGTATTTGATCATGTCTTTGCTCTTTTCTGTCAGTTGGCGGGCAGGCCGCGGCCATTGTTATACCAGCGGTTCGGGTTGGTCCCGTTGCGATCATAGAAGGTACGGCTGGCCCAGTCTTGTCGCACAAAAATCACGGGTTCTTCGTCGTGATGGGCATCAATCAGGGCATTCATGACCTTTTCCAGCGCTCTGCGATCGGGTTTGATCGAGGCTTTCACCGCGACCACCGGGCAGGTTTCCGTGGTGCCGGTTTGCCCCCCTTAAGCGCGGACCTGTATGACCGCATCCGCCAGCCGGTCAGGCTCTTCGGGAAGGGACTGGATTTCGCCGGACCGGGCCGGGCGGTGTGGTTTTCAAGCATCCGGGACTCCTGGTACTGCTTTGTCAGTGTAACGACCCTATGCTGACACCATACTGTCAGCAGATATGCTAGGATTGCGATATGACCCGTTCGATCCGCATGTTCGATATCATTCAGATTCTCCGCTCTGCGCGCGCTGCGGTGACGGCGCGTGCCTTGGCGGATGAGTTGGAAGTGACGCCGCGCACGATTTATCGTGATGTGGCGGCGCTTCAGGCGATGCGTGTGCCGATCGAGGGAGAGGCCGGTGTCGGATATGTTCTGCGCGCGGGATTTGACCTGCCGCCCCTCATGTTCACATCCGAGGAACTGGAGGCGCTTTATGTGGGCATGGCCCTGCTTCATCGCACCGGGGATGCCGGTCTTGAACGTGCGGCGCGGCGGGCGGGCGACAAGATCGCCACTGCGCTGCCGGGCGGCGCACCGCAGGTGCCGCTGCATGTTTCAGGCTGGAACCGGATATCGCAGGATGGGGCCGAGGCCGCGCGGCTTCGGGGATATATTCGCGATGAGACCGAGGTTGAAATCGCCTATCTTGACCTCGAAGAGCACCAGACCAACAGGGTGATCCGGCCATTGGCGTTGATCTATTACATTGATGTCGTGGTGCTGATTGCCTGGTGCACCCTGCGGCAGGATTTCAGGCATTTCCGGATCGACCGTATCCTGGAATGTACGCCAAACGGCCGACGGTTTGTGGCCGAAAGTGCGGCGCTTCGTGACCGCTGGGAGAAACTCAACGCTTTGCCGTGATCGCCGCATGCGGGGGGTTAAAGGTCTCCGTGCGGAGGGGGCGTTACACCAGGTGGCGACGTTCGTGCAGGGCCTGAGTGACGATCTGAAAGGCCGATGACAGAAACAGACCCGCCATCACCGCCGCCACGATCACATCGGGCCAGCCGGTTGCCGTGCCCCAGACGGCCAGCGCCGCGACGATCACCGCGACATTGCCGATCGCGTCGTTGCGCGAACACAGCCAGACCGAGCGCACATTGGCATCCCCGTCCTTGTAGCGCACCAGCAAGAGCACGCTTGCGACATTGGTGGCGAGCGCCAGAAACCCGACGCCTCCCATGATCGAGGCCTCGGGCAGCCCGAGATAAAATACCCGGTAGAGGGTTGCGCCGAACACCCATGTCCCCATCAGGGCAAGGCTGATGCCCTTGGCGAGGGCGGCGGTACTGCGAATGCCGACGGATTTTCCGATCACCGCAAGCGAGATGCCATAGGTCAGGGCGTCGCCCAGAAAATCAAGCGCATCGGCCTGAAGCGCCTGTGACTGCGCCAGCTGTCCGGCGCTCATCTCAACCAGAAACATCGTGGCGTTCAGGACAATCACGATCCAAAGCCGCCGTTTGTAATCGGCGGAGAGCCCCTCAAAATTTGTGCTATGGCCGCAGCAACCCGACATTTAACCTCACTTTCGCAGTCAACAATACCATGGTCAAATAACGTTGCACAGGTGGGCGCCTGTCCTAGGCAGGGCCATGCCGGGCGGCCTTGCCATCCAGCCATTTGCGACAGGCCCGATCCACCCCGGCATGCAGCAAAAGCGTCAGAAGCGCCAGCACGATCAGCGCCGCGAACATAAGGTCAATCTTGGCGCGCCCATTCGCCAGAAGCATCAGGTAGCCAAGCCCCTTTGACGCCCCGACCCATTCGCCGATGATCGCGCCGATCGGGGCATAGACCGCCGCCAGCCGCAACCCCGAGGCAAAACCGGGCAGGGCCGCAGGCACCCGGATATGCCACATAAGGCGGTGCCGGTTCGCGCCCATGATCCGCCCCAGATCAAGCCAGTGTTGCGGTGTGCGCATCAACGCATCAAAGAACGCCGAGGTGACCGGGAAATAGATGATCAAAAGCGCCATCGCCACCTTGGACCAAAGCCCATAGCCCAGCCAGAGCGTCAGGATCGGCGCGAGGGCAAAGACCGGGATCGCCTGGCTGAACACCATCATCGGGCGGATCAACCGGCGCGCCATCGGCGAGGCGGCAAGACCAATTGCCGAAAACCCGCCAAGAACCGCCCCCAAGGCCAGCCCAAGCAAGACCTCGGCGCCGGTGATGGTGGCGTGATGGGCGATCAATGCGCGGCTCGCCCAAAGGGTTTCAAACACCCGTCCCGGCGCCGGCAGGATAAAAGCCGGAAGATCGGCCAGGGTCACCAACCCCTGCCAGAGGGCAAGCGCCAGGGTGGTCGAGGTAACAATGGTAACGAGGCGGCTCATGCGGGTTTATATCCCTCAACTGCGGCATCAAAGAACGCTCGCTCAAGCCGGGTGGCGGTGATGAATGTCTCTTCCACCGCGTGTCTGTCGTCGGGGCCAAGACCTTCCCATGCGCGATCAAGCTGATCGCGCAGATAGGCGACGACGCCCTCAAACCCTGCGCCACTATGCAGGGTGATCCATTCGCCAAACCAGAACGGCAGGCCCCCGGCCTTGTCGGCATGCGGGCTGGCCCAGCTCAGATAGGACCATTCCGCGACGACCAGAACCGCAAGCATCTGTTCATAACGCCCAGAGCGCGCCGCCTGCGCCATAAGCGCCTGAAATTCGCGGGTCACCGGATGGGCGGGCGCGGGCGGATCGGCCTGCCCGCCAAGGGCCGGAATGGCGCGCAGGAAATAGGTATTTTCCGGCCCCGAAATCAGGCCGAGAAACTGTGCCGCCGGGATCGCATCACCAAGGCTTGGGGCCTGCGCGATGGCCGAGGCCAGAAGCCGCACAAACCCCTCGATGAACAGGTAATCCTGGCGCAGATAGGCCAGCATCTTGTCCTGCGCGAGGGTTCCCGCGACCAGATCGTTGGTAAAGGCATGGTCTGTGGCCGCAGCCCAGTCCGACTGGCACAGCGACTTGAGGTGATCGGTGGGGCGCATCGCAGGCTCCTGTTTCATGGCATCGCGGGCGCGCGCAAGAGCGCCAACAGGCGGCCTTGTGCGGCAAGGGTTTCGGTATCATCCACGGCGCGCGGCGGCGCGCCCTGGGGTGGGGTAAAGTCGGTCAGGCCGGATTCTGACAGGATATGGATTGCATCGCCAAGACGGGCGGCCTCGGCCGGGTCATGGGTGACCATCAGAACGGTGCGCCCCATAAGATGTTCGGCGCTCAGGTCCTGCATCTGGGCGCGGGTGCGGGCATCAAGCGCTGAAAACGGCTCGTCCAGCAACACGATCGGGCGATCCTCCATCAGGGTGCGCGCAAGCGCCACCCGCTGGCGTTGCCCGCCCGAAAGCGCCTCCGGCGTCTTGCGGGCATGCTCGCCGAGGCCCACGCGGTTGAGCATGGCAAGCGCGCGCTCTTGGTCGCGCGGCGCACCGCGCAGGCGCGCGCCAAGCGTGACATTGCCCAGCACGTCAAGCCAGGGCATCAACAGGTCGCCCTGCGCCATCAGGGCCATCCGCCCCGGCAAGGCCAGACCGTCCGAGGCGGTGATCGTGCCGGTAAAATCGGTCACATCATCAACCCCGGCCAAAAGCCGCAAAAGCGTGGTTTTCCCGACACCCGACGGCCCCAGAAGACAGGTCCAGCGCCCGGCAGGCATGCAAAGGCGCAGTGGCCCGAAAATCGGCGTGTCGCCAATCCGGGCTCTGCCCTCAATCACAAGCTCGGGTGGTGTCGGGTGCATCGGCGGCCTTCCTTTGTATAGCGCATGGCACAAGGGGGGAAGGGCGCCGCTGTGTGGCGCTGTCTCCGTTCCCTCCGCCGGTGCGAGCCGGATCAGGTTCGGTGGGTTGGCATCATTGCCTCTCAGCCCGAAACGGGCACCCCAACGGATATGAAAGATGTAGCAACGCGCCCCGGCGGTGACAAGCCTTGGCCGAAGTCTGTGTAACATTGTTTGAATTTCAGGCGTTCAATGCTTGTTAACCCCGGCGTGCAACAGTTGCGCGGTACGAGTGGAGATTGCGATGCACGGGCTGGTTAACCGCGCCATAGAGAGATTTGTTCGCGATACCTATGGGCGCGACGTCTGGCTTGAAACCATAAGACGTCTCGATCTCGGGTATACAGAGTTCGAGGCGATGATGACCTATGAACCGCAGGTGACCAAAGAGGTCCTGGCGGCCCTGGCGACGCGTCTTGGCAAGGATTTGCCGGACCTGTTTGAGGATATCGGCACCTATATGATCTCACATCCCGATATCGAGGCGCCGCGACGGCTTTTGCGCTTTGGTGGGGTGGATTTCGTGGATTTCCTGCACTCTCTGGATGATCTGGCCGAACGTGCCCGCCTTGCTGTGTTCGATCTTGACTTGCCGACGCTTGAATTGCGCGATCATGGCGAAGGCAGTTATAGCCTGACCGTCGGCCTGTGCGAACATCATGATCTGCGACTTGGGCGCGTGGTGATGGGGGTTCTGCGCGCCATGGCGGATGATTATGGCGCCCTGGTTTTTCTTGAATACAAGGGGGAAAGTGCAGGGCGCGAAGTGATCCTGATTCGCCTTTTGGAGACGGCTTTTGCCAGCGGTCGGAGCTTTGAACTTGGCGCCGGGGGGCTGACCGGATGAGCGATGAAACCTATCCCTCCTATGATTTGCTTGATGTCTTGTGCCCGATGCATGCGGTGCTGAATGCCAGCGGGCATGTGCTGCATGCGGGGCCGACCTTGCAGAAGGTTTTTGCAGGTAAGCCTTTGATCGGGGAACGGTTTCTGGAAATCGCCGAGCTGCGTCGTCCCCATGTGGCCGAAACCATGGCGGGGCTGCGGGGCTGTCATGGCGCGCGGTTGCATTTGCGATTGCGCGATGGCGTGCGCACCGGGATGAAAGGCGTGTTGATCGCGCTGCCGCAAGTCGCGGCATCGCTTGGGCCGCCGGGGGGGGCGATCATCAACCTGTCCTTTGGCATTTCCGTGGTCGATGCGGTGCGCGATTTTGGCCTTAATGCCGGGGATTTTCCGGCGACCGATCTGACTATCGAGATGCTCTATCTGATCGAGGCGAAATCCGCCGCGATGGAGGCGTCGCGCAAGCTCAACCTGCGGCTTCAGGGGGCACGCATCGCCGCCGAAGAGCAGGCCTATACCGATACGCTTACCGGTTTGAAAAACCGCCGAGCGATGGATCATGTGCTTGAACGGCTGATGCAGACCGAACAGGATTTTGCCTTGATGCACCTTGACCTGGATTATTTCAAACAGGTGAATGACACCCTGGGCCATGCCGCCGGCGATCAGGTCTTGCAGAACGTGGCCCGTCGCATCCTGGCACAAACCCGTGCCGATGACCTTGTCGCGCGCACCGGTGGCGATGAATTCGTGCTGATTCTCGCCGGGGTCACCGCGCGCGCGCGTCTGAGCGAAATTGCCACTCGGCTGATCCTGTGCCTGGAAGAGCCGGTGATGTATAACGGGCAGGAATGCCGGGTATCGGGTAGCATCGGCGCGACGCTGAGCTGTGCCTATGAGACCCCTGATCTGGCGCGCATGATGGAAGATTCGGATCTGGCGCTTTATGCTGCCAAGGCACGTGGCCGGGCATGCCATGTCCTTTACGATCCCGCCTTGCGCGCCGATCCCCCGCTGCACGGCACCGACTAAGTTGCGTGCTGGAACCGCGTTGGATCATATGGGGACAGGTCTATATTGGGCTGTTCGCCCATGGCCAGACTGGCGGCCAGACGCCCGGTTTTCGGCCCCATCATAAAGCCCCAGTGACTATGACCAAAGGCGGCGATCAGGCCGGGTTGCCCTTTGATCGGCCCGATTGCCGGAAGGCTGTCGGGAAACGACGGGCGCAGGCCCGACCATGTTTCATACCGCGCCTCGGCCAGATCCGGGCAAAGTTGGCGCGCCACTTTGGCAAGCGCCTCTGCCCGTGCCGGGCTTGCCTCGGTCTCAAGCCCGCCGAATTCCGCAGTGCCGGCGGCCCGCAGGGCGCCTTCCATGCTGCTCGCGACAAGCTTCATATCCGCGTCCATGACCGAATTGTTGAGCGTCACGGGGGCGTCTGGAAAAGCAAGGTGATAGCCACGCTCGGCCTCAAGGGGCACGTCGATACCAAGCGGTGCCAAAAGCCGCGCCGACCATGCCCCGGCGGCCAGCACAACATTGGTGGCGCGGATTGGACCGGTGTCGGTGTTGATCTGCCAATCCTCGTCGGTGCGCAAAAGCCCGGTGACCTTGGCGCAAACCACCTCGCCGCCCAAACCGCGCAGCTTATCGGCCAGCACGACGCAGATACGCCCCGGCGACAGCGCGCGCGCCTGTCCCTTGATCAAAAGCGCGGATTTGAACGCAGGCGATAGCGCCGGTTCAAGACCCCGCAGCGCGGCGGCGTCCACGGCCTCTAATTCGGCGCCATATTTGCGGCGCAACTGGTTGGTGAAACTGTCAAGCCGAGCGGGCGCGGCGCTGCGGCTGGCCATCACGTAAAAGCTGTCCTGCACAAGGTCTTCGTGCCCGGTGCCTTCCAAAAGCTGTCGGTAGAGCGTGACATTGTCGTGGTTGAGCGCATGCATTGCCGCTGCGGTGGCGTGCACCCGGTCACGTTGCCCTGCGCGCAGAAATCTGAGCGCCCAGGGCAGAAACCGCGGGATGTGCCGCGGGCGCAGGTGCACCGGCCCTGAAGGATCAAGCACCCAGCGGGGGATATCGCGCCACAACCCCGGAAGCGATTGCGGCACCACCGAAAACGGCGAAATCACCCCGGCATTGCCCATTGACGCCCCCTGACCGGGGGCATCGCGATCAATCAGGCGCACCGGCGTGCCGCGCTCGGCCAGGGCAATTGCCGTGCAAATCCCGACGATGCCGCCGCCGATCACGGCTGTGATTTGCGGCGCGCTCATGCGTTGCGTGCCGGGGCGGTTGCGGTCCGTCCACCAATCACCTGCATCGCGATGGCCGGGCCCATCACCACAAGCGCCGCGATGTCGCTGCCAAGGCTGGGGGCGACCAAAAGCACGCCGCCGACCACAAAGCTAAGCCGCCAGAGCCCGCGCAACGGCGCCATCAGGAACCCCGCCACCGCCGCACCAATACAGAAGATCCCGAAGCCACTGGTGATCGAGACCTGAAGGAATGAGCCAAGCGTGAAATATTCCGGCAGCACGATCAGGATTGTCGGCGCATAGACAAAGACCATCGGCACCATCAACTTGCCCAGGCCAAGGGTAAAGGCGGTCATGCCGGTGCGAAACGGGTTGGCATTGGCAATCCCCGCCGCCGCATAGGCCGAGGCACAGACCGGCGGCGTGATCTCGGATATGACGCCGTAATAGAGCACGAACATATGGGTCGCGAGCGGCGGCACGCCAAGCTGGCTAAGCGCGGGGGTGGCGACCGCAACCAGCATGATATAAAGCGCCGTCGTCGGCAGGCCGGCCCCCATCAGGATACAGGCCATGGCGATCAGCACCAGCGAGATGAACTGTTGCAGTGAAGGCTGGCTGAAGGCCTCGACCGGCATCCAGTCAAGCAGCGGCGCAATCGCCATCGAAATGTCTGAGGCGCCGTTGGTGACCATGAAGCCCATGCGAAAGCCGACACCGGTGGTGTTGATCACACCGACCACGATCCCCACCGCCGCCGAGGCCGCCCCGACCGCGAGCGCGTATTGCACGCCGATGTGAAAGCTATCAAGCAGGTCGCCGAAATCCTGACGTTTGTTGCGGTGAAGCGATCCGATCAGCGTGAGCGCGCCAAGCATCCCGGCGATTGTCGGCGAAAATCCGGCCCCGCTCATCGGAGAGGCTTTCCAGAAGATAAAGCCCAACAACCCAAGCGGGATGATCAAGGTGGCGGGCTTGTCGATGCCGCAGAACCCCACGATGATACAGAGCATCAGCCCCATGAACGCCGCCATATTCGGGGAATAGCCCGAAAACAGCACCATCAAAAGCGCGATCAGCGGCACGATCGTGACCCAGCCTTCGCGCCAGACCGCCAGAAAACGCGGCAGATCTTCTTTGGCATAGGCCGTCAGGCCAAGGCGGCGGGCGGTGAAATGCACGATCGAAATCACGCCGATATAATGCATCAGCGCGGGCACGATGGCGGCGATCACGATGGTGGTATAGGGCACCTCAAGATATTCGGCCATAAGAAAGCTGGCCGCGCCCATGATCGGCGGGGTGATCTGACCGCCGGCGGAAGAGGCGGCCTCGACCCCGGCGGCGAAATGGCCCGGATAGCCCATCTTTTTCATGTTGGGGATGGTCAGTGACCCGGTCGAAACCGTGTTGGCAATCGACGAGCCGGAGATCGTGCCGAAGAACGCCGAGGATACCACCGACACCTTGGCCGGCCCGCCGGTATAGCGCCCCGCCAGCATCATCGCATTGTCGATAAAAAACTGGCCAAGGCCCATGCGTTGGGCGACAACGCCGAACAGCACAAAGTGAAACACCACCGTCGAGACCACCCAGAGCGTGATGCCAAAGATACCTTCGGACGGGAAATACATGTTGTTGACGAACTGCCGCCAGTCAACGCCCGGATGGCGCAAGATCTGGGCGGGCATCTGCGGCCCGAAAAGCGCATAGATCATGAACACCATGATGATCAGCGGCAACACGAAGCCAATCGTGCGCCGCGCAATTTCCAGCGTTGACAGAACAAGGATCGTGCCAAGCACGACATCGGTGGTGGTCGGGTTGCCCTGGCGCAGGGTTTGTTCGGGGATATCAAGGCCAAAGCCGGTAAAGCCCCGCCAGCTTATCCAGAGAAACAGGGCGGCCAGGACGCTCAGCACGATCAGCGCCCAGTCATAGAGCGGCACATTGCCCGGCGCCATCGTGCTCGGGCCCTTGTAATGCAGGCTGCTTGCCGTGCGGATCAGAGGGAAACTGATGAAAATAAAGAAATAAAGCCCGGCCAGGTGAATGCCCATGTGCACATGATCGACCGGCGTGCCAAAGCCTGCGGTCCAGATATGGTAAAGCGCAAAGATGATCGCCGCCCAATATCCGAGTTTTTTAAGCACGGGTCCGTTGTCGCGGGTATTGAGCGCGGAATCGTACTTTTTCTCAAGCTCTTCCAGAGCCTTGGCATCCAGCGTTTGCTCGCTGCTCATGGCGAAACACTCCTGTCGGGGGATTGGGGGGCGAAAAACCGGGGGCGGGTGTTAAGTGACCCACCCCCGGTGGGCGCGCTGATTTACTTCAGCATGCCGATTTCGCGATAGTATTTCTCGGCACCGGGATGCAGCGGCACGCCGATCCCTTCGACCCCGTCAAGCGCGGTTTCAACGGTGATCGCCTTGCCTTTGGGGTGACCGTTGTCCAAGAGCTTGCGTGCGGTCGGAGACCAAAGCGCCTTGGTGATCTCATAGACAAGCTCTTCTGGCTGATTGGCATTGGTGATCAGCATCCCCGACACAGCCAGCGTATCAACGTCATAATCAACGCCCGGATAGGTGCCCGCCGGGATCAATGACCTGATGTAATAGGGCACGGCCTCGTTGCCGGTTTTCAATTCTTCCTCGGTCCAGTCATAGATTTCCATGCCCTTGGTGTTGTCGAGCTGGATCATCGCCGCAACCGGGGTGCCGGCGGCATAGAAATAGGCGTCAAGCTGCCCGTCGGCCAGGCGTTCGGCGCTTTGGGTGTTGTTAAGCTCGGCCTCTTCGATGTTATCGCGGGTGATGCCATGCGCGGCAAGGATCAGCTCGACCGCGATCTGCGTGCCCGAACCCGCCTGCGCAATGCCAACGCGCTTGCCCTTGAGATCGGCCAGACCGTTCAGTTTTGCGTCCTTGGGCAGCACAAGGTGCAGATCTTCGGGGAAGAGGTTGGCAATCACGCGCACATCAGGCTTTTGGTTGCCCTCGAACACGCCGATGCCTTTATAGGCATAATGCAGCGTCGCGGCGCCGGTCAAACCGGCCTCCATCTGACCGGCCTGCACGGCGTTCACGTTATGCGCCGAGGCGTTGGTCGATTGGGCCATGGCCACAAGACCGGGGACACCACAGTTGCCGCCCTCGTCGCAGGGGCGCGAGCCGGGCGGGTTGGAAATGGCGTTGGCGATGATGCCGCCAATCGGGAAATAGGTGCCGCCGGCGCCACCGGTGCCGATGCGGAAAAACGTCATATCCTGCGCAAGCGCCGGCCCGGCCAGCAGCGCGCCGGCCATGAGCGTCGCCGAAAATCGCTTCATAAATGTCATTCTTATCTCTCCACTGTTGGTTTTTGTTGCGGGCGGAATGTGAGTTGGCCAATTGACAACGCCCAAAGGCGTGGGGCCGCACCCCCCGGTGACTCGCATCGTGGCGTAGAAAAAACATAAAAACAAATCGCAAATTTTTGGATTAATATAAAAATATCTTATAAGGCTGGCTTCATGAATTTATTGCAACTCACGGTGTTTCGCGAAGTGATGCTCGCCGGCTCGGTCAGTCAGGCCGCGCGCAATCTGCATCGCACCCAACCGGCCATTTCAAGCACCATTGCCCAGCTTGAATCCGAGCTTGGGTTTTGCCTGTTTGAGCGCAAGGGCAAGCGGTTGTCGCCCGTGCCCGAGGCGCATTACCTATTGGCCGAGGCAACCGAAATCCTTGATCGCATGACCTCGGCACAACGCAACATGCAAAACCTGCGCAATCTTGAAAGCGGCAGCCTGCGGATCGTGGCGATGCCGGGGCCCTCGGTGTTTTTGCTGCCACGCATGATCAGCCGCATCACCCGAGCCCATGACGGCATCAAGGTGACCGTGCTGACGCGCAGCTCGCCGCAGGTGCATCAATTGATGTCAACCCAAAGCTATGACCTCGGGATTGCTGATCTTGGCGTCGAATTCGGGGTGAACACCCAATTGGTGCGCTCTGAACCCTTCGCCAGCGATTGCATCTGCGCGGTTCCGGCCGATGATCCGCTGGCGCAAAAACCGATACTCACGCCTGCCGATCTGGATGGCAGGCCGCTGGCGGCGCTGCATGCGGATCACCACAGCCACAAAGAGCTTCACAAGGCGTTTTCACTGGCCGGGCGGCATCTGGATGTGCGCTTTGAGACGCAATATTACCTCCCGCTTTTGACCTTTGTCGAAGACGGTCTGGCCTGTGCGATCATCGACACGCTGAGCGCGGAAAGCTATCTGCATTATCGCGGGACCGATCAGGATCGGGTGGTATTCCGCCCCTTTCGTCCGGGTATTTCGTTGGCCTTTGCCACGCTCACGCCCGCGCATCGCCCGCCCTCGAAACTGGCGGACTCCTTCATTGCGCTCTGGCATGATGAGGTGCGGCGGATCAACCGGTTTTGGGGTGCGATCTAGGGTCAGGGGGCCTTGGTGACGCTTTCGAGATACGCCCATACATCGCGGGCCTTCTTGGTATCGCGCAGCTTATAGGCCATCTTGCCGCGCGCATCGGGATCACCGAGATAGTCGCGCAAAAACGCGGTCGCATCCTTGACGTAAACCACGAAATCCTCTTCGTTCCAGCGCAGCCCCTGCTGCCCGGCGGCAACCATCGACGTGGAATAGAAAAACCCTGGCACGCTGCCGGCATGACGCCCGATCACCCCATAGAGGTTAGGGCCGGTGCGCCCGCCGCGAATGATGGCGGTTTCGGTTTCGTCGATCACCGAATGACAGGCGCGGCAATCCTTGAATAAGGCCTCGCCACGGGTGACATCCCCGGCAAATGCGGGCAGGCACAGCACCGCAAGTAGCGCCGAAAGCGATAGTGTCTTAATCGTGCTTAGGTTGATTTGCATGACTTAGCCTCGCGCATGGGGCTTTTTACTAGAGCGCGCAAAGCGGCCCCGAGTCAATGACTTGAGGCCTCTGCTCACGCTCTTGTCAGGCGATAGTCGGGTAAGGTGATAAGTGCCCGCTCGGCCCTTTGGAAAAGTTGCGCGACGGCATGTAAATCCGATCACGCGCGTCACGGCTTGCCATTTTCGCGTGGCCCCGGTCTAAGCCTAAGCCATCGGGGCAGGAGGGAACAGCATGGCCAGTGATCGTGACAGTGACGTTCTGGTGATCGGCGCGGGTATTGCCGGGCTGACGGCGGCGCTTTGCCTGCAAGAGGGCGGCGCGCGGGTCGTTGTGCTTGAGGGCGGCGCAGAGATTGGCGGGCGCGTTCAGGCGCTGCGAGGCGGTGACGGCGCGGTGCTGGGCGATCTGGGGCCGACATGGGTCTGGCCCCGCTGGCAACCTGCGGTCGCGCGTTGGATGCACCGTTTGGCGCTTGCGCCCTTTGCCCAGTATGACGCGGGCGACGGTATTCTCGACGGGTTCGGCGGGCCGCCGCGCCGCCAACACCTGATCGGGCAGGACGGCATTTCGCGCCTTGTGGGTGGGCCTTCCGCGATTCTCGATGCATTGGCCGCAAAGCTGCGGCCCGAGACCATTCAGACCGGCGCCACAGTGGTTCGCATCGAGACCGAAAATGGCGCGCTGCGGGTGACCACCGCCGCCGGTCAGAGCCTTGGCGCGCGCCAGGTCATCCTTGCCACGCCGCTGCGCGGCACGCTTGAGAAGGTTGAAATCAACGGCCTGCCAGTGGCGCTTGAGAGCGCGATGCGTGCCGCGCCGACATGGATGGCGCAACAGGCCAAGGCGGTGGCGATTTATCCGCGCCCCTTCTGGCGCGACGCCGGGCTGTCGGGGCGGGTGGCCAGCCGCAGCGGGCCCTTGGCCGAACTGCATGACCATACGCCTGCGTCGGGTCAGGTGGGGGCATTGTTCGGCTTTGTCGGGATTGGCGCGGTGGCGCGCGCCGCTGACTCTGAAGGCCTGTACGCGGCGATTCTGGATCAGCTGTCGCGTTGCTTTGGGCCAGAGGCGGGTGCGCCGACAGAGCTTGTGATCAAGGATTGGGCACAGGAGCCGCTGATTTGCAGCGCGCTTGATCTGGCCACCCCGCCAGAGCATCCGGGCATCGGCTCCGAAACCTTACGCGCCGGGCATCTGGACGGGCGGTTGTGGTTTGCCGTCTCCGAGAGTGCCGATCAAAGCCCCGGCCTGATCGACGGCGCGTTTTCGGCCGGGGAAATGACCGCCCAAAGGGTGCTAACCACCCTCTGAGCGCATTCGCGATTAGGTGCGCTGACCGGAAAACCGGGCCTGCCAGTCTTCGCGTGCCTCATCGGTGATCTTGGAAAACAGAACTTCGGGCACGGCAAAGCCATGGCCCGGCGCAAAGGTCTCAAGTGCTGCGCCAATGTCATCCGGCCAGCTGTCATCCTTAGTGTGCATCGCAGCCAGCATGCGGGCCGAGGCCTCGGGAATGAACGGCGCGCTCAGCACCGCGTAAAGCCGGATCAGGTTGAGCGCGAGGCGGATTTGCATCGCGGCCTGCTCGGGACTGTCCTTGAAGCTTGACCACGGCGCGGCATTTTGCAGATATTCGTTGCCCTCAACCCAGATCGCGCGCAGCGCAGCGGCGGATTTGCGGACCTCCATCGCCTCCATGAGCGCCTCATACTCGCGCACCCGCGTGTTCAGCCGTTCGATCAAAGCGGTCTCATCAGGGCCATATGCGCCGCCCGCAGGCACCTCTTCGCCAAATTTCGAGCGACAGAACTTGGTGACGCGGCTGACGAAATTGCCAAGCACATCGGCCAGATCCTTGTTGACCGAGGCCTGAAAATTTTCCCATGTGAATTCGGAATCCGAGCTTTCGGGCGCATGGCTAAGCAACCACCAGCGCCAGTAATCGGCGGGCAGGATCTCAAGCGCCTGATCCATGAACACGCCGCGCCCCTGGCTGGTCGAAAACTGGCCGCCGTCATAGTTGAGATAGTTGAAGCTCTTGATGTAATCGACAAGCTTCCAATCCTCGCCCGAGCCCATGATCGTGGCCGGAAAGCCAAGCGTATGAAAGGGGACGTTATCCTTGCCCATGAACTGGGTATAGCGCACGTCATCGGCGCCGCGCCCGGTGCGCCACCAGCGTTCCCATGCGGCGTCGTCAAGCCCGTTCGCCTCGGCCCATTCCCCGGCGCAGGCAATGTATTCGATCGGCGCGTCGAACCAGACGTAGAATACCTTGCCCTCCATCCCCGGCCAATCTTCGGTGCCGCGCTTGACCGGAATGCCCCAATCCAGATCGCGGGTGATGCCGCGATCCTGAAGCCCGTCGCCATCGTTGAGCCATTTGCGCGCAATCGAGGTGGTCAGGACTGGCCAGTCGGTCTTGGTGTCGATCCAGGCGCTCAGACGCTCGCGCATCTGGCTTTGGCGCAGGAACAGATGCTTGGTTTCGCGGACCTCAAGATCGGTCGACCCGGAAATCGCCGAGCGCGGGTCGATCAGGTCTGTGGGGTCAAGCTGTTTGGTGCAATTCTCGCATTGATCGCCACGCGCCTTGTCATATCCGCAATTGGGGCAGGTGCCCTCGATATAGCGGTCGGGCAAAAAGCGTTTATCGGCATTGGAATAGACCTGTTTTTCGGTCACCTCCTCGATCAGCCCGGCCTCGTAAAGCTTGCCGGCAAGATGCTGGGTCAGGGCGTGGTTCTGTGGGCTGGACGAGCGGCCAAAATGGTCAAAGCTAAGGCCAAAGCCCTTGGCGATCTCAGACTGAATGCTATGCATTTCGGCGCAATAGTCGGCCACCGGCTTGCCCGCTTTGGCGGCGGCCAATTCCGCCGGGGTGCCATGTTCATCGGTGGCGCAGAGAAACAGCACCTCATTGCCGCGGCTGCGCTGGAAGCGGGCAAAAAGATCGGCCGGAAGCTGGCTCCCGACCAGATTGCCAAGGTGTTTGATCCCGTTGATATAGGGAATTGCCGATGTGATCAGATGCCGTGCCATATTGCCTGCCTTTTGAAGGTTCGTGCCCCCTTTAGCGCGTCTTTGCAGGCAGTTCTAGCGCCGGTTCTCAGGTTTGTCGCGGCTGCGCCTTGTGAGGCGGCCAATCACGAACGAGGTGCGCGGTGTCCAGACATAAGAGGTGCGCCGTTCCGCGACCGGGCGCATGCGCATGCGGAACAGGCCAAAGACCACCAGTAGGGCATGCCCGGCGGCGATCATCACGAACATGGCCGGCGGGCCATATTGCTCGATCAGGGTCGAGGCCATGAGCGGCGCGGCAATCGCGCCTAGGGCGAAAAAGAACATCAAGGCCGCCGAAAGCTCGACCCGCTCATGCGCCTCGGCGAAATCATGGGCATGAGCGGCGCTGACCGAATAGATCGGAAAGGTGGTCATGCCAAAGAAAAACGCGGTTGCCAGGATACCAAAGCTATCAAGGTCACGGGTAAGAGCGGTGATCACGCTGCTCAGGATCGCGGCAAGCGACAGGCCGATCAGAACCCAGCGACGGTCATAGCGATCCGCCAGCCAGCCGACCGGGTATTGCGCCACGGCCCCGCCCAGAACGAAGACCGCCAGAAAGCCCGCGATCTGATCCACGGCAAGGCCGACCTGCTGGCCGTAAAGCGGGCCGATCATCCGAAACGACGCACTTGAGAGGGCGGCGACCAGAACCCCGGCGGCGGCCAGCGGCGAGCAGGCGATCAACAGCATCGGGCGCAGGCGCGGGGCATCGGGGGTTTCCGGCTCGCGCAGACGGCTGAGCGTGAGCGGCAAAAGCGCGGCGCAACACAGGATCGCCAGCAGGTTGTAGGACACGTAAGAGGCCGGCGCGAGCACGCTGATCAGCATTTGCGCCATCAGCGAGGCGCCCATATCCGCCACCCGGTAAATGCCCATCGTGCGGCCGCGCGTCTCATTGGTGACCTTGGCCTGAAGCCAGGCCTCGATCACCGTGTAGCACCCCGCCACGCAAAGCCCCGAGGCGACCCGCATCAGCGCCCAGGCATAGGGATCAATCACCACCATATGCGCCAAAAGCCCGATTGCCCCGGCCGAGGTAAAGGCGGCAAAGGCGCGTGAATGGCCGATGCTTCCCATCAGGCGCGGCGCGAACCAGCAGCCGATGAAGAAGCCGACAAAATGCGAAGATCCCAAAATGCCGATCTGCGCGGTGGTGAAGCCAAGCGCCAGCCCCGAGAGCGCATCCAGCGGGCCAACGCCCCCGGTGGACAGCTGAAGCAGGATGACCGACAAAAAGAGGGCCGCAAAGGAAATGATCACGCGCATTGTGCCGCCAACATGTCAGCCCGCCGCGAAGGACCCTTGATGTTTTTCGACAAAGAGGTGTCGTTTTCCGCAGGAGCGGCTATTTTTCAATCCGCGCGATGATGCGCAATCCGATCTTATCGCCGACATAGGCTGAAAACCCGTTTGCCCCAAAGGCAGAGCGGCTGATCGTGCCGGTCAGCAAAACGGTCAGGTTGTCAAGGTCCTCGGGGTCTGTGCCGCGCTGTCGATAGAGCGCGGCGTCGAGCGTTACAGGCCGGGTAACGCCGCGCACGGTCAGGTTGCCGATGATGCGGGCTTTGCGCAGGGTGCCGGTGATCCGTGTCGAAGTGAACCGAACCGTGGGGAACTGCGCCGTGTCGAGCACCTCGGGCCCTTTCATCGCCTGCGTGGCAAAGAAAAATCCGGCCTTGGCGCGGCTGGCATCAAGACTGACGTCGATATGGCTTGCCGAGACATTTCTAAGGTCAATCTGCATGGTGGCGGATTTGACCGGCATCTGGCCTTTGTTTTCAGCCTCGCCAAACCCATAGGTAAAGCCCACCGTCGAGCGGGCGGTGTTCAGGCGATAGGTTTGCGGGGCGGCTGTTGCGAGACCGGCAATCAGACACAACAAGAGGGCAATGCGATACATCATCAAACACTACACGGTTGGGGGTGAAATGGATGTCACGTTTGCGCCACTTTCCATGCGCCCGGCGCCCCGCTGCGCCGCCAGCGAACGGGCGATGGGATTGGCGGGGTAACAGGGCGGATGTCACGACTGTTGTACCAGCATGTTCACTACTTTTTGTCAGGCCCTGCCATGTGGGGGTGACGCGGGCCGCAAATCCGCTAGATTGCGCGCAAACGACAGATAAACGGGGATGGAAGATGCAGAAAAGACCGTTGGGGCGCACCGGCTTGCAGGTGAGCGCGCTTTGCCTTGGCTCGATGACATGGGGCACGCAGAACACCCTGCAAGAGGGCCATGCCCAGATCGAGCGCGCCCTGGATCGCGGGGTGAATTTCATCGACACCGCCGAGATGTATCCGACCACCCCGATTTCGGGAGAAACCACCGGGCGGACCGAAGAGATCATCGGCGACTGGTTTGCCCGTAGCGGTCGGCGCGAGGATGTGATCCTTGCCACCAAGCATTCCGGGGAAGGCTTCAAGCATGCCCGCGATGGCGCGCCGATTTCAGCCAAAACCATCCCCGAGGCGATTGAAGGCTCGTTGCGCCGTCTCAGGACTGATTGCATTGATCTCTACCAGTTTCACTGGCCCAACCGGGGCAGCTATATGTTTCGCAAGAACTGGACCTATGATCCCTCGGGCCAGAACCGCGACGAGACGCTTGCGCATATACAAGAGGCGCTTGAGGCGTTACAGCGCGAGGTCGAGCGCGGCACGATCCGGTATTTTGGCCTGTCCAACGAAAGCGCCTGGGGCACGGCGCAATGGCTGCGTCTGTCCGAGGCCGGGCAGGGGCCAAGGGCGGCCTCGATCCAGAACGAATATTCGCTGATGTGTCGGCTCTTTGATACCGATCTGGCCGAGCTGAGCGTGAACGAGGATGTTGGCCTTTTGGCATTTTCCCCACTTGCGGCCGGTTTCCTGAGCGGCAAATATCAGGGTGGGGCGGTGCCCGGCGGCTCGCGCATGGCGATCAACGGCGATCTTGGCGGGCGCAGGACCGAGCGCGCCTTTGCTGCCGTCGATGCCTACCTTGAGGTTGCGCAAAGGCACGGGCTTGATCCCTCGCAGATGGCGCTTGCCTGGTGTCTGACGCGGCCGTTCCTGTGCTCTGCAATCTTCGGCGCGACCACCCCGCAACAGCTTGATCTGGCGCTTGGCGCGGGCGAGATCACGTTAAGCGACGAGGTCCTTGAGGAGATCGACGCGACGCATAAAGAGCACCCGATGCCCTATTAGGGCAAACGGATCGGATTGGGCCGCCGCCCCCTTGTGTGGCGCGCACTTGCGGCGTATACGCGCGGCCTGACCCAAAAGGAGCCGTCGCAATGGTAGGTAGTGCCAATCTCAACGTCATGCTGAAAGCTGCGCGCAAAGCGGGGCGGGCATTGGCCAAGGATTTCCGCGAGGTCGAAAACCTTCAGGTGTCGATGAAGGGCGCCGGCGACTTCGTCAGCCGGGCCGATATTGCCGCCGAAAAGATCATCAAGACCGAACTGATGGGCGCGCGCCCGACCTATGGCTGGCTGGCCGAAGAGGGCGGCGGCGAAGAGGGGCAGGACCCGACGCGGCGCTGGATCGTTGATCCGCTGGATGGCACCACGAATTTTTTGCACGGTCTGCCCCATTGGGCGGTCTCGATCGCGCTTGAGCACAAGGGCGAGATTGTCGCCGGCGTGATCTATGATGCGGCCAAGGACGAGGCGTTCTTTGCCGAGAAAGGCGCTGGGGCCTGGCTCAATGAAAGCCGCCTGCGGGTATCGGGGCGCGGCAAGATGATCGAGTCGATCTTTGCGACGGGCCTGCCGTTTGGCGGGCGCGCCGACCTGCCTGAAACGCTTCAGGATCTGGCGCGGATCATGCCGACCTGTGCTGGCGTGCGGCGGTGGGGCTCTGCGGCGCTTGACATGGCCTATGTGGCGGCCGGGCGCTATGACGGCTTTTGGGAGCGGCGCTTGAATGCCTGGGATATGGCGGCAGGTATCGTTATCGTGCGCGAGGCGGGCGGCTTTATCGAGCCGCTGCGCAAGGGCGGCAACATTCTTGCCGATGGCGAAGTGATCTGCGGCAACGAGGCGATTTTCGACAAATTCGCCGGTGTGATCCGCGGCTGAGGCGGGCCAGGAAAATTCGTAGAATTTTCTTTTTGAGTATTTTTGCCAAGAAGAAGTCAGGTGTCGGAGGGGTGATTGACCCCGTCGACCCAAGAGATGTCACCAAGGTCGCGTGGGTTGATCCCGTCCAAGGCGCCAAGGTTGACGCCGTATTCATTCGGATTTGAGCGGCGTTGATGGTGGGTGTAAATCCCGCAGGTCTTGCAGAAGTAATGTTTCGCCGTGCCTGTCCCCCATTGATAGAGTGTCAGATTGTCGGTGCCTTTGATCACTTTGAGCCCGGACAGCGGGGCGGTAACCGCGGCGGCGCCACGCCTGCGGCAAAAGCTGCAATCGCAGCGGCGCGCGCTTGCCAGCCCCTCGGACAGTGTCACGCGTAGTTCGACCGCGCCGCAATGGCAGGTGGCTTTGTGGGGCTGTGTCATCGTTTACGCCTTACGGGGGGAATGGAGGTGCGCCGATAGACATAGCGCGCCTCGGGATGGGGCGGTTGTCCGTGTGTGGCATCCCAAAAGCGCCGCCCGCCGAGGCGCAGGAACAGTGGCACGGTCAGGGCCGCACCGACCACGAAGCCACCCGCATGCGCCCAATAGGCGACGCCGCCACTACTGAGGTCGGCGCCGATGCCGCTAAACAGCTGGATCGCGAACCAAAGTACGAGAAGGATCGCGGCGGGAATGGTGATGATGCGGAAGAACACGATGAAGATGATCAGGATATCGACCCGCGCGCGCGGAAACAGCAGAAGATAGCCCCCCATCACCCCCGCAATCGCCCCCGAGGCCCCGACGGTGGGCACTATTGCAGACGGGTCGGAGGCTAGCTGTGCAAGGCTCGCGCCGACGCCCGAGGCGAGATAGAAGGCGAGATAGGGCAGGTGGCCCATCCGATCCTCCATGTTGTCGCCGAAAATCCACAGGAACAGCATGTTGCCCAAGAGATGCATGACCCCGCCATGCAGAAACATCGAGGTCAGCAATCCGGAATACTCGCCGGATTGCGTGACCCGCGCGGGGATCATGGCCCAATCGTAAAAGAACATATTGAGTGCGCGGGCATCGCCGAACAGGGGCCAATAGCCGATGAAGATCACCACGTTGAGGGCAATCAGCGCATAGGTCACATAGGGCGTGCGCCTCGAAGGGTTATGGTCGCGGATCGGGAACATGGGGCCAAGTTGGCCCCATGCTGTGGTAAGGTCAAGCCATGCCGCCCAGGAGTTCTGCATTGCCGCCCGCAGCCGTTGTATCGACGCAGACGTGACGCTCGTGCAGGGCATGGCCGGTGTCGGGCATGCCGGTGATCAGCGGCATGATCGGACCCGTCCGTTCGCTCAGTGCCAGGGCGTAGCTGCGCGCGGTCTTGGCATCGCCCCACCAGATCGCACCCGAAAGCCCGGCAAGAGACCGAAGCGCCTCTGGCTCAAGGCTGCCTGTGGTCTCGACTGCGACGCCGCCAAGATCGGTGACTGCCTTGGCCTGTTCAGCGGCGGCCTTGGCCCCCGGCCCAAGGCACAACAGGGCCGGGCGCACGCGGGTGGTCAGGCGGTTGGATTCGCCTGTCGGGCCGGGCAGAACGATGTCCTGACGCGGGGTGCCGGGCACGGCGTTGGTGCGCTCAAGGGCGGTTTGTGCGTCCTTGGCTGTCATCGCGCCGGACCATTCGGTCTCGACCGATGGTGCCGGGCGGGCGGTGTAGCGGGTCAGATAATGCGGCCCGCCGGCCTTGGGGCCCGTGCCGGAAAGGCCTTCGCCGCCAAAGGGTTGGCTGCCGACGATGGCGCCAATCTGGTTGCGGTTGACATAGATGTTCCCGGCATGCACCCGCTCGGTCACATGTTGCACCCGGTCATCAATCCGCGTCATCAGGCCAAAGGTCAGCCCATAGCCGGTGGCGTTGATCGCATCAATTACCTTGTCCAGATGCTTGGCCTTGAAGGTCGCCAGATGCAGGACCGGGCCAAAGATTTCGCGCTCGAGTTCCTCGATGCCGCCAACACGGATCAGGCTGGGGGCAATGAAGGTGCCGGCGTTCGGCGTCATCAACTCATGCATAAGGCGGCCTTCGGCGCGGGCCTTCTGGATGTGATCGGCAATGCCTTTGCGCGCGGTTTCGTCGATCACCGGGCCGCAATCTGTCGAGATATGCCAAGGCGTGCCGACGCAGAGCACATCCATCGCGCCCTTGAGCATCTTGGTGAAATCTTCGGCGATATCTTCCTGCACATAGAGGCAGCGCAGCGCGGAACAGCGTTGACCGGCCGATTGAAAGGCGGATTCAACGATTGCCTGCACCGCCTGTTCGGGCAGGGCGGTGGAATCGACGATCATCGCATTGAGACCGCCGGTTTCGGCAATCAGCGGTGCGCCGGGGGCGAGGTTTTGCGCCATGGTGGCGCGGATTTTCATCGCCGTGCCGGTCGATCCGGTAAAGGCCACACCGCCGACGCGCGCGTCAGAAGTAAGCGCCGCGCCGACATCGCCCGCACCGGGCAAAAGTTGCACCGCGGTTTTTGGCAGGCCCGCCTTGTGCATCAGCGAGATCGCGAAATGCGCGATGATCGGGGTTTGCTCGGCGGGCTTGGACAGCACCGCATTGCCTGCGGCTAACGCCGCCGCAATCTGGCCGCTGAAAATCGCTAGCGGGAAGTTCCACGGCGAAATGCAGGTAAAGGTGCCAACCGCCGGGGCCTCGGGGGCGTTGGCGGCGTAATAGCGCAGGAAATCGACCGCTTCGCGCAGTTCGGCCACCGCATCGGGGATGGATTTGCCGGCCTCGCGCGACAGGATGGCGAAAATCTCGCCAAAGTTTTCCTCATAAAGGTCGGCGACCTTGTTCAGAACGCGGGCGCGTTCGGCCGGGGCGGCATCCCAGGGTTTTGCCGATGACAGGGCGGTTTCGATCTCGGCGGCGCTTGCGGGGGCGACGGTGCCTGGGCTGTCGGCGGGATCGGCGGGGTTGTCGACGCGCACCGGCGCATTGCCTTTCGCCTTGCCCGCGACAAGCGCGGTGGCGGCCCATTTATGTGTGGCAAAGGCGTCGCGCGCGGCAATCACCGCATCAAGCGTCGGGCGGTGGTGAAGATCAAAGCCGCGTGAATTGGGGCGCTCTGGCTGAAACAGGTCAGGGCCACCGGCCAGATCGGCGGGCGGATCGTTGACCGCATCAAACGGATCGCGCGCGACCACCTCGGGGGCGACCTCTTCGTCGACAATCTGGTTCACAAAGCTTGAGTTGGCGCCGTTTTCCAGAAGGCGGCGCACCAGATAGGCCAGCAGATCGCGATGCGCGCCGACCGGGGCATAGATGCGACAGCGGGTATTCTCGGCCTTGAGGATGATGCCGTGCAGGGCCTCGCCCATGCCGTGCAGACGCTGGAATTCGAAGGTCGATTTATCGCTGCCCATTTCCAGGATGGCGGCGGCGGTATGGGCGTTATGGGTGGCGAATTGCGGATAGATCCGGTCGGTCATCGACAGGAGTTTGCGCGCATTGGCGATATAGCTCACGTCGGTGGCGGCTTTCGAGGTGAAGACCGGAAAGCCCTCGATGCCCTCAACCTGGGCGCGTTTGATTTCGGTGTCCCAATAGGCGCCCTTGACGAGGCGGACCATGATCTTGCGATCAAGCCGGGTGGCGAGGTCATAAAGATGGTCAAGAACGAGGCTGGCGCGGTGGCCATAGGCCTGAACCACGACGCCAAATCCGTCCCAGCCCGCAAGCGCCGGCTCGGCCAGAACGGCTTCGATCACATCGAGCGACAGCGACAGGCGGTCGGCCTCTTCGGCGTCGATGTTAAGACCCATCCTGGCGGATTTCGCCAGCAGCGCGAGAGAGCGCAGGCGTGGCACCAGCACCTCCATCACCTGTTCTTGCTGGGCCTCTTCATAGCGGGCGTGCAGCGCCGAAAGCTTGACCGAAATGCCGGGATTGTCGCGGATATCGGCATTGGTGCAGGCATCGGCAATCGCGGTGATCGCGCGGCTATAGCTCAGGTGATAGCGGGTGGCGTCGCCATCGGTCCGCGCGGCCTCGCCAAGCATGTCGTAGGAATAGGAATAGCCCTTTTTCTCCATGTTAGCGGCGCGGTCCATGGCGGCGCGGATGTTTTCGCCAAGAACGAATTGGCGGCCCATTTCCTTCATGGCGCGGGCGACGGCGGTGCGGATCACCGGCTCGCCCAGGCGTTTGATCGCGCTGCGCAGATGGCCGACCGGGCCGGGGGCGTCTTCCTTGAGAACCTTGCCGGTCAGCATCAGGGCCCAGGTCGAGGCATTGACCAAGGATGAGGTCGAATGCCCCATATGCTTGCCCCAGTTTGACGGCGCGATCTTATCCTCGATCAGGGCGTCGATGGTTTCGGCATCCGGCACCCGCAACAGCGCCTCGGCCAGGCACATCAGGGCGATGCCTTCATCGGTCGAAAGACCGTATTCCGCCAGAAACACCTCCATCAGGCCGGGGTTCGACTGGCCCCGGATATCGCGGACCAATTGCGCGCCGCGGGCGCAGATGCGCGACCGGTCTTCCTCAGACAAAGCGGCGATCTCGGTCAGACGGGCAAGGGTTTCGCCCTCGTCAGCATAGGTAGCCAGATCAATGGCGCGGCGAATATCGGTGTCATATGGCATGAAAGCATCCCTCAGGCTAAGATCGCCTAAGGTAGCATGATTGATTAAGTTACTTTTCCCGATTACAAGTAAATATCAGGTCAAACGCATCATATTGGAGCAAAAGATGGACCAAAGCGAACAAAGTGACCTGGACCGGTTCGACCGGGCGATTCTAAGGGTTCTGGCTGGCAATGGCCGGATCAGCGTGACCGAGCTTGCCCGCGAAATCGGGCTGTCGAAATCGCCCACGCAGGCGCGGTTGCGACGGCTGGAACGCGACGGGGTGATCACTGGATATCGGGCGCTGTTCGATCCGATCCGTCTTGGGCTTGATCACGTCAGTTTTGTCGAGGTTCGCCTGCATGACACGCGCGAGGCGGCCCTGGCCGAATTCAATGCGGCTGTTGCGAAAATTCCCGAGATCGAACAGGTGCATCTGATCGCCGGAAATTTCGACTATCTGATGAAAATCCGTACCCAGAGCATGAGCGATTATCGCCGGGTTCTGGCCGAGCAGATTTCGACCCTGCCGCATCTGTCCAATACCTCGACCTATGTGGCGATGCAGGCGGTCAAGGAAAACGCCCTCTCCGATGTGATTTGACCAATCGGAGGCTCGCCCCATACTAATGGGTCATGAGGTATCTGGTTCTGGCATTTGGATTGACCGGGCTTGCGGGCGGACCGCTCGCGGCAGCGACCTGCCCTGAGGCGCCCGACCATGGTACGGAAATCGGCGATCTTATAGAGGCTGCGCAATCTGCCCCGGATGAGGTCTCGGGCCGGATCATTTCAAATCAGATGTGGCAATATTGGGCCGATGCGCCGGATGATTATGCCCAAGGCCTTCTGGACGAGGGCATGACCCGCCGCGCCGCTTATGATTTTGAGGGCGCGGTCAAGGCCTTTGATGCGCTTGTCGCCTATTGTCCGGCCTATGCCGAAGGGTACAATCAGCGCGCCTTTGTCAATTTCATAAGGCAGGATTACAGCGCCGCGCTTCCTGATCTTGAACGTGCTGTTGCTCTGTCGCCGCGCCACATCGCGGCAATGACCGGGCAGGCGATGACCCTGATGGCGCTTGACCGCCCGGGCGAGGCCGCATTGGTATTGCGCGCGGCGCTTGAACTGGACCCGTGGTTGCCCGAGCGACATCTGCTCGGAGCGCTTGAGGCGGCCGAAAAAGAGTTGTAGGCACGCCGCACCGGACCGCTCGCATTCGCTTTACACCCGCGCGAAAGCGGCTATGTTTCGCCCGCGTCCTGATGCGGGCGTGATGGAATGGTAGACATACCAGACTTAAAATCTGTTGGGCGAATGCCCGTGTGGGTTCTTATCTGAACTGGGAATAAATGCACCTTTATTCGAGGTTCTTGACTAGTGTTGCGGTTGAGGGTTTAGGTGGGGTGCGATTAATGCGGACGTGGTGAAATTGGTAGACACAAGGGACTTAAACTCCCTCGCCAACACAATGGCATACGGGTTCAAGTCCCGTCGTCCGCACCAATTATCAGGCTCGATAATTCTGCTCTCGTCGTAGGGCTATGAGAGTTCCCAGAAGTGGTGAGCCAACTATTTAAATATGCATTAATATGCATTGACGATGCACATTTACTACCTTACGCTCTAGGTTGAGTAGTTGAGGCGGTACATGAAGCATTTTACTAGAGTCCATATCCAAAGGGCGGGGTTCCGAGTTCAACGTCTTATTGATGATGATGGGGAGTTCGTTAGACCATTTGATCAGTTTGTATCTGAGCTGATCGGTGATGCCGTTAGCAACAGCACAATGAAGGCGTATTGCGATGCTGTTGCAGTGTTTTTGGACTATCTCGTGGAACTGAAAGTATATGGTTTCCCTGCGAGATTCAACGATATCACCGAAGCTGTGCAGATCTATCCCTCCATCCGTTCGAGCGCGAACACCTGTAAATTAAGGTATCGCGACAACCCGGATGAGGCAGACAAGTGGGATAAGGTCGCTTACAGTTTAGATCTCAAACCATTGTCGAAAAACTCGTTCTCGAACCACACTGCCGCCATCAATCGCTTTTTGAGAACGTCGCAACGAATGCATATCTTGGCCTTGGAAGAGGCGAGGCTTAACGGCTTGGATGGACTGGGTGAGAGCCCTAAGGAAATATTTGCAAAATCCACTATCAAACTGAACAATTTTCAGAAGTCGGCCCTGATGAAGTCCTCCATGTTGGGGTCGGTTATCAGGCTGACTGGCGGGATAAAGATGCCACGCGGCTTGGTGAGGGCTCCGATGGGTTCTGGAACTAGGCGGGACGAGAAACACTTAGCATTCCCTGTCGATCATTTGTCAAATCTGTTTGATGCTGCGACATCCATGCGCGACCGTGCATTTTGGCTGGTATGTCCGTTGTCATATAAAATGGAACATCCTAGCGGCTTGAGCATTGGAGGCTCTGGTTCGTTAGCGTGATTGATTATGCCGCCTGTTTTTGATGTTGCAAGCGGCGGCTTTGGATTGTCAGTTTCTTGATCTTCTCCCTTTCCCTGATGATGGCTTTGTCGCGCCCGAAG
>Ga0209344_10000123_pt1 | contig 159133 bp, 139 predicted proteins | sample Cruoilmetagenom6_FD_187293 | JGI IMG/M metagenome (GOLD analysis project Ga0209344, IMG submission 187293) | Oil polluted marine microbial communities from Coal Oil Point, Santa Barbara, California, USA - Santa Barbara Oil Seep Sample 6 (SPAdes)... | ecosystem: Environmental > Aquatic >...
CACCAGCACCCGAAACCCGGATTACTCCATCAGAGACCTGCTCCGCTGCGCTCCGCAGGCCTCTGATGGGACGAGAGAACGCCACTGCCCTAACATAGGGAGTGGTACAAAGTATGGGGGCAGGTCAATTCAATCACAGAATCTGGATCAACTGAAGTTAATCGCCTTATCACCGATTGATATCCCGGCGACAATGGTCCCAAATCTAATGATGATGCTGGCAATGTTTCTTTAGCTGCCTGCGATAGTGTCACCACCGCATACAACCTGTCATTGCCCGGTCGATGGATAATGGTTAACTCATTACTGTGCAAAATCGTAAGACACAGATCCCACAACTCCTGTGGTGTAACCTCATGAACAAGCCGAAGCGTGACCGGTTCCTTGCTGAGTGTATTTGAACGATACTCGATCTCGACTCGATTGTGTTCAGCGGTCAGATCTACCAACCGAGCAAGTTTAATCGATGAGGTAATCCGTGTAGTAGCAATATCAACATCCTGCCCAGATTGTCCCTTTGCTGGAGATGCACAAAGCAAAAAAACAAAACAGTCAATCCAATTACTGCATAGAATGGTCGAAATTTTATCAAGAACATGACAATAGTATACACTATTTAAATCGATAACTATGTGGTTTTTTAAGACATACAACAAATGAATTACACATCAGATAGTCTCTAGTAAACTATAATCCCATAACGAGTTGTAGCGCACGCATTTGTGAGTGATTTGATTGCAAAAGGAGAAGATATGCATTCCATTGAACCGCCTGAAAACACCAGCCCGTCTTCTTCCCTCTCAGATCCCATTCTCGACCGATGGTTGATGGCTGATGGACCTACTAAGCGAACATATATCGTTCACACCTTGGCTCCCCGCTTTATCGCCGAAATTATTGATCGAAGAACAATAAATTATGACCTTGATCTTGTCGTAGGGTTAGACAAAAATTTCGCCCTTGTCAATTTCAATTGGTTTGACCAACAACCAAGCGGAGATCAACTTAACGATTTACTGAGAGACGCGACGGGTGCGGTTCTTGAAGATGATGCGATCACCGTTGCAATACTGGATTCATTTGCTCAGTCAAACTCAAAGGATCTCTCATCAGATAAAAAAGAAGAGTTGAATTAGCCGCCATACTAACCCATGAGATTTCGTAACCCTTCTGCTAATGCGACCTGAGTCGTTGTTGCCAGAGTGTATCTTCAGGCGCTATTTTTTCAGCCAAATGAGAAGCTTGGCTTAGATGAGCTTTGCTCTTCAACTCGTCTTTGTCTTTGTACCACTCGCCGAGCATTTCATGCCAGAGTGCCAAATGTACAATAGGCAAAGCTTGAGTATCGATCGACGCAAGGTACTCCTCCCCAACTTCAATTCGGTGGTTAAGTACTTTGTCGGCGAGCTCTGGATCATCATCCAAGAAGCCATTTGTTGAGACTGTGTATAAAAAGAGAAGGTTTGAAATAGTTTGCCCCTCATCCTCACTAGCATTAATGACTTCATTCCATGTTTCAATCACAACCTTGAGTAACTTTGACTTTTCCTTGACTTGTTCGATTCGTTCTTGTTCGAATGCGACCTGTGTATTTAGCCGTTCAATATGAAGATCCGCTTCTAACTTTGCTTGCTCGATCGCGATTTCTGATTTAGATGCCAACCAAATCCACATTGAACCAATGATTGCCAAAAATACGATAAAATTGAGCGAAAGAAGCAATGGATTCCGTCTAGCGAATAAATGAATTCGGTTCTGTGCCGACTGATCAAGCCATGGTATTGGCTTTTTCTCAATGTAATCCTCAAGATCAAGGGCCAATGCTTCAGCACTTAAATACCGCGAGCCTTGATCAACATTGATCGACTTGAGTACAATGGCCTGAAGCCGCCAATCGATCGCCCATTCATGAACCCTATTCTGAACGCACGTAGTTCGAAGTTCAAGGTAAGCTATTGCATCCTCAACAGTGTCCCCGTTGGGATAGTGATCGCATAACATCCAATAGAGCAATCCCCCAAGCCCATAGATATCCACGGAGGGCATGACACCATCTGAAGATCCATCGTATTGTTCTGGTGCCATGAATGCCAATGAACCGCGAGTGCCATACTGATAGCTGAGTCTCGGATCGGTTGAAGACGAAAATGCGATCCCAAAGTCAGTCAATATTGGCTCGCCATCACGATTAATCAACACATTCGATGGTTTTATATCTCGATGGATCACCCCAGAGTTGTGGGCACATTGCACTCCCCTCGCAAGACTGATTGCTAAACGACACGCCTGCTCAGCATTTAGTGGGGTGCGTCGATGCTTCAGCCAATAATCGAGTGATTGTCCTGCGATGAGTTCATATGTCACATAAGACTCACCGTTGAGAGATCGCCCTAGATCATATACACGAGCGATATTTTTGTGCCGAATTCGTCGAGCCCGCGATCCTTCTTGCTGGCCACGGATAGTGCCTTCGTCGTGATACACTTTGAGGGCAACATACGACGACTCACCATCCTCAGCAAACACACGATCAATCGCCTCATACATAGTACCTTGATTTCCACTGCCGATGATTCGGCGAAGTTCGTAACGAGGCTTCCCATCAAGACCCAGATTTCCGAAATCTGTTGGCAGATCAATATGAATTGAAGATATATTTCGTTCTCGAGGCTCTGTTGAAATCTTGGAATCAACAACCTTAGTTGATCCAATAGGTAAGTCGGTAGGCTTTATTAAATCAAATTCAGAGATAGCGGCATTTGCTTCCACTGGAGAGAGCCCGCTTGCAACCAATCCCTGCAAGCTGATCTCGACCGCCGCATCCATAATTTCCTGATCTACAACCAGATCGGGGATTGAATCCGAGAACTCTTGAATCCCAATGGGGCGGCCCGTGGCAATCCTTCGATCAGAAATCACATACATCGCCTCAATTATCTGCTCCTGTTCATCGATTGAGGCATCTGAAAATATTACATCGAGAGGAATATTCCCATCAGAATATGTAGCAGCGAGATCTACAAACCGATTTACGAGTCTCATTTGTCAAGGCCCTCAGCGAACTGTTCACGTAAAGTTGCTTTAATTCGAGACCAGCGTTGCCTGACTGCCTCAGGTGTCATGTGAATTACTTCTGCGATCTCGACAAATGAATGTTCTCTCCCCTTCAGTAAAATCACTTCCCTATCAATTGGATCAGTAATTAGCTGGCCGATCCTCTCAATCCATTCCGTTTCAAGCTGCTTCGAATTATTCAACTCAGTTCTAAGGTTTAATTGTACTTGACTTGCACCACTTTCGCGCGCCTTAAGCCGTCGAGAATTTCGAGATTTTTCGAGAATTGTCCTCCGGATCACCGCATGCACAAACGCAAAGAACTGAGCTTCTGTCATTGCTTGAAGCCGTCCACGATTAATCACACGATCTATCCGCCTCAAAGCTGTGGACAGTATGTCTTCAGTGTCGGTGATTTTGCGAGCATCGTTTCCAAGCAAGAGGCGAATTCGACTCAGAACTGAGTATCGCTGCTCGAACACTAAATCCGCTGCGCGCGTTCTCATTTCTTCACAGCTAAGTGAATCCATGGAGTTACGCCCCTGACTTGTTTCTCGATTTGAATCCATATTAAAAAATAATCAAAGATCGCGTCACGCTACATGCTCAAACGGCCACCTGTTTTCAGAGAGCAATTCCGCTCCATGAGGACTAGCTATGCCGTTTACAAGATTTGACTATAACATATTACGAAGCAGGGACATAAGTATTTTTCCTCCCAGAGTGAGCTTTTTGACGGCACTGGGAATCATCGCTGCGCTCTCGTGCTCTGCGATCGCATCCCCAGTAACTCATTCTGCTCAAATTGAACTAACTACCACATCTCATCAGACAAGCCAGATAGATCCCAACTTAGTACTCAAAATGACATTACAACTCATGATGCAGTTGCTTGAAGAAATCGAAGACACTCAAAATATTCTTGAAGTGAAAACTACCCTACTCGCAACATTGGAAGGTGATGCGGCCGGTGTCATTTTCGGCTATGCATCATCAGGACTCTCATCAACACTGACACTCCAAGACATTTCAATTGGGATACAAAACGGGGAAGACGCACTCAATATTTTGCGAAACAACTCAAACAATATTCAACTCTCCTCTTCGACCAAGGCATCACTAGATAGCACCTTAGAAAGTATGGTCAATGAACTTAACAGCATCATCTGAATTTGAACCTAAAAAACCATCTGCCTCAACGTTGAAACAACGTGAAAAACTTATCGCTTCACGGCTTGAGGAAAATCTTCGAGGCACAAGCAGTAGAGCAATCTCCAGAGCCACCGGATACAACTCAGAGACGATCCGTCGATATTTGAATGGTGATTCAAAGATACCTGCTGATTTCGTTGCTCAAGTTGCTAGGCATTACCAAAAGGATGGGTATTACTTATTGGATATATCACGCTCTTTTAACGAGCATGATCTTCAGAGTATCCCGCTGAGTCAGCTTCTAGATGAGCTGAGTCGCAGGATATGCCGCATCGAGGATTACTCGGTCGGATCCTCGCTTGTCGGTCAACTATCTACCGTAAACATTCTCTCCCCGCAGCCAGACCAGTGACTACAGAGAAACCTGGGCATTTATTATCTTTTGCTCGTCCGAGGAACTGAGGATTTGAGTTCACCGGGCGGGCTTTTTTGATAGGCAACGTGAAAACTACCCCAAAGAATGCGCCTCGGCTATTGGCAAAGAGTCTATATCAATTCCATGCGCGACATCTTGTTCAATACGAGTTTAAGGTAGCGAGACAAATAGAAAAATTTGATAAAGGCCGATGGGTATACCACAGTGTAGTTAAAGGCCCTCGCGATTGGCAATGGACACACATCAAAGGAAATTAGACGAGCCTCTACTAGACTCTAGAAACACTCAATTGATCGACATCGTGTAATGACCTGGATCATCTTGTAGAAGAATACCTCGAACAATATCACACAGAACGGCCGCATCAGGGAATCGGTAATCGATTGATCATCCCACCCTCGCATCCGCCGCCGAAATCGGGTAAGATCGCGTAGGGTCCAAATATTCGGCCGACATCCTGAGAAACTGAAATCAGATCCGTATTCTGTACCATGCCACCAGCCCTATACCTATCCCCACACTCAACGCCCAAATCGGGTAGGATTGTGTGCAAGACTCGGCTCGGAGGTGTGCTCTGGTTGTACACAAGTGGGCCGCCTAAGCATCATTTGCCCAGGTGTCGCAACGATACCAGGGGCGGATGAGATTATGAAACCCCTCTAGTGCACGCGATTTTCAAACATCCTCAGTTTGAATCCCTACAGAAAGCCCATTCAACAGGGCTCGCCGCAACCACATTGACCATAGCAAACTGCAATGCGAGGGAACATTGAACTTTGATAAAATGCGTTTTGAATACACTCATATAGAACATCCATCAGCGAACGCTTGAAGAAACAGAGACACATCGAAAAAACTCCATCGCCCATCGTAGTTCAGATCGGCTGCGGGATCATTGGTACTTATGAATTCGATAAAAATCGAGACATCAATAAAATTCAAAGTGCTATCGCCATTAAGATCAGCAAGACATTGAGTGCAGTTATTGCTGAGATTGATAACTTGCAAGCCTTCGATTTCGTTGGCGATATAGCCGAGAGTACCGATTGCTACTTGATCAAGAACTCTCGCGTTAAACTGATATGACCCAACTATTACTGGCATGGTCGGATCTCGTACATCTACGACATCTAATGAATCACCTGAAAACAATACACTCTGGCCTAAAATATGCGACGATACATTTAAAGAACTTGTCCCCGCTGTTCCGATCACGAATGGATCAGTGGGATCGGATACATCAATAATTCTTCCATTGCTGAGGTATGCAACTGAGCCTTCAACGATAACATGACGCGTGAATGGAAACCCATCCAGCTCCCCGACCTTTACAGGGGAGAATGGATTGATGACATCGTAAATTTTCATGCCTTCATTGCCATCGGCGACATACGCGAGATTGTCTTGAACAAAGACATCGCGTGCCGACCCTCCGGTATTGAAAAAACTGAAACGCCTTGGGTTCGTTGGGTCTTCGACGCTGATAATGAAAAAACCAGTATCTTCGACTGCAATGTAGGCGAGATTCCCGATGACCTGCACACTTACAACTGGTTCAAATGTTGAAAATGTACCCATTAAAGTTGGCGATGCTGGATTGCTTAGATCAACCACACGGAGTCCATAGTCAGAATTGGCAACATATGCGATTGAACTCACAAGGCATACATCTAGAGCCCTACCTGGAAGATCCAGTGATCCTACCAGCATTGGAGCCATTGGATCTGACACATCAAATACTTGGAGCCCTGAATCATCATCCGCAATACATGCAATCGAGCCTGACACCGAGATCCCCCAAGCCTCACCGGGCGATTCTGCCGAACCCATTACCGGTGTTTGGGGATTACGAATATCTGTAAGATGCAAGCTTGGCCCTCGACCCCACGAATATGCGATGCCATCTTCAGAGAAAGCTAATAGCGAAATCGATGAGGGGATCGGAAACACTCCAAGCCTAATTGGTTCCGCCGGATTCGAAACATCGACCGCATGAATCCCTGAGTCTTCATCGGCTATATATATGATCCCATTGTACAACTGTATATCGTTTGCGCTGTGGAGCGTCTCGAATTTACTGATAAGCTCCGGCAATGCCGGTTCACTCACATCTACAATATGCATCCCGCCGCCGCCCGCACCAATAAAAGCTACATCGTCGATTATTTGCAACCCTTCTGCGGAATCTGAATAATATTCACCCACAAAAAACGGATTGGTTGGATCTTGCACATCAACCATATACATCCGCCTTCTTGAGTTCAGATAGAAGATGTCATGACTGAAAGCAACTCCATTGATAAATCCATTGAGCTTTGATGTATCGAGTCGTCCGATCTCAACTGCTTCGGCTGGTTTAGTGATATCAACAATAATAATTTCACTTTTCTCCACGATGTATGCGTGCGCTCCGTGAATGGCAAGCAATCTGCCTTCAATTGGGATGACGGCAAGCGATACAGGGTTGTTTGGATTTTGCAAATCAAGCACTTCAATGCCAACATCTGTAATCCCAATATATGCACTATTTTCGTTTATCACCACGCTTGAAATATCGTGTAAAATCTCGTAGATTCCTATAGATACTGGGTTCGCCGGGTCAGCGTTGTCATAGATAGAAATCCCTTCGCCATCTACGCCGACATAGATGTGTGTACCAAATGATGCCAACCTGAACCGGTCGTTAAAAGTGATTGTGTTTTCTAGGCCATCATCAAGGCACACAACCCCCACGGGCTGGGCTTGTGCGATACTTAAACTTAGCATTGACGCGATGATGAACATCAGGATCGATTTGAATCGTGCAACTCGATTTGGAGAGTTGCAGTGTCCTGTTTGTGTATTCATTGATTAAACTGCCTATAAAAATGATTAATTGAGATCACCTTTTGATCTACTCAATAACCTTAAGAGCATCCATCAGAAAATGCTTGAAGGAATAAGCTGATATCCAAAAAATTCAATGAGCCACTGTTGTTGAGATCTGCCTCAATATCATTTTCAAGGTAAAGGACGAGGAAGTGTGTGATATCAAAGAAATTCAATGCCCCGTCACCGTTGTAATCCGCGAGGCAAGTCAGGACAACAGTAGTTTCATTGCTACTGTACAGCACGCGGTAAATCTGGCCTTCGGGTACAATGGGTACCATCACTTGTGCAAACTCACCTGTGATATTGCCACCGTCGATGATTGTCCACGAATCTCCGATTGATGGCAGATAACCCTTTTCGAGCTCGATGTTGAGCGTACCGTCCAACTCAACAAGATTCGATGTGAGTACAGTGAATCGGTCATAGGTCCCAGTTTCAACACCACCAATGTCTAGATGGATTCGTGTTGTCTCAGAGAACCGCATCTTTGCTGTTACGAACTCTCGAGTGTTGCCGCCTGGGTCGACCTTCCCATTGATAATGATCCCGCCTGAGCCGACAAGTCTACCGTCTCCGATAATTGTCTGAAATTGCCCGATTGTTAGCGGGTCATCGGCGTGCAATCTGGCATCATTCTCGCTCTCAACGCGATGCATCTCGATCGTGCCGACACCGGAGATTTCAAGAGGAACTCTGGCATGCAAACGAGCGCCATCTGATTGAAGATTCGAGTTGATGACAATTGTACCATTATTCTCGATATCGGTGACAAGATCAAGATTTGAATCGTGTCCGGGGAGTTTAATGATTCCATGATTGATGAGATTGCCGATTGAAGCGGTCCCCACTCCAACTTCGATGAACCCGCTTCCAATGGCTTCGAAGATTCCACCGTCAAAGTTGGCGGTATTGGAAAGTTCCATAATGGCATTATCTGCTCGATAAACTCCGTTGCCGCGAAGGTTTCCCAGATATCTGAGCGGAGCAAATGGATCATTTGCGATAAACAAACCTTGATTGGTTAATGTACATTGGCCATAGCCTGCTATTAGACCAGAACCTTGAACGATATAGTCCTTGCCTATAACCCCATCAGCATTACTTTGTACTACAATGGCTGGCTCATTTCGTTTTGCTACTTGCGTCCTCATCGTGATCGTTCCACTACCATCAAGAGTTGAGCTTCCTTCGAACTCAATCCTGCCTTCATCGAGGAATAAGTGATCGCCATGAAGTTCGACGGGCCCCTGTATTACTAAGGCGACATTATTGAATATATCGAGATCAGAGACCAATAGCACATTGTTCAAACGGATTTCACCATTCTGAAAGATTGATGATTTGACTCGCCCTGAACCCGTGGGATACACAGATGTATTAACGAGTTGAACGTTTCCCAGTTCAATGGTCGCATCTTGCGCGATGCACTCACCTCCGTTGATTAATGAAGAAATTATCAAAAGTGGATGGAGCGGATCGTTGGCAATAATTTTAGACTGTAAGTAAATTTCGGCATTGATTCTCCCTGAGCCATAAATTGATTGATTCGGTCCGAATGTGAACCATCCATCAATCTCTGGACGACCCCCAAGCCCCGTCGTGCGAAGTTCTATCTCACCCGAACCGGTGACGACAGTATCCGCTTGCCCAATTAGTTCTACTTGATCATTGATTCCGATTGCATGGATCAGGATTTTTCCGTTGTTGGCTGTGTTTCCACCGAGGCGAAGTTCTGCATTATCCAATCCGACGAAAACATCTCCGTTAATGGTGACATCATTGAATGTCGCACCCAAGGGGATGATGCGTCCGTTGTTTTTAGTACTCAGTATCCCGGAATTGAGTACCATAGATGAAAAAGCCATATCAGCGCCGTCGGCTTCGTAAAGTCCGCCCCCGGAATGTGTACCTCGCAAGACCATTTCCTTCGTTGGATGATTACCACGGATAATGCCTTGATTAATGATCTGACCTGATGAGGATTCGATTTGCCCTGCACCTTCAACTAGTAGGTCCGGGCTAAGCGTAAGTTCTACCTGGCCGTTGGTGAATATCGATGTCGTGTTGACATTAGGATCCGCCTCGTTGAGGAGCATTCGGATCACTCCATTGCCTGTAATTGAGCAAGATGTGTCAATACGAATGCGACTTGACACCGGATTTCTATCCGCATTAATTGTCACGACTCCATCGTTTTGTAAATCTTCATTTAAAATATACAGACTTTGCTCACCGTACACATCGATCGCTTCAATCAGTTGTCCAGGGAAAACGAATCCACTAGTTCCTTCGATTCGAATCCGCGACCCTACCTCCATAGTAATGACATCTGGTCGAAGATCAGTTGCCCCACGAAGCGTAAGTATCGAATTTGGATCAAGTCTGATCTCGCCGCCGACAAGCGTTGCGTTTTCTTCAAAGATCAGTTTTGTACCGGTGGCGCGGATTATTCCTCCGTTTTCTTGCGTCATCGAACCAAAAAATCTCATTCCTACTCCATTTAGATCTTGGGCAATGAACTCACCATGATTCACAAAGGTTCCCCCAAAATGCCCCGCCCCTCGAATAGAATATCCTGGAGCAATAGTCAATGTGCTCCCGAAGATTGTGAGTAGTTGTGCATCGAATGGTTCATTCTCTGCATTCATGAGGATTTCACCAGGTGGGAATAGAGTAGTATTTTGAGCAACTCTGAGCCTCGCATTGGATTCGAGCCCATTTGGGTTGAGCAAAATTGTTGCATGATTCACAAAATCCTCATAGACCGTGAAAATCACTGGCGAGTCAATCATCAGCGTGACATCAGGGTTCGTTAAAAATAATGAACCGATGTTGAAACTGGAGTTGACGGTAATGGAATACTCGCCGGGGACATTGATGATTGCGTCTTCTTGGCGTGTGTTTGGGACATCCCGATCTGTCCAGTTTGCCAGCCCGCTCCATACGCTATCAATGGGCGACAGCCATTCGATCGGCTGTGAAAACGGATCGACGAATTCAGCCCGTTGAGCTGAGGCTGAGAGGCAAACCAAAGAGCAAACGAAGACGATTTGTTTTGGATTAAAAAATGTGTTCATGCAATGTCCAAATTTTTAATCTTGATCATATATCTACTCAGTAGATATTAATCGATATATGACAGTACACAAGGGTTCAAAATCCGCTTTTGTGAAAACAGGTCTTTTAGAGGCCCGCTTTCGACCAATCGGACCTCGTAGGGTCCAAATATTCGGCCGCCACCCATCTGAGAAGTATGATTCAGAGCCATACTCTGTCCCATGCAACCAACTCTTTACCCATGGCAAGTCCTTAGTGTAATCGTCGCTGGCATCCTCAATGACCAGCAGCAACGAGTGATCGATTATCTCAAGGAGGAGAATCGAGTACTCCGTGAGCAGCTCGGAAGCAAGCAGATCCGACTTACCGACAATCAACGTCGTAGGCTTGCCGTACTTGGCAAGGCGCTCGGTCGAAAAGTGCTTTCTGAAATCTGTTCAATCGTCACGCCAGATACGATCATGCGATGGCATCGGAAGTTGATTGCCAACAAATATGATGGAAGCAAAGCCAGAAAGCCCGGTCGCCCACGAGTGATGCGAGAGATCCGGAAGTTGGTTATCCGCTTCGCCTTAGAGAATCGGCTCTGGGGATATGAACGGATCGAGGGTGAGCTCGGTAAACTTTGACACCGAGTCGCTCGCACCACCGTTGCCAACATCCTCAGCGAGAATGGCATTGAACCAGCACCAACTCGGAGCAAGCGAACCACTTGGGCGGAGTTCTTGCAGATACATTGGGAATCGATCCCGGCGATGGATTTCTTCACCATTGAAGTTTGGACAGCCAGGGGCTTAACTCGTTTCCATGTGCTGTTTGTGATTGATCTTTCGACACGACGAGTAGAGATTGCAGGTATCAGTAGCACTCCCCATGGAACATGGGTCGAGCGAGTATTGAAACGAATGACCGATGACTTTGATGGGTTTCTTCGGAACCACAAATATCGAATCCATGCCCGCAATCCGCTGTTCACGAAATCGATGATTGAGATGCTTTGTTCTTCGGGTGTTGAATCAATCAAGCTCCCACCCAAGAGCCCAAATCTCAACGCGTATGCCGAACGGTTTGTCCGCTCAATCAAGCATGAGTGCCTCAATCGGATCATCCCGATTGGCGAGAAGCATCTGTGGCGAGCGGTTGATGCGTATGTCCAGCATTACAACCATGATCGACCTCATCAGGGAATCGGGAATGTGGTGCTTGATCCAACATTTAAACCGGCTGAACTCGAAGGCAAAGTCATCTGTGATCAACAACTCGGCGGACTGATTCGCTCGTATCGCCGAGCCGCGGCTTGAGTTGATCCATTTCATAATCGGAGTTGGTTATCAAGAGACATTCTCGTGCGCAGATCAGGCATCAGATTCAGTTGTTCGCCTGAAAATACCGAGTGAATCACCTCGGCTGAGTTTTTGGACCCTACGGGCGGAATCATTACAACACGGCGAGGCCTCACTCATCGCTGGGGTATCGACCACCAGCCCCCGAAACCCGGATCACCCGGGTCGTCAATCATCCATCAGAGGCCTGCTCCGCTACGCTCCGCAGCCCTCTGATGGGACAAAGGAACGCTATTGCCCTAACATAGGGAGTGGTACAGAATATGGGGGCAGGTCACAGTGTACAACTGCTATCCGTGAACCAACTGCGCCAAACCATGCGCAGTATGAAATCGTCCGTTGCTGTCATTCCCTGTCAAAAGCTGACAAACCCCGAGCATCAAACTCTCACCATCCAGCGTGATTCGCTAGCGCCCAAGCCCTTGCAGGCACAACACTTGTCCCCAATTGACAACCCCCGGCACCATTTGGCACCGGGGGTCTAAAGCGGGTGAACAGATTTGAACTGTCGACATTCACGTTGGCAACGTGACGCTCTACCACTGAGCTACACCCGCATTAAGTTGTCTAGCAGAATCATGTCAGATGACATTGTCCTGCGGGGGTAAAGATATTCCCCAATTCGGCGTTCGTCAATCAACTTCGCAAATGAACCTGTAACGAATACAGATTGTTGCCTGATTGGGTCAAAAAATGCACTTGATCGGACCAAATTAGGACCCAAAACCATCAGAGGAACCCAAAACGATACGAAACCGGACTCCTACTCCTTGATCACGACGGCTGTCCCGCTAGTTCTCGCGAGTTCGATCGCTTCAACAACCTGAGCAGAGGTATACGCGTTGGACAACCAGATGGGCTCTACCTGTCCTGGGGCGTAGACGACTAACAACGGGATGCCTGTTTGCCCGAGCTCACGGAGGTAATCCCAACCTGGAGCGGTATTGCTCGTTAAGTCGGCCACCATCGCGACGACATCATCGCTGAGGAGCTGAGGTTTCACTGGATCTCGTGAGAGGACTCGTGCTTCGAGTGTCTTACAGTTCAAGCACCACTCAGCCGTGAAGTCGAGCACAACTACTTGTCCGTCATTGACTGAGTTCACGAGGAGTTCTTGAGAGAACGGCTGCCAGAGGTTTTCGACGAAGTTCTCATAAAGATGAGTCGTCTGGTTATATGCAATCGCTGATCCTGAAAATGCAAAGAACAATCCGAGGATCGTGTAAGTCAATCTTGGACCGATGCGTTTGGTGATCTTGAAAGTCTGAACGATGAGCCAAAGTCCTGCGGCGATACCGACGAGAGCGATTGCCCACCAGTGGACGGCTTTGCCCCACCAGGTGAATGTCCAGGAGTGACCTGATCCAAACGAGATGACAGATGTTCCGATGAAATATGCTGCAGCTGCAAGCATCAGCAAACCCATAATGTGTTTAACAAGCTCGCTCGCAGGTCCAGTTCTTGGAAGCTTATCGATCATCTTGGGGAACATCGCGAGGAATACATAGGGCAATGCCATTCCGACTCCGATGAATGCAAACACCGTCAGTACCAACAATGGAGGCATCGTTGCTGCGCCTGCGAGCAGAGCTCCAGCAACGAACCCGAAACAAGGTAAACCGAGGACTGCTGTCATGATTCCAAACACGAATGAACCTGATGCTGAATCTGCTTTCGGGTTCACCATATAGATCTTCTGAGGCAGCTTAATCTGGAAGAGCCCCATGATTCCAACGCTCATGATTGCGATGACGATTCCGATGATTCCTGTGAGCCACCAGATTCCGAAGATGATTGATGGATCTGTAAACTTGGATACAAATGCGACAGGGATTCCGATACCAACCCAGAATGCAATGACGCCGGCCGCCATCCACATCGAGAGCATGAATGCTTTCGATCGTTTTTCACCAGCATGATGAGAGATCGTCATCACTTTAATCGGGATCACAGGGAGTACACACGGAGTCAGGTTCAAGATGAACCCTCCGATCGCGGCGCTTAATGCAAGCACGATGACTCCTGCGAATGAATCTGTCGCAGGGATAACGAAGAGCCCTAAGAATCGACGCTCGATCTGGACTGGTGTTGAGTTCGAGGATGTGCTTGACGAATCGCTGGTTCCACGAGGTTCAACCGTTGGATCAAAGCTATCAAATATTGGAGAAACTTGAAGCTGTGCTGAGAGTTGATCAACTACTGAGACTCGAGTTGTCAGAGTCACAGAAGTCGGTGCGAGACATGTTGTATCGTCACATGCTTGATATCCGAACTTGACAATGATCTCGTGATCACCCATGGCAACATCCGCAGCGACTTCGATTGGCACAAAGAACTTGGATTGTCCGGTATAAACGAGATATTTGATTGGATTCCCAGTAAATGAGAAATCGACATCTACTTCGATAGGTTCAGGCCAATACACATCTCCTGCTGTGAACCCAGGAATCTCAGTCACTCGAACAGTTGTGGGAACAGGATAAAAATCACCCATCTCTTCTGGAACGATCGGTTCGTTCAAGTTGATGTGATAGTGCTCTGCGTGATTTGCGACTACTGCGAGATAAAGCGTTGAACCAGGGGTCACCTCGTTGTTCATCGCAACGAGCTCAACTGAAACCGGAGGCGTGTCATCGCTTGGAGGCGAGGACACCATTGAGTTCCCAAAGCTTGGTTGAGCATGTGACGGAACAGCGATCATGCTTATCGTCATCAGCATTAAGCAGAGCGTCAACGATGAAAAACTAATCAAGATTCTCTTGGGGGCTCGTTTGGTTCGCATACAGGTACTTTCCAGGGTTTCGAATTCAATCGACTGTGAATCGGAGAGGGTAAATATATTCAACGACTCACAGGAGTTGGGGCAGATCTCGAATGGTTGAGAAGATTCTCTTTGCTTCAACCTGTATCAACATAGATTTGTTCCAAAAAGATGTGATTGAGTGGATCGAAGATCAAGAAAATGGGCTTACAGTACCGATAGTAATCGATATCGCCTCATTCCATATGGGGATATCAGTCTGTCTTTTCCGTCTTAGATTTCGTTGGAGCCCCCACTTATGAGCATGTTAGACCAGAATGAGGTCGATGCACTGCTCGCTGCGGTGGACTCATCAAGTGAGGCGAATGAAGAGCAGGTTGTACAAAAAATCTTCTCCCACAACCAGAAGAACTTGGAGAATATCGAGATTCGCGAGTACGACTTCAAGCGCCCCGAACGCGTTTCGAAGGATCAGATGCTCGCGCTTGAGACTTTACATGAGGCATTTGCTCGTAATTTTGGTGCTTCGCTCTCTGGATTCCTCAGAACAATTGTCGAAGTCAGAGTCGCTGCATGTGAGCAGATGACTTACGGCGAGTTTGTATCTGGACTTCCAAACCCGACGAGCTACAACCTGATTCAACCCAATGATCTTGAAGGACAGATGTGTCTGGAAGTATCGCCTTTAATCATCTATCCGATTATCGATCGGCTCTTGGGCGGCAACAATCAGGACTTATTCATCCCTCAACGGCCGATGACGACGATTGAGCAACGCTTGATCTCCAATGTGCTCCGAAGAGGACTCGATGCTCTGTCTGAAGCTTGGGAAAGTGTCCGGAAGCTCGACTTTGAGATCGTCGCTCACGAATCGAACCCGCAACTTGTGCAGATTGTGCCGCCAAACGAAGTAGTACTCGTCATCGGACTCGAAGTACGTATGGCCTCACGTGCAGGCACGATGAACTTATGTATTCCATACAATGTCATCGAACCAGTTATGGAAGAGCTCAGCTCGCAAAGCTGGTTCGCGGTCAATCGAAGCGAGAATGACAACTCATCTGAAGATTTGATCAATGCGAATATAGATCAGACCGGGGTTACTGTCACATCCGTCCTCGCTGAGACAACGATCACGCTCAAGGACTTGAGTGAGATGAAGATCGGCGACATGATCGTGACATCGAACAATGCGAATGACCCGTCCTTGATTCTCGTTGAACAGGAGCCAAAGTTCCTCGCTCAAATCGGTCAACATCGAGGAAATCGAGCAGTGATGGTTGAGAAGCTCGTCTCGCGTGGCGATCGCGTCAAGCGACAATTCCCTGATTCAAAGTAGGCCTACTAATTTACTTATATTGACCCGTTTGAGTCAGAAATGTTCTGAGTTGAACGGATGAATCGCTCCGCTGAGGGGCCCTCTATAGTTGATTCTACTGATTCACCTGTTCTATACTTGGTTGGAATCTCTCAGCATGGTGCTCAGAGAAGGAGTGTTTTATGCCAATGGTCAACCGCCATGATGGGTAATCGGTCATCGAATCATTTCGATACCGCTCTGCAGTGGAAGGATCGGACGATGCGATGATCGCGTAGTCCATCCAGTTGCAGGTGAGAAGCGAATGCTATTCGCTCATCCCTCGTTTGCGTTCGACCGCGGCTTTATACGATGCTCGCGGTCATTTGTGTTTTTGAACTGAATGTAACAAACCTGATAGAAGCCAATCAAATAGCTCAACGATCTCATTTACAACTGAACAACCCAACATCCAAATCGCTTGATCAGCATACAACGACTGACAAGTACTCGAACTTCGGAGAACTGCTGTGAACACCCAAGAAATGATGCGAATCCTAGACTCAATCGCTCGCGATCGAAACGTTGAAAAAAGCTTGTTGATCTCAGACCTTGAGACCGCGATGGTTTCGGCCTGCCGTAAGTTCTTTGGTACTCTCGATGCTGACGAGTTCCAGTGCTCAGTTGATGCAATCACAGGTGAGATCCAGCTTTACCGCTATAACGAACCAATGGATATGGACCCAGGCGACTTCGGTCGCATCGCGGCTCAGACATTCAAACAAGTCATGATTCAACGATTCCGCGACGATGAACGTCAATCATTGATGGAAGAATATTCCGGACGCGTTGGTACCCTCGTTACCGGCGTAGCACAGCGGTACGATCGCGGCGCACTCGTTGTCCAAGTTGATCGTGCAGAAACAGTGATGCTCCGCAGTGAGCAAATTCCAGGTGAGCAGTTCATGCCTGGTGATCGGGTTCGTGCGATGATCCTTGATGTGAAAGATATGGGCGCTCAAGTCAAGATCTATCTCTCGCGTGGACATCCTGACTTCATCCGCAGACTCTTCGAGATCGAAGTTCCTGAAGTGATGGAACGGACTATTGAGATTAAAGCGATGTCTCGCGAAGCTGGGTACCGCACGAAAATGGCTGTTTCCTCGATCGATTCAAAGATCGACGCAGTCGGCGCATGCGTTGGTATTCGTGGTTCACGAATCAAGACGATCGTTGAAGAACTTAACGGCGAAAAAATCGACATCGTTCGCTGGAACGAGTCTTCACAGATCTTGATTGCCAATGCTCTCAAACCGGCTGAAGTTAATGAGATCTCATTGTGCTTCGAGCTCGGACGAGCGACTGTTGTTGTTCGTGATGATCAGCTTTCATTAGCAATCGGTAAGCGAGGACAGAATGTCCGTCTCGCCGCGAGACTCACAGGTTGGGATGTTGACATCTTGACTCCTGAAGAGTTCACGAAGGGCTTGACCATCTTGTCTGAAACTCTCCATCAGATCGAAGGCTTCACAGACGAGATGATCGATCGTCTCGCAGCGTTGGGCATGATCTCGGTATTCGATGTTGAAGAGATCGGTGAAGAAATCCTGATGAGCGAACTCGAGTTCGACGAAGCACGCAGCCAGCATGCAGTCGAGCTTTGTGCAACTCGTGCGAAGGTCGTTGCAGCTCAACAAGAAATCGAAAAAGCAGAATCTGCAGCAAGAAAAGCAGAAGAAGAGCAAGCCGCATCAGCAATCCTGTCCGGTGCTGCATCGGGTGATACAAGCCCAGAGATTGCAGCTGCTGCGATCCTTGGTGCTGCTGCAGCAGGTGTCGACTCAGGTTCAGAAGCTCCATCAACCGAAGACAGCGCTGCTGTCGAGACTGATGCAGCGTCAGAGAACCGGGCCGCAGATATCTTGGGTGGCGATAGCTGATCCTTGTTTAGAACGAGACGGAAAAACTCTGACATATTCGTCGTGTAGGTTTCTTCACGATGAACTCCACAAAGAGATGGCATTGACAACACAGAAACGAATCGCGAAGAGCGACGGAGCAACAATTGGCGAATAAACGAATCTTTGAAATCGCAAAAGACCTGGGCATCAAGTCCAAAGCGATTGTGGAAAAATGTCATGCCGAAGGTCTACCCAAGGATGTGATCAAGAATCACATGTCGACGGTATCTATTGGTCTCGAACAAACGATCCGAGAATGGTTCGCAACGAACGATTCTGAGGAGTCGCCTCATACTGCTGTTGAACAAGCAGAGAAGGTCGACATCACGAAAGTTCGTGATACGAAGAAAGCGAAGAAGATCGCTGACTCTGATGAGTCTAGCGACGATGGAGCGGTAGTTGCGACTGCGATCGCTGAGCCTCCTGCGAAGGCGCTCAAAGCGACGAAAGCAAAACCAGCGACTGCGATCAAAGCAACTGAGACACCTGCAGTTGCTCCACCGCCACCGCCACCGCCACCAACAGCGAAAATTCGGGTTCCAGCAGGGCTTTCAACCAAACTACCTGAACGCAAAGAAGACATTGCTGCGAAATCCGTAGCGGAGAAAGTTGATCAGGAAACTAATCAGGAAGCTGCTCAGGAAGCTGAGACTGCTAAACCAACAGCACCTGTTGCAAGTGTAGTTCGTGCGCCTGAACCAACAATCAAGGGTCCGACTGGACCTCCTGAGATGAATGTTCCAACTCGTCCGACGACGATCACCCCCGCTGGTCCAAGGCTCGAAAAGAAGACTCAGATCAAGCTCTCAGGACCTAAGGTTGTTCGCGTTGAAGCTCCTGAACAAGTTGAAGCGCCGAGACGCCGACCACCTCGCACAGGCGGTATGGGCGACAGTGGACCAATGGAAGGGCGTCCACCACGTGGAGGCGGAGCAGGCAATACACGCCGTCGTGATGGTGGTGGCGATCGCAGACCTGGATCTGATTCAAGCCCAGGGCGTGGATGGACCGCGGCGGATCTTGCCGATCGTCAAGCACGACTCAAAAGCTCAGGCGGATACCTCAAGCAACGCCAGCAGCAGATGCGCTCATCTGCAAACGCAGCACAAACTCCTGCGAAAATCGGTGGCAAAGTTACAATTGCTGCACCATTCTCGATTAAAGACCTATCCGCTGCAACAGGTGTGAAGGGTGCTGACATTGTCAAGAAGCTCTTTATGCAAGGCGTAATGGCAACAATCAACTCTGGTATCGAATCTGAAAAAGCTCAAGAGATCATGATCGACTGGGACATCGAGCTTGATGTATCAGAATCTATGGGTGCTGAAGAGCAAGTTGCTGAGCAGTTCGCAGAACGAACACGCAAGGACGAACGAGCTCGCGGTCCAATCGTGACCATCCTCGGTCATGTAGACCACGGTAAAACATCACTACTCGATCGGATTCGCAAAGCGAATGTCGCTGATGGTGAAGCAGGTGGTATTACTCAAGCAACGAGTGCATTCCGTGTCCCTGTTACTACTGGAGACAGCGAGAAATTCGTTACCTTCATCGATACACCGGGTCACGAAGCGTTTACCGCGATGCGTAGCCGAGGTGCGAATGTCACTGACATTGTTGTGTTGGTTGTCGCGGCGGATGACGGCGTGATGCCTCAGACGATCGAATCAATCTCCCACTCGAAAGCCGCAGGCGTTCCGATCATTGTTGCACTCAACAAGATTGATAAAGAACAAGCGACTGAGGACAACATCCAACGGATTTACGGCCAGCTCGCTGAGCATGGCTTGAACCCGACTGAATGGGGCGGAGACACTGAAGTCGTCAAGACGAGTGCGATCAAAGACATCGGTATTCAAGATCTTCTTGAAATCCTGGATCTCCAAGCTGAAATCCTCGAGCTCAAGAGTGACTTCTCAGGTCAAGCACAAGGTACTGTTATCGAGTCTCGTCCTGAGGGCGGCCGAGGTAATGTTGCGAATATTCTTGTCCAAGAAGGCGAACTCAAGGTCGGCGACTTCATCGTGATGGGCCGAGCATTTGGTCGTGTCCGTGACATCACAGACGATCGTGGCAACAAGCTCAAGAGTGTGCTTCCGCCGTTGCCTGTTCAGATCTCGGGTATTAACGATCTTCCAGATGCGGGAGATAAGTTCTACTGTCTCTCATCGCTTAAGGAAGCTGAGAAAGCTGCTGAACAACGCCGAGACCGCGAGCGTGAAACAATGCTTGCACAACCCAAGCTTACACTCGACAACATGTTCACTCAGATCGCGGACAGAGATCTCAAAGAGATCCTCGTCGTGCTCAAGGCAGATGTTCAAGGCTCAGTCGATGTTCTCAAATCAGAGATTGAAAAAGTCGGCAACGAAGAAGTCGGGGTTCGTGTTATCCATCAAGCAGTTGGTGGAATCACAGAATCGGACATCGTTCTTGCGGAAGCATCCAGAGCGATTATCATCGGTTTCAATGTTATTGCGAACTCTAAAGGCCGAGCCCAAGCTGAAGCGAAGGGCGTCGAAATTCGTAACTACCAAGTAATCTATCACATCGTTGATGATATCAAGAAGGCAGTCGAAGGATTGCTCTCTCCAGATATCCGTCAGGAAGTACTCGGACACGCAGAAGTTCGCGAAGTCTTCAAGGTCTCGAAGGTCGGCTCCATCGCGGGTTGCTTCGTTACCGACGGAATCGTTCAACGCGATGCGCTCGTCCGTGTTACACGCGACGGCGTTGTTGTTGAGAATGATCGCAAACTTGAACAGCTCAAACGCTTCAAAGACGATGCGAAGGAAGTTCGAGCAAACATGGAATGTGGCATGAAGATCCATGGCTACGACGATATCAAGTCGGGCGATGTGCTTGAATGCTACAAGAAAATCGAAGTCGCTCGAACACTTGATTAATGTTCAACTCGCTCCATCCTTGATTGAATCATATTGGAGTGACGTGAAACCTAATCGAGAATTTATGGGTATGTAGTTCGTGGAGTGCCATCATTGAGACGAAGAAGTTTACAAATATCATCCAACATCCAGCAAGAGCTCCAAAAGCGTCTCGCTAGAGGTCTTTCTGATCCACGAATCCGTGGACTTGTGACCGTGACCAAAGTTGAGTTGAGTGATGATCTCAAACACGCGAAAGCGTATATCTCAGTGATGCCTGAAGAGCGCGCGAAACTCACAATGCACGGATTAGTATCTGCGACGAATCGGCTCCGCCGGGACGTCATGCAGCGGATTCACATAAAAGAGATGCCAACACTCCAACTGATCTACGACGAAGGTCAAAAAGCTGAGCAGGAAGTGTTCGCACTTCTTGAGCGTGATCGTCAGGAACGCGAAGCTCGCAATCAATCCAAAGCTGAAACCAATCAGGTAGAAGCTACAGATGAGCGAGCAGAAATGTCAGATCATGTCGATACAACAGGAGCGGAAGACCTGTGAAACCGCTTGATCCAGATAGTATGACTCGATTTATGAGTACTCTCGAAAAGTCCTATGACGGACTTGGAGGCGTAGGGTGCAAGGATCTGATTGATCCTCGTCTCATCTCCAGCGATGATCTCATCAGCGAGCTTGTATTCTCAATACTCGTCTGGGAGAGCTCCATCGAGCATGCTCTTCGAGCAGTCGAAAAGATGTCTGAAGAGTTAATCGATCTCAATGAACTGCGTGTGTGTAGTCCAGAAGAACTCGTTGCGATCATGCCCGCTCGGTATCCACGCACTTTGGATCGTTGTCAGAGATTGATCACGATACTGAATCAGATTTTTCTCCGCGAGAACCAGCTCAAGCTTGCGCATCTCCGTGAGATGAATAAGAAAGATGTCGTCGATTACTTTGCAAGTATTGATGGACTACCGCCGTTCGTATCATCTCGTGTGATCTTGCTCGGACTTGGTTGGCACGCATTCCCAATCGATGACTGGTTGGCAAAGCAGCTCTCAAAGCACGACATTACCGATGCTTCATTAAACATCACTGAGCAAACCCATCGCATGGAGCGGCTGGTCCGCGCCAACGACGCATTACAGTTTTACACGCTCATCGAACACTGGGCTTCAGATCAGCGTGCGCCCAAAGCGAGTTCCAGCACTCGGAAAAAATCTGCGACTGCGAGCACATCAAAGTCAGAAACTAAATCCGCTACAAAGGACGCCTCGTGATTCAACCCACTTTACCGCATCTCTTGGTCGCAGTTAAGAATCACAGACAATCCATCATACGCCATCTCAGTTCTACGCCAACAAAGACACTCGTGCTCTCGCTCGCGGCGGTCCCTCTCTTAGTGCAATCAGGATGTAGTACTCAAAAAACAGAATCAGAGCGAGTAGTCCACGCGACTGAGCATATCGAGAATCCGATTCGAGCGCTCGAAGCTCGCGCAGAACTTGAGACACTCGCAACACTGAAACCAACTGCTGATGGAACGATCGAATCGTTGATTGAGAGCCCGATTGAGATCCTTACTCCAGGATCGTCCGCATTTGAGCGAGCGATGATCGAAGATGTCCGTGGTTCTATTGCTTCTGAAGATTCCACAAACGAGCAGATTCAAGAAAAGATCGATCCACTTAGCATAGCGCAAGCGACCAAGCTCTATACACAAGCTCGAACATTTCGTCAGAAAGGACAGAGTGATCAAGCAATTGAGGTTCTTATCCAAGCTCAACGAGCAGACCCAACTTCAACTTCAATTCTGCGCGAGCTTGGCAATACATTATTGGGAATGAATGATCGTGTCGGCGCGTTGGATGCGTACACGCGTTCATATGAGATGGGCGATCGCTCTCCTCAGTTGTTGGTTCATCTTGCATCGCAGGCCGCGAGTCGGAGTGATGACGAGCAAGTGATTGTCTTATTGTCTGAGATTCGAGATAATGCAGGATCTGCAGACCCACTCATTCGTTCAATTGCAGGAGTACTGCTGGGCAAAGCTGAGATAGATGCAGGGTATCTCAAATCAGGCGCGACAACGCTGAGCGAAGCATTGAACAACTTTGATGTGAACGCTCGCGAGATCACTTGGAAGAGAGAGATTATCCAGATCATCAACGATCGAGCTCTTCTCTGGATCCTCGTCGGCGACGCCTGGACTTCAATCGGAGCGGACGGGCGGGCGCAGATCGCATACGAACAAGCAGGCGAAGATGTTGACAACCCCCCATTGGATTTGGTTGCTCGACAGCTTGGAGCGGCGCTCAAAAGAGGTCGGCCTGCAGGCGCGGCGCTGCTTTACCTCGATCATCTTCAGAATAACGTTGTTGATCTTGGAGCTGAAGAACAACGATGGGCAAGAACACTATCATCGCTTGAGGGCGTTTCCGATATGCTGGCCCCTGCGATCCACGAGCTCGCAAAGCGTCCAGGTCTTACGCTTTCGATCAAACAATCCCTCCTTGAGATTGAAATTGAAGCACTCGACGAGTCGGATTTCGTCAATAGGATGAGCGAATCGGGAGCAGTTGCAAACGATGCGATCTTGTTCATCAAACTCCTGAGTCGATTCGAGAATGATGAAGACCGATTCGATGCTGCGATACAGATCGTTGATGCGAACCCGATGGTTTCCCACGCGGCCGCCGCGGGATTATTGCGAACACTTTCCAACCCAATCGAGTTCATGAATGCTCAAAGCAATGTAAATCAATCAGAGAAGCAAGCTCATGAACTCGTGCGTACATCGCTTGGGATCGTGATGGGACGTCCTGATCTGATTCAGCATATCAACTCGTTTGATACAACCTCGATCGACGGACAAAGCGTCGCTTGGTTATCGATCCATACACAAGCACTCGCATTGATCGGGGATTGGGACAACACGACACTTGTACTCAATGCATTGCGTTCTCGCGTAAATATTGATAATCTTGCACGAGCGGATACAGAATCAAACTCAGAGGATTTTCGGTTCCTCGTCTCAACACTCATACTTGCTCAACACGCTTCTGAAGCGAAAGAGATCATCTATCAGCTTGCTAACGATGCGAACCCTGAGCTTGAGAACTTGCTTCTAGCAGCTCAGGTTGCTCAAATGCTTGAAGACTATGAAGGTGCAATTTCGTTCTTAGAGCGAGCGACATCAATTGATCCTGCGGATGAATCAATATACGAAAAGCTGTTTACGCTTCGATCTTCGTCATCACCTACAGGAGATACTGAAGAGCTTCAGTACATCGTTCGTCAGCTCGGAACTGCTCGTCCTCGATCGACGCTCTTTGGTTTCCTGCGTGCAAACGAGATGGCTCGCAACGGATTCATCGAAGATACCGAAGAGTTGCTGATCAAACTCAACATGGAACACCCATATCGCGAGGTTGGATTCGATCTACTCTTAAGTATCTGGAAGACACAGAGTGAATCCGACAATCCGACAGCGCTAGCTGATGGAATCGCATGGCTCGAAGATCTCCAGAGTATTGATCCTAACTCGGTTCAACGATTACTTAGCATCGCACAAGGTCTATTCGAGCTCAAATCCTACGATCGATCACTCGAACTCCTTCTTGATGGATATCAACGAACTGGCTCGTTTGAAGTTGCTCGCGCGATTGAGCAACTCTACAGCGGACCACTCGAACAGATTGATCTCGCACAGGAGCTGTTCGATGCAAGACTCAATGGATTTAAAGGCGTAGATCCAACGATCGAATACTGTCGATCACTCGCAGTTGTAGGCGATCAAGAATCGATCACAACGATCAACCAACTGCTCAGACAGAGCCTACCTTCGGATTCTGAGTTGATGCCATTGCAGCTATCACAGATTACCCAGATCATATTCAGACTAACTGGATCTGTAGAGGACAATCATTCTGAGAGCGAACTCCTCGAGCTACTCTCGATTGTTGATCAGCACACTGCGTTTATAGGGTATGAACTCACACGTATCAAACTGCTTGTATTAACGAAACAACCCAAGCTCGAATGGGACCTGATTGTTGAAACTGCAGGACCTTCACTTGAAGCGGTTGAAGATCCTGCTCAGCGGATGGCGCTTTGGGCATTGCCTGTCCAATCATTGCTCGATCAAGATCGTATCAAGGAATCGATTGTGCTACTAACGAAGCTCATCGTTTCTGATTCGAAAGTTGATGATGACGAAGCTGTAGAGTTATTCCGACTCCTAGGGGGGCGAGGCGATAACGCAGATATGATCTCGGTCCTTGATCTTCTCGAAGAACAAAATCTGATGAAAGATATGATCAAGGTTGCTCGAACGAATCTGGGAACTCCTGATCGTGACAAACCCGCTGAGACACCTGATGAGCTTCGTGCGGATCTTGCGTATACCGCCGCGGCATTAGCGACTGCGTTTGAGCAAAACGAACAAGCGGGTTTGTTTTATCAGCTCTCGCTCTCATACGACGAGGATCACGCTTGGTCGAACAATGACTACGGATACATGCTCGCAGAATCTGGAGATCAAATGGATCTCGCGATCGAGTTACTTGAACGCGCTGCAGCTGCGATGCCTAACCAAGCGTCGATCATTGACTCGCTAGGCTGGGTTCGATACAAGCTCGGGATCTTTGATGATGTCACAAACGAAGATGACAGCTCAATCACACTCGGCGCGATATCGCTGTTGATCCGTGCGAACGAGCTCGATACCTCACAAGATAACGCGACGATCTTACTCCATCTTGGAGATGCACTCTGGCGGGGTGGATACCCTCAGCGAGCGACCGAAGCTTGGCTCAAAGCAGAGGATGTTGCTCGTTCACAAATGAGATTAATCAATATCCAACCAAATCCGAATCGTCGAGCATTGGATGCGATGAGCACAGAACTTCGTAACATCCGATATCGAATACAGGACGCGGATTCGACTGGAAAACCACAGGTTGCGCCGATCGTCGGCGAAGAATCTCCATAACAACGATGAAGATGAGCTTTTGAGCTTCAAATTTGGAAATGAATCTGCGAGAACACTGAAAGTTGAACCGAGAAGCCTAACAATCTAGCCGAAAAGAACTCAAACCCGCGATCTGAGCGGTAAAACGATATTAAGGGAGCCCGGATATGGCTGGTCATAGTAAATGGTCGAACATCAGGCATCGTAAAGAACGCCAGGACAATAAAAAGGGCAAGATCTGGTCCAAGTGCTCTACAGCAATCATGGTTGCTGCACGAGCAGGTGGTGGCGATCCAGAAACCAACCTCTCACTGCGCTACGCGATCGACGAAGCGAAGTACGCGAATATGCCCAAGGATACGATCAAGCGAGCAATCGCGAAAGGATCAGGGGATACCGGCGGCGCTGAATACCAAGAGCTCATTTACGAAGGGTACGGCCCCGGCGGGACCGCACTGCTCGTGATCTCGTTGACTGACAACAACACTCGCACAGTCGGTGATGTTCGTTCAACATTCAAAAAGCGTGGCGGCTCAATGGGCAACGCAGGCACCGTCGCCTTTATGTTCAACACAAAGGGACAGATCATCATCGACGCTTCAAAGTATGATGAGGACACGATCATGGACGCGGCGCTTGATGCAGGCGCAGACGATGTCCAAGCTCCTCAAGGCGCTGACGAAGAAGATAAAGGTGTATGGACAGTGCTGACTGATCCGACGGAGTTCCTCTCAGTCAAGGACGCACTCGAAGCGAACGACATCGAGATTCTCGAAGCGGAAATCGCACGCATCCCTGAAAATACTGTTCCAGTTACAGGCGAAGATGTGCAAAAAGTGATGAACCTGATCGATGCACTCGAAGACAACGACGATGTGCAGAAGGTGTACACGAACGCGGACTTCGACGCTGCCGAACTTGCAAAGTTGGACTAAGCTAAAGCGATCTAAGCAAATCGGGATGAACGATCCCAGATTTTTTAGTCGTTCGCATCAAAGGCATTTAGAATAAACGCTTCGATGACCTGGGAATCCGGGTCATTTTTAATTCCTACAACTCTGTTGATCCCAGCATGATCAGGCTCTGGAGCATAGTGACGCTGCGCAGATGCTCCTGTTGCGTCCCATGCTTTGACGAGATTGATTGACTCAACACGCGAACGATATCGATCAATATGAACAGCAAGCAAAGGAGGAAGTGAATCTCCGTCGTTCGCTTGGAGCGTCGGAGATGCTTGTTCCCAGAGCTCTGGATCAATCCCAAACGCGTTCTCGAACATCGTACGCGTTCTCACTGTAAGTGCCTTTGACCTCATTTGCGAAGGAATATCGTATCCTGCGCCGTCGAGGAGCACGACACCTTGGAGATCGTTTGGAGCTAGATTATATTCTTTGAGTAGTGATTCATCGCTTGCAACGATCGCGGCGATATGCGCTCCTGCAGAGTGTCCCATGATTACAATCTTTGTGCGATCTGCGTTGAACTCTTGGGCGTGTTTATAGATATATCCAATCGCGGCGGCAGCATCTCTCGCATGCTCAGGATGTTGCACTCTTGGTGAGAGACGATAGTTGATGCTGACAAAGACCCAGTTGTTTCGAAGTGCCAGCGCGGCTTTGTTTTGGATGCTTTTTTTGTCACCGAGTGCCCATCCACCGCCGTGGATGTAGAGGAGGATTGGACGAGGGTTGTCATCACTTGTTGATGAAGACAAGTCTTCAAGAACAGGTTGGTAGATGTCCAAGCTAGTCAATGTTGTTCGAGTAAGCGGACGCTTGATGTATTGTATGTCCTTCGTCGCTTGCATGACGAGGGTTTGAGCTGGTTCGAGATCTGGTTCAACATTATCTTCGAGCTTGAACTCTAAAGCAGGCACTGCAGTAGGAACTGGCTCTAAACCTAACAGGGTGAAGCTCATGAGCACAAAAAGCAGGATGAGTCTTGTGATAAACATTCCGTCTCCTTTTCGATGCTCAACGCACACACGATCGTGCTATTGCATCTATCGTATCGTATGCGAGGATGGGCTACATTCGATGAGACGGAGACTTACAGGTACACACTAGGTCGCAGATGGGCGCCCGGGGGGAAGCGAGTATGCTTCTGCCTGCTCAACCCCTCCACTGCTGATGCTACCGTGCTTGATCCGACGCTGACACGATGCCATCGGTATGCTGTGCGTTGGGGGTTTCACGCGATGGATGTTGCGAACATATTCGCTCTGCGTTCGACAGATCCCAAAGGACTCAAGCTCATCGACGATCCCAATGGACCTGACAACGACGCGGCGATAGTCAAACTCGCAAAACGCGCCGACTTGGTCATTGTGGGATGGGGAACACACGCGGCCCTCAATGATCGACATACGCAGGTGCTCGAGTTGCTGCGTCCAGTTTGCACTCCGATGTGTTTAGCAATTACGAAACATGGATTCCCAAAGCATCCGCTCTATCTGAGAGCGGATCTGGAGCCCTTTGAATTTCAGAGTGTCCCTGCATCGACCCATGCTTGACGCGATCGAGCAATTGCTTCGATAGGTTCTGGGAGTTGTCGCAAATCGAGAGTGACCCAGTCTTGTGAAGCAACAATCAACGCGCCTGCGTATCCCTTCAGATCGAGCTGAGAACCGGGAGCGCCGACAACGCATCGCCCCATAGCGCTCGAATCACTTAGTCTCGCTGCAACAAGTTGTGAGCCTGCTTGCGTTATTGCTTTTCCAGCAGAGTTGCCTGTCATGAGAATCATCGTTGGATCAATCCCGATCCCAACCCCCGGAGTCGGAGTAAATGATTCATGATCGATCACTTGATGATCTGCGATTGTTGCTCCGACGCGTTGTGCATGCGCTCCGATTGCGATCCGTTCGATTTCACCCAAATCTATGGGTAAGACGATCGAGACGATCGGCTTTGATCTTGAGCCGACAAGCGATGCGATTTCGACGCTCATCTCGCATGCTTGCTGAGTTGCTTCGATCGCACGCTGAGCGTTGATAGGATCGGTAAAGTGATCTTGAGGGATCCAGAGATCGAGTCCGGTGAACTCGAGTTCGCGTCTGCGAAGAGATGCAGCAATGTCTCGTCTAGCGGATCTTGTCAGTTCTCTCGGCCGCATCCCTGATATCATTGCGTCGATTGCAATCCCACGGGCGGCTTGCGATGCGACGAGATCGATCGCAGCGCGAGGATCCGACGAGCCTGTAGGCAGGCCTGTAGTCGATATCGAGATTTCGGGTAATCCGAACATGTCAGATTTGTATGCCTTTCGATGCGTTGCTGCACTACGATCATGGTATGAAGCGTGTCTTTTTCTGTCGAATTGCCCAGATCATCCATCTTGCAGCACTTGCGGTCTGGCTCGGATCCGTCGCAATGTCTGGTGTTGTTGCTGCGATTGTGTTCCCGTTGATGAGGACGCTCGAACCCACGCTTGGAGCATATCCAGATTACGAGGGTGATCACGCTCTTCTCGCAGCAGGTCGGATCGCATCCAAAGTGTTCTTCACGGTCGACATGATCCAGTTTGTGTGTGGATCATTGGCGCTTGCGACATTGTTGATCATGATCATGTCAGGATACTCACTCAACACAATGGCTAGGGTCCTCAGGATGATCGTGTTGTTTGCGACACTCGCTCTATTGAGTTATCACATCTTCTTCTTTATGGACGGATTGCAGAAGACCCTTCAAGGGTATTGGCACTTCGCAGCTGAGGGCAACACGATGCAAGCGGATCAGTTTAAAGAACTGTTCCTCGAATCCCACTCCGCAGCATCGCGGATCTTGGGCGCAATGGCGCTGCTCGTGCTCATCAACATCGGTCTCGCAGGCTGGACACTGACAGCGACAAATGACGGATCAAACTCAACCAAGAATAAGAAGAATAATGACCAAACTAAACATCAGAGCAACAAGAAAGCAAAGCAGTCATGAGCAACGCCATCGTTCATCCAAAGGGAAAGAACAATCCGCGTGGACTCAAGGACATTCCCTTTGCGCTTCCTGAAGTGACTCAAACAGAGAAACGAAGAGCGAAGAGAATCGCAGATGCACTCCAAGAACACTATCCTGATGCTTATTGCGAGTTGACACATAGCAACCCACACGAGTTATTGATCGCGACGATTCTTTCAGCCCAATCGACTGATGCAGGAGTTAACAAAGCAACTCCTGCGTTGTTTACGAAATTCAAGACTCCCAACGATTATGCCGCGTCGACACCTGAAAAGATCGAACCTTACATCAAGACGATTGGATTGTTTCGTAACAAAGCGAAGTCGATACACGCTTCGATGACGATGGTTGTTGAAGACTTTGCAGGCGAAGTCCCTGGAAACATGAGTGATCTGCTCAAACTCAGAGGAGTCGCACGGAAAACTGCAAATGTCGTTCTGGGAAACGCATTCAAGATCAATGACGGATTCGTCGTCGATACCCATGTCCAACGACTCGCGTGGCGCTTCGGGATCTTCGATGATCCCAAAACGAATACCGCAATCATCGAGAAGAAGCTGATGGCGTTGTTCCCGCGAGATCTCTGGTCAAGACTCGGGCACCAGTTCGTGTTCCACGGCCGATACGGATGCACAGCGCGCCCCAACTGCAAGCATGATCACCCAATGTGTGTGAAGTTTGGAGTCAACTGTGACAAAGTGTTACCTGCCAAAAACAAATGAAGACTTACTCATCTTCTGATATCTGAGGCACAGGGTAGAGAACCCAATCTCCATCAATCTTCGAGCTTTCACGGGCAATACCAAAGACATGCAACCCATCATCATTATCCATGTCAGGACCTACAGAATAGATGAGTGGATCTGAGTTTCGAAGAGCATAATGTAGTCGATTACCAGTAAACATATCTATTGGTTGAAAAACAATGAAATCAGGATCAACTTCGTCAACAGAATCCGGAAACTTTCCGTGTTGCAACTTGTGTCTGTGGATCGCGATTGCGGTTCTCACTCCGATTTTTTGCTGAGCTGATTCTCTAAATATGTTTGCAGTTCTATCCAATGCCGGCAACATTAAATCAATAAGCATCGCTCCTGGCGCTCCGAGATCTTTTTTGGATTTCTCGAACAACTGATTAATGCCAACCCGCGAACCATTCCAAGATATGTTTGATTGTCTTGCAGATTCCTCTAGTAGTTCTCCATATACATACAACATTCGTTGTACAGATTTGTGAAGTTCAAGATCAGGTAAACTAATCGGATCGTCGAGAGCTCCATTACCGCCGCCCCAGCTCGATGCACTTTGCAGACTCAACTCACCTTTCGGACTTGCCAACCTACGGAGAGTGTCATGGAATGTGATTGCTTCCCCTTCCCAGAGAAACTCAATGGTTTGTACCTGCTCAATTGCTGAGTCCAAGGCTACCAAATGTGCCTCATTGATTTTTTCTGAGTGATGTTCTAATGCCCAACTGATCGTCATCAAGCTTGAGCTTAATGTTGAGAGAGTTCCAAGTTGATTGATCAAAGTTGGATACTCAGATGATAATTGGGACGACTTCAATACGATACTGATCCTATTGACAAACTCATCTGTCTGACCCTGGTTAAGAAGTTCCCCCGCGCTTAACAACACGAGCCTTGAAACTTTGTGTTGCAATCTTGGAGCAGGCGGAAAGAGTGTCATCAGACCAGGATTGAGTTCAGGATTCTCTAACCAGTTCTCATCCTCAACCCCATTTGCTATCATCGCTTGATGCTCATAAGGATCAGTCGTCTTATAAATCCCACAACCCATGACAGTGCGTTCGATTGCATCAACTATTTTTTGGATTGTCTCTCTGTTTTGATCTGTTGCAAGTAAAACAGACATGCTTTCCCAATCTTTGATGTCTGCAACCGGTCTTAGCGCTTCACGATTATCAAACAAAGATTGGTTTCGGTAATACTCGTCTACAAGCACAGGCCAAGCTTTTTCTTGTTCAGGAACGCTTGCGAGCCATGCATTAAAACTCGCGGCGGGGTTCCATTCTTTGGTTCCATCAGGTGCGTCGAACCAAGGGGACCAGTTATTATGCGTGATGAGGCGCCATTCTGGAGTGAGCTCAGCAAGCTCGGATTGGGAAAGGGACTTAGTGTGGATAAACACAAAATATGCCCACAAGACGGCGGAAATAAACGCAACAATGAACAATGTAATGATAAGTATTAGAATCTTCTTCATTAGCAATAATAGACATACATGACCAGATTTTATCATGTATTATTCAACACCCACTAAAGAGTGGGAGCAATGAGCCGTAAGTTTCGGGGATGATAATTTGTATCGAGTCGGATCTGGTAACTACGGAAACTCGATGCAGATGAAACATGGAAAGGGACTCGTAATGAAAACAACATGCATTGCAGCACTCACACTTCTCGCACTCGCAGGAACCGAAGCGATCAGCGCGGAACGCGACTTACAGTTCATCAATATCCTCGGCGCTGGAGGGAATGTCTTTATCGTCAACACACGTGATCAGGAGTTTTCACTCGATGGATGGAGATTTAGTACACAGAACTCAACATCAGATGTCGTCTATTCCGATCCGGATGCGTTTGACGGCGTCGTCGTTCCGGCGCATGGAACATTCTTGATTTTCTTCAACGACAATGCACGCGATGACATTCCAACGCATTTCAATGCGTCAGATGTTGGACCGTTCGCGCCCTTTGAGATGGATGCGTATTCGATGAGTTTCTATCACCCTGACGAACTAGGTGAAGTAGACTTCTCCAACGGCGAACAAATGGTCGATCACATCCAATGGCGACGTTACATTCTTGGACTCGAACTCGACAACGAGAGCATGGCCGCCGCAGTCGATACAGGGCTCTGGGCAAGCGAAGACGAGTACATCCCGGTTCGCACAGAGACTTATATCATTGAGCTCACAGATCGAGACAATGTCGAGTTGCATAGTCCGGATGATTACAATGTGATCTTTGATTGTCGGCCTGACATTTCCGACGACGGCGAACTCAACTTCTTTGACATCTCGTTGTTCCTCCAAGCATTCGCGGATCAGAATCCAATGGCCGATGTCTCTCGCGATGGAAACTTTAACTTCTTCGATGTCTCGTTGTACATCCAATCCCTCGGAGCTGGTTGCCCGTTCTAAAAGAGAGTGAACTATCCGAAACAAAAAACCTAAACAAACAGGGTGCTCATCTCCACAAACGGGGATGAGCACCTTGTTTTTAGGTTGAAAGTTTCATTTCCATACTCATTCAAATTGAGGTACACTGGAAAACTGTAGAGATTATCGATCAACATGCAAACTGTGATCTAAGCAGAGGGAATCCATGAACATCAACACGTCACGCGTAATTCAGATTGTTTTTTCAATCGTGATCTCAGCCTGTGCTCAGATTTCATTTGGACAATATTACTACCTAGCTCAAGAGCTTATATCTCCAAGTGTGAGTACAAATAACTACTTTGGAGCTTCGGTTACAGTTCATAATCAATTTATCGCCGTCGGGACTTTCCAAGATGATGTCTCAGATTTACACGATGGACGCATAAACCTGTTCGATACGAATACAGGAAACTATCTCAGATCTGTGTTTCCACCGACACGAAACTTGAACGGCGGATACGGATGGGATGTCGCGATCGAAGACGATCTCATGCTCGTTGGTTCGTACTCTGCATCAACAGTCCACGGCGCATCTGGAAGCGGATTCCTTCACAACATCAACACAGGGAATCTCATCACTGAATTTGTTACCCAGATCGGTGATCCAGAAGATCAAATTGGATGGAGCGTCGCGATGGAAGCGCCGTTAGCACTCTTGGGAGCGCCCGGAGATGATGAATCGGGACTTAACTCAGGCGCCGTATACGCATTCGCAACAACCTTGCTTTTCGAGATTACAAAGATCAAACCCAATGTCCCAATTGCGAACGAACGCTTTGGAGGATCCGTCGCAATCAAAGGCGATTTCCTTGTCATCGGAGCACCTGGGTTTGGAGGTCCTGAGACTGGATCTGTGTATGTCTTAGATGTCAAAACCGGGATCCAGCTTCGTAGAATCGTCGCTGCGGATTTACAAGGATCCGACTACTTCGGATACAGCGTCGATATCAACATCGAATCTGGGACTCCGATCATCGCGATTGGTGCACCACTCCACGACAGCGCAGGTCCAAGCGCAGGCGCTGTCTATCTCTACAACGCTGCAACAGGAGGTTTGATCCGAAAGATCACTTCCGTTAATCCACAAACCGGAGACTGGTTCGGACACACTGTCGCGATCGAGGATGAAACACTCGTCGTTGGCGCACTTAGACGCGACGCATCTTCATTCAACAGCGGCAGCTTCTTCATCTACGACAATATCCTCCCCGGCGGTAATCCAGATGAAATCGACGAGATCATCCCATTCTCTATACCCACAGATCAACAACTCGGATTCCGAGTTGATATCAACAACGGGAACATTGTGGGTTCGGGGATCGGCGCAGGAAGTGCTGAGGGTTATGCGACGATCCTGAGGAAATACTGCGACGCAGACATCAACAACGACGGCGAACTCAACTTCTTCGACATATCCGCGTTCATCAAGTTCGGGATCGATTTCAACGGCGACGGACAATTCAACTTCTTCGACATCTCCGGATTCCTCAATCTGTTCAACGCAGGGTGCCCTTGAACAAATAGCGTAAAATGTCATCAAAAAAACCCCACCGTTTCCGATGGGGTTTTCTGATGAACGATCCCGCTGAGATTCGAACTCAGAACCTCTGGCTTCGGAGGCCAACGCTCTATCCAGTTGAGCTACGGGACCCATTAAACGACAAGGCACTTTCGTACCCCAATAACATAAGTCAAATGCGTTTCACCCTCATCAAACACACTCGATGTCCATCGCTGCTCTTGAGTCGTCATTCAAGCAGAACTGAGTCTACGATCGCTACACGCTTATGGCAACGATCCCTCCCAATCCCAACACCAGTTCTTCGTCTATTGCGATCGGAGGGCTTCCAGTACCGACGCCGCTTTGGGCAGTTCTATCCCTCACATTCCTCGGGAGTTTGGGAACAGGCGCAGTAACGAATGGATTTTCATTTATTGCGACCGAGGGGTTGAGTTACGGCCGAAAGATGAACCTGCTCCTGGCGCTCGTGCTCGGCGCAACCTATATCGTAGGTGCAATCATCGCAGGACGACTTGTCGCAAAGATCGCGCTACGAGCATCGCAAAGCAACTCTAAGTTTAAATCAACCATCACCCCTCGCTCGCTCTTGCTGATCACCCTTCTGATTATCTCTCTGGCGTGTCAGCTCCCGATTATTGCTCAACATCAAGCACCTGAGTTGATGGAATACGCGCTGTGGACATTCATCATCATCTTCTCTCCAGCTACTGGGATCTTCTGGCCGATCGTCGAAGGGTACCTCTCAGGAGGACGCTCGGGTGCAAGACTCCGATCCGCGATCGGACGATTCAACATCACTTGGTCCATCGCGCTCGTATTCTCGTTCTGGATGATGGCGCCGCTCTTAAGTAAAAGCCCATTCCTCATCATCACACTCTTGGGTGGATTCCAACTACTGATGGGAATCCTGCTCTTCTGGTTCCCATCACATCCTCCAAAGCATCTCGAAGAGCATCGCGATCCTGTCCCAGATGTGTACTACCCACTCTTAACGATCTTTCGTGTGTTGCTTATCGCGTCCTACATCGTGCTCTCGACACTCTCTCCTTTGCTTCCGATTGTCGAAGATAAGCTCGGAATCGATGTCCATTGGAAGACCCCACTCGCAAGCGCTTGGCTCACTTCGCGTGTACTCCTCTTTATCCTTTTCGAAAGATGGCACGGCTGGCACGGCAGATGGTGGACCCCATGGACAGGGATGGGACTCATGCTTGTCGGGTTTAGCGCATGCATGCTTTCTCCGATCGCACAAAGCTTCGGATTAGCAGTACTCATCTTTGGACTCTGCGTCGTCGGAGTCGGGATCGCAATGACTTATTACGGCGCGCTCTACTACGCGATGGCTGTCGGAAATGCAGAAGTCGAAGCAGGCGGAAAACACGAAGCAGTCATCGGAGTCGGATATACCCTAGGACCAATCTGCGGACTCATCGGATACCAAGCATCCGATGGAGATCCAACTGGATTCCGCATTTGGGTTATCATCCTTGTCTCAATCGCTGTCATCTCATCATCTCTCTTGGGTTGGCATCTCATCCGTAGAGATCGACTCAAACGACAACAACTCTCACATTGACCCATCCTATTTATACCTCTTTTATAGAACACGCGATCGATCCGATTCGGGTCACCGCTGCGTAACAATTGAGTCACAAATCCTCCATTGTGCCTATTCATCAATGAATTCTATGATTGAGTCGTCCAGAGTGGAAACTTTTTATCGGGTGGTTCGTAAACCAGTGTGTCAGATGCTGTGACGGCTATCTGGGATACAACGCCCGATACCCGGCCATGGAATGAACTGATGTTCTTCGGAGTTTACCTCTAGGGTGCAGAAGTGCCGAAGAACAGATGTAGCGAAGTTTTCAGACATCTTGAGCATCACGCGAACCCGCTTTTTCAGAGCAACTCGCTTGATAGCAAGTAGATACATTCACGATCACGATTGGAGCCAATCAATATGACCACTGCATGGACTCGACAAGCAACAAAGAACGCAACACGAATCGGAGCCATCGGAGTGATGGGTCTTCTCGTTGCCTTCGCAGGCTCCGCAACCGCTGCATCAAACAACACTTCATCATTAATCAGCGAACCAGGCGTTGTCGCAACTGCTGATTCGATCCGTGCTACTCCCCAAGCGATCTGGGACGCCGCACGCAATGGAGACTCTGCAACACTCGACACACTGCTTTCTCCTCAATCATGGAACGAAGCGGATCTCAACGGCACGCTCCTTACTTCGATCGAACGACTCAAGACGAATATCGCAAAGCGTGAAACCACACGCACTGAACAGATCTCAGATGCGAACGATCGACTCCTCGAGCATCTCAAACTCTTTGACGAAAACAAATCCGGGATCGAACTCTCCAAAGCGCTAGCAGCTGCAGTTGAACTCCAAATGCTCTTCGACGACGATGATCGATTCTTCAGCGACGCGAGCGTTGCACGTGCAATCCATATCTCCGACGAAGCTGCTAAAGTTGCAGAACTCAGCGGCGACTGGATGATCGCATCCGAACTCTACTACCGTCTCAACGCGATCTTTGATCCTAGCGGCATCTACAAAGAACAAGTCAATCGTCTCTCGCGTCGTCTCGCGATGATCCGGATGTACGCACCTGAGCGCCTATGGGAAATCCGTAACCAGCGCCGCATCGATGAAGAGCTTGAGCCGCTCCCGCCTTACAACGCGTACGGCGATGACTTCCATGAAAAGCTCAACGGGATCAACTCGATTACTGTTCGCACCGCGATCCAACGCGCTGCAGATCAGCATGTCGGAAGAAAAACTCGCAAGCATCCTACCGGCGTGACCATGAATGACCTGATCCTTTCAGGACTCGATGCAATCGAAACCATGGCAACAACAACCGATCTCGCGATCGCCTTCGAAGGGCTCGCAAAGGATTCGCAACGAACACAACTCCTCGATGTCATCAAGACACAGAAGGAGAAGATCGCCGCTAAGGAGCATACTGCTTCTGGATACGATCTCCGTCGTTCGCTTGACGCAGTCTTGTCAGCAGGACAGAAAAACACAGGCATTCTCGAGACCGCGCTGCTCCATGAGTTTGGTAACGGCGCAATGGCTGCTCTCGATGACTACACCGCCATCATCTGGCCAGACGAACTCTCACGCTTTCGCAGAAGCACCCAAGGAGAGTTCATCGGTATCGGAGTACAAATCCAGCTCGACGAGTTCCAGAATATCAAAATCGTTACTCCGCTCGAAGGCACCCCTGCTCAACGCGCAGGTGTGCAATCCGACGACATCATCAAAAAAATCGACGGCACGACCGCTCTCGGACTTGGACTCAACCAAGCTGTTGAGATCATCACAGGTCCTGCAAACACCAAAGTAAACATCACGGTTGAACGCGAAATCGAAGGCGGAGAACTGATCGAGAAAGAGTTCACGATCGTTCGACAAAAAATCGATCTCCCATCAGTCAAAGGTTGGTCAAAGACCGGATCGAGTGACACCGACTGGAACTACTTCATCGATCAAGAAGAAGGCATAGGGTATGTCCGTCTTACTGGATTCACTCAAGACTCAACTAAAGAGTTTGATAAAGCCGTCAAAGCGATGAAGAAAGAAGGACTCAACGCGTTGATCTTGGATCTTCGTTACAACCCAGGTGGATTGCTCGACCAAGCTGTCAGCCTCGCTTCACGATTCGTCCCTAAGGGAATGATCGTAAAAACAGTTGACGCATCAGGAATCACACAATCGCTCGACGATGCTCGCTCGGTTTCACCACGAGTGTCAGTCGCTGACATCCCTGTGATTGTGCTTGTCAATGAAGGAAGCGCTTCTGCATCTGAGATCCTCTCTGGCGCGATCCAAGCTGCTGCACATCAAGGAAAGATCCAAGCTCTCGTTCTTGGAAACCGCAGCTTCGGGAAAGGGTCAGTTCAAAATGTCTACCTTCTCCCAGGCGCTGCTGCCGCGATGAAGGTCACAACGAACTATTACCGGATTGATTCTCCAAGAATGATCCACAAGGTTCCAGGAGCAACTGAATGGGGAATCGACCCGGATCTTGATGTCGCGATGCTCCCCAGCCAACAAGCAGACGCATTGATGCTTCGCAGAAACGCGGATGTCCTTCCTCTCGACGAAGACGGCAACATCATCGAAGACGCGGATCGTCCTGATCCAAACTCATTGATAACCGATGGTACTGATCTCCAAGTCGAAACCGCGCTCGTGCTCTTGCAATCTCAAGCAAAGAGTCTGCTCTCAAAAACCTCGATGAAGGACTAATCACCGCTCATTCGAGTCGAATTAACTCATTCAAATCTTCAAACATAAACACCATCCATAACGGATGGTGTTTTTATGTGAATCTGGGGTATCTATGAACCTGAAATCGGTATCTAAAGCCCAAGATCGAGGTTGATTCTTCATCCGAAGGGATGGCAACGACTCAGTAGACTTACTATACTCAACCTATCGACTCGCCGAGCCATCGGTTCGGTAGATATTCGTATGCACGCGCCGATGAATAAATATCGTGTCGCAAGCGTGTAGAACATACAGATGAGCAGTACCAGATAATCAATCTCAATTGATTCATCTTAAAATGATCAACGACTGATCAAGGACGAAACCATGCCCCAGGCAACCGCCGAATCCAGTGAGCAATCAACTATGAACACCGCGAAAGCAGATTCGCAGCAGTCCGCTGTTGGACAAGCGCCAACCGCTAAGACCGCTTCACAGCTACCCAAAGAAGTGCTCGTGAAATGGCTCTACGACATGCAACTCATTCGTGAGTTCGAAAACCGAACCATGCAGGCATACCAACAAGCAAAGATTGGTGGGTTCTGTCATATCTACACTGGACAAGAAGCAGTTGCTGTCGGCACAATCGGTTGCACGAACGCGGATGACCCAGTCATTACTGCGTACAGAGATCACGGTCACGCACTCGCAAGAGGAATGACTCCTGAAGCTTGTATGGCCGAGATGTTTGGAAAGACGACCGGCTGTGCAAAGGGCAAAGGCGGATCGATGCACATGTTTGATCGTCCAAACTGGCTCTTCGGCGGCCACGGAATTGTCTCTGCACAAACACCGATGGGTGCAGGATTTGCATTCTCCGAAAAATACCAACTCGAAGTCATGGGTATCGGGAAAAAGAAAATCACCCTCTGCTATATGGGTGACGGCGCACTCGATCAAGGATGCTTCCACGAAGCACAAAACATCGCTTCACTCTGGGATCTCCCAGTCATCTACATCCTCGAAAACAATGGGTACTCGATGGGTACCGCGATCAATCGACACACCGCAAACGCTGAGAACCTTATCGATCGCGCTAAAGGATACGGAATCCGCGCCGCGAAGATCGACGGGCTCGACATCATGAACATCTACAACGAGTTCAAACCAATTGTGGATGACTGCCGCGAGAACTCGCGTCCTGCGTTTATCGATCTCAAAACCTACCGATACCAAGGTCACTCCATGTCCGATCCACAAAAATACCGGACAAAGGATGAAGTTGATGAGTACAAAGACAAAGACTCGATCGCAAAGCTTTGCTCAGATCTCATGACCATGGGTCACATCGACGAAGCAGGATGGAAATCAATGCGTAAAGAGATCAGCGACATCGTTCGCGCTTCAGTCGAGCACGCAGAATCAGCTCCAATCCCTGAAGCGAGCGAACTCTTCACTGATGTTTACGCAAACCCAGAGAAGAACCTGTCACCCACTGCTACATACTCACACGGAACCAAAAATCCGTTGATGTGATTTCAGTTGATTGCATTCTATGTAGCCTAGCCAGTGAATGATTCATCCTTGCAGGCCACTTTTTTGAAGAGACTCAAATCACTCCTCTATTCGAAAGCCAACGAACACGCGAATGACAACAGATTACGCAACAATCTATAACCATCAGATCGAGACCAATCCTGGTTACACTCATGCTGAGCATTCACCCGGGTTCAAAGCGGTTCTCGCATACACCTCTATGATCGCTGATCTTGATGGAAAATCACTCGATGTTGGATGTGGGGTCGGGTTTGTCGTTGAGTTATTGAACACCTACCCATACCGCTTCGAAGCGCACGGCGTAGATGTCAGTCAAACTGCAGTCTCCCACGCTTCTCAGCGCGTGAACGAAGATCGTATCAAACTCTCACAGAACGATTCACTCCCTTACCAAACAGATGAGTTCGACTTTGTGACCTGCTTCGATGTCCTTGAGCATCTCGACACAAACGAAGTCGAACAGTTCTGCAGTGAACTCCGACGAGTCACACGCCCTGGGGGGTTGATTATGTGCTCTGTCGCACTCCGAGAAGCATCATCGCTTGATCTCTTCGGTAACAATGTACACAGAACTGTCCGTCCATTTGACTGGTGGGCCGACCAACTCCTCCCAGACAAAGCACACTGGACCAAAGATCCCATGCAAGCAATATTCTGGCACCATGTGCCAGTCAACGCATAACGAGACCATACCATGACCACTATGCAGCACGATATGATTGAAACTCAAATCCATCCCGCCGTCGACAACCCTGAGCTCCCTGTCTTCCTCCCAGATGACCAGCTCCCATCACGCGAAGGTGATCGGATCGTTCAGTTCCGCGAAGCACTCCGCGAAGCGATGAGCGAAGAGATGCGCAAAGACAAACGCGTCTTCCTGCTCGGAGAAGAAGTCGCTCAGTACAACGGCGCCTACAAAATCTCACAAGGCATGCTCGATGAGTTTGGACCAAAGCGAATCATCGACACTCCCATCTCGGAGAACGGATTTGCAGGGATGGCAATCGCCGCCGCGATGACTGGGCTCCGTCCTATCGTTGAGTTCATGTCCTGGTCCTTCAGCTTCGTTGCTGCTGACCCAATCTTGAACAACGCACCCAAAATGCTCTACATGTCAGGTGGACAGTTCGGTTGCCCGATCGTATTTCGTGGAAACGATGGCGCTGGAGGCCAGCTCGCATCCACCCACTCATGGTGCGTCGAAGCACTCTACGCAAATGTCCCAGGGCTCAAGATGGCAATCCCATCGAACCCATACGACGCGAAGGGCTTGCTCAAGACTGCGATCAACGATCCTGATCCTGTGTTCTTCATGGAATCCGAACGAATGCTCGGAGACAAAGCACATGTCCCCGAAGAAGAATACTACATCCCATTCGGACGCGCTCGTGTTGCTCGCGAAGGAGACGCTATCACACTTGTCAGTTTTGGACGTCCTGTAAACTTCTGTCTTGAAGCTGCGGAAACACTCGCTGCAGAAGGTATCGATGTCGAAATCCTCGACATGCGAACAATCCGTCCATTGGACATCGAATCAATTATGGAAAGCGTGAAGAAGACGAACAAGGTTCTCGTCGTTGATCAGTCCTGGCCGTTCGCTTCGATCGCATCAGAAGTCGTCACGCAAATCTGTGAACGCTGCTTCGATTGGCTCGACTCTGCTCCTGCTCGATTGAATACTGCTGATGTTCCAACTCCTTACGCGAAGGGCTTGGAATATGATTACCTTCCTAACCCAGAACGAATCGTCGACGCTGTTCGCAGCCTCGTCAATGCATAAACTGTTGATCTGCGACACACTGACTGAAGGACTCTGAAAAATGGCTATCAACATCACCATGCCCCGCCTATCCGACACTATGGAACAAGGCACCGTCGTAAAATGGCACGTCAACGCTGGAGACTCCGTCTCCCAAGGCGATGTCATCGCAGACATTGAAACCGACAAAGCTACGATGGAACTCGAATCTTTCGATGACGGCATCGTCGCAAACATCGCGATTGCAGAAGGCAAAGCGATCAATGTCGGAGAGACGATCATCGTGCTCGCTGAAGAAGGTGAATCTGTTGAAGAAGCGCTCGCATCCGCTGGAGCATCCTCGACTACAACCGCGCAGAACGGCGGTTCTGATATCGCTTCGCCTTCAGCAACTGCTGTTGCAGAGCCACCCGCAACAAGCAGCAGCTCAGGAACGAACGAACGAATCTTTGTTTCTCCGCTTGCTCGCAAGATCGCGAACGAAAACAACATCGATCTCGCTTCGATCCCTGGAACTGGACCTTCAGGACGGATCACCAAAAGAGATGTTGAATCTGCAATCTCTAACGGCGCAGCAGCACCTACCCCTGCAGCAACAACTCGACCAGTTACACAACAAGCAGCAGCACCCGTACCAATGCCGATGCCTGCACCGCTCCCAGCTGTTGGCGCGGTCCTCGAATCCAAGACTGTTCCACTCAACAACATGCGAGCAACAATCGCAAAGCGTTTGGTCGAGTCCAAAACAACAATCCCGCACTACCAAGTTACGATCAGTGCTCGCATGGATTCGCTCAATGCACTCAGAAGCGAACTCAACGAACAACTCGCAGCGCAAGGTGTCAAACTCTCTGTTAACGACTTTATCGTCCGTGCTTGTGCGATTGCGATGCATCAACATCCGTTTATCAACTCAAGTTGGAATCCAACAGGACCATCTATTGATCTCCACGGCCATGTGAACATCGGAGTCGCGGTTTCGCTCCCGCAAGAAAAAGGTGGCGGCCTCGTCGTTGCAACAATCAACAACGCTGACCAATCCGGACTCCGTAAGATCTCTTCGGAAACAAAGCGCCTTGCTAAGAAAGCTCGTGAAAAGGGACTCTCTCCTGCAGAGCTCTCAGGGTCGACATTCACGATTTCCAACTTAGGAATGTTCGGAGTGGATCACTTTACTGCGATTGTGAATCCTCCTAACGCTGCGATCCTGGCAGTCGGCCGAGCGATCGACAAGCCGTTTATCGAGTACACCGAATCGGGTGAACCTGAACTCGTTGTCGGATCGGAGATGTCAATGACCATCTCATCCGATCATCGAATCATCGACGGCGCAATGGCCGCAGCTTACCTCAAGACAGTGAAAGAGCTTCTCGAATCTCCTGCATCACTCTTGGTTTAAACTCCAATGCTTGATGCTGTGAACATTTGATTGCTCTGAAGGGATTTTGATGAGCAGACGCGCACCAACATTTCTAGCACGACACAGCACCGTAAAAATCGGTCTTTGTGCGCTAGTACTGATCCTCGTCGCGCTTCTCATTGCAGTATACCCAACGATCCGTTTCGTACGCGGATTTACGATGGGAACTCTGCACCCTATCGCTGAGTTTGAATCGGGAGAAACCTTCGAGTTCCAGGACCCGAACCCATTCTCCGCGTACTACCTCTCGATGTCTGTATCATCTCGTGATGCTCAACTCCCTGAGATGGATCTTTCAGTTTCCAACACCCAAGGCCTAATTGAAGGCGATCCAATCAATCGCTGGAACTCAGTCATGGGACGCGAATACAAGCAGTTCTTGATAATCCCAGTGCAAAGCGACGGAAAACTAACCATCGAAATCAACACTCCCGAGAATGAAGATTTCCTGATCTATCGTAAAATTGAAGATGTCATCGCACACGAACTCGATCGCGCCAAACTCCTTTGGATCATCGCACTCGTCCCCCTTTTGTGCGCATTGGGATTCTTGATTATTGTTCTCGTTCGTGCAATCAACTCGTCGAGTCGTGTCGATCTTTATGTGAGTCCTGAATGAGTAACGATCCTAATCATTCCAATCAGACGAAGCTCTACATCGGTCCAGACTCGTATCCAGATGGCGCTGATCATTTGCTTGATGAAGCACGAGAGCGTGTTCGCAACGAGGATGAACACAACAAAGAGTCGAACCGTCTCGCTCGACGCTTATTCATCGCAATGATTCTTATCGCGATTTTGGGAGCGATCTTCTATATCGTCCTCCCCTACTACGGCCTACGGCTCTCCCCAACTGTCCCTATCCTGAGCTTCCTTGCGATCTTCGCCGCCGCGGTCTTAACAGGCATCGAAGAGAACAGAGACAATGACTCAGATTATGACGACGATGATGGAGACAACCCAAACAGTTGCAACAACGACGGCTGCGCAACAGGAATGTGCGGCGGGCCTAGACCGTTGCAGATGTTCAGAGATAAGAAACCGCCTAAGCGATAGCCATCTGTGCGAGCATATGTAGTCCGAAGGTGGATCCGAAGCAAATCGCAATCCAGATGAAGATCCGACTTTCAGCGATGACATCCTCTATAAAATCGCCATCCATCCATGATTGCCAATCGGGTTTGAGCCAATAAAAGACACATCCCCAGAACTCTTCAAAGTTCCCAAACATCCATTTTCCAGAGAAGAAATACACCGGTAAAGTGACGACTACAAGCAAAATCCAATATAACCACTCAGGCATTTATTCAGCCTCTACCACAGTGCGTAGCCCATTGATCAAAATGAAAGACACTGAAAATATTAAGCAAGAGTGTGACAAACTCAGTTGCACCATCAATCTTGAACCAGATGATTGTCATCATTAATCCAAGCTTACGATTATGTAAAATCCCAATTTACGCGTCGATAATGCTCAACCCCGCTCAGCACGCTTGCGCTTAAGCTCAGCATCAATAAACTGATCGAGCTCGCCACGATCGAGCACATTGGTTGGGTTTGCTTCGACATTTGTGCGATGATCTTTGACGCGATTGTCATACAGAACATAACTTCGAATCTGCGCGCCCCATCCTCGATGTTCGATTTTGCCGCCTGCTGCTTCGGTGATATCTGCTGCTCGTTGATCCTCTGCGATCTGTTCGAGCTTCGCAGTTAGAATCTCCATCGCCTGTCTGCGGTTCTGTTGCTGTTCACGATGAGTTGATGCAAGGATCATGATACCAGTCGGTTTGTGAATCAATCGAACCGCCGACGCGACCTTGTTTACATTCTGCCCACCTGGACCTGACGATCTCGCAAAGCAGCTGATTTCGAGATCTCCATCTGGAATCTCGAGTTCAGTCTCTTCGAGTTCAGGTATGACATCTACTGTCGCAAAGCTCGTCTGGCGTTTCCCCTGCGCATTGAACGGGGAAACTCTCGCAAGTCGGTGTGTTCCTCGTTCACAACCTAAGTACCCAAACGCGTATGGACCTTGGACATGAAGCGTAACTGAATCGAGCCCGACTTCTGAGCCAAAGGATTTTTCAACTTCTTCGATTTTCCATCCCTGATTCTCAAAGTAGTAGAGATACATCCGAAAAAGCATCTCGCACCAATCGTTTGCTTCAGTACCACCATCACCTGCGGAGATCGTAAAGAAGCAATCTTTTGTATCGTGTTTACCTGACAAGAGAGACTGTGTCTCGATCTTGTCCATCCTGGACATCAACCCGAAGAGTTGCTCGTCTGCTTCTTCAAGCAACTCAGTATCACCCTCTTCGCGGCTCATCTCATATGCAAGTTTCGCGTCTTCGAACTCTTCAGAGACTTTTTTGATTGGATCTGTCTGAGCTTTGATCAGCTTCAGCTTAGCGACGACTTTTTTTGCTTCCTCTTGGTTGTTCCAAAAGTCAGTTCCGCCCATCAGCCCTTCGAGGTCTTTGAGCTCGGCTCGCTTGTTTTCATAGTCAAAGAGAATCACGGATCGTTAAAATCCGCGCCTCAAGATCACTAATCACATTCTGGTGTGCTTCCAAATGCATAAAAACTCCTACCTGAATAGCCCGTTCAATCGGGTGAAAACTTGGTCAACACTCTAGCATCCTAGGGTCATCTTTGCCCGTACAATATACAGAATGATCATTAGACACATTACCATCCTCTCAGAGCAGCTTGCCCAAGTCTCAAGCGATCCTTCTCGACAAGAAGCATATCGAAGAGGGTATTCAATGATCCTCATGCTCTCTCTCCTAGGGATCCTACTTATTGGGATGCTCACGCTGATCATCGTCCTTCGCAGAGCGAGACGCAGAAGCGAATCTCAACCCAAGGGTGACCCAACGACACATGTTGATGCATGGGTAGAATCTGGTAAACGATTCGATAGCTCGATTACCGAGATTGATGTTTCACAAGACGATCTGGATTAAGGCAACGAATCAATCCAATCTGACGCTTGAGGATGCCCAAGCATGTCAGCTTTGCTTGCCCATTCAATCGCAGTTTCTCGCTCACTTGCCCTTTCGAGCCATTGTGCGATTTGGAATGCGAGCTGAGAATCCTGTGGATTCAACTGTGCAACATCAATTAATCGACTCGCAGCATCACCTGGGCGCCCAACCATTCCGTAGCACTCAGCTAATATCAAAGCGGTATCAGCGATGAGTAAGTCTTCCTCAGGTAACGCTGTCAAAAGTGTAATCGCGCCTTCAGGATCATGATTCCGCTTGAGCACCCTCGCTTCTTGCAAGATCCATCCTAGATCCCTCGGTTCAATGTCGCGTGCTCTTCGGATTTGCTCGAGAGCAATTGTTGCTTTATTTTCTCGCATCGCAATCTCAGATCGCATAGCGAAGATCCGAGCACGATCGGGCGCTAATCGGCCCGCGATTGCGAGGTTCTTCTTGGCTTCATCGAGTTGATTCAGTTTTAACTGAATCGCCGCGAGAAAGATCGGAGTATCTGGATTCGTTGGATCGAGCTTCATCGACGAGTAATAATGCATTTCAGAGAGCTCAACTCGTCCAAGCATGTTGGCAATTGTTCCCGCTGTGAACTCTGCGATCGCGTTTTGAGGCCCGATCTCAATCCCTGCAATATATTGGTCATATGCCTTCTCATGCTCTGTCTGATGCATGTACAAGTCTCCAAGAGCGAATCGGAGTTCTTGATCACTTGCATACTGAGCTACAGCGTGCTCAAGCACGGTCGTCGCTTCGCCGTATTGTTGATTGCGAACGTAAACCTGGACAGCTCCAAGGATCTCCTCGATGGATTCCGTCTTCGCCATACCTTGAAACTGCGGATCATCAGTTTCATCTTCATTCGTCGGCGAAACCACCGTAGGCTGGGCCGTCATCGTCCAAATCGCATACCCCGCAACTCCTGCGGCGAGAAGTGCGACGAGCCCGATGAGCACGCCGAGAATTCGAGCGTTGCCTTTACGAGATGCCCAAAGTCCGGAATGATTCTGTGTGTTTGAGCAATGTTCCATATACACACCATATCGACCGCGCGTACACTTATTGCACAACGAATCGAATGAATTATGCTCACATTGAGCAAGGATACCGCGATGACCACGGATGCACAAAGAGAACCAATGAGCAAGTCCTATTCTCCAAGCGATCATGAATCGCGAATATGGGAGAAATGGGTCGAATCCGGCGCTTTCCATGCGGATCCAGCGCGAGTCCTCTCAGGAGAAGCTCAGCCGTACACCATTCTCATTCCGCCACCAAATGTCACTGCGGCCCTTCATCTAGGACATGCGCTCAACAACTCTATCCAAGACATCCTCATCCGTGCTCATCGTATGAAAGGGTTTGAAACCCTCTGGATGCCGGGGACAGATCACGCCGGTATCGCAACCCAGACGATGGTTGACAAAAAACTCAAAGAAGCAGGACAACCTGGGATCGCGGATTACAAGAAGAAAGAGCTCGCAGGAGAACCAGGACGCGAAGAGTTCCTCAAACTCGTTCACGATTTCAAAGATGAATACGAAGAACGAATTACCGATCAACTCCAGAGGATGGGATGCTCTTGTGACTGGGAACGACAACGCTTTACGATGGACGACATCTGCGCTCGCGCCGTGCGCGAAGCATTCTTCCAACTCTTCAAAGAAGGACTCATCTATAGAGGCAAGCGCCTCGTCAACTGGGACCCAGTAACCCAGACTGCACTCGCAGATGACGAAGTCGAAAACGAAGAAGTAGATGGCCACTTCTACTACTTGCGATACCCGCTTGTTCATGAGACTGAACCTGGGAATCATGACCCAGTCACATGGTCCGAGCTCGCAAGACGAGGATACCCTGGCGCTGATCAACATCCCGAAGACGAACAAGCATGGATTACGGTCGCGACGACGCGTCCAGAAACATACATGGGTGATTCAGCAGTCGCTGTCAATCCGAAGGATCCTCGCGCCAAAGCTGTATCCGCATTCAAGTGTGAGCTTCCGATCGTTGGAAGGATCATCCCGATCATTGAAGATGACTATGTTGTCCTCCCAGTCAAATACGGCGGCGAGCCCGGCGATACAAAGGCAGAGATGTCCACTGGGTTCTTGAAAGTCACCCCAGCGCACGATCAAAACGACTACATGATCGGACAACGACATAATCTAGAAATGATCAACATCATGGCTCCTGACGCGTCGATCTCCGATCAACACGGATGGGAACGCGAAGCAAACAACGAAGGCGGGCATGTCTTCCTAGGTAAATCACGCGAAGATGCACGCAAACTCGTTATCGAAGAGTTCAAAGCAAGAACTGTCGCTGAAGGTTCCGAAGGATCGTTGCTCGAACGCATGGTTCCCTATAGCCATAGTGTTGGACATTCCTATCGCAGCCACGCCGCGATCGAACCATACTTGAGCGATCAATGGTACTGTAAAGTCTCTGACGACAAACTCAGAGGAAACGCACAACGCGCTGTCCGTCCGGATCAACGCACCAAGAACTCGATCAAGGATTGGCCTGAGTCACGACCCAAGATGGTCGCAGACGATTCAACCGACGGCACAATGACCTTCTTCCCATCGCGCTACGCAAAGACCTACGAAACTTGGCACGACAATCTTCGCGACTGGTGTATCTCAAGACAACTCTGGTGGGGGCATCGGATTCCGGTGTGGAAGAGTCCTCCAGCATTTAAGACCTGTGTCGACGACTTTGAAGATCTTGTCGCTACAGATCCTATGACAGGCGAATATATTGCAATCTGGGGAGATCTCCATATCCAAAAACGTATTTCAATTACTGAATCTTCTAGAGAAGAAGAGAACCTCACACTGTTCGTCTGTGTTCGTAATCCTGATGATGAAAAATTAATCAGAGCACTGGAGACTCAAGGCTTCAACCAAGACCCTGATGTCCTGGACACATGGTTCTCCTCCGCGCTCTGGCCGCTCTCAACGATGGGTTGGCCTGACGCAACTGCTGCAAAAGACTCCTCTGGTATCGAAGATTTCGAGTCCATGCTCGCAGCGTTCAACCCAAGTTCAGTCCTTACGACTGCTCGTGAAATCATCACGCTTTGGGTTTCGCGCATGACGATGTTCAATCGATACTTCCTCGGCGAAAAACAACCTGGCAAAGCACCATTCAAAGATGTCTTCATCCACGCGATGATCCAAGACGGCGAAGGACGCAAGATGTCCAAGTCGCTCGGGAACGGCGTGGATCCACTCGATATCATCCACTCACACGGCGCCGATGCAATGCGTTTCACGCTGTGTCAGATGACGACACAAACGCAAGATGTCCGCATGCCCGTCGAGCTTGACGAAACCACAGGGAAGAACACATCTCCTAAGTTTGATCTTGGGCGCAACCTGTGTAACAAGCTCTGGAACGCTGCAAAGTTTGCGATGATGATGCTTGAAAAGAATCCGATCGAACCCGGACTCCCGATTGATCCTCAGGAACTCACATTGATCGATCGTTGGATGCTCTCTCGCGTTGTTGAAGCAACGAACAAGATCAACACGGCGCAACGCAACTACATGTTCAAGGACTACGCAGACACGATCTATGATTTGTTCTGGCGCGACTTCTGCGATTGGTATCTTGAGTCGATCAAACCCACGATCGTCGACAACCCGAACCAGCGCGCTGTATTGCGTCTCGTCTTCGAGAGTATCTTGAGACTCATGCACCCTGTCATGCCTTTCATTACAGAAACACTGAGTGAACGATTCGCAGATTTCCCATTGAATGAGATCATTGGTTTCAACTTCGCGCCGACTCAATCGAGTAGCACCTTGTGCCAATCGGGCTGGCCTGAACCGAATGACGAGCTCCGTGACGAGGTTGCAGAAGACGCATATGAACGAGTTCGTTTGCTTGTCTCCACTATCCGTGAGATCAGAGCTCAAGCGCAGGTTGCTCCCAAGCGCAAGATTGTATTGCATGCAACAGGATCTCTTGCAGATGATATCTCTCGTTGGTCGCCGCTCGTCGAGACACTTGCAGGAGTCGATACAATCTCTGCAGACTCTCCCCAAGGTCAAGCAGCATCGTTCACATTCGAAGGCGCTGAGTACCAACTCTCCAACTTTGCAGATGAACTCGATGCAGGCGCCGAAAAGGAGAGACTCGAAAAGGAACTCGCGACAATTGAGAAGAGCATCAAAGGGATCGAGGGGAGACTCTCCAATCCTGGATATACAGACAAAGCTCCAGCGCATCTTGTTCAACAGACTCGTGATCAGCTATCTGGACTCGAAAAGGATCGAGACGCAACGAAGTCCGCATTGGAAAAACTCGGATGATTCGAACTTGGGCAGCTCTATCTTGTGTATTGGGAGCAATCTTACTCTCAGTCGGGTGTGAGTCCGCGCCCAAGCGAGGACAAATCTTAACTGATAATCCAAGCACCGATGTAGGCCGATTCGTTGCCGATCGTCAACCATGGACTTTCAAAGGCAATCCGGGCGTCGCTTTTTATACACCTAATGCAGTGATCAGAACGACATCTTCGAATCGAAAAATCCTTGAACGACTCCCTGCGTTTGTTGAACTTGCTGTGCTGCACTATCAATCAGATCTCACTCGTCTGCCGCGCCCGAAGGAAACCATCGAAACATTCTTTTTCGATACTCGACTCCAATGGGAAGCACTCACTCGATCGCTCATGAAAGAACGCGCATCTGTCTATCTCTCAATCGAACGAGGCGGATACTCAGCGAAACACATCGGAGTCTTCTACGACATTGGTCCGAAAGATTCCTTTGTCATCTGCGCTCACGAGGGTTGGCACCAATACAGCCATTCAACTTTTCTTGAACCGATGCCAGTATGGCTCGATGAAGGCGTTGCGTGCATGATGGAAGGATTCAAATGGGATGAGCAGTTCCCAGATCATCCACATTTCCTTCCTTGGGCAAACATCGAACGATTTGATCAACTTCGAGACGCGCATCAATCAAAATCACTCATGCCCATCCATTCGCTACTCTCACTTCGTCCTCAGGATTTGATGAACCCTTCAAACGGACAAGCTTCAGCGCTCACCTATTACGCACAAACCTGGGCACTCATCCACTTCCTCAACGAAGCACAAGGAGGACGATATCAATCAGCGCTCCACAAGCTCCTTGAAGACATCGCATCGGGTAACTTTCGCTCAAAGCTTGACGAGACTGATCTTCATCAGTTCAATAGAAGACGGACAGGCCCCGCGACATTGCTCGCGTATCTCCCGGATGGGACAACTCTGCGATCGCTTGATCAAGAGTACCAACGATTCATCAAGCAGATTGTCCGCGTTGGCGCTCGCAATCGAATCGTCATGGGATTGTCTCCAATCAACTGATCATTGAAAACAAGGGATTAAATAAATCGCACCCAGGTAAACCTGAGTGCGATTCGTTTCATAACCCAAAAGAGAGTTCGTACTGCGTTAAGTTATCGTCTGCGACGAAGTCCAACGAGTCCGCCGAGGCCGAGCAATGCTGCTGAACCTGGCGCTGGAACGATTGTGTATGACAAGTACTGTCCAGTTGCAGACTGTACTCCCCAATCATCTGTAGCGAAACCTGATTGGCTCAAGTGATCGACACCTGGATCGAATCCGCCGCCGGTTGATGCGACATCGAAGAGGAAGCTATCGCCGACTGAGAGCCCGAGAGCTGCGAGTGATACTGCGATGCGCTGAGTTCCCGCTGCGTGATTGGTATCATCGCCTGCGATTTCTGTACCTGCGAGGTAAGTCGCATCAGTCATGCTCCAAGCTGAGCCGTCCCATGCGTGGAGTTCGCCGCCGGCGCCTGAGCCGCCGTCGTCTGCCCATGAACCAACAAAGTCAGTTAGGCCGTCGCCGCCCCAGCTGATGTTGCGGCCCCATGCATCTGCGTTTGAACCTGCAACGCGTCCAGTGTCCATTCCGATGAGGTACTTGCCCCATGAAGTGGAATCGAGATCACCGACAACTGAAATATCGAAGTAGACGAAGCTTGCGTCGTTTGTCACTTCAACCTGGGTGATATCGAGATGCTCGAATCCCTGATCGAAGAAGAATGGATGGATATCTCCACCTGCGTCTGAACTTCCTGAGTTGTCTGTGTAAATGTCTGCTTGTGCTGCTCCTGCGATCATCGCGAGTGCTGCAGCTGCTGTTAGTGCTTTCCGCATCTCAATCTCCATATCAGATCCGCACAAATGCACGGCTCTCATCTCTCCCCCACAACTCCAACACATGAAGCTGTGATCTTTCGTACTTAAGAATACACGAAACTCATTTCGTAAACAACACGAAATCAGAGTTTCAAATAGAATAAATGCCCGAAATATGGTCATAATTCCACGAAAGCTGATTTTCATGCCTACTCAATCATCGAATCTCAATTAAAAACACCTGCCCCGAAAAGCAGGTGCTTTGTAATGAGGGCATTTTAAACTGTTATCGACGGATCTTACGAACTGCGACGAGTCCGCCGAGTCCAAGAAGAGATGCAAGTGCAGCACTAGGTAGTGGAACGACTTGGATCGTGTAGCTGAGGAAAGCACCTGATGTCGACTGAACATCCCAAGCACTTGTGGATTCCCCTGATTGGCTCAGATGATCAACTCCAGGATCGTTACCGCCGCCTGTTGTGAAGATGTCGAAATCGAATGTATCTCCCGCACTGAGTCCTAGAGCGGAAATTGATACTGCGAGTAGTTGAACACCTGATGAGTGTCCTGAGTCATCTGCTTGGATATCAGTTCCAGCAGCATAAGTTGCGTCTGTAAGTCCCCATGCTGAACCGTCGTATGATCGAAGTTCTGCACCTGCTCCTGAACCGCCGTCGTCTGCCCATGAGCCTATGAAATCAGTGATTCCTCGGCCCCAATCGACATTCCGGTTCCATGATCCAGGATCAACTGAGTTGTCTCCCTCGTTGCGGCCCGTATCGAGTCCAACAATATACTTACCCCAGTTTGTCGCATCTATATCACCAACTACTGAGATCGAGAAGTAGATGAAGTTCGCATCGTTTGTGACTCCAACTGACGAGATGTCGAGATGATCGAATCCGTCGAATGTTGAAGCGATGTCTCCGCCTCCTGAAGATTGACCTGTGTTGTCTGTATAGACATCAGCATGAGCTACGCTCATGAGCAACGAAACAACACCTGTTGCGATGATAGATTTTTTCACTTCTAGTCTCTCCCCACATCTTGCAATGTGCACTTTGATCTCTTCAGTTCTCAATTTTCATTCGATTTACTCAGCGAGCAAGATACACGAAACCTATTTCCTAAACAAGACATTGAGTGTAGATAATCATGTATTTCACAAGGAATCTTAATAATACATGTTGTTTGAAATGATTTTGTTAGGGAATCAAACAGCGTCTTTATAGTTCAGGCTCTATCCCAAGATAAGGAAGTGTGTCCTCAACGATTCGGCGAACGACTGGACCTGCGACGCGTGAGCCGTAATGAGCTTTCTTCGCAACAACTGCTGGTCCAACATCATCAATCACTACAAGTACAACAATCTCTGGATCGTTCGCCGGAGCCGCGACAATGAAACTCGAGTAGTGCTGCTTCTCGTAATACGCTTTCGAACCTGAAGGCCGAACCATTCCTGGAGGCGGCACAATCGAAATCTGTGCAGTACCTGATTTCCCAAACATCTCATACCTAGGCTTTGGATCGTCTGGATAATTATTCGCTTTATGCTTATCCATACTGTTTGCGACTTCAATCATTGGTCCAACAGTTCGATTCGCAGCTTCTGCAGAAAACACACGCTCGATGACAATCTCGTCGCTAACAACACCGCGCTGTGAGAGATCTCCTTGAGCAGTGAATCTCAACTCTGGAAGTGTTCCTGCAAGTTCCCCTCTTCTTGCGAAGACAGAGAATGCGCGAACCATCTGGATCGGAGTCACTGAGACTGCGTACCCCATACCGACTGAAGTCTGTGTGTATTTGTCCCAGCTCTCTTTGGATCGAACGATCCCGCTTGCTTCGCCTCCGAGTCCGATCCCAGTTTTGTTTCCAAATCCGAGCGACTTTACCATTGCGCGAAGCTCAGGATATGTCAGTCTTGAAGTCGCCATCCACATTCCGATGTTCGAAGAGTATCTCAGTACTGCATCCCAGTTATTCAAATCAGAATACGTGTACACATCTTCAATCCGTCGGCCGTACTCTGTTCGCACTGCTTTTTGAGTGATATCGAGCACTTCATCATCTGGAAGCAACCCATTCGATTTCGCAAGCGTCCAAACAAATGACTTGAATGTTGAACCTGGTTCGTACACATCTTGCAAACATCGATTATGCGCAAGAGCAGGCTCTATAGAGCGATTGATATCATCGCTGAGCACTTTATATCTCGGTTGATCTTCCACCGCAGGCATCTTCGGCCGAGGAGTCTCTGACTTTGGGTCCCACCAATTGAGTTCTTCAATCCCTGGGAGATCCCGAAGCACATCCACCATCGCGAGGATCTCTCCAGTATTTGGATCGATGACCATTGCTCGGCCGCCGGCCGCATCTGCATCCTCAACACCGCGAATTAGCTGAGCACGCACCATCCGCTGGATCTCAAGATCGATACTCAAGCGAACATCTTTACCCTTGTCACTATCTACCCAGGCGCCGCGTTGGACCCAGAGCGGATTCCCATCAGAGTCACGGACATAGGTGAGCGATCCGTCGTCGCCGTCGAGTCGATCATCAAATATTTTTTCAGCTCCAAGAATCCCTGTACGCTCGCTCGCGTCCTCTTGGTATCCATACTTCCCGACGATAGACCCAATCAACTGCTCACTGGTTTGTACACGAACTTGCGTATGTTCAAGCGTTACTCCTGGGAGTTCCCCCGCCTTTATCCGCTTGCGCATCTCGCTTGTACGCTCTTGATCAATAACTGATCCGATCGGAAGATATCGAGATACACGAGCAACGCGAGTCTGGGTTGAAGGCGCCGTAGCGCCAATCGTAGCGATTGATCCAGTGGATGCTTGATCCATTTCGTTTTGATTAGATGTGTTTGCTGCTGTGCGAATTTCATCGTTGGAAATCAACTTCGAGATCACTCGCTGAGCAACTTGCTCGGCCGGCATCTCAAGAACCTCACTGAGCCCAATGATTACGCGATCAACTGCAGTCGGATTATTCTTCCTTGCATTGTCAAGCGTAACTGGATCAACAATGACTCGATATCCGATTCGAGTTGTCGCGAGCACTCGACCTCTTCGATCAAGTAAATCTCCACGAACTGAGTTGAGCGATTGTGAGGTTTGTCGTGCTGCAATGAAACCTTCGAGTTGATCAGAAGGAGCGACTTGAAGCTGGACGACACGGCCTATGACGAGTGCTAAACCGAGCAGAGTTCCGACTCTCAGTAAGAGCGAAACAAGATTTCCTCGAGATTGTCGAGAATCATTCTCCGTAGTTGGAGACATCAAAGCATCACGTTCATGTTGAGTCATCGTTATCCCTGTCCTGTCAAAGCACCCAAGCTCTGTTTAGCGATCTACAAAGATCACACGCGAACCGTCGTTGAGGATCCATGTCGTATCCTCATTCTGATTTCTATCAATCTCAAGCTGCTCTAGCAGCAAAGGCTCATTGTCACTGACTGACTCTCGCTCGCCTTTTTCGATGATAATTTGGGTGCGATGGTAGGCCGCAGGTTCATAGTTCGCTGGATTCCCGATGAGTTCGATGACACGATCAGGAGTACATTTTGCTGCGATCTGTGTTCGAATTTCTCCAGCTTGTTCTTCAAGCAATCGGACCCGCAATCGAGCTTCGGCCATCTCGTGTGCAGCTTGCAATCTTGATTGCCGCACTGATAGCAACCCGACGCCGCTACTTCCGAAAACCAGAATCATGACTACCAACTTCACAAACACAATCGGACTCCATCTTCGTCTTGACTTAGTCGATCCTTACAGTTTTCGACTCTATATCAGTTTGGTACTTTGAGCTTCATCCCGACTCGAATATCGTTTGCATCGTCAAGCTTGTTGAGCGTGACAAACTCATCTGCTCGCTTGGATGTCCCTAGGAGCTTCATCGAGATTTCTCCGAGTGTGTCCCCGGCCTTTACAACATAGACGTCTGCGGATGCGGTCGGACGATTCGTCTGGATCGATCTATTTGAACTTGGAGTATGAATCGGGAGCTTGATCGTCATACCAACTTTGAGGATTGCGTTTGGACCAATCTGATCAGCATTCAACTCGTGAATCTCTTTCCAACGCTCAGAGTTACCAAGCTGCTTGCGAGCAATCGCGATCAAGCTATCGCCTGCATTGACTTTGTATGTTGGATAGTTGGTGTTTGCTTGAACAAGCGGACGACGAGGCGATAGAGTCGACCCTTCTCGATTTATTGGATTCTCAGTGAGAGTCGAATCTTTGATCTTTGCTGCTTGAGGCAACTCAGTATCCTGAATACGACGCTTCGCTTCATTGAATGCACGATCGATCAAAGAGTTGTTCGAATCAGCTGACCCTAACTGGGTAGATCGACCGTTCTCAATCACAACAGGCGAGTTCCTGTTTGCGTATGGAGTATTCGAACGCTCATTGAGCGGATCCTCCTCATTTGGAACTGGTCGAATCCCTAGGTTTGTGATCGGCGCTTGTGTAATTGCAAGGCGCTGCGACTCCTGAGTATCAAGTGTCATTGAGTTTGCCTGCGAGAAATGATCGCTGACAAAAACTCCGACAACGAGCACGAGTACGAATCCGATAATGAGCGCGAGTTTACTTTCTCTAGTCACGATCGCTTCCTTGCGGGTGAGAGGATTCATTGAAAATAAGATATTCATTCCACCCGCGCGTCGATCCTTGAGCTCGGGTAAATTACAGAATCTGAACTTATCAGCACGCGTTTCCGCGAACGGATCTACACACCCGCAGTTTGGCCGAACGGGCCCGCGGGTTCGACGAGATCTCGGACTCTGTGCCCGTGACTACGCCTTTCGTGATCGGATCTGCCCATCCAGCTTGTTTCCAATCTCCAAACGCCCTTTTCACAGGACGATCTTCGAGAGAGTGAAACGAGATGAACGCGATCCTCGCGTTTGACTCAACCCATGATTCCTCGCCTTGAGCTTTTCTGCGAAGCGCGATGCCCATGACTCGTAGCAAGGCTTCGAGACTGCCTAGCTCGTCATTGACTGCGATCCGCAACGCTTGAAAAGTCTTCGTTGCAGGATTGATTGAACCGCGAGGTCCGCGGCTGACAGAACGAACGAGTTCAGCTAACCGATCAGTGGTTGTAATCGGCTCAACCTCTCGTTCAGCAACAAGTTTTGATGCAATGCGTCGAGCTGATTTTTCTTCGCCGAAACGCCAGATGATATCTGCTAAATCACGCTCTGGGAGCGTATTTACCAGCTCTGCCGCCGTGATCGGGCTCGATTGATCCATTCGCATATCCAATGGACCAGTAAATCTAAAACTTAATCCTCGTTCTGGGTCATCAACCTGGGTCGAAGCGAATCCTAAATCTGCAAGAACCATGTCGGCAGACACATCTAACTCTTTGAGCTTCCTAGGTAGCTCGCTGAAGTTACCCAAAATTGCATGCACTCGAGCTGATTCAGGACTATCTGGACATAAAGCCTTTGAAACACTCAACTTCGCTCTGTCCAAGTTCCCTTGATCGAGATCGTTGAGTACCACAGTCCCTTTGGGGCCAATTTTCTCTGCGATCATCGCAGCATGGCCCCCTAATCCTGCAGTGCAGTCAACAAAAGTCTCTCCAACTTGAGGATCGAGCAGCTCGACAACCTCATTGGGAAGTACAGGAATATGTCCAAGTTCGTTGTTTTCATCACTCACGAGAGGAGGATAGACGCGTCTGATCAAGCTATCCTCACTCGTGTTCAATCCAACTGAGAATCCAGACGCTAACAGTGAACCAAATCAAGATTTGGTGTTTTCTGCTGCAAATAAACAGCACGACGCGGCCCAGTTAATTTACGGACTCGAACTGCGAGGCGTGCGAGTAAAATCTGTCTTTACGCCAGGCGGGAAAGACGGAGCATACCAAATCGTGCTTCTATCACCCACTCCGATCCAGACGAGAATTGCGCAAGAATCCCTGATTCCCATCTGGAACGCGATTCTGGAAGAGTACCCGCGTGCGATCAACGAATCAGGATGCTGTTACTTCTGCGATTATGATGTGTCTTCGCTACCTAAGCCGACGACTTGCCCTGAATGCGGGATCAATGTTGACACGATCGAAGCTCGACGAGCGATGAGGGACGGCCGAAAACTCAAATAGCGACTTTATCAATATATAGATTATTCGTTAGGCCAGCCGTCTTTGAGAAACTTCCCATCCTTATGAAAGAGCTCTCCGTCTGCTTCGATTGAGCCCCCACTTCTCAGATCGCAGACCATATCCCAGTGTAAACCTGACTCATTGAATGATCCAGACTCTGGATATCCCATCCCGCATGCGGCGTGAAAGGTGCCACCAATCTTCTCGTCAAACAGCGTATTCTTTGAGAACTCTTTGATTGAGTAGTTTGTACCAATCGCGATTTCACCCATTTCTCGAGCGCCTTCATCTTGATCGAGCATTGCGAAGAGGAACTCTTCGTTCTTTGTAGCTGATGCGTCGACGACTCGATTATTTTTGAACTCGAGACGAACCCCTTCTACCTCGCGGCCGTCGTAAACCGCCGGGAATGTGTAGTTCACATGCCCGTCTGCTCCTTGAGGTCCGCAGAATACTTCGCCGTCTGGAAAATTCTCGCCTCCAGAGCAGTTCACCCAGATTGATTTAGTGTTGTCTACATTCACTCGCAGATCTGTGCCGTCGTGCCCATCTCTCGCAGGCGCTTTGAAGTGGAGCGTATTCTTTTGTTGCAAGTAATCACATACGAGTTGCTGACGCTCATGAATCTTCTCCCATGCTGCGACAGGATCAGGTAAATGCAAGAGTCCTGCATCGAACACGAATTTTTCATACTGTGAAAGCGACATCTCAGCATCTTGAGCAGAGCTTATCGTTGGATACATTGTTCCGCACCAACGATGTTCTCCGGCGGCCGCTCGATTGAGCGTTCGAACCATCTTCGGTTTATTTGCAAGACGCTGACGTGAGACACGCTTTGGATCGATTCGAGACAGTGCCTTCGTGTTCACGTCTGCCCACAACCCGATGCTGACATCGATTGTCTCGACGGCGTACATATCTACCGGATTGAGATAATCGAGCTGCTCATCAGATGCGTGCTCTAAATAGATCTCAGCGAGAGTGCTTGATCGGAGTTGCCAGAACGGGTGTCCGCCGGCCCTGAGAACCGCTTCAAAAGTCGCTTCGACTAAAGGCATTGCGACTGGATCAGCTCCAATAGAGACGAGGTCGCCTTTTTTGACCTTAGTTGAGTACTTCACGAGCACATCTGCGAGTTTGTCGAGCCTTGGATCGCGCATCAGAGTCTCCAATCAGACATCTATTCGGTCTTTGGCTGATTTTTCATGCCCCGAATGAACACGAGCAGGGTTCGCAGCCGTACAGTTGAGACCAAACTATACGCACGACCCACGAAGATGAATTGAACGGAGAATATCCATATGAAGTACAGCACAAAGATGTTTACACTGACGATTGTGATCTTGACGACAATCGTTGCAACATTGCTCGTATCCCCTGCAGGCGCAAGCAAAGGATTCTCAGTTGAAACAGGTGACATCGCATTCGTCGATGTCTTCTACCTCGTAGACAAAGCGTTACTCACTGAAGATCGACTTGCAGATCGTGATTCTTTCAACGCTCAAGCAACCGAAACAATCACTTCGCTAAATCAGCAGCTTGAATCATTGCAAACTCAGCTTTCAACGATGCAGCAGACTGATCCCAATGCAGGGAATGTTTACCAGCAGTATCAGAGCGTAAACACCCAGCTTGATACGGTTTCCCGTCAGATCAATGAAGGGTACCAGTCCTTGATCGCTCGTCAGATTGCTGAGAGCTACAAAGAAATCTACGCAGCTTCCAATGAAATCGGATCACAAGAAGGGTTTACCTTTGTCTTTGCAACTCGCTCTGACGGCGAGCTCATCCAGACTGATACGATCACTGGGATCACACAGGAAATCCTTGCTCGTCCTCTCATGACGCCTCCGAATGCAGTCGAGCTTACTGAGCTTGTCCGTCTCAAGCTGGGCTACCCAGAGAAAGCTCCTGAGCCTGCGGTTGTGCCAAGTGCTGACCCGGTTGAAGCTGAAGTACCTGATCAAACAATTGAAGAGTCGAACGAACCGACTCCAGTTCAAGAAGTACCGCTCAACGAAGACGAGTAAACTCAAGTTACACTCAAACATAAAACACCCCGCTTTTCAAGCGGGGTGTTTTTCTTGATCTATTGTAAACGCATCAACTCATTCTGAATCGAGCACTGGAGCGAGTTTCTCGATGATCGGTCCGAGATACTTCTCGTAGTTTTTCCATCGCTGTGATGAGCTCGTGTACATCGGCTGACGGATTTGAGCCGCACTTGCAGTATGCACTGACTTCTTGCTCTTATGGAAATCCATACACGCAGTATCAAAGGGCAAACCAATATGATCTAACATCGCACGGATCGAGACTTCAGGATTCTTAGTAGTCTCATCGTACACCGCATCGTGAACCTTGATTTCAAGTGTTTCCGTGATGTACTTCATGATCTTTGTGTAGACAAGAAACTGCTCAGCGCAATCATCAAGATCCGTCGCATATGCAAGACGAGGACCAAATCGCTGGAAGAAGATCGACAAACAAGTATCGATCGGATTTCGCCGACAATGAATTATGTGAGAACCAGGCAAGATGCGATCAATGAAACCCAAGAAGTAATAGTTCTCAGGCATTTTGTCACAAACACGCTTTATTGATTTCTCTGGAAAATGATCATCGAGCATGTCGAGATAACTCTTCCCACACTCGTTGACGAATGCCTGATTGTACTCTTCAGGCGGTTTTTGCTTCGTCAAACGATCAATCAGCTGGCTCTCACCCACTCCTCCCGCGTTGGGATGGGATGCAATAATCTGCTCAGTAAGCGTCGTACCTGAGCGAGGCATCCCAACGATGAACACTGCTCGAGAGCCGTTGACATCGGATTGAGGCACTGCTTCGTAGTGCTCTTTGCTCCAGCGCTCAAGGTATTTCTCAACATTGACAACGGAGCCCTCGTTGGACATTGCGTTGCCCTTTGAGAAACAATCAAACGCTTCGTCGTATTCTCCGATCGAGTCGAGCAGATGCCCAAGGACGAAGAGGATGTCCTGACGGTTGGGCCGAGGTAGCCCTTGGACTTCGAGTCCTTTGCGCATCGCGTCGATGCCTTCAGACTGGAACTTGAGTTCTCTACAAAGATGCCCGTAGGTGCCTAACAAGCCGGTATCAAAGTGTTCGTTGAGTGATTCTTTTACAAGCTCATACGCGCGTTGGGATTGCCCGTGTGATTGCAAGAGCCTTGCTTTAACCATGATCGCTCTTGGATAGTTTTTCGCGATTTTTAGAGCTTCGTCGGCTGCTTGATGAGCTTTACGAAGTTCGTCGACTCGACGCAAAGCAGAAGCAAGATCACATAACAAGTCTGGGTTTTTCGGATCGAGTTTAGCAGCGAAGTTTAGGTAATGGATCGCTTCTTTGGGCGCGTCAAGCATCATCAATGAATGCCCAAGCATCCGCAACACGATCGAATCGCGTGGAGATTGCTTGAGTGCCCCTGTGAGCATGCTCACTGCTGAAACATACTGCCCAGCTTCGATGAGATCACGACAGTTCTTCACCGTCTTCTGATATGCGGTCATCACGGATGGATTACCCGAATCCGATGGAATATTAAACTGCGTCATGTGCTTGCTGTCTCCAACTCAAATACTCAACTCTGGGATCCTGACTGATCTCGAACAACTCATTCTAGCTCAAGATCGGCATATTCACCCAGCTGCTCAATCAAAGGCCCGATGTGTTTCTCATAGTTTCGCCAACGCTCTCGACTGGACTTATAAATTGGTTTGCGGACCTGAACACTACTCGCTGTTCCAATATGTTTCTTTGATTCGTGGAAACGCAAGCACTGCTCATCAAACTCGAGCCCGATGTGATCGACCAATAACCTTGAGCGAGCTTCTGAATCATCAACAAGCTGCTCATATGGGCTTTGAAGAATCTCAAGATCAAGCACTTCGTACCAATGATCCATCATCTGTCGATGAGCGACATACTGCTTACCGAGTGAAACCAGATCTCGCGAGTAAGGAACATTGACTCCGAAGTTCTGGAAATATGAACTCAAACACGAATCAATCGGACTACGCAAACAATGAATCACTTTCGCATTAGGGAACATTCTGCTGATCAATCCCAGCGTGCGTTCTGCTCCGATGTGCTTGTCGATTGTTCGTTCAACATCTGCTCCAACGCGTTCATCGAGGTAATCGAGATATTCCTTCGCGTAGGACTCGATGTCGTTGGATGTTAAAGAAGTGGGCGTCCGTCGGCGGAGCATATGTGCAGTCAATGAACACTCGCCGATCCCGGCGACCTTTGGGTGGGCCGCAAGGATTTGCTCAGTAAGCGTCGTTCCTGATCTGGGCATTCCAACTACGAATACTGGACGATGAGAATCATTTTCTGACTGTGGGATATTCGAGAGCATCTCAGGAGACCACATCGAAATCATCGTTGGAGCGTGGAGTAAGCGTCCTTGAATATGTCCGCTGTTCCCGATCTTGAAATGCTCGAAGGCTGTGTCATATTCACCCATCGCGTCATGGAGATGCCCCATTTCGAACCGAGCTGATCGCTTGTGTCTATCACGGGAATCTGGATGATCAAAAATCTGACTGATCTCAGTGACACCCTTTGCATATTCCTTTTGAGCTCGATAGAGCTTTCCTCGACACATATAAACCAATGGGTGAGGATTCTCTATGTTGTATGTCCTCTTGACAAACTCCTCTGCGAGTTCGAGTTCACCTGAGTTGATATATCCAGTGACCTTTGCATGGATGCATACGCCGTGGGTTGGATCCCATGCGAGTGCTTTATCGAGAATACGATGCATCTCATCGATCTGTCCAAGCTCCATATATCCTTGAGAGAGCAGGATCATCGAATCTGGAAAGTTAGGTTTGCGTTTCACGCACTTCTTCATGATCTCAACCGATTCACGAGCAAACCCTGAAGCGATGAGAACCTGTCCAAGCCGAAGCATGATGTCGGGATTATCCCGATCTAGTTCATTTGCTTTCGTCAGCAATGATTTGGCAACACTGAAGCTTTCCGCTTTAATTGCTTCAGTTCCTTTGAGGAATAACTCAGCTGCTTTTCGTGGATTCTTCGCCATACGCTCAGATTACTCCGCTCGATCGATCAATTCAGGCCTTCAACTCACTGATCAGCTCGCAGAAGACACCAAACCTGGGGGTTCTCAACGATCCAATCACGACTCTTGATCGTATCTTAGACAGTCGAGCATACACATTTCCCGCTCATAGAGAGCGTATAGAATACTCGACCCTGTTGGATTTGTCGCAACGAGCTGGAGCCCTGCTTGAACACCATCTTTGATACTCGTCGATATTTGATCCCGTTTCGTACCGGGTTGCTGCCACAGATTTTCTGCGACACTCTTGTACTCGGCTCTGGAGTCGCTGGACTCCGCAGCGCGATCAGTGCTTCAACAAGCGGGCAAGTAATCGTATGTGCGAAAGAATCACTCGATCAGACAAACACCTCATGGGCACAAGGCGGCATCGCAGGAGTTCTCAAAGACGACGACACAATCGAAGCTCATATCGAAGATACCATGACAGCAGGAGCCGGTCTCTGCGATCGCGAGGCTGTGGATCTTGTCTGTCGTCAAGGTCCGTCTCGCATCCGCGAGATCATTGAGTGGGGAATGCAGTTCGATCGTGATGACGAGGGCAATCTACTCGCAGGCCGAGAAGGCGGGCACCACGCCTCGCGTGTTTTTCACTCCGACGGCGATGCAACTGGAATTGAACTCCAACGAACACTAATCGACAAAACAAAGCAACAAGACAACATCCGTCTATTCGATCATTGTTATGTCATCGATCTGCTTACACAATCCAACTCTCCCAACTCCCCAGTTCTCGGAGCGATGACCTGGCATCCAAAGTATGGACTACAAGTACTTTGGGCTCGCACAACAATTCTAGCAATGGGTGGCGCAGGACAAGTTTATCGAGAAACGAGCAATCCACGCGTCGCGACAGCTGACGGAATCGCGATGGCATATCGCGCAGGAGCAGAGCTCGCAGACATGGAGTTCATTCAGTTCCATCCGACAACACTCTACATCCCAGGCGCGTCTCGCGCACTCATCTCTGAAGCAGTCCGAGGCGAAGGCGCTGTGCTACTCGATCATGCAGGACATCGATTCATGCCTGCAATTCATAAACTCGCAGAGCTTGCTCCGCGCGATGTTGTTGCGAATGCAATCGTCAAACAACTCGCGATCCAAGGCGGTAAACATGTCTGGCTCGATTGTAGACACATCGAACACTTCCCAGAGCGATTCCCAGGTATCCATTCAACACTGGACTCATTTGGGCTCAATCCTGCGAAGGATTTAATTCCAGTTCATCCCGCCGCTCATTACACAATTGGAGGCGTCCGGACTGATCTCCGGACTCGCACCAACCTACCCAACTTGCTCGCTGTCGGAGAAGTCTCATGTACCGGACTCCACGGCGCGAACCGACTTGCATCAAACTCACTGCTCGAAGGACTCGTCATGGGCGCCATCGCAGGAGAAGAAGCTGCGAAACGAGTTGATTCCCAACCTGTCGCTCCGAGCCCGATCATTTCCACAATCGAACGATCGAATCACGCAGAGCTTGATCTCGACGATGTTCGATCATCGCTTCGATCAACGATGTGGTTCAATGCAGGAATCGAACGCACGATAACCAAGCTTGATGATGCCTGTACCATGTTTGATCTTTGGGGACGCTACACGCTCGATAAAGTATTCGAGACTCCTGATGGATGGGAAGTCCAGAACATGCTCACTGCAGGCGCGTTGATTGCACGCTCTGCGCTCCATCGGACACACTCGATTGGCGCACACTGCATCATTGGATCTCCGATTGATCAACCTCACCATTCCCAGAGCGATGAGCGACATAGACACACGATCTGGACTCGTGATTTGTCGTCTCCGAGATATGCTCAAACACTGACACAAAGTACTGATTCTAGTACACTCACGGATCTATCAGAACCAAACCAAGAACCGGGCGTATCGAATTCACGGCTATGAACCCGATTTGTAAACGAACATCAATTATTTGTATGAGTGCCCTCTTCGGAGTTGCTCTCAGCGTTTACATGTCAGGTTGTACCTACGAGCGTGTCGTCTCTCGCTCTAGCATCCTCTCAGGAATTGAAGGCGCAGAATCTAAGATCCCAGAGAAAAAGGCTGCTCGCCCTCTCCCCGATTTCTTGCGAACTCCAGACGAAGGAATCCGGGTTGTAGACGAGGACGGTAGTGTTACTCTCTATTCAAAATCCATTAGACAGTTGATGGCTCAAATAACCTCGACCCTCCAAAACGGAGAACGAGAACTCTTCGTTGAACAAGTGCTCTCTCAGCGTACCAAGGACGAGTTCTATGAACGCGGGCTCGACCCAGGGATGGCCTTCGATGAGTTACTCAAGCACTACCGTGATATCGGTCGACTGTTCTATTTCATGCCGATGGGTGAATACACACCAGGGCTCTATCTCGAAACAGTAGGCAAGAACACTTTTCGACTCAAAATATCGAGAATTCGCAACGAATCACTCTACTGGATCGGGATTGATACTGTATTCGAAGAGAACAACTATCGTCTGCGATGGTTTGTCCCGTAATCGAGCAAGTTCTCAATGTGAGAGCTATTGTTGACTATGAGTAATCAACCCGCGCAAGCAACCCAATCTAAGTTAGACATGATCTGCCCGAAGCCTTCAATGCGGAAGATCCGTGATCTCGACCACGCAACACTCTGCTCAAGGATGCACCTTGGGCTTGAGTTGTTCGATCAACGGGTTGTCGAACTTGACAACGATCAAGTCTCACAAGCATGGCTCGAAGATGCTGGAGTTGGAACTTGGCCTATCCGTGTGCTCATTGGGCATCTCGCGGATGCGGAACTAGTGCTCGCGCATCGCATCCGGAAGATCATCGCGGAAGATCGACCAACGATTCATCTTTGGGATGAGCACGCATTTATCGACGGCGGAATCTACGGCTGCACAGAAGGATCGAAGTTGCTCCCTCCAATGGGAGGAGATCTCGCGATGATCCATACAAGCAGAGCTTGGCTCGTAGCGTTAATGATGCAGCTCGACGACGAGCAATGGAATCGTGAAGGTATCCATCCAACAAATGGACCAATGAGCGCTCGAACAATCGCGAACTACCACTGCTGGCATCTCGAACATCACGCTTGGTTCCTCAATGCAAAAATCGAGAAGCTCATCGGACCGATGCCTGAGCCTGAACCTTGCTCTGATCAAGGGTGCGAAAAAGCTTCCTGCGGCTGCAAGGGCAGCTGATTCATTCTCAGATGCATATGAAATCCGTGCTGGTTAAGACACTGGGTTTACAAATCCTTCGACCGCTTTGGTATATGAAGCATACTTCTCAGGATGTGTACCTGGACCTGCATAGAATGATGGAACTCGACTCACAGCAGTCGCTCTCGCATCAAGCCCGATTTCTCGTGCAACCTTTGCAGCAGTCTTCTTCGGATCCTTCGCGAGATCTTTATAATCGACTTCGACGATGTTGGCGCCGATCGATTCATTTCCCAAGATCGATGCCCAATGATCAAGCATGCGATTGCAATCGGTTACAAACCCTGCGAGGTTCACGAGATCGCCTGCGTATGGATGGTTTCCGACCATTGAATCACAGTAGGTTGACAAGATTGCTTCCATCGGGTCACGGCGACACATAACGATGTTGACTCCTGGAAGCATCATCGACGCAGCGCCGGCGAGCGGAATGTTAAGCGGATGAGTATCAACTGCTCGAACAACTGAATCATTCAAGAGCGCTGAGACTTGTGTGTTGTATGCTTCTCCAGCTTCTTTAAGCTGAGCCCCTCGGATCTTTGACGGCTCAAATGGGACAGGGCGAAGTACACCTTGACGAGCGCCAAGATTTTTAACCCCGATAGTTGAGAGTGTTTCGAGCGGGCCTACAACGCTTGTACCTTCAAACTGTCCGAGCATATCTGCAAGTTCGCTCACACCCGAATGAGGAGCGCCGAGCAACAAAACATAGCGTTCTCCTGTAGCTTCAGGTTTGAGCAACTTCGTAAGACTGCTCTCGTTCCATTCTGCACAAATCTTTGTCGTCATCATTGTGTGTGCACGAGGGTCGTATGTTCCTCGGCGAAGTTTCGCTGCTCTACGGAAGGAGTTGAATGATTCGTCATGCTCTTCGAGACGATCATGGATCATTCCGATTACACGAAGAAGATCTCCGAGCTCAAGTGCGCCGAGTCCAGAAACTTCCGCCTCAGCATTCAGCTCTTTGAGTGATGCTTTAAACGCTTCGTCAGTTGTGTCATCTCCATCGAGGAGAATTTTGCCTTTGCTCAATGCTAAAGGCATCGATTCAAGCAAATCCTTTTGAGCTTTCGCGATCAGCTCCAGCGAATCGGATACGCGATCTTGTTTCGCGAGCATCTCTGCCTTTGCAGCGACTGCATTTCCACTATCTGGGTCCCATCCCAGTGCGTTTTCAATTGCTTCTGTTGCAGCATCGAACTCGTTGATCGCAACGGATGATCGACAGATATGAACGCTAAGCCGAATCAACTGATCCACAATGCGAGGACGATTTGGATTTTCTTCAGTCTCGTTCTTGAGTGCATCTTCGGTAAGCTTGGCAGCCAAGATGAGATCGCTGAGCGCTTGAGGATGTACCCCCATTTGAGCGAGAACAATCCCGTGGAGAGTGAGTACAGGAATATCCTGCGGAAAGTGCATCCGCAACATGCCTGCACGCTTCGCGGCTTCGTATACATCACCGAGACGGAGAAGACGATACGCTTCTTCAAAGACTTGCTGAGGCGTTGGTTGATTCTGTTGTGCTGGTTGCTGCATCGTTGACTCCCGGACTTGGGCAATTATTATTGGTTCCGCAGTATATGCGATTTAGAGCTCAATTTCGTGATCATTCATCCATCATCGATCACATCACCTAATGCATCGACAAGCGGGCCGATATGTTTCGCATATCTTTCATATCGCTTTGTCGATGTTTTGTAGATCGGTTGACGGACTTGTTCATTACTGAGGGTATTTGCGATTCTTCCAGTTGAGTGGAACTCAAGACACGCTGGATCGAAGTCTAACCCGATGAAATCTAGTATTTCTCGAGTTCGCTTCTCTTGATTAGCGACCATTCCCTCATAGTCATTCTCAAAGATTGCCATATTGAATGGATCTTGTGCGAGGACCGGAGTGTAGTGCTCCATTATCTGGCGATACTGCTTGTAGTAAACACCAGAAGCGGCGAGATCGAAGCTGTAACCATGTCCAGGATTAAGCAACTGGAAGAAGCAAGAGAGACAGTTGTCGCGTGGATCTCGTTGACAATGGATTATCTTTGCATCAGGGAATGCGAGTGCGATCAATCCTAAGTAATGGAAGTTCATTGGCGCTTTATCGACAATAACTTCAACTGATTCATCATCAACCATCGCGGCGGTTTCTTCACGATAGACCCGTGCAACTTCAGCGATTTGCTCTGGTGTGTAGTCTTTCGGATTCGTTTCGTATGGGTTTAACTCATTGTGAGCGATACTGATAAACAACTCAGATAAGAAACCGAGCTCGCCTGCACCGAACCCCTTTGGGTGTGCATCAATGATTTGTTCTGTAAGTGTCGTCCCAGAGCGTGGCATCCCAACGATAAAAATTGGACGGATTCCGCTTGGCTCGGGTCGCTGGACGCTTTTCATCTGCTCGAATGTCCAGTTCTGATTGATTGAATCAACAACAACTTGGTGCCGCCGTTCAATGAATCCAGGGTCGATTTGTTTGTTCGACTCCTTGAACGCAACCATCGCTTCGTCGTATCGCTTGGCGCGATCGAGCAGATGTCCGAGCGAGTTGAGCGCCTGTTGTTTCTGATTTGGATCAGCATCTTCGTTTTCTTTAAGGAGCTTAGTGATCCATTCGATTGCTTCATCTCTACGGTCTGTCCGCAATACTGCTCGGCCGAAGACCGCGGCGGTCACCAAGTCCTCGATACCTTGCTCGCGCAATGAGTCGATGAACTCTACTGCATCTTCCCGTTGGTTATTCACAACGAGAAGATGTGTGTACGCAGCAATAAGCGAAGGATGATTGGGTTGCTTTTCAAACTCAAGTCTGATCATCTCGATCGCATCATCGAGTTGTCCTGCTTGGGTCAATCCTTCGCTGAGTTGGTTGATAATCGCGATCCGATGATCTTTGAAAGTAATGTGCCTGAGTGATCGTTTTGCGATCAAAATACCCTCTTTGAACCTCTGAACACGCAAGAGTGACCCAACATATAGGGCAACTACCGGCGGATGGTGCGGCTTCTGTTTGTAGAGGACATGCGCCGCTTGAACGGCGGCCCGATAATAACCTTTGTCATAGAGGCTCTTCGCATTATCATATGCTTCTTTGAGACTCAGCATCGGCATGAACGAATCCTCCTGACCATCACTCGATCGTCGACTACGATATCGACAAGAATCGAGGATCATCTTATGCCGATGCGACAGATCACGCTGATTTCAACTGGTGGAACCATCGAGAAAACCTACGATGAACACGCAGGAACCCTCTCGAACAGAGCTTCCATCGTACAGGAAATGCTCAGACTCCTCAGACTTGAAGACACTCAGGTTAACACGCTCCAGCTCATGCAGAAGGATTCGTTGGATCTGACAGATGCTGATCGGACCCGAATACTTGATGCTGTCCGTCTTGTGATCGGCCCTGCGACAGATGACCCGCTCATTGATCCGAACGGATGTCGAGGCGTCGTCATTCTCCACGGCACAGATACCTTGTGCGAAACCGGAGATTGGCTCTACAAATCCCTCGTCGAGGATGCGAGCTCTGATCAACAACTGACTGTTCCAGTCATCTTAACAGGAGCGATGCGACCTTTCGAGATGAAAAGATCGGATGCACTCCAGAACTTAAACGAGTCTATCTTCGCTGCGGCGATTTTGGATCCGGGTGTTTATGTCGTCGCGCACACAAAGGCACTCTCGTTCCCTGGACCCATCAAGGATCGTGAACGCGGTACTTTTGTAAAACCAACTCACCAATAAGCTCCGCTCGAGTTGAATACATAAGAATCAATTTTAGACAAATCCGAAATACACTGTAACTTATGAATCGAGTTCAGTCTCACAGAGTTCACTCACACTCGGACATGAGCAAACCAAGTTTCGATCTCCGAATGGATTATCGACTCGACCTACTGGGGACCAGAACTTCGCTCTACGCAGATGCTCAGCAGGGTACGCTGCTACATCGCGTGAATATGGATGCGACCATTCGTCGGCCCCGACTGTCGCTATTGAATGCGGCGCTCCTTTGAGTGGATTATCGTCCTGTGGGTACTCGCCGTTTTCGATCTGTGCGATTTCAGATCGAATAGTGATCAACGCTTCACAGAACCGATCTAGTTCTGCTTTGGATTCTGACTCCGTCGGTTCGATCATCAATGTCCCAGGGACCGGCCAACTCATCGTTGGAGCATGGAACCCAAAGTCGATCAATCGCTTCGCGATGTCGTCGATCTCGATCGCCGCACTCTTTTTAAACTGACGACAATCAATCACAAACTCATGTGCAACTCGACCCTTCGAACCTCGGAACAGTACTGGGTAGTGATCTTTCAATCGCTCAACCATGTAGTTCGCATTGAGGATCGCATATTGCGAAGCCTTCTTGAGTCCGTCAGGACCCATCAGTGCGATATAAGTCCAAGAGATTGGGAGAATGCTTGCGCTTCCCTCTGGTGCTGAACTGACAGGCCCAACAGCGTTTCCTCCTGCGCTTGCAGGATTGCGGACAGGATGCCCAGGCAAGAACGGAGCGAGCTTATCGTTCACTCCGATTGGTCCAACACCTGGACCTCCGCCGCCGTGCGGTATACAGAATGTCTTATGCAAGTTGAGATGACACACATCTGCATCGTAATCACCTGGACGACAGATCCCAACCTGTGCGTTCATGTTCGCGCCATCGAGATAAACTAATCCACCGAACTCGTGAACGGTGTCAATCATCTCACGAATGTTGTCATCAAACACGCCACAAGTTGAAGGATATGTGATCATCGCGGCCGCAAGATCATCTTTATGTTTTTCAGCTTTCGCTCTGAGATCTTCAATTTCGATTGCACCCGCTTCGTTCACTTTCACTGCAACAACTTTGAGCCCTGCAACGATCGCGGACGCAGGATTTGTGCCGTGTGCGCTCTCAGGAATTAAGCAGATATTCCGTTGACTTTGTCCGTCGTGATCGTGGTATGCTTTGATTGTCAACAATCCGGTAAACTCACCTTGGCTCCCGGCGTTGGGCATCAGCGAGACTGCTGCGAATCCTGTGATCTCTGCGAGCCATGATTCGAGTTGATCGAAAAGGACTGCGTACCCTTCCCACTGTTCTCGTGGCGCAAACGGATGCATGTGCGCAAACTCAGGCCAAGTTACCGGAAGCATCTCGCTCGTCGCATTGAGTTTCATTGTGCAAGAACCCAATGGGATCATTGAGTGTGCAAGCGAAAGCTCGCGTGATTGCAGCTCGGTAATGTATCTGAGCATTTCGGTTTCTGAACGATGACTGTTAAACACTTCATGCGTCATGAATGGAGTCGTGCGCCTTGAACTCTCATCAATATCAAGGGTTGCCCTTTGAGCAAGCTCGTTGAGATCTTCTTCGTTGCTACCGCCGAATGCTTCGAGTAGATCATGCAACAAGCCATGATCAGCAGTCTCATCGAGTGTAACTCCAAGAGTTCCATCGCCGAAGTCTCTCAGGTTTATTCTTCGAGCACGAGCAGCTCCAAGAACTGCATCAGTATCACCATTTACTTTGACTCGGAGTGTATCGAATACATGTTCGCTACAGGTTTCATGCCCTAGATCAATCAACCCAACTCGGAGAGTTTGTGTTTGAGCGTGAACACGCTTTGCGATGCTTGTGAGTCCGTCTGGACCGTGATACACGCCGTACATGGACGCCATGATTGCGAGAAGCACTTGAGCAGTACAAATGTTACTTGTCGCTCTGTCTCTCTTGATATGCTGTTCGCGTGTTTGGATCGCGAGGCGCAGTGCGGGATTCCCATTTGTATCACGAGAAACGCCGACCAATCGACCGGGCATTTTTCGAACATGAGCTTCGCTTGTGGACATGAATCCTGCGTGCGGGCCTCCGAATCCCATGGGCACTCCGAAACGCTGAGCATTTCCGACACAAATATCAGCGCCCCAAACACCCGGCGCTTTGAGAAGTGTCAATGAGAGCAAGTCGACCGCAGCGATGACCATCATCCCGTTTTCATGCGCGTCTTTGGTTAACTGTTCGTAGTTTTCAATGCGTCCATCGCTTGTTGGGTACTGCAACAGCACACCCGCGGCTTGAGCGTCCGCGAGATCAAATGATTCTGCAGCAGCAACGACAATCTCAACACCCATCGCTTCAGCTCGTGTTTTCACGACAGCGATGGTTTGCGGATGACAATCTTCAGCAACATAAAACTTGGTTCGTTTGTTGCGCCCAATAGAAACTACCATCGCGACTGCTTCAGCGGCAGCGGTTCCTTCATCAAGCAATGAAGAACTCGCGAGAGGCAATCCAGTCAGATCAGAGATCATTGTCTGGAAATTGAGCAACGCTTCGAGTCGTCCTTGCGCAGTCTCAGGTTGGTACGGCGTGTACTGTGTGTACCACTGCGGATTCTCTAACACATTTCGTAGAATTACAGCCGGAGTAATTGTTCCTGTATACCCCATCCCGATACATGATCGAAAGAGCTTGTTCTTCTCTGCGATTTTTCGGAGATCGTGCCAGAGGTTGTACTCGGTTCGAGCAGCAGGAAGATCAAGCTCGCCGTTAAGACGAATATCCGCAGGGACAACTTGATCAATCAACTCATCCATCGAATCGAGCCCGATTGATCGCAGCATTTCTGCCCCGTCGCTATCGCGTGGGCCGATGTGCCGAGTTGGGAAGAGTGAATGCGCTTCGATATCACTCGGAGTAATCGGAGTATACGACGAAACTGAGTTTGCCATTGCGTGTCGGCCTTGGGTTGGGGTGCTGGTCATTGCTCGTTCCTACAAGAATTCAATGGGCATCATGCTTGCCCGAAAACTCCTGGAGTTGACGGGGAACAATGATAGCTCCGAACCCGCAAAAACTCGCTCGATCCAAGACCTGAATCCACTCAGAATATGCAGCTGATTTAGTCCTCAGCGTCATATCGAAGAACAGAGTGAAGATCTCCATACCCATCGAGCAGCTTTCGCCCGTTTAGGAAATCGAGCTCGATCAAGACAGTGATGCCGTAGATCTCTGCGCCTGTCCGCTCTACGAGTTGACAGCTCGCTCGCATCGTCCCTCCAGTTGCAAGGAGATCATCAACGAGCAGGACCCGATTCCCTTTGCACAACGCATCCTCGTGAAGCTCAAGTCTATCTGAGCCATACTCGAGATCGTATTCCACGCCGTGCACTTCTCTAGGTAGTTTCCCAGGCTTGCGAACAGGCACAAACCCCGCTGAGAGGGCTTGAGCAATCGCGATCCCAAAGATAAACCCTCTACTCTCAGCTCCGACAACCAAATCGATCCCTTTTCCTCGATATGGATTCGCCATCAACTCAACTGCGAGCGCCAGCGCAGACGGATCAGCGAGCATCGGAGTGAAGTCTTTGTAGACAACCCCAGGCTTGGGGAAATCTGGTACATCGTAAATCAGTTGAGCTAGTTTCGATACCGCGTTCTCTGTTTGCATGCGAGATCATATCCCGCTCTCAATCAAGGACTCGGATTTCTATTTTTTGCAAACAAAGATTGAGGATATAGATATCGCTTATCCATTTATCTGTTACGCTTTGATTTGAACTCATTCAAAATTTTTTAACCTCAGATAGTCGAGAGCAACTGATGCAGATCCCACCGATGAGACCTACGTTCCGCATTGAGTTTACAGTGGATGATCAAGAAGCTATTCGTAAACTTAGTACATTACTTGATGATGCTGATTTCCCGATCTCAGGACGAATCGCTGGTAATCATCTCATGCTTGTGATCCCGCCTGAGTCGCGACACTTCTGGTCCCCATGGCTCAACATTGAAGTTCATCAACTCGATACCGGTTCTGCGATCCAAGGCCGCTTTAGTCCGAACCCGAGTGTTTGGACTGGGTTTATGTTCTCTTACATATCGCTTGCGACGATGAGCTTCTTCGCTGCGATGTTTGGAGTCGCTCAATGGATGATGAATAAACCCCCCGCTGCTGCAAAGATCATCCCGCTCTTCATTGTCATCGCTATTCTGCTATACTGGGCATCATTGATTGGTCAAAAATTCGCTCAAGCACAGATGCATGAACTCTACGATGTATCGATGGGCGCATTGGGTGGTATCCCTGATCAATCGCTCAGCAGTTAGATTCACTTAAAGAACCAGACTGCAAATCGAGCTGTATGAACTACAGGAGAGCGAATCATGACAAAATTACAAACTAAGATTCTTTTGAGGGCTCTCCTATATAGCAGTATCGGTTTTTCAATTCTAAATGCCCAAGGGTGCGCGGACAAAAATAAAGAGCTTGAACCAAGAACCGACACACGGCCGATGGTCAACGCGATCCAACAAGCTGAGCAAGACTGGTCCTGGATCACAGGACAAGAGTGGCACCTATTCCTTATTGAAGGACATGCTCCGATCGCCGGAACAAACATTCAACTCCAACTCAAAGAGCACACCTGGCTCGATGGCAATGCAGGTTGCAATCGGTATACAGCCAACTACATCCGCAAAGCAGATGCAGGACTCAAATTCAGTGATATCTTAACTACGCGGATGTACTGCGCAGAACCCCAAGGGGTCATGCAACAAGAAGCTCGATACATACAGCTTCTGCAACAAGTTGATGCTTATCACGCTGAGCGAACCCAGATTAATCTATACGCTGATGGCGCTGTCATTCTCTCTTTTATGATCCTCGAAGCTGAAGAAAAAGATCGCTCCGAGATACCTTGAGATTAGCGTCTTCGTCGAGTTGAAAGTATCCCTGCACTGATCAAGACCATCATGCTCGATGGCGTAGGTACAACTGCAGTTGAGAACCCTTCAAGAACTAACACTTCTGGAGTTGAGTAATATGAAGCTCCGGAATCGATATCGATTGTGCTCAATGCGTATGAGCTAGATTGCAACAGCCTGAAGTCGAGCATCCCTGAAGCGGTGTCATTTTGTGCGAGTGTGATTTGGAACTGCCCAATCAACTGACCAAGCTCTGAACCTGATCGTGGTATAAACCCTGAACCTTCCCACTGTCCGAACTCGATGCGGTTGTATTCGCCGTTCCCGCTGTACCCGCCATCGATATTAAACTCTGACCAATCAGCGTGTGTCCAACTAATATCTTCGATGATCGCAGATCCGATTGATTCGAGAGCAAAGCTGCCCCAGAGCATGTGAGTCCCAAGACCTTCTTCTGCATCTCCGATCACATCGAGTGTGATTGAGACGGAACCCGAACTGGTATCAACTTCTTGCGGGCCGCCTTCGATCCGAAGAATGTAGTTCTGAGCTGACGCATGTGTTGCGAGCCCCGCAAATGCTAAAATACAAACTGTCCGGTTCATCAATGCTTCCCTTCGAATCTTTTCGATGGTTGATCAGTACTCACAATAAAGAATACCACATCCATCTCTCTACGAGACCCACTCTTTAGTGGGTTACACAAAATACCCCACAGCAGGCTGCTATGGGGTATCTATTTTTCAACTCAGTTTGCGGACGAATGTTCTCAGCGACGACGGCGAGTACCGATCAGACCACCAAACCCAATAATCGCAAGTGAAGATGGGGTAGGAACAATATTCAATGTAACACTGCCCATTGATATAGCATCAGCAGTCAACTGGGTAAAGACCCCAGCGCCGCCGTCATCAGTATATATCTCTAGCATGAAATCACCTGATCCTGCAGCGGTATTCCAGTCCCAGACACCACAAGTGAGCGGGTCGATAACAATAGTGACTGTTCCAAGAAGTACAGAGCCGTTACCGATCATTGATTCTGCAGCGGGATTAATGAATGGAGGGAAAATTAACTGTCCAAAGATCATACCGTTGTAATCAGCATCTCCTGCATACCCATTATCTTGGAAACCGAGTTCTCCCCAAGCTGCTGAAGCTCCAACCATACTTGCGACTGAATTGGCAGGCCCAGTTCCGTCAAGTGCGAACTCTCCTCCTGCGATTGCAGTACCAAAGTCAACATCCGCGTAGACCGAAACTGTAAAGCTTGCTGATCCTCCAAATGTATCGATTGTTGTGGCCGAAGCCACAATACTCAGTGATGCAGATTGTGCGCTTGCGACACTCGCAAGACCTGCTAATGCAATCATTCCTAATGCAATTTTCATTTCTTTCTCCTCACATTTCTACGGCACTAAAAATCGTGGTCGTGCCGAATCCAAATGAGATCACATAATCTCTTATACATAAGTTATTCTAATATCTAATGTGACACAAGATGGAATCTTGTTGTTTTAAAGGTTGTATCGCAAATTAAAGCCCCCCGATCAGCGAACTGATCAGGGGGCTTAAGATAGCGTATTCAGTTGTATATCAACTACTTAGGCATTTCGCAGCGATTCGCGGCGACGGCGAGTACCGATCAGACCTCCAACGCCAATAATCACGAGTGAAGATGGGTTAGGAACAACACTCAATGAAGCACTACCCATTGATATATCCGCAGCTGTCAACTGGGTAAAGACTCCAGCGCCGCCGTCATCAGTATAAATCTCGAGCATGAAGTCACCTGATCCTGCAGCGGTATTCCAGTCCCAGACACCAAAAGTGTGAGAATTGATTACTACTGTTACCGTTCCAAGCAAGACTGGGCCATTACCGAGCATTGACTCTGCAGCGGGATTAATGAATGGAGGGAAGATCAACTGTCCAAAGATCATCCCATTGTAATCAGCGTCTCCAGCATACCCGTTATCCTGGAAACCGAGTTCTCCCCAAGCTGCTGAAGCTCCAACCATACTTGCGACTGAATTGACAGGAGCAGTGCCGTCAAGTGCGAACTCGCCTCCTGCGATTGCTGTTCCAAAGTCAACATCCCCATAGATCGCAAGAGTAATGCTTGCTGGGCCTCCAGATGTATCGATTGTTGAGGCCGAAGCCACAATACTCAGTGATGCAGACTGTGCGCTTGCGACATTTGCAAGACCTGCGAGTGCAATCATTCCTAATGCAATTTTCATCTCTTTCTCCTCACATTTCTACGGCACTAAAAATCGTGGTCGTGCCGAATCCAAATGAGATCTCATAATCTCTTATATATAAGATATTCTAATATCTAGATTCTTACAAGATGAAATCTTGTTGTTTTATTTTTTGACTCCAAAATGAAAGAACCCCCGATCAGCGAACTGATCGGGGGACTTTAGATTGCGTATTCAGTTGAATATCAACTGTGTCGGCGTATCGCAGCGATTAGCGGCGACGGCGACCAGCAACGAGGCCACCAAGGCCGAGCATTGCGAGTGCTGATGGAGCAGGAACAACGTTTACACGTGCTGATCCGTGAGCTACATCTGTAAGCTGCTCGAATACACCTGCAGCTCCGTCGTCGGTGAATACTTCAAGGATGAAGTCACCAGCACCAGCAGCGGTTGACCAGTCGATTACACCAGCTGAGTCAGCAGCGATGGTAACGGTGATGTTGCCCAAGAGGACTGAACCGTTGCCGAGCATTGACTCTGCAGCTGGGTTGATGAATGGAGGGAAGATCAACTGACCGAAGATGAGGCCGTTGTAGTTGCCGTCACCAGCGTGACCGAGATCTTCTTGTCCAAGAGCACCCCATGCTGCTGCAGCACCAGTCATATCTGTAACGATGCCTGCACCACCTGAAGCGGTAAGAGCGAACTCACCACCAGCAACTGCAGTACCTGTTGCGTCGCCGTATACAGCGAGTGTGAACGAAGTTGAAACTGTTGAATCGATTGTTGATGCCGAAGCAACGATGCTCAGGTTAGCGCCACCTGCTGATGCGACTGTTGCGATACCTGCTACTGCGATAAGTGCGATTGCGTTCTTCATTTGAAAGTTCTCCTCAAATTTGTTTATGGATTCTATTTTTTAACCGTTGACCTGTTGAAACGAACAACTCGTTCGTGACCCGTACGAAAAGTAATCCAACTTCGTAGGTCGTGCCAGTCGATTACCAAATTCAAATCGCATATTTGCCGAATTGTGGGCGTTTTTGTGAATCGTTCGATTTGAAATCGCCGTTTCTTAGCTCTATACAAGCATTCTGGTGAATTGTAGCCGATAACCCAAATTCTGAGCCCTAGTCGCAATTTGGCATATACAAAAAAAAGAACCCCCGATCGGGAAACCCGATCGGGGGATTTTGATTCAGTACAGTGTCAAACCCGAAGATTATCGACTGAATCGGTTGTCACGCAGCGATTAGCGGCGACGACGACCTGCTACTAGTCCACCGAGGCCAAGAAGAGCCATAGCGGATGGTGCAGGAACGACGTTGACTGATGCTGAACCGTGTGAAACAGCTGTGAGCTGTTCGAAGATACCAGCAGCTCCGTCGTCGGTGAATACTTCAAGGATGAAGTCACCAGCGCCAGCAGCGGTTGACCAGTCGATCACACCTGATGTGTCAGCAGCGATGGTAACGGTGATGTTGCCCAAGAGGACAGGACCGTTGCCGAGCATTGACTCTGCAGCAGGGTTGATGAATGGAGGGAAGATCAACTGACCGAAGATCAGTCCGTTGTAGTTGCCGTCACCAGCGTGGCCGTTATCCTGGCCGCCGAGTGCACCCCATGCTGCAGCAGCACCGGTCATGTCGGAAACAAGGCCAGCTCCGCCTGAAGCGGTGAGTGCGAACTCGCCACCAGCGATTGCTGTACCGACTGCGTCGCCGTAAACTGCGAGAGTTACGGTTGCTGATGCGCCGGTTGTGTCAACTGTAGCTGCCGAAGCAACGATGCTAAGGCTTGCGCCACCAGCTGCTGCTGCCGAAGCGAGACCTGCAACTGCGATAAGTCCAAGTGTAGTCTTCATTTCTCTTTCTCCTCAGTGATATTTGGTTCTGGGAAAAATACCCAGATACCTTCTTAAGAACGGAATACGTTCCTGACCCGCGACGATATTAACCAATCCGAATACGTCTTGCAAGCATAATTACTTCATCTGATGGGCTTTTTTTGAAACTTGAACATTTCGAGAGCACAACCATTTCCCTAACTACCCCGTCACGCATTCAATTCCTTGAAATTTCGCTTTCAATGCCAATTGGATAGCCATGTGCGGAATCAAACAAAAATCTCATCGCTTGTAAATCTGGATAACTTTTTATATCCAACTGTCCAAATTCACATTTTCCGCTTCCACCACTCAACTGTGAATGAAAACGGGTGATTCTCGTCTACATCATGGCTTTGGGCTCGATCTAGTTCCCACTCTTCCTCTTGAAGGATCGGGAACTCTGTATCCCCTTGAACTTGGGTATGGATTAGTGTCCGTACGACCAACTGAGTCCGATCGAGTCCCATCCTATATATATGTCCACCGCCGGCGATCCAGATTGGCATCTCGAGCCCGGACGATTCTGCGATATCGATCGCTTCATCCAAGCTCTGAGCGACACGAGCACCATCAGTGCGATTATCGCTCATAGTGCGTGACAAGATGATATTGAGACGATTGGGCAATGGGCTCTTGAGCGTTTCGAAGGTTTTACGTCCCATGATGACACTGCATCCACGAGTTGATCTCATGAAGTGCTTCAAATCCGCTGGAAGATGCCAAGGCAGATCACCTTGAGCACCAATCACTCTGTTCTCGGAACACGCCACGATCATCGCGATCTTGTGCTCTGCATGGTATTGACGGAAATCGAACTCTATAGCATCATTCATATAATGAGGATAGTCCGATTAATCGACTTGTGTTCACTCTGACACGTGTCGAGAATCAAAGAGAATCCAATCGCCATCTGGACCGACCGGTTCTGCGAGGATTGGTTGGCCTTGGTTTCCAAACTGTGCGAGTCCAGATTCAGGATCAATTTTTGATTGAAACCGAAGCGAGAATACATCGAAACTTGTGATCTTGTTTCTAGATTTTGATTCTTCATCCTGTTGCCCACCATCATCATCGCCGTCACTTCCGATGCTGTAGAGCACATACCCATTTGTTGAGATGTTGTATTTCAAGGATTGCCCTGGATTCATGTAATCTCTCGGTAGCTTTGGGAGATACCCTGGAACCAGTTCATCGAGTTGCTCAGGGAGTCGAGATTCTTTTAATCGGAACGACTCGATCGCCAACATCGTCCCGAGTCCGATGCACTCTTGTTTGTGCCTGTAATACCTGTTGAGGGTGTTACCTACCGCGGGCATCATGACCTTAGTTAATGAGAACAGGGTTGGATCTGAATCATTAGTATAAAATGAGCTCGATGTTTCTAGATCTATGATTGACCCGAAATATTCCGGACCTTCATCAACGACTCGCTCAACTGAATTGAGATGATTGTTGTATAAACGCAACTCGCTTTTTCGATCCATGGATCGAACGATCGAGATTGGACGAATAAGCTGAATGACTGACTCATCATTCATCAATATATCGAATACCGATGTGTTACGGCCAACTCGACCTGGCACTGTATATTGACTCATCCACTTTATCCCTTCTGCAGTCAGATGCCCGTTTCCATTTCCATCATCTGTGTACATCCGTTGAGCAAGATCATTAAATGAAATTCGCTCTACATCCATACCGAATCCTTCTTGCGCCCCCACTTCTGCATTGAGATGTGCAAGCTTGATGATTTGATCATTGTTGAGCAATCCTGGATTGTTCTTTAGAGTTGAGTGGAGTTCATTGATAATCAGTTTGTGAATCGCGATACCTACGAGCTTAGAAATTAAGTAAGGCTCTTGTTTCACTTGTCGAACGAGCCCCATCGCGGCGAGTAAATCTTGAACATATCGATCTACATCATCTTCAATAAGAGCAATATGAGAATCAAAAACCAGGAGTTGCCCAAGTCTTCGCACATTACCCAGATGAGGGAGCAAGACACCTATCATTGAATTGGATTTATAGTCTTCATTGGTCGCAGGAATGATCCCGGTTGTCCAACTTCGTCCTTCCCACTCTACTTCCGTAGATTCAAATCCAACAGGCAACCCAATCACATCTCGGGTTGCGGCTTCTCTCAGTCGAGCAAGTTCTGGTTTGAATCCGTGTATAAGCTGCACAAACTCCTCATACTCAGGGTGTGATTCATCTATTCGTTGAAAGAACTGACTGATAGATTCAGACCTTGGCAAACCTGAATCATCGCCTTGCTCTCGTAGTGCGTTCTCGAATACCCACAACTGTTGTCCCCATTGAAGTCCAACATCCATGAGCGCCATCCAAGATTTTTGATCTTCAGAGTATCCTTCATTGAGTGCGTTTAAATCTGCTATATAGTTACTTCGTACCTTAGGTTTCCCTGTGTAGAAACGGATTGCGAGTGAACCGTAAAACAGAAGCATGATTGCAAGTGAACCCAGAATAACGCGCTTTGTATTTCGATATGTTCTCCAATACAAAGGGCGTTTGCGCTTCATCGAACGACGCATGAGCTTTGCAACGCGCTTTGGATCCCCGAACTGTTCTGATATTTCTTCGCTTGTACGCCCTGCTTCGATCGCATCTTGAGCGTGTGCGATGAGCTCTCTTGCAATCTCAACCCGTTCGTCGCTCCAAAGCTTGGATTTTGTCGTTGTCGTAACAATCAGATTTTCAATATCATTGGGTAACTCTGCACGAAGCACAATGCTCTTTGCTTGTTGGTTCGGACTCCCAATTTTTAGACACTTGTATCGCATCCATCTGAGTGTGTGAAGAATTGGAGAATGGGTGATTGACCATTGCCATGGGTTTAACTTTGATGAATCGTTCATGCGAGTGCTCCTTTGAGAACACCCAGCGAAACCATTGCCTTGCTCAGTTTTTCCCAAGACTCCATGTCGGATTTGAGTTTTTTCTTACCCTTCCCAGTGAGCGAGTAGTACTTCCGATCTCTCCCGTTGTCGGCGGATCTCCAATCTGCTTCGATGAGGTCCTTTGCTTCTAGGTTGTAGAGCATTGGATACAGGGTCGATTGCCCCATTGCGAGTACACCATCTGTTTTCTGAGAAAGCGCTTCAACAAGTTCGTAGCCGTACATTTCTCGGGTCGAGAGTAGTTTCAACACCGCTGTTGGGCCGGCGCCACGCATGAGTTCGCGTTCAAGTTTCATCGATTATCTCCTGAGGTACAAGCTACGCTATCCATACTATGTACCACATAGTATGGATAGCGGTTGCAACCTGAGCTTCAGAGAAACCGTTTTTTTAACTTTTTAGTAGCTTAGCCTTGGTCGTTGTGTGCACTTTGCCTCTGCGATGATGCAATGTCACGATCTGCCCAGGCTTGTATTTCCCAAGAATCCGGATCAACTCGAACAGATCCCTGGTAGGCTGACCATTAATCGCGGTAATCACAGATCCCAATCGAAGACCAGTGCGAGTCCGAGCATTGCCTGGGAGTGCTTTGACAACTACTCCATCGCCGTTCCCGTTTTCAATCTCAATCCCAAGAGTCGCAGAGAGATCACTCCCCGTTTCGGGGACTCGATCAAGTGCATCCACCCAGAGTCTAAAATCCATTTCTATCTCATCGATCTCTTTCCCGAGTGTTTGCTCGAGTGCAGTGATCCCGGTCGGATCAACATCGTACTCTTGGGTGTATGTCGAATAGAACGCTCCGAGCTTTTGCTCGTCGAGCAGATAGAGCATGATCGTTCGAGCTTGAGCATATTGAGCAAGCGGGCGCTTCGCTGTAAACGCGTTCATCTGGATTGCTGCGAGTTTTTCAATCTTGGGCATCCGATGAACATCGCTCATGCGTTTTACAATGTTTGTACGCCATGATGCGACTGGTACAACATGATCCCCACTCAGATCATAATCCTCAACAAGTGATGCGAGTCCCTCTTGGATCCATGGCGCATGCGACTGTCCGAGTCGATTCATATCTCTCCAATGCAGCACATGAATAAACTCGTGACGAAGAGTTGCGCCCAAGTCTTGAGCAACCAAACGACGATTCTGATGCTCGTATGCACCTCCGACTGAACCGATATTGCTCCGAACGCTGGGTCCAAACACAGTGATTGCCCACTGTGCGAAACCGGTTCGATCGGGGAGCACAACCATAATCCATGGTGAATCTTCGATTGATTCAGCAGATTGAATCTCAGAGAACAAGTTTGTGTTTGCCCAGGTTGCAAGAAGATTGATCTCTTCGATTGCTTGATCAGTCGCGATCTCATCGTGAGCAGAGAGCAACTCAATTTTAAGATCCTCAAGAGATCTCTCTTCACTTGCTTTGCGAATCAGTGGCCGAACAATTTTGAGATCACTCTCTCTACGAGCTTCAATCAATGCTTGCCAGTTCGAGTTGAGCTCGGCATAAAAAACAGATTCGCGGAGAGTTGAAAGATCCGGGTCTCGTCTAATTTGATTAATATCGCTGAACCCAAGTGTAATCGCGTTCGACATCGCGTCGACAGAACCGTTCGAGTCCCCTTGCATCGAAAGTGCTGATGCGAGATTGTAATAGCCTACAAATGATCCTGGAGTGAGCTTGATCAGCTCTCGGAATACTGATTCTGCGTCTGTATAGTCTCCATCAACCATTGCAGCGATGCCCTTTGATTCGAGCTCACTTGGTTTGGGTCCACTCAAACCAAACGCACTCGAAGTCATGAAACAAGCAGTAATCGTGAATATTCGAAGCAGTAGGTTCATGAAGTGTTATTCGGCTAACTGTGCCTTCGCGTTGCGATCAATCAATAATTTGATCGCTTGGGGGTAAGCTCGACATTCAAGCTCAAACACTCGCTTTGCAAGTTCCTCAGGAGTATCCATCGCATGGACAGGGCAATCGAGCTGAATAATCGTGGATCCTGTGTCGTAGTGTTCGTCTGCAAAATGGACAGTGCAACCAGATTGATCTGTTTTCCCTTGCTGAGAGGACTCTACAACTGCTCGATGAACGTTCATGCCGTGCATTCCTTTGCCGCCAAAACTTGGGAGCAATGCAGGATGAATATTGATCACACGACTTTCAACTCGTGGGCTCATCGGAACAAGCTTTAGATACCCTGCGAGCACAATGAGATCGATATCGAACTGATCGCAGATTTGATCAAGCAACTGAGATTCGAGCGTGCCATCATGGACAAATGTCTCGATCCCTGCGTTACGAGCTTTTTGAGCGCCTAGACACTCCTTCGATGCAATGACAACCGGTACCTCTGCGAGAAGATTACCTGAGTCAATATGACGCAGCAAATTGTCGAGGGTTGTTCCAGACCCTGAGAGCAACACCGCGAGTCTTGTCGGCGAATGAAAACTAGGAAGTTCTTCAAAGCTCATTCGTCAATACCGTATTCACTCTCGTCTTTGCATGGACATTCACGGAATGGGAACGGTTTACCATCGCGCATTCCAACCATGGTGAGTCTTGCACTGGTCACATGCACAACGCGATGTGATTTGAATCGTTCTGCTTCGACTTCAACGCGTACGTCAATACTCGTGCGCCCTAATCGTGTGGTATCTGTAATGAGAGTCACGATATCTCCAACATGTACTGGAGCATGAAACTCAACTTTTTCAATCGCCGCGGTTACCCAATCGAGATCACCATGTCGTCGTGCTTCTACAAAACCCGCTTGATCAATATAGCTCAGGATAATTCCACCGAAGATCGTGCCGTATGGGTTGGTATCCCCAGGCATCGCAACAACACGCATTGCAACGATTTTCTCATCGATCGGTGTCGAACTCTGATCTGGTTCATACTCACTCATGACAATGCTCTTGACAAAGATCTTCAAAGACACATGATGGAACATACCGCTTTACGACAGGTTCCCAACCATCAGGACCGATCATGCCTTTGACAAAGCTTGATGAGATCTCACACAACTCTCTTGGAGGCATAAGGAACACTGTTGCTAAGCTCTCGTTGAGATCCGAGTTCACATATCGCATCCCGCGTTCGTATTGATAGTCTGCTTCGTTGCGGATCCCACGGATGACAAAGCGAGCATCCGTTCGATCTGCATAATGAGCGAGAAACTCATTTTCAAGCGATGCAACTTCAACATTGGGATGTGCTTTGCAGATCTCTTCGAGCCAACCGATGCGTTGATCAAGCTCGTAGGTATATCCCTTCTCAGGATTTCGAGCAGCCGCGACGATTAAACGATCAAAGAGTCTCGCTCCTTGTTCGATCATCCACACATGCCCATTGGTCGGTGGATCAAAGCTCCCTGCATAGACCGCGGTTTCGTCCATCGCATTCTCCTTCGCAATGTCAATATATCAAACGCTCTGACGAGCAACAGCATTGACTGCACTTGTAAAGATCGACAACCCTGGAGTCTTCGTTCGTTTTGTTGTTTCATCGAGTCGAGTCCAGAATGGATGACGATTCCAATCGAGCGCCCGCTCAGGATGAGGCATCAACCCGAAGATGCGGCCGCTGGGATCGCAGATCCCTGCAATCTGATCAACAGACCCATTTATATCTGTCCCATAGCGTAGAGCTATCTGATTCCCTACTTTGAGAGCATCAAGAGTTGCTTGATCTTTCGTGACGAATCGACCTTCGCCGTGAGCGACTGGATAGAGGATAGGTTCTGAGCTTTGTAGCTCTCGCAACCCTTGAGTCCAGATACAGTTCGAGTTTTCATCAGGGACCATTTCGACCCATTGATCAATGAATCGGCCATGATCATTATCGCACAGAGCTGTACTTTGATCGTGTTGCGATCCTCCAGGCAGCAACCCAATCTGCACCATAACTTGGAATCCGTTGCAAACACCAATCATGGGGACTCCACGATCAACGAGCTTGAGTAGTTCTGGAAGCAATCGATCTCGGGTATGCATCGCGAGTATTCGTCCCGAAGCGATGTCATCGCCATAGGAGAATCCGCCGGGAAATCCCACGAGGTCAAAACTCGCAACTTGTGCTGGATCAGCGATTAAACGATCGAGATGGATCAGTTCAACCTGAGCGCCTCCGAGTTCGAAGCCCCGACAGAGCTCTAAATCGCAGTTTGTCCCGGCTGTCCTGATCACGAGGGCATTTGGCTTGCTCATAAGGTACTGTAGGACACGATTCTCATGCTGGCTTTAAGGGTTTGCGATGGAGTTGAGGCATATAATTGTTGAGATGATCAGTCAGTTGTCTGATCGGGGATAATTCATTTCATCACGATCCATTCTCGTGCTTTTGAAAGGGCGCCTATGCCTTCAGTTCACCCATTTCGTGCCGTTCAATACAACCAAGGTTTAGGCGATGTCTCCGAGCTGATCGCACCCCCTTACGATGTGCTTGATCTTGCTGCAAAGGACGCATTGCTTGCAACAAACAGCAACAATGTCGTCGGGATTGATCTCCCACATGTTCCAGCAAAAGAGCTGGGTCCAAAAGAGGCATACCAAAGTGCAGGCAACTCATATCGTGGGATGCTAGAAGCTGGGACTCTTTCTCAACGAGAAACACCTGCGATCTTTGCATATCGACAGACTTTCGAGTTTGAAGGAAAACCTTTCGAACGCTGCGGAATGGTTGCAACACTCGAAACTGTCCCTTTCGGGAATCGTGACGGCGGCGGAGTTCTTGCTCACGAGCAAACCTTCGGCGGCCCAAAGGAAGATCGCAAGGCGCTCATGAATGAGCTCCAGTGTCAATCTTCTCCAATCTTCGGACTCCACCCAGATGACAACGGCGACGCCGTCAAGCTCATCCACGGAGTCATGTCTTCACGCGATCCAGATATGACCGCAGATATGGGAGAAGGAATCAAGCAAGAAATCTGGACGATTGACGATGAAGCAACAATCGCAAGGTATCAATCCGCTCTCGAAGGCGAAGATGTCTTCGTTGCAGACGGACATCATCGCTACAACACTGCGCTCAACTACTTAGCTGATCTTGAATCACAAGGGCAAGTTGCTGCGGATCATCCTGCTCGTAGAACAATGTTTGTGCTTGTTTCGATGTCTGATCCAGGACTCGCAATCGGACCAACCCATCGAGTACTCGGCGGGATGGCAGAATATGAAGTCGAACAGTTCATCAAAGTCGCACAAGGAATGCTCAATGTCGAACCAATCGACAATGACCCTCAGAAGTTTGAATCACAGATTGATTCACTCGCAGAGCGTGAACAAACAAATGCATTCGGTATCTACGACTACGCTACTGGGTTGTGCTTCGGAGCTTGGCCTGCAGTGAGCGACCCGCTTGAGATGCAGTTCCCGAACCAAACTCAAGCATGGCGCAATCTAGATGTCGCGATCATACAACACATGATTGTAGAAGAAATCTGTCAACCAGAGCTCAACAACGGCGACCCAATCAACTGGACATTCCCTCACTCGATTGACGAAGTGCTCGCGATTGGCAAAGGTGAAGAAACCGGTTCATCCATCGCAGGTGGCGGAAAACCACAGGTTGCAATCATTGTGCGTCCGACACCGCTCGATGCAGTTCGAGATATTTCTCGCGCCGGAGAGTTGATGCCGCAGAAATCGACATTCTTCTATCCGAAGCTCGCAACAGGGCTCTGGCTCAACCCATTAGCTTAATCAAACTCTCGAATATCAGAAATCGATATTACTCGCGGATGGGTCATGGACCCATCCGGTTTTTTTATCATCAACAAAGTAAGGCTCGCCATCGGTTGTCATTACCCACATTTTCGCGCCCGCTGAGCGGAGCTTTGCGAGCTGGTTCTTCCCGATACGGGTTCTCAAAATGACGACTTGCTTCTCGTAGGTTCTTTCCAAGACCTCTGCTCGATTCTCGATGGTGTGAATCGTCTTCGAGTCGGACATTGGAACAGTGATATCGAGTTCTTCGATAGGACCGACTGAGATCATCTTTACACGCTCGAACAACTCTTCTTGCCCGAGTGGTTTTTCGGATTCTGCGTCGCCAGCGAGTGAACAGATCGGAATCGCTCCGATCGAACGAGACTGCCAATACAAGATGTCCTGTTGATCTACTGTGTCGATGTCAGCTTTGTTCAACAGCAATAGCAACTCTGGGCGCTTATATCGTTCGATATCTCCAGCGCCGTCACGCTTCGCTCGCTCTGCTTCTTTTTCTTCTCGTTGTTCGACTTCTTTGAACAACTCATCGAGTGTCGACAACACTGTTTCGTATTGCAAATCTGCACTGGGATCAGAAATATCGAGCATTACCAGTAGCAAGTCCGCGTGGGTTGCTTCTTCCAGAGTCGCACGGAACGACGCGACCAAATGGTGAGGCAAGTCGCGGACAAATCCAACGGTATCAGAGAGCATCGAGATTCGGCCGCCCCCCATATCCCATTCGCGGGTCCGAGTCATCAGAGTCGCAAACACACGATCGTCAGCGTACGCGCCGCCTTCAGTAAGGGTATTGAAGAGCGTGCTCTTTCCAGCATTGGTATATCCAACTAGCCCTACAGTAAAGTAATCGGTGTTTCGTTTTTCAACCGCTCTTCGCTTGCGTGCTTGAATTTCTTCAAGCTCGCGCATCAGCACTGTTTTTCTTCGCTGGACCAACCTTCGGTCAATCTCAAGCTGTTGCTCACCTGGACCTCGAGTACCAAGACCTCCGATTCCACCTGAACCAACGATACGTTCGAGATGCGACCACATTGCTCGAAGTCGAGGATAGGTATATTCAAGCTGAGCAATCTCAACTTGTAGCTTTGCTTCGTGAGTCACTGCGCGAGAAGCGAAGATATCCAGGATCAGCTCTGAACGATCGAGTACTTTTCGCTCTGTGATCTCTTCAATCTTGGCAATCTGGTTCGGCGAAAGATCGTGATCGAAAATTATCGTCACTGCATCGAGTGCTTCGCATAACTCGCGAAGCTCTTCGACTTTGCCTTTCCCCATATAGGTGCCAGGCTCTGGACGATCCCTGCGTTGTTCGATCTCTCCTACAACTACCGCTCCAGCTTGGAATGCAAGCTCTCGCATCTCTCCAAAGGAATCCCTTTGGTCGTATGTCGAATCGGGTAATCGGAGAGCAGCCAAAACTGTTTTTTCGGCTTGTACTTTAATGGAATCGCGTTCAGTCGGTGCAGGCATAGATCAATAGTGTACCCGCTCTATTGAATAAATCACGGCCGAAGTCGTCGCAAACCGCGATCTTCACGCGATTGATTCAGTTGTTCGAAGGCCGGAGGATGATCTGCAACGAATCGCAGCAGCTGAGTGCTTGAGCATTCGAGCCGAACCGCAGCACTCTTGATATCAAAGCTAGAGGCTTCGATGAGATCAAGTGCTTCAGCGAGCAAGCTTGGATAGTCCTCGTGCTTAGGATTACACACGATTCGGTTCTTCAAGCATCTTCGTTTCCAAAGCACAGATCGGACCTCTCCTGCAGGGACACCAATGCGGATCCCCATTGCGAGTTTTAAGCGAAGACGTCGAATTGCAACGCTTTGGTTCTCTTTCGCTAATCGTCGCTCCCCTGCTTGTGCTTCAATCTTGCTTGGGTCGTGGATCACAGTAATGTGAGTTTCGACTTTGTTTCGATGTTGTCCGCCTGGCCCTGAAGCTCTCCCGCGTGTAATCGAGCACTCTTTGAGCAACTCTTCTTTCGAGAGCGCCGCCGGATGGATCGGGCGCTCCACAGGTCGATCTAATTGTTTGAGAAAATCCATACCCACGCGATTCATCACTCCTCAATTACATCGAATTAGCATGCAGTCGTTGGTGTCGCAGAGAGCGAGAAATCATCCGTATGGCCTGCTTGGAGCAGTTTGGTGCCTAGTCCAGCGATCATCGCGGCGTTGTCGACACAATGTTCCATCTCTGGAACGATCAACTCAACATCGTATTCAGTTGCGACCCTGTCCATTTCGCTACGAACGAGCGTGTTGGCGCTTACTCCGCCTCCCACGATCAGTGTTTTAAATCCATCTGACTGCTCGAATGCGCGGCCGATCTTCAGAGTTAACGCTTTCACTGCTGCACGCTGAAAGCTCGCGGCGATATCGCGTTTGCGTTCATAGTTCAGTTCAGGCACTTCAGGAGCAGGCCGAGGCGGTTTCCCTCTAAGTGCTGGAGGCGCAGGTCGACCTTTCGCAGTATAGAGAACTGATGTCTTGATTCCTGAGTAGCTGAAATCAAGTGACTCTTTGCTCAATCGTGAAACTGGAAAATCAAACGCTCGATCGTTTGCATCTGGATCCTGTGAAAGTTCATCTATTCGAGGACCACCAGGATGTCCGAGTCCGAGGATCGCTCCGACTTTATCGAATGCTTCGCCGATCGCGTCATCGATTGTCGCTCCGAGTCTTGAGAGTTTCATTTCTGAATCCATCCGATAGAGCGAAGTATGCCCTCCAGAGATGACAACACCCAAAGCAGGAAATGCGGGCAATTCTCGGCCCAATATTCCTGCGTAGAGATGTGCATGAACGTGATCTACGCCAACCATTGGAACTCCGAGTGACCAAGCTAATGCTTTTGCTGCGCTGAGTCCGACGAGGAGTGATCCGATTAACCCTGGACGATGACCTACTGCGATTGCATCTATATCGGAGAGCTGGATATCCGCTTGTTCAATCGCATCTCGCAGCACAGGCAAGATATGTTGCTCGTGAGCGCGAGAAGCGATTTCTGGAACGACGCCTCCGAACTCTTCATGGAGTTCATATTGGCTCGCAACAATCGACGAACGAACGACACGACCATCCTGCACAACAGACGCAGCGGTTTCGTCGCACGATGATTCAACTCCAAGAACAATCACTTATCAGATTCCGATGTAACAGCTTCGATTTTTTCAACATCCGCATCTACGAGCCAGCGTTCAAGATCATTACCTGTGATGTTCAATGTTGAAATCACATTTCCGTCTTTGTCTCGGATTACAAGTTGGCCGCCGGTAATGTCCGTTTCGTCGTCCCAGAAATCGTTTGGGTTTGATTGAGCGATCTCTGGATCAACTCCACCTTCGACTGCTTCGACTCGCTTGTAGATTCGAGAGAGTTCACGCAAGAGACGATCCTGTTGAGTTCTCAGAGCATTGAGTTCTGCGAGTTCAACATCATCTTGAGTATTGGGTTCGATCCCAACTGGTTCGTATGTACCTACATCGATCCGATTTTGCATGACCCGAACAGCAGCGCTGAGTTGAGGATCACTCAGGAGTTCAAGCACTCGATCAGTATCGCTCAGATTCACAGCATCCTCAGGATTCGCGTGTTGAATGATTTCTTGTTGGCGTCGAGCAGTGAGCATATCAAAAACCTGATCGTTGTTGAGCGGGACGTAGTACCCTGGAGTCGGATCGACTCCCCATACTGTCGAATCCTCTCTGCGATGCAAGAGTCGTCCGGATGGAAGATAGTAATATTGCTCGGTTATTTTCAGAACCCCTGCTCCGCTTTCGAGTCTTCGAACTGTTTGCACAGACCCTTTCCCGAATGAACGAGACCCAATCACGACTGCTCTGTCATGATCTGATAACGCGCCTGAAAGTACTTCAGAAGCTGAAGCACTTTGACCATTGATGAGTACGACTACAGGCAAATCGGTTAGCGTTCCGCGTGCGTGAGCTTCTTCGATTCGCTCTTCGTATGCACGGCCTTTCGTTGAAACGATCGTTCCTTCGTCGATGAACATGTCTGCGATTGCGACTGCTTCGTCGAGTAAACCACCTGGATTGAAACGAAGGTCGAGAATTAGTCCCCCCATCGGAGCTTTCGAGTCTCTGTTGACGCCACGGATCGCATCTGCGATCTCTGCTGCAGCGCCCGGTGTGAACTGTGTGAGTCTTACATATCCAATTTGACGAGATGGATCAATAATGTGTTCCCAGTTGCCGTCACCTTCAACTCGCATGAATCCTTTTACTGCTTGAACCTTGATGTGATCTCGGATGATCTCGATATCCAGAGTCTCAGTCTCGCGTTCGACGGTGATGACAACCTTGGTATTGGGTTGTCCCATCAAGACTTCAATAGCGTCATCGATGGTTTTTCCTTCAGTCGAGTTACCGTCGATCTTGATTACCCGATCTCCGGCCATCACGCCCGCTTTCCATGACGGAGATCCATCCAGCGGCGAAGCTATGGTGAGCCAACCATCAAGAATCTGTACTTCAGCTCCGATGCCGACATACTCACCTGTTAGATCTTTCGAGAATTTTTCAGTATCTCGTCTAGGAACGAATGTGGTATATGGATCATCGAGTTGTTCGATCATCCCGTTGATCGCGCCTTGCTGTAGTTTCTCAAGATCAGGCTCTTCGACATACAATCCATCGATAAGCGTTTCAACATCGACCAATGGATCGAAGAATCCATAAGTATCGATCGGAGCACGCGCGGCAGTCATCGCAACTGCGATAGTGGATCCTACGACCGCGACTCCCAGAATCCCGATGAGCGGTATGATGTTGTTCTGAGCCATGCTTATACTCCATATCCATAACAAGCGTCCTACAAAGGACGCGATTTCTAATCTGCTATAAGTCTATACCGCTTGAGAACCCGATGGGTTCTTTAAGAATCACCCAATCTGGCGGCTCATGTCACAATGAATGTCGATTCTTATCATTCCAAGCTCATTCGAGCTTCATCGCTGAACTGAGCTTATCAATGTACTTCGATGCTCCCATCGGTCCAAACGAGGTAAGAATCTCCCCATCCTGAATCAACAGTGTTGTCGGATATGAGCGTACAGGCAATGTTCGGATTTGATCTGAGTTTTCGTCTGCTTCGAGATACACAGGAACAGTATTCGTTGTGACCCAATCAACAACGCTCTCATCGATCAGCGTAGATCTCTTCAGCTTTTGACAAGGCGGACACCAATCCGCAGTGACCAATACAAGCATCGGTTTGCCTGTCTCTTGGGAGATTTGAGATGCTTGGGTCATCGAATACGATTGGTCGAATATTCCTGGAGTTTCTGCAGGACCTCGCAGCAAGTTCAATGCATTGGGCACTACAAGAGCGAGGAGAACAATGATCATGAGTATCGGGAATACAGATTTCGATTTCATTGAGAAGATCCTTCAATGGGTGCAGAACACTTCATCAATCATCGAATCGATTCCTTTATTCCATCAAACCGATCTGATTCGTCTGGATTAAATGTATTAAACGAGTGTTTACCAATCCTCTAGCTCACCGACTAAGGGCTCAACAAGATCTTTACGCGTCACAATACCAATATCGTGATTATTGAGTTCCACGACTCCTAAGTGAGCACCTGCTCGACTTAACTCTCCCATCGCAAGGCTGACCGATAATCTTGCATCGAGACGGATTACATCCTGCATGAAATCTTGCACACTCTGCTTTGAATCCAGATCCTCTGCAATGTACAGATCAATTGCGCTGAGCACCCCTACCACTTTGCCTTTATTGGTAAGCACAGGGTAACGAGTGAATGCATGGTTCTTCACAAAAGCCTTTGTCTTATCAATTGACCAACCCGTACGGATCGCGGCGGCGCTCTTCAAAGGGATCATTTCAGATCGGACAACTGCATTCTCAAGTTCGAGCGCTCGATCAATCAGGGAGACTTGCGTCTCACTCATCTCTCCTGCTCCAAACTTGAGCAGTTCAGCCATGCGTCCGCGTGCGCTTGTGAGTGACCCGAATGAATCAACGCCGACAAGCTTTGCGACTCCATTTGCAAGTCCCAATATCATTGGAACAATCGGAACCCATGTTAACAACATCCGAAAGAACCAGAGCACGCGAGCATAGCGTTCCATCAAATGGTTCGCATTCGATCTGAACACTTCTTTCGGAGTGGATTCTGCAAAGATCAACAGTATCGGAGTCAGAACCGCTACTTGGATCAAGATCATCTTCGAATCACTCAAACCCAGTGTTGCGATAAGAGTCGTGATTGCGAGAGTGCCTGCGTAGTTGAATAAGTTGTTCCAAACAAGCAATGAAGTGAGCATCGGCGCAGAGTGTTCGATTTGTGCTTCGAGCAATCGGCTTCGTTGCCCTTCGCTTCCGCCGGCTGCATGCACACGAACGAGGACTCGATTAATCGAATACAACCCGACTTCGAGCCCTGAACAGAATGCGGATCCTCCGATACCGATCAGGACGATGCACCACCAAAATATCAGTTCGTAGAGACTCATTGAAGGCCTCCTGATTGCTTTGGAGGCTGTCCATTAGTTGTTGGCGCAGAATCCTGATCAAGAATCTCAACAACAACACGTTGGATTGATCGATCTTCCATCTGAGCAACACTCAGTTTGAGATCTCCTACGATGACTTCGTCACCGAGTTCAGGGACCCGATCGAGCATGACCATCACTAAGCCGCCGAGGGTGTTCACTCGCTTTGCGTGCTCGAGAACATCTTTATCGGAGAACATCTCCATCCAATCGCGGATCGATATTCGTCCTGGAACAAGCCATTTTCCATTTCCGATCAGTTCAACATCCTTTGCGATATCTTGAGTCGGATCGACGACCCCTTCGATCAGTTCCTTTGTCACATCAGCAATCGTGACTACTCCTGAAACTCCGCCGTGCTCATCGACACAGACCGCGATGCTCTGAGCAGTTCTTCGAAACTGCTCGATGAGCATATCGAGCTTGCTTTGCTCTGGAACATATAGTACTGGAGATAAATCTTCCTGGATTGTTCGACCTTCGAGCACTCTCCGAGCGTTGATAATCCCTTCAACTCCAGAATCAATCCCGTCTTCACAGATCAATAAACGAGTATGACTTGTTTCTCTGCATCTCTCAATGATCTCATCGCGTGTCGCGTCGAATCCAATCCATGACATATCAACGCGAGGCGTCATCACCTGCTCTACTCTGATTTGACTCATCGTCACGATAGAAGTCAGAATCTCTTGTTCTCCAGGGTCGATCACTCCAGCGTTGGCGCTGAGTTCGATTAGCGTACCGAGCTGCTCTGGAGATACATGATGAGATTTATGTGCGCCGTGCTGAGGAGACAACAATCGAGCGAACGGAGCAATGATCCAAGAATCGAGAAATCTGAGCAATGGAACAAGCGCTCGCCGCAATACCAGATGCATTGGAGCCGCAAAGCGGAGAAAAAACACAGTCTTTGAAGATGCGAACAGCTTTGCGAAGACTTCGCCTACAAGGATAATAGTGGCGAGTGACCCAATCGAGATCACAACCTGAGCAATCGCGCTTTCTGCATTGATCGTCAAGATACTAGTCACAATGAAATAAGCTACATTGACAGTCATGTTGAGCAATAAGACTTGCATCAACAGTTCTCTTGGACGAGAAAGCAACGATTCAATAACACGAGATAAGCGTGGATTTGTTCTACGGATCATTGCCCGCTGCCCGTGGCTGATTCCGAATAATGCAGTTTCAGATGCTGAAGCTAATGCAGAACACACAAGCAACACCGCGAGCACAATGATCAGTGGTGTTTGTGTTGGGTCCATATACCTAATCCATCGGCTACTCATCATACTAACACTCAACGAGAGTGGAAGATTTAGCCTCATTCATTGATCAAAAATCGGCATTCGACGGATCATACTCTGGATCGAGTTGTTCTATCAGTCGTTCGATATATCGCCATGCGTTGAGTGTGATTCGGATTTTCGAGAGATCAGTATCACTTGGTTGATCATCCAGTGATTCAAAGAGAGCTGCAACTTGATTTGAGTACTCAGATCGTTGATCGCTTGCCCAAGTCTCCCACTTTTCTCTTGTTGAATCATCATTCTCAGCGAGCTCCTCTTCGATATCCTGTCGTAGAGACATCATCTCCATAAGAAAACCTTCAGGCAACTCTTTGAGCTCTGACGCCGTCGGACCGTTCAACAAACCGAGAAGTGTGTTTGCTCTCTTTTCCGAGTCAAGAAGAATCTTTCTCGCGGCGTTGACAATTGCAGAGTCCGTTCCGACACCACCCGCATCTGGGTGATTGTTCGCAAGTATACTCAGATATGCTCGTTCAACATCGTTTGGGTCGACGCGATAGCTCATCGGAAGTTTGAGTGTTGAAAATGGATTCTCGCTTTGTGTCGTCATTTCTGTCCTGATTCCTATGTTTCCTTCGTGAAGTGTAGACTCATTGAGCTCAATCTAGAATCATTCTTGAGAACAGTTTCTCTTCAAAGTCGATTGACGAATAGGCTTCTATAGTCGACGATGGAGTATGCTCTCACTTGTGGGCTCATGAAAGGTGTCAGTGTATGACTAAGCAGATCGGAATTGTTGGGGTGAGCCCCGAAGGGGCATCGCTGTGCTATCAGCAGCTTTTTCGCCATGCTGCAGTGATGCTCGAACCTCATATGCATCCGACTGTATGTGTCCATAACATCCCGCTCGCGCAATATGTAGATGCAGTGCGTCGCGATGATTGGCGCCAAGTCGCGAATCTTTTGCGAGATTCCGCTCAGAGACTCGCAGCCATTGGAGCACAGTTCTGCTTTACTCCAGACAATGCGGTCCAACACGCAGTCCAGCTCGCTGAAGTCTCCTCAACCATCCCCTGGCTCAAAATGACGAATGCGGTCGCAGAACGAATCGCAGCAGATAATCGAAAAACAATCGGAGTCATCGGAACCAAGTATGTGACTTCAGGTTCAGCGTACCAAACAGACCTTGGAGTAAAAGGAATCAAGCTTGTGCGTCCAAGCAGTGAAGATTCTGAAACACTTGATCGGATCATTTTTGACGAACTCGTCTTTGGGATTGTCCGAGAGGAATCACGAATAGAAATTCTCGATACGATCAATCGACTCCGCGACAAAGGATGCGAAGGCGTGATCTTAGGATGCTCGGAAGCGCCGCTCATTGTGAATGCTGAGACTTGCGATCTCCCTATTTACAACGCGAGTGATATTATGGCTGAGCAAGCGATCCGCTTTGCGACTAATGAAAACGAATGATCAGTTCGGTTGAGAACATAGTTCGCTGACAAATGAATCGATTGCGCTTCTCATATCTTCAACAAACACATGATCCGTCCAAAGATTGTTATGGCCACCGCCTGCGATTGAAACGAGCTTCGCGTTTGGAGCTGAATCAGCAATCAGTATTCCATCTGAAATAGGACATACTGGATCTTGATCGCCGTGAATTATCAATATTGGTAGATCAACACGCTTACTAATCTCATCTCGTGCAAAGCCTTCCCACTTTCGGCCTACTCCGAAAAGCATGCCCATCAGTTGAATCGCGGGTTTTACATTGAAACGATACGGAATCCCTCGGAGCTTAATAACATTCAGTGCAGGGGTCAGAGGAAGAATGTAAGGCGATTCACAGATCACTCCAATAAACTTGAACGCATCTTGATTTTCGCTTGCTGCTGCGAGCGATACTCCGGCGCCCATTGACCAGCCGTAGAGTAGGATGCCCTTTGATTCGGAACTTATGCATTGTTCAATGATCAGTTCCAGATCATGATGCTCCGATGAACCAAGGTTTGTTATCCCATCGGAATCGCCGTGCCCTGGAAGATCCCAAAGTATGATTTCGCTTGCGAGATCCACGATCGGAGATATTCTCTTGAGGCCTCCGAGTCGACTTGATCCCCAACCATGGGTCATCACCACAATCGGTCCATCACTCTTTTTTCCCTTGATGATCCATGTGTAAATTTTGCCGCGAGATCCATCGACTACTCTCTCCTCGTATTCCAATGGATCATCAAGTTCGCTTGGATCTCCAGGGAATCGCTTCGACATCGCAGACGCGTACGTCTGACGATGCGGATGCGTGAGCCCCCATACGGTATAAATGATGAGGACGATGAGGTAGAACAGCAGCCCGATCGAGAGGAGTTGGAGAAGCCCGATGATTGGATTCATCGATCAGACTCCAAAGATCGCTTTGATGTCATTGAATGTGACATAGAGAAAGATCGTTCCGATCATCAGTAGACCGGCCATTGTTGCGACATTCTGGAGAATGATCGGAACTGGTTTTCCACGAATCCATTCATAGAGAAGCATCAAGAACTGTCCGCCATCGACGATCGGTAATGGAAGGAAGTTAATCACAGCGAGATTGATCGAAATCAACGCCATAAAGAACAGTACCCATACCCATCCTTGAGATGCGATTTGCGTTCCGATGTGGGCGATACCGACAGGGCCTTTGAGATGCTTGACTTGAACTGAGCCTTCAAACAATCGAAGGAAGGTAATATATGTTTGGAGCATGACTCTTCGAGATTCGCTAACCCCTCTTGAAATCGCAGCGACAGGGCTCGGCGCTTTGTCAATCACTTGAGCAAACTCGAACAAGTTGACCATTTCAACAGCACCAGGCAGTGTCCATCCAAGCTCACGGATCTCTTCGATATCAGCTCGCGATAGCTTCCACTCTTTTGTAGTCGTTGGAATGCTCCCGTCCGCTTGAGTTGGGAACGGCAGTTGGATGACTACAGGTATCAAAAACTCTTCGGCCCCTCGTCGATAGTCAGCATCGGTAAATGCAATCAAAGCAAGTGGCACATCACGCAATGAGTTTGTTTGTTGATTTCCAACAGCTTGAATCTGTGATCCTGGATAGCTCACGAGTTGCGATGCAGGCAAATTTATAGAATCAAATTGATCTGGGTTCTCTTCATTCGATCTTTTGAGCGGAACTGGGTTCGTTACATAGCTGTACTCGTCTGTAGTCGTTGACGGGTAAAAACCAATGGTTCCATCTCGTTTAACTTCAACAGTAATTTTGATATGATCAAACTCGTCCACATCGTTTTTTCGCAGCACGACGAGATCAAGTGATCCGCCGCTATTCGCTCGCACAACTTCGATCCCAGTTGCGATAGAAGGAAACTCTGTTGATCCAATCTTTGCGAATATATCTCCAGGTTGGAGCCCTTGCTGGGTTTCGTCCATATCAGCAAACGGGTCGACCATCATGACTCCTTGGAGTCCAAGAATGTGTCGAATCCGTTGAAACCCTTCGCCTGTTTCAATGAGGTCCGCTTGAATCGCAGGAATCGGATTTAAGACTGATTCAATGGTTGAACCATCATGCTCGTAAGTAATCGAGATCGGTTCACCGTTCGATAACTTCGCAGCATCCAATAGGTCGAAAGGTGATTGAACACTTTGTCCGTTCGCACTGAGGATGGTATCACCCAAGTCGATCGATCCAAATCCATAAGCTCTTGCGACTCTGCGCCAGAGTTTGATCTCGTCTGGATCTTGTGGAGCTTTTAATCGTGCGCTGACAGAAGGAGCGATTCCGATATCGAGTAGCCCTGACTGTTCTGCGATCTCAGGAAACACTTCAAACTCAATCGGGAGATCAACTCCTGCTCGTTGCACAACAACTTTGGCAGCACGAGATTTTGATGACATTGCAATTTCAGGAAGAACTGCTTCGTATGAGAACATGTTGTTGCCGTTAACTGAGATGATCCTGTCATCTCGCAACAACCCTGGAGACAAATCGGGCATATTGACTGCAGTCGCAGACTGCGCCGGCGAACCCTGAGGAACATATCCAACAACAGGAGGAAGCACTCTGAGTCCAACCATAAACACAATAATAAAGAGCACTGCGGCCATGATGAGATTCATAATCACGCCTGCGCTGATCACAACCATCCGTTTGGGCGCAGAACAGTTCTGATATGAATCTGCTTCTTCTGATACTGCTCCAGGATTTAGATCCTCTTGTCCGAGCATTTTGACATACCCGCCGAGTGGGAGCAGCGACAATCGATATTCCGTCGGGCTGATCTGCCCATCAAGGATTGACTTTGCTCGCTCACGCTTTGAATCGTTATCACTCTTTGCGTCTTTGAGGAGCTGAAGGTATTCGGGTTCAGAAGAGCCTCTTTTGAAACCTACTCCTTTGCGATATGAACCCACGATTTGACCGAACCCGATCGAGAATGCGAGCACACGGATCCCTGCCCATTTGGCGGCGACAAAGTGGCCTAGTTCGTGTATAAACACGATTGAACCGAATCCGAGAACAATAACGAGGAAGTTGGCCAATGTACCGATTGGACCGGGGAGATCAAACATGCAAGGCTCCGAAAAATGGACAAGGTCGATTTGCTCAAGAGTCTATCGGCTAAATGCCCGCCGAGGCTGACCTGATTCAAAAGAAGCACGCCTGGGGATGACACACAGGCGTGCTGCTTGAGGAGCAAACTGATTGTCAATACGAATACTTAGTACTTGATTGAGCAGCCGTAGGCCTTGGTTTTCGATTCACTTACCGATTCTCCAGCGACAGTCTGCAAAAGGGCATTGCGAACATAGTTCACTTCACCTGGCGCAGCTGCGTCTGGACGATTATCGATCGCTCCGTGGTATGCTAAGACGCCTTCGCTATTGATGATGTACATCTCAGGAGTCCGCTTTGCGCCGTACGCTTTTCCTACGGTGCCTTCTGAATCGAAGAGAATCGGGGTTGTGATGCCCCAATTTTGAGCGGTTTTTTTGTTGGTATCTACATTCGCAGAAGGATGACTCTCCTTAGCGGAGTTCACTCGCAGCCAGACTACATCTTCGCCGGCGAAGTCGTTCTGAATGTTGATCATGGTTTTCGTATCATCTCGGTAGTGCTTTTTCACAAATGGGCACATTGGAGAAAACCATTCGAGAACCACAATCTGCCCTTGAGCGGTGTAATCTGAAAGGGTGTGTTCAACACCTTCAATATCTGTGAGTGTGAAATCTGGAGCGAGTTCGCCTACCTGAGCATTCATAACGGTCTCGTTTTTGTTATCGAGATGACCCGCTCCGAGCATTGTTGCTCCGAGCCCGATCGCTGCGAGTGTGGATACGAATGAAATTCTTGATGGTTGCTTGAGGATATTGAGTTGCATGTTTTTCTCCATTCAATTGAGTGATATTCAGTTTCGATTGAGCTATTTATTCAGGCTGATTGACATGAATGTCGTAGTCAACCGTTGTGCCTCGTTGATAGACGCGAACGCGTCCAGACAATACTTTATTCTTTGTTTCTGTAAACTTCATTACCATTCGATTCCCGACGACAGCCGCGTCTTCGATTGGATTCGCAAGCTCTGTGCATTCTTTAGATGGAAAGAACTCGAACTTGGTTGCATCACGAAACATGATCGCAGCGCCGTTGCTTGCCCATTGGAGTCGAACATCATCTGCTGAAGGATCAAATGGGATAGGTCGTTTTTCGTACGCTTTACGAATTTTTTTACTTGCAGATGTGGTAATTTTTTCACTAGATGATTCAAGAACCGTGATGCTTGTCGAGCTTGACGCTTGTCCTGGAAGACACACATCACTGCACACAAGAAAATCAGATTCGATATCAAAGAAAACCGCATCGTCAGTCGCTGCGTCTTCATCCACTTTGAAAGGGATGAGTACCATCGCTCCATCTTCGTAGATGTGATCGAGGATATCGCCGGGTTGAATGTATCGAGTTGGGGTAGGCCAGATTGGTTCTTCGAGTGTGATTGGACCTGTTGATTGGATCTGGAGCGAGACCCCGTATCCGGAGTCTGAGGTTCCTGGCCAATAGATGTGCCAATCTTCATCAACTTTGAAAGTCAGCGCTAGAAGTCCGGATTCCCCTGGATAGATTCCTTCGTGCTCAGTTTGAGCGAACACTTCAACATGACTCTCTTGTGCGTCAGCCATAGATGAAACTGCTCCCATTGAGATCAGGGCAAGGATTGCTGGGAACTTAGTGAGCTTCCTGAGCTGTTTTGTCCACTTTTTCAAAGCACACTCCATTTTGATCCAAATTCCGACGTGTCACCGATGCAAATACCTGATTCTGTCACCTTCAGTGTTGTTCTATGCAGAACACCCGAGCCTACATGCTTATTGTGTATACATGGGAAAAAAGATGCAAATGACGATCCGAAACAAACAATTCCCCCCTTTTCTTGTGACTGCACTCGCAGTTTTAGCATGTTCATCTCTGATTGGGTGTGCTAAATCGAATATCTCGGATCGCAAGATCTCTTATATCGACTTGACGAGAGCTGTGGAACTCTATGACAAACAACAACGAGAAGATGACACTGCGCTGTTCATCGACACTCGCAAACCTGAGCAATACCACGAGGGACATATCCCAGGAGCTCGCAACTTGCGAACTCCGGATATCGATTTACGCTTTGGCTCCGATCCAGCTCTTGAGCGATACAAGAACTTGATTATCTACGGCGAGAATCCAGGAACAGCAAACACACACGCAATGGCGAAGCGAATGATCGAAGCTGGATACAACGGGTTCGTAAAAAAACGTGTCAAGGTTTTCCTAGGTGGTTGGAACGAATGGGAAAGCACAGGGCTCCCAATCGAAGATAGTAAGACTGAAGCAAACGCACAATCCGAGTAAGACTCTGGATCTGATCAACAAAGGCAATCAGTATGACGCCATCATCAATACCTACATCCCCTACCGTCGACGCAATCATGACTGATCGTCGAGCGGCGTCATTCACGACTCGCTCAATTAAAAAAGAATCAAAGCTCGCAGCACTCACACTCGCGGCGTCGATGATTGATCTCACAACACTCGAAGGAAGTGACTCTCCTGAGAAAGTCCGGAGTTTGTGCCGTAAAGCAGTTCGTCCTTGGGATAAAGATGAAGAGATCCTTGGACATCGACTCGGACATGTTGCGGCGGTGTGTGTGTACCCTTCGATGGTGCCGTACGCGAAAGAACTACTCGACGGAACCGGAGTCAATGTCGCATCTGTTGCAACAGGTTTCCCTTCAGGACAGTACCCATTGGATATCCGTGTACGCGATGTGGAACAAGCAGTGAAGGACGGAGCTGACGAGATTGATATGGTAATCAATCGTGGCGCATTCTTGTCAGGACACTACGATGTTGTTGCAGATGAGATACGAGCAGTAGTCAAAGCATGTGGAAATGCACATCTCAAAGTGATCCTCGAAACAGGTGAACTCGTGACTTATGACAATGTGCGTAAAGCGAGTGATATCGCGATTTCGTGTATCCGTGAAGGGGATTTCATTAAAACCTCAACAGGGAAAGTGTCCCCCGCTGCGACGATGCCTGTCACACTTGTCATGCTCGAAGCAATCCGTGATGCATACAAAGATACTGGTAAAAAAATCGGCATGAAACCCGCAGGCGGGATCCGCACCGCAAAGCAGTCATGGCATTACCTCTGCATGGTAAACGAAACCCTCGGCGAAGGCTGGCTCTCCCCAGACTGGTTCCGCTTTGGAGCAAGCTCCTTGCTCAATGATGTTCTCAGAAGCATGCAAAAGCTCAAGACGGGTGAGTACGCAGCTGGGTATGACTTCTCGGATGCGTAAAAACAATTCAAAACTCGTTTCAAAGCGATGTTTTCTTTTGGCACTCATCATTGGTCTTTCGATGAATGTCGTTATCACTTATTTTTTGGCAACGATCCAAGATCCGAACAGATGGTCCGGGGACGATGAAGATGTCACACAACTCAGTTTGAATGAAGACCAAGCTCCAAAGTATCTCGGCGATCTTTCACCCTCATTTTCTGAAGCATATAAGTACACCCCGTCCGGCAAGACCACAGATTCAATACTCATCTCGCTTATCCCAGACTTTGGCGTTGATCGAATTGAATATCACTACGAGAACACAGCCGCTCCGACAGCGTCTCAAACATCTACTGATCTCAACGCGATACCTTCCGCCGTATACATCGCAAGATATCGTTTCGGCTTTCCTATGAGAGGACAATATTGGGATTCAGTTGAGTGGACTCATGGGGGAGGCCGAGCATTCTTTGATCGTTACTCGACACAAATAAAAGAGCGTGCAGGAACACATTTAGGATTCGAAACCCCCAAGTGGTGGCCGATTTCAACAGAGAATTATCGAATGCCAATCCGACCGTCATGGTCTGGATTTATCCTTAACACGCTCTTTTATTCGTTGATCTGTTTGTTTGTGTACTGCTCGCCGAGGTTTCTCAGAATTAGACATCGTAGATCAAACAACCTCTGCATCTCATGCGGGTATGCAATCGAGGATCTAGATACTTGTCCAGAGTGCGGCCATGAGTGAACTGATCAGGCAGCTTGCTGATCTTTAGTGAAGAAACGAGCATCATATTGTGCACGCTTGGTTGCATCACCAAGCACTGAGTATGCTTGTTGAATTTCTTCGAAACGCTGGGTTGCGTTCATCGCTTTGCTGACATCTGGGTGCCACTGCTTTGCGTGCTTGCGATATGCCGCTTGCACTTCATCGTGCGATGCGTGCTGATTAATCTCGAGAGCTTCATAGAGATTTGGATAGATAACGTGAATGTCAGATGCGAGTGTGTCGTTGATCTTACCTTGCACTGCGAGACGGATAATCGAATCACGGGTTTCTGGATCAAGCTTTGCGAACTCGATTCCGACTTCACCTCGTCGGGTAAATGCCGTTGGCTTACGAACCCACTTCACAGTACCTGAAACAGTGAGTTCATCTGTTGAGTCATTAAAGGTGTATGACTGAACGTCGCCTACCTCGGGTAAATCCGCTGGTGCAACGATCATTCTCATCCCAGAACCGGTGATATCTGCAACGCGGCCTTTACAACAATGCAGGTTGTCAATCCCGAGTCGAGACTCGTTTCTTGAGTGGTACCCTTGTTTCTGCGATTTATTATCGTTTTGCGCGTTGCTCATGGAACTCAAAGCGACCATTTTTGAGCATGACTTTGGACGAATCAGGAAAGAATTCAGAACAGGACTCGGGTTAGGACGGCTATGAGGCATATCTGCTGTTAGAATAGGGTATGAGTACCGTGAGTAAATCGAAGAATCAGTCCACTAATGGGTCCGAGAGTAACGTTCAAAATAGCAACGCAGCTTCGCGGCTTGATCTCAGAGCCGCAGTTGGAGGCGGGATATTTGAATATACCCCTGCTCCTGAGTCCGTGCGCCCAGAAATTGCTGACGCATACGGATTATTTATCGGAGGTGAGTTCGTCGAACCCGAAAATGGGAATCGGTTCGCTTCTATCAACCCTGCGACTGAAGACACCCTTTCGATGATCGCAGAAGCTTCCGTGATGGATGTCGATCGAGCGGTTCAATCAGCTCGTGACGCTCTCCCAGGATGGGCAGGTCTGAGTGGGAAAGACCGAGGAAAATACCTCTTTCGCATTGCTCGAAGAATGCAAGAACGCGCCAGAGAACTCGCGGTGCTCGAAACCCTCGACGGCGGAAAACCGATCAAAGAATCACGAGACGCAGATATCCCTCTCGCGGCTGCGCATTTCTTCTACCACGCAGGATGGGCCGACAAACTCAATTACCTACTCCCAGGACGAACCCCACAACCGATCGGGGTGTGCGGCCAGATCATTCCTTGGAACTTCCCATTGCTCATGATGGCGTGGAAGATCGCTCCAGCGCTCGCATGTGGAAACACTGTCGTACTCAAACCTGCTGAAACCACTTCACTCACAGCACTCAGGTTTGCGCAAATCTGTCAAGAGGTCGGATTACCCAAAGGTGTTGTGAACATCATCACAGGCGCAGGGGAAACAGGGAAGGCGATCGTCGAGCATCGTGATGTCGACAAGATCGCGTTTACAGGATCTACAGCGGTTGGAAAAGCAATCGCTCGCAGTATTGCTCCAACGAATAAAAAAGTCACCCTCGAACTAGGTGGCAAAAGCGCCAACATCATCTTCGAAGATGCTTCAATCGATCAAGCAATCGAAGGAATCATCGAAGGGATCTATTTCAACCAAGGGCATGTCTGTTGCGCAGGATCACGATTGTTCGTTCAAGAATCCATCATTGATCGCGTTGTTGACAAACTACGAGATCGAATGTCAACACTCCGTGTCGGCGACCCCATGGACAAGAACACAGATATCGGAGCGATCAACTCCAAAGAGCAACTCGAAACAATCCGGAAATACATTGGTGTTGGTAACGACGAAGGCGCTATTCAGCACGATGTGTGTCAATCGGAACTCCCTGAGAAGGGATATTGGTGCAAGCCTTGTTTCTATACCGGGGTTCAACCGAGTCACACGATTGCTCGTGAAGAAATCTTTGGACCAATCCTTGCAGTCATGAGTTTCCGTACACCTGCAGAAGCGATCAGTCGAGCGAACAACACGCCGTACGGCTTAGCCGCAGGCGTTTGGACTGATAAGGGTTCAAAGATCTTTGATGTCGCGAAGAAACTCGACGCGGGTATCGTCTGGCTCAACTCATACAACAAGTTTGATCCTTCGAGCCCATTCGGGGGATACAAAGAATCCGGGTTCGGACGCGAGGGTGGACGCCACGGCTTGATGGCGTACTGCAAGTAAATACGAACTCAGAATGGAGATGCCATGATGAATATAGAAAATACTCATTCATTCGATATCCGAGATTTAAAACCCGAAGACAAAACTTGGGTTCAACGAGTACTCGTCCAATACTGGGGCTCCACCGTCCAGATCACAAGGGGCAACAAGTTTCAAGCAGATGCTCTACCAGGGGTTGTTGCAGTTCGCGACGGTTCTGAAGTTGGTCTTTTAACTTACAATATCGTTGACGGCGAGTGCGAAATTGTCACTCATAACTCAATGGCCGGACACGGCGGAATTGGCTCATGTCTTCTCGATGCAATCCGAGACAAAGCTCGTCAATTAAACTGCAAACGCCTTTGGTTGATCACAACAAACGACAACACTCCTGCGATGAGATTCTACCAGAGACGTGGGTTTGACATGATCGCGTTATATCGCAATGCAGTCATTGAAGCACGCAAACTCAAGTCTGAGATTCCAAATGTTGGATTCGATGGTATCACGATCAGGCATGAAATCGAAATGGAATACATGCTCTGAATCACGATCAAGAACAAGATCCAACTCACAGCGCACACAAAACGAGAGCAGTCATGACTGAACGACTTCCAATCATCAAAACATACAAACTCGCAATCGGTGGTAAGTTTCCAAGAACCGAATCCGGACGAACGATTGAGGTTCATGATTCATCTCAGAACCTCGTTGCCCATGTCTGTCGAGCATCTCGCAAAGATCTCCGCAACGCCGTCGAAGCAGCGAACAAAGCTCAACCTGGATGGGCAAACGCAACTGCATTCCTTCGCGGACAAGTCCTCTACCGACTCGCAGAGATGATGGAAGGCAAGCGCCTTGAACTCGCTCACGCAATCGGAGAGAACGGCGAACAAGAAGTAAACCAAGCAATTGATCGCGTGATTCACTTCGCAGGTTGGACAGACAAATACGCTCAAATCATGGGCGGTACCAATCCAGTTGCAGGGCCGTATCACAACTTCACGATCCCATTTGCAATGGGGACTGTTGGCGTCATCTCGCCTGATGAACCCTCATTACTCGGACTGATTTCATTGGTTGCGCCAGTGATCGCAATGGGCAACGCATGTGTAGTCCTCGCGAGTGAAACGAATCCTGTCCCCGCGATGATTCTCAGCGAAGCAATCGCAACGAGTGATCTCCCAGGGGGTGTAGTGAATATGCTGAGTGGGCAACGCGGCGAGCTTGTTGAGCACTTTGGATCACATCGCGATCTCATCGGAATTCATGCAGCAGGGATCAGCGATGATCATCGAACGACTCTTCGTCTCGGATCTGCGGATAATCTCAAGCGAGTGACAATCCGCGAAGATATCGATTTCAATAATGATGAATCGTGTGAGGGTCCAGATTGGATTGATCCATTCGTTGAGTTCAAAACGATCTGGCACCCTAGCGCCGTCTAAACCCGTTTCCAGCTCAAGCGATTACTTTCCTGCGAAAGCTGGACCGGTTTTTAATGCTTCGTCCATAACGATTCTCGGCTGCTCGCGAACCGCTTGTTCGTGCCAATGGATGTCGAGTGAACCGTCAAATAGTTTCGCGATTGAATGCAACTGACGCTCAACAGCATCGCGTGCTTGCTTCTCGTAACGATCATCGTTCTTTTCAAACAACTCAGCAGCTTGTGTCTGCGCAGTTCTCATCAACTGTGATTGGCGCTCAGCGTTCATATTGATCACATCAACGAGCCCGAGGACTCGACCTTGTTGGATGTCGTAAGGTTCGACATCCATTAAACGTAGCGACCCAACGATCGGCGGAAGCGTCACGCGGAATCGGCCGTTCCCTAAATCAACGACATCGGATTCACTGATTGCGCCAAGCTCGACGGCGTACTGCTTTTCAAACTGGAAGATCATCGCGACCTTCGCTTGGCTCAGCAAAATCGGCGGCAACCAGTTCCAACCACTCGTCGCAGTCGCGATTTCTTTCGCATGGACTTCTAATCCGACGAGTTTTCCAACTGCGCGGACTCGTTCAGTGAGCATCCGGAGCGTGATCTTGTCGACCCCGCCTCCTTTGCGCCCTCGCTTGAGCGATGAAACAAGGAAGAACACAATCCCCGCGCCGATGATGGCTGCGAAGAACAACGCGATGGCTAGTAGTATAAAATCACTCACACTCAATCATTGGCAAATCGAGCCAATGAGTTTCAATCAGAGCTGATTCTGAGGCAGAATCGTTGATTATCTTGCTTAATCTTTGCTTTTTTCGGGCTCAGAAGCAAGCCCAGGCTCTGGGAACGAAACCTCGAACGAACGGATAAGGTAGTGCCCTCCGATCGAGAAGAAGATTCCGATCAATAATCCTGAGAGCAACGCAATGATCATTCGAGTCGGGCTCAGCTCGCCTGACGAATCGTTGATTGTCGGCATGCCCATCTTCATGATCCATCCCAGTGCTACTAGTACTGGAGCAAGGAAGAATATGGATCGTAGAATAAGTCCCCATGACTTGCTGCTGCGGCGATACACATCCAGCGTCGCGATCAAACTCAAAAGTCCAACTGCAGCAACACGAAACAAGAGCGTCCTGTTGACCCAAGGCTGGAGCTTTGGATCGTCTCCGATCAAAGTTCTCGCTTCGACATGGGTTCCAAAGACCATGGAGACGAGGATCGTGCCGGCCAAACAAGCGAGTGCGAGTGAGAATGCATTTCCGACTCGAAGCTTCTTGAGTGCGACAAGCATCGTCATCACAGCGCCAAGAATCACACAGAACTCAAAACCGAAGACCCCCCATGCGAAAGCACGGAACTGAGTCATCGACATCCACAACCAAGGGAGTGCTGAGATCGCGACGAGTATCGACACGATGAGTGTCAGCATTCGGATTGGTGCTGGCGTGTTTGAGTTGCTCATTTGATCGGTTTTCGTCATAGTGAGTATTCTATTAACATATTCGATGGTCAAATATGAAGCGTGATGATATCTGTACGTATGAATCATAATGATGATCGGCTTGGAACCATCGATTATTTGGTGAATTCTCGGTTATCGCCTGACAAGCGAGTGTACCCCCTGTTTTTGGCAATCTGATGCTTATGAATGCAATATTTGCGCATACTACATCACTCCCATTGCTCTCGTTGCGCAGATCTCCGTTCTCAAACTCACAACTCTCGCTTTGATCATCTTTTAGGTGCATCTTCGTCCAGACACGCCCTATTTCTACCCGATAAGTACGATGAGTGAACTTGTGTTCATGTAAAAGACATGAGCGGTTCAAAGGAGTAGAGCTATGGGTGGTATTACTACCGGTATTGGTTTATTTTCAGGTATTGATTCTGCGTCGCTGATTGATCAGCTGATTGCTGCTCAGTCACGGCCTCAGATTCTTGCACAACAGCGTGTCATCCAGCTGAAATCACAGCAAGCTTCGTTTCTTGACATCAACTCTCGATTGAATAACTTCAAGACTGCGGCGGCGGCCTTTCGTGTCAATGACATCTTCTCGTCGAGAAGTGTCTCATCAAACAATGATACTGTTCTCTCAGCAACTGCAAACTCAAGTGCTGTTCCAGGTAGTTACAACTTTATCGTGGATCGACTTGTTTCAACACAGCAGCTGTTGACTCGTGGTTTTGCGAACTTGGACTCATCAGCTGTCGGCTTAGACTCGTTGACTTTCGAATCAGAAGCTGCTCGACTCGATTCTGACACTGCGCTCGCTGATCTCAATGATGGAGACGGAATCAGCAGAGGAAAGATCACAGTTAATGGAACTGAAGTCGATCTCTCACGAGCAGGCACAGTTCAAGAAGTACTCGATGCAATCTCAACTGTTTCAGGCGTCACTGCACGCGTGGAAAATGATCACTTTGTGATTACAGGTGTTACTTCGCTCGCTCAAGATTCTGGCGCAACAATCCTCGAATCACTCGGGCTAACTTCATATTCAGATGTTGCTGCAGATCAGATTGGATCGAGTGTCTACAGCATTAATGGGAACACATCGCTCCAGTCGCTCAACGACGGACGAGGCGTATCAACTCGTGTCGCTTCAGGACAAGGCGTCCAAGATTTTAACATTACGATTGATGTCAACGGCGACGGTATCGGCGGCCCAGATGATGTAGTTGTTGGAATCCGAATCGGAGAGATCGAAGGCGAACTCACTGATGATGAAGGAGACCCAGTTCTCGATGATGATGACAACCCAGTCATCGGAGTTATCGAAGGTGCAGTCTCAAGCGTCGATGGAGTCATTGATCGGATCAACTCACAACTTGAAGAAGCAGGATTCTCCGAGTTCAATGCGTCGATCAACACAACCAACGGCTCAATAGATCTCGTTGACTCAAGCGGCCGCAACTTTGATATTTCCAATTTTAGTAACTCGAGCGGCGTCATCACTACTGCTGACGACCTTGGACTCGCTGGTAGTTATACCGGAGGCACCGCCAGCGGCACGCGAATCCTTGCAGGACTTAATACCAAGCTCGTTTCAAGTCTCAACGGCGGAAACGGGCTCGGGCTCGATGCTACCGATGGCAACATCTCGTTCACGACACAAGATGGATCAAGCTTCACGATCGACGGACTCGATGACCCAAGCTTGGTTGACATCAACGATGTTATCAATGCGATCAATACCCACGCGAACAACAGTGGGAAAGTAATCGCTTCGGTAAACTCGAATGGAACTGGTATCCAAATCCAGGACACAACCCAAGGCGGGACAACATTCAGTATCTCTGGAACAGGAGGATTGGATACCGCCGCGGCGTTGGGTGTCTCTGGATCGTTCGATGATGGAATCTCTGCAGGAACAAACCTTCAGCTCGCGTATATCGGTGAAGCAAGTCTGCTGAGTGAACTCAATAACGGCGAAGGAATCGGAACAGGCGAGTTCGAGATTGTTGACTCGAAGGGAAACCGAGCTTCGATCAGTATAACTAGCAGCGACAAAACCATCGGCGATGTCCTCAAGAAAATTAACAACGCGAGCGGACAACCCGCTGCACTCGAGATCAACGCTCGGATCAACGATCAAGGTGACGGTATCGTCATCGAAGAAGACGCAACAGGAGCAAACGGTGTTCAACTCCTCACGATCACAAATGTAAGCGGATCCGTCGCGACCCGTTTAGGGATCAAGGGAACAGCAAGCGGAGTCGACGGCGACAACTTCATCGATGGCTCATTCGAAAAGACAATCGACTTTGAACCTGATGCGACACTGAGCGATATCCGCAACGCTATCAACTCTGCAAACATCGGCGTAAGCGCCTCAGTCATCAATACTGGTATCGGTACAGCGCCGTACAGACTCAACATGACGAGTGAACGAACAGGACGCGATGGTCGTTTCTTGATCGATTCAGGATCATTTGATCTCGGGATTGATGTTCTCGATGAAGGCAACGATGCCCGAGTCTTCTTTGGTTCGAGCGATCCTGCGAGCGCTGTGCTGATGACAAGTTCTGTCAATCAGCTCGACGGCGTAATCCAAGGCGTAACCATCGACTTGCTCTCACGATCTGACGAAACTGTTGAAGTATCAGTCAGCACAGACAACAGTGAGATTGAATCAAAGATTTCTGAGTTTGTCAGTTCATTCAACTCCGTAATCGAAGGTATTGATTTCCAGACTCGCTACGACGAGGAAACCGAAACACGCGGAGTCTTGCTCGGCGACGGTACTCTCCTTAATCTTCGTAACTCAATGTTCAGCACGATCAATAGAAAGAACGAAGGGTTTACAGACACCTTCAACTCTCTCGTTGAAGTCGGTATCACAGTGGGAACAGGCGGCGAACTGAAGTTCGACGCTGAAAAGTTCCGCGAAGCATACGCCGAAGACCCAGAAGCGGTTGAGAATCTCTTTACAAAGCAAACGCTCGAATCCAACGACGATAATGATCCAAACACGATCGATGAAGCATCCTTCTCTGAGCTGAGTGTGCTTGGACAACTTGAAGAATTCGCAGAGAGTTATGTAACCAATATTGGAGGCGTGCTTCAAAGCAGATCCAATGCACTCGACTCACAGATCAAACTGCAAGAAGAACGAATTGAATCCATCCAAAAGGGGCTCGACAACAAACGAACAATCCTTCAGCGTCAGTTCCTCGCTATGGAGCAAGCAATCGGCGCGTTCCAATCTCAGGGCTCTTCACTCTCACAACTCGCAGCTTTAGGTTAACTCACACTGAAGTCGACGAAAAGAAGGGCCGATATAACCCCCGATGAATGACACAAACTCTGCAAACGCGTATCTCCGAACTAAGGTCATGACTGCATCCCCTGAGGAGCTTCGATTGATGCTTCTTGATGGATCAATCAAGTTCGCAAATCAAGCAAGAACCGGCCTGATAAACAACGATCCTGAAATGACTTATCTAGGATTTACTCAATGCAGAGATATTGTTCTTGAGTTACTCAACACGATTAAAACCGAGCCTGCTCCTCAGATAGCTCAGTCAATGCGAGAGCTTTATACCTTCCTATACGGCGAGCTTGTCAAAGCGAGCATCGATAAGGATGTCCCAAAGCTTGACGAAGTGATTAGCTTGATTCAGTATGATCGTGAGACATGGGTGCTCACGATGGAGCAAGTGACGAAAGAGCGTGAAGAAGGGGTCATCGGATCAACCTTCTCCGCCCCCGCTGCGAGGCCGACTCGTCAACCGATTAGCTTCCAAGCGTAAACACAACTATTAAAATCCATTGGATCAGATCAGTTTCTCACTGATCCCAGCAGCTAAGTGTTCCATCACAAACTTAACTTGTACATTTGTATCGAGCTCAGTCTTCGCTCGTGTCACGCAATCAATTGTGTGAAGCGCCCGAGGTGCTGTTGACGGATCACGCAGTCCTTTTCTTGCACGTTGTGCAATCAATGCAAACATCTGCTCTGCGCTCATCCGATTTGCGGCTTCCTTCGATCTGTTTTGCCCTAGCTTTTCGCCAACCTTGACCCACTTGCTTGCCCATTCATCTACTAGCTCACCCATCGTGCTACCGAGTGCAATTGGATGGATCCCACGATCAGCATCTCTACACATGGGTTCGATTCGAGTGTGCCAGTGATACAACCCTGCATCAATAGCGGCGAGTAATCTCCCCGGTGAACCCGATGCATATTGCATCAACCAGTGATGTTCTTCTGCTGAGAGATCCAGAGATTGTTTGTGCATCCATTCTCGCATGGAATCATCATCGAGCGGCGTGAATGACACACGCTGACATCGACTCCTAATCGTAGGAAGCAATCGATCTTCGCTTGAAGTTACTAAGATTATCACTGTTCCAGGCGCAGGCTCTTCGAGCGTCTTGAGGATCGCATTTTGAACAGGTGCATTGTTCGGACTCCGATCGAGCAGTTCCGCTTCATCAACGATGAACACTTTGCCTGCGATTGAACTTGATTTGAGTGTTGGCGCAAGCGTCGCAGGAACAATCAAATGCTCTTCGACGACTGCTTTGGGAATAGTTTGTAGCTTTGCATCACGGACTTTCTTCTCTTCGTGATACTTCGCGAGTTCTTTCTTGATGACATGCAAATCTGGATGCGTGCCTGCTCGCAACAGCCCTTGAACCTGGCTCTCTGGATCTGGTTCGATATCGCCGTTGAGATTTGGCGCGGAGCTTGGATCTAGGATTGTTGCTGCCCATGCGACGGCGGCCGTGAACTTACCTACTCCCTTGGGACCATGGAAGATCCATGCATGATGCACTCGTTGTGACTGCATTGATTGCCCAAGAATTTCCATCGCACGATGCTGTCCGAGGATATTCCCCATCCCAATCGGTTCGTCATAGAGCCTGATCGCAGGACCAGAATCTACGACAACTCGTTTACGAGTCGTCTTCTTCGTCGTCTTCTTTTTAGTCGTGCGTTTAGCCATGCTCTTTAAGCGTATGCAGAGTATCGGGCGTTGGTCCGAAATCCATCCTGTTGATCTGTGCTGAAATTGTCTTGTTTGATAGATTGGTATCATCTATGATCGAGGTCCAGATATATTATAATTTTGTGTTATAGAGGATGCCCCATGTTTGTTAAGCCTGTCCTGTATCAATGGATACTGTTCTTAATCATGTGTGTATGTGTTTTTACTACTCCGTCGATTGGGCAAAACCTTTTCGAAGACTCCTCCATCTATGCAAACGATGAGACCACAGAGATCAACTTTGGGAGTGCGATTGCCCTTGACGGGGACTATATAGCGATAGGCGCACATAGGGATACCTCTAACGGCTCATACTCTGGAACCGTGTATGTCTATTCAACATCGACAAACCTGCTCGTCAATAAACTACTCCCTGATGACGGGGCTCCTGAAGACTGGTTTGGATTCGCAGTTGATATTGATAATGGATTAGTTGCTGTAGGCGCTCGATACGAAGACGAGAGCGGATTTAACTCTGGTTCTGCTTATGTGTTTGACGCAGTTACCGGCCAACAGATTACGAAACTAACACCACCGCCGAACTCGGATTTCATCGACTTTGGACAAACAATTACAATCCATGACGGGATCGTTGCTGTTGGTGCGCAACTTGACACTGAAAACGGGACATGGTCAGGTTCAGTTTTTCTATTCGACGCAACATCAGGATCGTTTATCCAAAAACTCTTACCATCCGATGGATCTGAGTACAGTTTCTTTGGTTCATCAATTGCGATCAACGATGACTATACAGTGATCGGCGCTGAGGGAAATACAAACGAGAACGGGCAAGCAGCAGGCGCCGTCTATGTGTTTGATACAAACACGAGACAAGAGCTTTTCAAGTTCATTGCAGAAGATGGGAACACTGAAGATCGACTTGGGTTCCGAGTTGATATCGATAACAATCTCATCGTTGCTGGAGCTCATCGAAATGATGATCTCGGACGCAGCTCAGGATCAGCGTATCTCTTCGACATGAATACTAAAAAACAAACTGCTAAACTCCTTCCACTCGATGGAGATCGAGACAATTTCTTTGGATATTCTGTAGGAATCCATCAAGACGTTGTCACCGTTGGCGCAATCTTTAACGCAACCAACGGCGAGCAATCCGGCGCTGTCTACAAGTTTGATGCTCTCACTGGACAACAAATCAACAAGCTCATGACCTGCGAACGAACGGGAGATGATCTATTTGGATTTGATATTTCGATGAATGAACAGTTCATCGCTGTGAGTGCGATTCAAAATGATGATCAAGGAGCAAACGCGGGCGCAGTACATCTCTTTGATCTCAACTCATGTAGAGCAGATACCAATGATGATGCAGAACTAAACTTCTTTGATGTCTCACTCTTTCTCTCAGAGTTCATGGACTCAAATCGTGCAGGCGATTTCAACTGTGATGAGCGCTTTAACTTCTTCGACATCTCTTCGTTTCTCAACGCATATTCTGAAGGATGTCCATAAGCAATCGACTATGCATTGCGACGACGACGAGTGGCCATCAGTATTCCACCTGCGAGCATTGGGATGGTCCCTGGAGTCGGAATAATCGAGTTGATCCATCCTGCGTAGTCTGAAACACGCGTAAATCCGTTGCTGTCGCCATAATCTCCGTTCGGAGAGCCATCAGTTGAGTTAATAAACGAAGTGACTCCTGCGAGCCTCCAACCCATGACTGTTTCGATGAACATTGCTCCGCCGGAATCTCCAGGACCGATCGAGTATTCAAGAGCAACCGGGTTGCTGTCGCCGTAGATTGATTCATCTGGATTGATCGGGCTATCAAAATCTGTCAACAAGATCCGCTCATCCCATCCACGAGCAGTACCGAGTTCATCGATGACATTGTTTCCGCCACGAAGAGTACCGTGACTACCGAAGATCGCTCCAGTTTCTCCTGTGCCTGTTTGTCCGTATCCGATAAGAGTTGCGAGTGACCCGAGCTCTTGATCGCCGCTATAGATCGTTGCAGGATTGATCGTTGTGATTGGAGCGCTGAGTTTGAGCAGCGCGAGATCTCCGCCTCCTAGAAAGTTATTCCTTTCCCAGTCAGGATGGATAACGATCTCTTCTACGAATCCGAAAGACGAACCCGCCGTGAATATACCTGTTGATACTGCTCGATCGACACAATGAGCTGCAGTGAGCACCCATTGCTCTGAAACGAGTGTTCCAGAGCAGTTTGTTGATTGACCGTTGCTAAAGAAGATACTTGTAGCGCCGACAGCTCCAAACTGAGCTTGTTCTCCAAGTTCGCGATAGAGAGCATCATCGACATCGTGTCGGATGACACCTGAAAGTGCTGGAGCCGAGAGAATACTCAGCACACAGATCGCCCTTGCAGGAGATGAAAATCGCATATTTTGGACTCCTCGTCTCTGGAACATATCTACAAATAGTCGAATCGACCCTTCAACAGACCCCGAGAACGCGTTGATCGCCAGCAAACTGGTGTAATTTGTGTGCTTTTGGGACCTCGCTGATCGGCACAATACCTACTCAATGCCCCTACTATTGACCCACGATTGCACCGCTCTATAGGTTAGAGCTTGCTCGATACTGAACAGAAATGGAACACCCGCATGTCGCAGGCTGCTCAATCAACATCCGATTTCACCTCGGCTAGCTCAGTCCGAAGCGCTTTTATCCAGTTCTTCAAGGATCGAGCTCACGCCTTTGTACCTTCATCTACGACATGTCCTACGAATGATCCGTCACTGCGCGATACCTTTGCAAACGCAGGGATGAACCAATACAAACCTATCTTCCAGGGCACCCTCGATCCCAACTCTCCACTTCAAGGACTCACGCGAGCAACCAACACTCAGAAGTGCATCCGAGCTGGTGGAAAGCACAACGATCTCGATGATGTCGGTAAAGATACCTATCACCATACCTTCTTCGAGATGCTCGGAAACTGGTCGTTCGGCGATTACTTCAAAGCAGAAACCATCGCATGGGCATGGGAACTCATGACTGGACCTCGTGAGAACGGTTGCTTTGCGCTTGACCCTAACCGCTTCTATGCGTCGTACTTTGGAGGCGATGAAAAATCAGGACTCGAACCCGATCTTGAAGCGAAGAAAATCTGGGAACAGTTCCTTCCTCCTGAACGCGTCATGCCTTTCGATATGAAAGACAACTTCTGGGAAATGGGTGATACTGGACCCTGTGGACCATGTTCAGAACTCCACTACGATCGAGTTGGAAATCGCGATGCATCTTCATTAGTCAATGCAGATGATCCAGAAGTGATCGAGCTTTGGAATCTGGTATTCATCCAGTTCGATCGACTCGAAGGCGGAAAGCTCGTCCAGCTCCCCGCACAACATGTCGATACCGGTATGGGTCTCGAACGAGTTGTTTCTGTTCTCCAAGACCAAGAATCGAACTACGACACGGATGTGTTCACTCCGATCTTTGATACGCTTCAACGCTTGTCTGGATGTCGTGGATACACAGGTAAACTTGGTGCTGAGGATACAGACGGTGTAGACGAAGCATACCGAGTCATCGGGGATCACATCCGAACACTTGTCTTTGCAATTACCGATGGCGGAATGCCTTCAAACGAAGGACGAGGGTATGTCCTGCGTCGAATTCTTCGCAGAGCAGTCCGGTACGGCCGTCAGAAACTCGGCGCACCGCAAGGGTTTCTCGCACAACTCGCACCGACGGTCATCGATCTCATGAGTGATGCGTTCCCAGAACTCGCACAAGATCCAAAGCGTGTGATTGGGATTATCGAGGATGAAGAAACGAGCTTCGGAAAAACTCTAGATCGCGGAATCAAGATGTTCGAAGAACTCGCGACTGATTCTAAGTCGATCTCAGGTGATGATGCATTCAAACTCTATGACACTTATGGATTCCCGATTGATCTAACCGACTTGATGGCTCAAGAACGAGGACTCAAGGTTGATCTTCCAGGCTTTGATAAAGCGATGGAAGAAGCGAAAGAACGCTCTCGTCAAGGTGGACGCAAGGAAGAAGGCGAACACAAGATCGAACTCCGCGCTGAACAAATCGCACAACTTTCTCATCTCAATATAAAACCAACTGATGACTCTGCGAAGTTCGCTGGCCGAGATATAAAGGGCACTGTAAAAGCGATCTGGAACGGACACAACTTTGATGATCATGCAGATTCAACAAACGCAGGCACTCGCCGCGTTGGAGTTCTACTCAACAAAACGAACTTCTATAGTGAGATGGGTGGACAAGTCGCGGATGTCGGTGAACTCCAATGCATGAAAACCGGCGCACATTTCAAAGTTGAGGACACCCAATCCTTCGCCGGATATGTCATGCATATCGGCCGAATCACGAAGGGAAAGCTCAGCGTTGGAAACGACGCGATGTGTCAACTCAAGAACGCACATCGTACAAAGGTTGCTTCAAATCATACAACGACTCATCTCTTGAACTTTGCGCTGCGTGAAGTACTTGGAGAAAGCGTCGATCAACGTGGTTCGCTCGTCAACGACGAAAAGCTCCGCTTCGACTTCACACACACTCAACCAGTAACTCCTGAAGAAATCTCAAAGGTAGAAGAAATTGTCAATCATCAGATTGATCAAGATCTCACGGTGTACGCAGAACTCTCGCCGTTGGAGAATGCTCAAAAAATCAGCGGCCTACGCGCAGTCTTCGGAGAAGCGTACCCTGACCCTGCCCGCGTGGTTTCCATCGGGATTGAAGTTGATCAGATGGTAGAGAACCCTGAAAATGACGCTTGGAAAACGGTTTCAATCGAGTTCTGCGGCGGCACCCACATCGAATCCACAGGAGTGTCGAAACGATTCGCACTCCTAAGCGAAGAGGGAATCGCAAAGGGTATCCGTCGTATTACCGGCGTTTCAGGACCGGATGCGATGAACACGTTCGCTCGTACTGCAGAACTTCAAGCGATGACAAATAATCTCGATTCAATCGAAGGGAGTGAACTCAGCGCAAAGCATCAAGAGATTGTTCAAATCCTCGAAAAGGAAGCATTACCAGCAACTGGTAAAAATGCAATTCGTGCAAAGCTGAGCTTAATTCAGAAACGACTCAAAGAAGCAGGAAAAGCAGCTTCAGCTGAAAAAGCAAAGCAAGCTCAAGAACTCGCATCTGGGATCGCTCAAGGAGCTGCAGGATCTCCTGAAGAAATCGTCATCGCTTCGCTCGAACTTGGATCAGATCGCAAAGCTCTTGAAGCAGCTCTCAAAACGATCACCTCTGCTTGTCCAAACAAAGCAGTGATGCTCATGAGCCCTGATTCAGATGCAGGCCGCGTCGCATTGATGGCCGTCGTGCCGTCTGGATTAGTCGGAAAAGGGCTCAAAGCTGGTGATTGGATCCGCGAAGTCGCTGGAAAAATGGATGGTAAAGGCGGCGGACGCCCTGACAATGCTCAAGGATCTGGATCCGATTTGTCCAAACTGAAGGAAGCGACTGCCCATGCTCGGACTTTCGCATTCGGACAGATTCACTAGAGGCTGGTTTAAAATCTTTGTTGATGCGGATTCTCACCCGGTTTTCCATCGGTAGCGATCCGCTTTTTCGCTATACTCAATTTATGGACTCCTCCTCGAATAAGGACAATCGAGCTGATCGTGCACGCCAAGCAAAGGCGTGGAGTATTGCTCTCGATCCAGTATATGGGCTCATCGGGATGGGACTCATCGGATATCTCATCGACACTCTGGCATCAACTGGGATGATGTGGACCATTATCCTGGCACTCGTCGGGCTCGTAGTCGGTTTTTACAGGTTTATCAGAGAAGCGATGGATCTCAACACGGAGCAGACCCGCTCGGCCTCAAAGACTGATGGCGACCCTGAAACCTAGTCAGAACAGACTGATTCTGGGTTTCGATCCACTGATAATTGACTCGATCGGATGATGATCTTGGGGTTTAAAATCTCAGGATTCCTGCCGAACGAAAACTTGTCAAGAAAGGGTGCAAAACTGTCCCTTTTTGAGTCGCCGAATCGCACAATGCCCCCTATCCTTCTCGCCCGGCAGGATAGGTGTTCTTGGATGTTCACCCGTCGGATCAGCTTGTTCGAATCAGATCAATCAAGTACGCACCGCAATGATGACGCATTCAACGCCAAACGATGTCAAGTTCCCTGCAGTCCGAATCGGATTGATTGGACTCGTTAGCTGTGCATTTGTTGCTGCTCTTGGGAGCATGCTCAGCACACAACGCGGCGGCCTCATGAGTGATGGTTTGTGGACAATGGTTGCGACGATCCCAGGTGTTCTCATCCCGATGTTCATCCTGATGGCGATGCCGGCGAAGCAGCCTGGCCAATGGGGTGTGCCTGTCGTTGCTGGAACTATGATCCGAGCTTTAGTCACTCTGACTATTGGACTCGCGATTTATATGCTGATTGGACCTGCAAAGGTTGTCTTCTTCCTAACCATGCTCGCGGCGTTGATGATCACATTGCTCATCGATGTCGCATCTGTATTGACTTTAATCCAGAAGCACTCAACAGGCATTATGCCAGTTGCTGATGCAGAGGGTATTTCATGATGTCGAATCTCACACTCGCATCCGGCGATCCAGTTGCTCACGTAATCAATCACCCATTCATCGTGAATGAAGGCGGTTGGTGGATCTGGTCAAGCGCACAGACAAACCTTGTTCTTTCAGGGTTGATCTTGCTATTCGTTGGTATGTTCGTTGCAAAAGCTGTCCAGACAGGCGACGAATCACACGGACACAAACGATGGGTTACCAACTCACGATTTGCACACATGGTTGAAGTCATCTGTGGTTATCTTCGCGAGAGTACGGTTCGCCCGTTGCTCCACGAACGCACAGAGCGTTTCATGCCTTTCTTGTGGACGATCTTCTTCTTCATCCTTGTCAATAACTTGCTCGGGTTGATTCCACTTCTCGATCTGCACAACATCGTTGCAGGACAGTTTGCTCCTGAAATCGTCGCACAACACAAAGCTCTCATCGGAGGCACCGCGACCCAAAGCATCTATATCACTGCAGCACTCTCATTGCTTGCAGGATTGATGATCAACTGGGCAGGAGTCCGCGAGCTAGGAATCGGTGGCTATCTCAAGCATTTGACCGCAGACGCACCCATTTTCGTTTGGCCGATTATCATCCCAATCGAGATCATGGGTACCTTTATTAAACCAATCGCTCTCGCGATTCGTTTGTTTGCGAACATGACCGCAGGTCACATCTTGGTTGCGGTCCTCCTCGGATTCGCAGCGGACGGATTCATCGATCGCGGAATCATCGGACTCCCAGTCGGAATCGTTTCGAGTGGTGCAGTCATCGCGATCTACTTCCTTGAGTTGTTTGTTGCCTTCCTACAGGCATTTGTATTTATGTTCCTTACAACCGTGTTCATCTCGCTCTTAGCGCATCACGGTGATCACGAACATGACCACGCACACGAGGGGGCACCCGCTCACGCGTGATCATCTTTGACAATAGTTGGGCCTGGGGCACCGCGGGAGGGGCACCCAAGGCCATTGCGATCCGAAGTTGGATCGACAGTGGATTCTTCCCGCATTTCCATGGTTCTGGTCGAAAAACAAAGAATCGGCCTCTGAAAGGAATTTCCGAAATGAAACTTACTAAGAAAATCGCTCTCGCAGCAGGCGCAGTCGCACTTCTTGCACCAATGGCAATGGCACAGGACGGCGGAGCAGCTGTCGCAGCTGGTGGCGTAGAAAACATCGGTAAAGGCCTCGCAGCAATCGGTGCTGGTCTCGCAGTCGTCGGCGGCGGCATCGGTATCGGTATGGTCGGCAAAGGTGCTCTCGAGTCAATCGCTCGTCAGCCTGAAGCTTCAGGCACCATCGGTACCAACATGATCCTCGCAGCAGCACTCATCGAAGGCGCGACCCTCTTCGCGGTCGTCGTCGGTTTGCTCGTAGGTCTTGCATAAATAATCTCACCGACTTGGGATTGAAACATATCCCAAATCGGTTTTTTTCATCCGTCCAATCGGAAACCACTCCTCGGAGACTTCCTCATGAAGCGTTTTACACTTACAATGATCTTCGCACTTGCACTCCTTGCGTTTTCGCCAATAACAGCGAGCTCGTTTGCAAGCCCAGAGTCCGACTCGCACGCCGCAACCACTGATGATGGGCACGGCGGAGGGGGCAACTCCTCAGTTATCGAAAAACCCAAAGCTGGAATCATCCCTGCTGCTACTGCGATCGTGATCTTCGTAATCGTGTTCGCAATCTTGAGCACTATGGTTTGGCCAAAGATCGTTTCAGGGCTCGATGAGCGCAACGAAAAGATCACCGGCGAGATCGCTGCTGCTGAAGATGCACGCAAGCAAGCAAGAGAAGCACTTGACGAGTACGAGAAGAACCTTGCAGACGCTCGTGCTGAAGCACAACGAATGCTCGAAGAAACCAAAACTCAACAATCAGCACTCGCAGCTCAGCTCAAAGCAAACGCAGATTCTGAACTCTCCGCGATGCGTGAGAAGGCAATCTCTGAAATCGATGCTGCGAAGAAGCAAGCAATCAGCGAGCTCTACAGTGAGTCAGTCAATCTCGCAACAACAATGGCAGGCAAGATCTTGCAGCGCCAAGTGACTGCAGAAGATCAGCAACGTCTGATGGACGAATCACTCGCTGAGATGAAATCAGTTAACTGCTAATCTCTTTGTGTTCGACTATCGAACCAAGAACCGGAGACACCAATGCCATTGATTGAAGCACAGCCAGACGCACTTGCTAATGTGTATGCAAAGAGCCTCTTTGAGCTCGCACAGCAGCACGGCGGACAAGCAAACGCTGAGTCCATCTTGGGTGAACTAGAAGATATTGTTGAAATCGCTCGCAACGACAAAGCGTTTTCTGAACTGCTTGCGTCCAGATTGATCGATTCAGGAAAGCGTGACGCTTCGCTCGAACGCATGTTCGACGGCAAAGTCTCGCCGCTTACCCTCAACTTCCTTCGTCAGCTCAATCGCAAAGATCGTCTTGCGAATCTCTCGCAGATTGCTACTGCGATGGACATTCTCGTACAGAGCCAGTTCGGAAGGATCGAAGTTGATGTGTTTACTGCAACTCCGATCGGCGCTGGAGAACTCGAATCCGTTCGCAAACAACTCTCAGCATCACTCGGTAAGGATGTCATCATGCATCCATACACTGATTCCTCAATGCTCGGAGGCATCAAGCTCCGTATGGGTGATCAGCTCATCGATGCATCGATCCAAGCTCAGCTTCGCAAGATGCGTGACGATCTCTTAGATTCAGGCAGCGCAGAAGTCCGCGGCCGATCGAACGATATCCTAGAGAGCTAAATCAACGTATAAAAAATCGAACTCGAATCGGGCTTCATGCCCGATTTTTTTATAGTTATTTGTATATAATTCCATACCTAAAGGGAGGATTTTCAGATGACCAAGAAATCAGTTGACCAAATCGATGTTGCTGGCAAACGAGTCCTAATCCGTGTGGATTTTAATGTTCCACTCGATGGATCTTCGATTACAGACGATCGAAGAATCCGAGCAGCGCTTCCTACAATTGAATCTGTTACCTCAAGAGGTGGCAAAGCAATCTTGATGTCGCATCTTGGACGCCCTGCAGGAAAAGGATACGAAGAATCCTACTCGATGGCTCCGATCGCACAAAGGCTCACTGAGATTCTTGGAAAGCCTGTGAAGATCCCCGCGCAGACTTGTAAATCACCTGATGTCGCAACAGCAATTGACGCAATGAATGATGGCGATGTAGTTCTACTCGAAAACCTCCGATTCCACGGATGCGAAAAGCGAGGCGAAGCTGACTTTGCAAATCAGCTCGCATCCTACGGCGATGTTTACATCAACGACGCATTTGGGACTTGCCATCGTGAGCATGCTTCAATGGTTGGCGTGCCCCTTGCTATGGGTAACAAACCCAAGGGCGCTGGATTCCTCGTCCAAAAAGAAATCGCTTATCTCTCTGAAACTCTCTCAAACCCAGCTCATCCGTTCACTGTGATCCTCGGAGGAGCAAAGGTCTCTGACAAACTCCCTGCGATTGAAAACCTACTCCCCAAAGCAGATCACATCCTGGTCGGCGGCGCGATGGCATATACATTCCTTCAAGCACTCGGACATGATATTGGTACTTCTCGAGTTGAGTCCGAAATGATTCACGAAGCGAAACGAATCATCGAGCTCGCAGCAGAATCAAAGACTGATCTCCATTTCCCTGAAGATCATATCTGCTCAACAATTTTCGCTGAACGAGCTGGAGATATCGAAGTCTTTGATGATCAGATCAAAGACGGATTCATGGGTTTGGACATCGGACCCAAGACCGCCGCGAGATTCTCACGAATAATCAAGGAATCGAAAACCATTATCTGGAACGGTCCAATGGGTGTCTTCGAATGGGCTCCATTCAAAATGGGTACCAAGCTCATCGCAGAAGCAGTTGCTGAAGCAACTGCTTCAGGCTCTGTTTCGATCGTTGGAGGCGGAGATTCGGCCGCCGCAGCGGAACTCTTCGGAGTTGCAGACCAACTCTCGCATGTCTCCACCGGAGGCGGAGCGAGCTTAGAGATGCTCGAAGGCAAAGCATTCAGAGCTGTCGATCTCCTCGATGATGCTTAATCACAACTCAACGCGAACTCAGAGAGAAACTCGGAGATATCAAAGAAGTTGATCACTCCATCGCCGTTCATATCGGTTTGACTATCCTGATGTGCGTACAGCTCAAGATAAGCTGAGATATCAAAGAAGTTTCGCCTCTGATCGCCGCTAAACTCGGTGCGAATGCAATTGAGATAGTCGTACCACTCTGTTGCGAGAAAATACGCCCCTTCTGCAGTTGGATGCGGACCCGGTCCGTCATATGCAATGTCGAACGACGAGAGTGATTGCCCGAGAAGTGAGTAGAGATCGATGTGACCCCATCCGCGGCGATCTGAAATCGCTGCAAGCTCTTCGTTCATCGCAACGAATCTGTTGAACGGAAAGAAGCCATCTGCGAGCGGAGGCGTAACAAGAATCGGAGTAGGAATCGTCTTTGACCCAGAATCTATCGCCGCTTGAATTGCTCGATCTCCGAGCGCTTCGATGCGCTTCCCCCAAATCGGTTGAAGCTTCCCAGTCCACTCATCGGTAGTCGCATTTTGCCCTAACCAGATTACAACGTAGTTGTATGCTCTCGGAGCAGCAGCAAAGTAATCGTCCAATAGATCCGGATCAATGGTTTCAACATGTTCTCTTGCTGCGAATCCACCGATCGAGATGCTGTCGAGGTAAAATCCGCGATCTTGGTTCGCCATATCTTGATTAAACAATGAGTTGTCACACCATGAAAGTGAGCAACCCTGTTCGTTTGCGTCGTCTGAATCAAGATCTCCCGCGAATCCTACCCCTATTCGGGTTGATGCAGGATTCACGAATACCTGATCGACGGATTGCAATCCGATATGATCTGCATCGAGCTGGATGTCGGCCTGTTCCCCGAGCACAAACTGTGCAACAGAACCATTGGGCTCTCCATCATGGTTTGTCAGTGAAACCATGGAAAAGCTATTGAGCATGTTTTCTTGATCAGTAACACAAAACAAAGTCCTGATAGTTATCGAAGAATCCTTGAACCAATGAGCGGCGTTTGGATATATACCTTCAAGATTGACCAATCCAAATGATGCGAATCTTCTATTCGACTGAAGAACACCGTTATTTAAGAGAGTGAACTCGTTTCTATATCCAGGTGGGGAATATTCCTGATGATTTATAAGAATCGAAGGATTTCGTGAAGATATAGACCCTCCTGTCATCTAGGATGTGGATCCAACTAATAGCTTTAAATACTGATTGAGACCAGTATTACCTGTTGATCCTGACATACGGAACCCACAGAGATCAATCTCATCGGGGAGTGCTTCGATAAACCCTTCATAATACGGCCCAAAGTTTGGGTTCCCTCGAGGGTTGTTTGTTGAATCCCCAAGAATCAGCACAGATGCTCTCGAAGCAAACATATCTCTAGCAAACTGAGCATTAATTAGGTTTGATGTCTCTCCTGCATTTACATATAGGGAACATAGCCCAATTCCTAAAATAGCAATGTTATTTTTTACGGCGAACAAATTGTATAATAATTTCATTCGAGAACTGTATCACGAATTAATATTACTACAACTATCTTGCTATCAATTAAATAATATTCATACGGCGAGTGGTCGTTTATCGGGCATTATCTTCTATCAAACAGCTTTTCAAGCTCTTCGATAGTGAGCCGGACTGTTGTAGGACGACCGTGTGGACACGATGCTGCCCTTTCGGTTTCGATTCGGAGTTGCATAATTGCTGCAAGCTCTGTATTACTAAGCACATCCCCCGCTTTGATCGCGGCTTTACATGACATCATGTCGAGCACTTCATGGAGCGCCTCCTCGGAAGTTGGGACGAATCCACCTTGATCGATTTTGTCGAATAACTCTGCGAGAAACGGCCCCGCTTCTACATTTCGCGAATGCAAGAAAGATGGTACTGCTTGGACACCTACAGATCGTGGTCCCATCGGAGCTGCTTGCACGCCGATGCGTTCGAAGAGTCGATCGAGTTCATCAAAGCGATCAATGACCGTGCTCGGAACATCGAGCACGATGGGCATTAACAATGCTTGCTGTTCGAGCATCCCATTCCCTGTGACTCTCGAAAGCAACTTATTAAACATCACTCGCTCGTGCAACGCATGCTGATCAATGATGAGTACACCTTGCTCATCTTGCGAGATCAAATAGCTCGAATGAACTTGCAGAACCTGCTCAACTCGCTGGACTGTCGGAAGCGGAGTAGAAGGATTAAAGCTCGGTAATCCCATCGGAACCGGAGATTCTGCAAGCACTTGCTTAAGCTCACTGCGAAAGTCTGGCCGATCGCCACTGAATGATGACTGACTCGATCCAGATGTAGGTTTCGTATCGAAATACTCAACAAGTTTGTCGACTTGTTGATCAAGTCTCTGATTGATTTGTTCAGGAGTCGCACTAGGCATAATCGCTTGCGACGCGTCAAAGCCTGCTCCTGGGAGTCGCTGAAGCAATGTCGGAGTGACATCCGCGCGCGCCAAAGCGTCTTTGACGCCGTGATAGATCGCTCGATGAACCATCGATTGATCACGAAAGCGAACTTCAAGCTTTGCAGGATGTACATTGACATCAACAGCTGTCGGAGACATCTCGATCATGAGCACCGCAGTCGGATGTCGTCCAGGCTCAATCAATCCTCGATATGCTTCACGAACTGCATGCTGGATTGTCCGATCGCGGATGGTTCTTCCATTCAAGAATACATGCTGCGCCTTGCTTGTCGCACGTGCGATCGCAGGTAAACCGATGAGTCCCCAAACAAGAATCCCACGGGTATCATCAAACTGATCTACTGAAACTTCGATGAGTTGTTCTTCGAGCTCTTTACCTAAAATTGAAACGACTCGCTGACGAGGGGTTTGATCGATCGGTAAATCAAGTTTGATTTTTTGATCACAAACACATCTCACCCCGATCGCGGGGTTTGCCATTGCCAGATCTCGCAGCCACTCAAGACAGCGAGTCTGCTCAGTGGTTGAAGTCCGCAAGAACTTCCTTCTTGCAGGAGTGTTAAAAAACAGGTTCCGTACTTCTATCGTTGTCCCGACTGGACATCCAATTGGCTTGGGATCTCCAACTCGATCTCCTTCAGCTTCGATGATTCGTCCTTCATCAGACTCAGCAGCTCTCGAGTGGATCGATAAACGAGAGATCGATGCGATGGATGCGAGTGCTTCGCCGCGGAATCCCATTGTCCCGATCCGATCGAGATCCTCGGATTCACGGATCTTACTCGTCGCATGTGGAGTCAACGCGAGGGTCATCTGATCGGACGCGATCCCGTGCCCATTATCAGCGATGCTGATCCGTTCGATTCCACCTTGTTCGAGTTCAACAGTGATGCGAGTCGCGCCAGCATCGATCGAGTTCTCTACGAGTTCCTTGAGAACTGAAGCGGGGCGCTCAATTACCTCCCCTGCTGCGATCTGATTGACCAGCAACGGGGACAACTTTCGGATTTGTACTTTTGACTGTGTAACGGACATGTTGACGAATCGTACACATCAACTGGCGCTGAATCGTCCATATTTCCTTTGAACGAGTTCAATGCGAAAAACATGCTCATCTGATCGCATCTATGAGCGATCCACGCTAGGATTTAGGTATGACAGACTCCATATTTTCAAAAATCATCCGTGGCGAAATCGCATCACATCGAGTCTATGAAGATGACTTTGTGATCGCGATCCTTGATATCGGACCTCTCTCCGAAGGACACACTCTTGTGATCCCAAAGGAACCTGCGGCGACAATTGACGAACTCTCTGACGATCACGCTGCAGCAGTTGGACGAGTGCTTCCAAGGATTACGCGCGCGATTAAAAAGGTAACTGGCGCTCACGCCGTCAACATCCTCCAGAACAACGGCGAAGACGCAGGGCAAGTCGTCGAACATGTGCATTTCCACATCATTCCTCGATTCAAAGATCGGAATGAGAATGTGTCTGGATCATCGGACAAAAATAATGGCCCTGGACTTCGCGTCAACTGGACCCCTGGTACTCTCACTCCAGAAGAAGCGCTCGAGCTTGGCAAGCACATCAAACGATTGCTCTGATCAAACCGAACGTTTCAAAATTAATACTTCAGCTCTCTACTCGCACATGACGAGCCTGTGTCACAGGTAGCGTTTTGAGTCCTGATTCCGTACGAATCAAAATAGAGTTGAGCGGGTCGATATGCTCGATCTGCCCAGTGTATCGATGCTTATTAATTTCGAGTGTTCTCTTTGTCTTTACCATCGCATCGTGGAGCTGCCAATAGTTTTTAATTTCTGATGGATTCCGCGAAGTGAACCAATGACTCATGTTTTCGATAAGCGCACATAGGATATCGAGTCTTGATACTTGTGATCCGATTTCGCTGAGTGAGATCGCTTTATCTTGGAGTTGCTTTCCCCAGTCTCGTTCATCTTGAGAGCAGTTGATTCCGATTCCGATATAAGCGATATCTCCCTTTTGCTCAATAAGAATCCCTGCGATCTTGCGATCTACATCTTTGTCCTGGTCCCGTATGACAATGTCGTTCGGCCATTTGATGAGGACCTGCTTTGATCGAGGTACATACCTTTGAATTGTTTCATGTACACTACAAGCGACAATCGCAGAGAGCATCGGGGATGAAAGCCCTTCGACATCGACAACCAGTGTGCAAGGAAGCGTTCTTCGATCTGCATCGTGCCATGAGCGACCTCGTTGGCCGCGCCCGTTGGTTTGCTCAGAAGCAATTACAATCAAACCCGAATCTGATCCTGCAAATGAGGCCGCCGCGTCCATTGTGCTTGCTGTTGATTCAATAACAACAACTCGATGAATACAGCAGCGATCAGTCTTTGCGATCACTGTGTCAACAATGGATGCCCATTTTGAAATATCTTCATTTCCCGCTGAGTTCATATGACTCCCAACAAATGTTTTCGTCAATCAAACTTAACACGCATCGAGCCCGATGTCGAGACTCTGCGCCTGATGCGTGAGAGCACCGATGCTGATTCGATCTACGCCGCTGTATGCGACATTGCTTATCGTTGATTTAGAGATTCCTCCAGATGCTTCGAGCAACACGGGTAATCCCGATTTATCTCTGAGCTGGACTGCTTCTTTGAGCTCATCAATAGACATATTGTCGAGGAGGATAATATCAACTGTCCCCGGGTCCGTACTCAATGACGACTTGAGTTGATCGAGTGAATCCACTTCAACTTGAACGAACCAAAGATTCACGGCTTCATCACGCACTCGCTTTGCGACTGTCTGCAGTCTCGATGCGAACTCATTCGCTCCGATCCCCGCGACATGATTATCCTTGATGAGTACAGCATCGTTGAGCCCCATTCGATGGGTCGTTCCGCCACCACAACGAACTGCGTATTTTTCGAACACACGAAGCCCAGGTGTAGTTTTCCGAGTATCACAGACTCTTGCTTTGGACGATCCGACTAACGAAACATACTCGTTTGTGAGTGTTGCAATCCCGCTAAGACGTGATATGAGATTGAGCATCGTGCGTTCGAGCTTGACGATGACACGAGCATTCCCTGAAAATCGAGCAAGCTCAGTTCCAGGTTCAATCTTTTCTCCATCGAGAATATTCGATTCCCATTCGATTTGGTTCTTTGCATCGAACACTTCAACTAAATCTTGGAGGAACTGAGTGCCCGCGACAATCCCTTGTGAGCGAGATCGCATCACGACCTTTCGTTGATCGTCAGGAGTGAACATCAGCTCCCCAGTCCAGTCGTGAGCAGGATATCCGAGATCTTCATCACGTGCGAGTTCGAGCAATCGACGCGGGAATCCCGTTTCCCTGAGATTAGAGGCAAAATCTGGCAATGACATAGCATTGAAGTCTCGGAGCGATGCGTGTTCCATGAGCATATCTTACACCTTTGGAACATGCTGCCCTACTATTGTTGTTCTTGGATTGAAAGGATTTTAAATGAGTCTACTGGCAGGTAAGGTTGGTCTCGTCGTTGGCATTGCCAATGATCGCTCCTACGCGTGGCATATTGCCAAATCGCTCACAGAGCAGGGTGCCCAATGCGCATACGCTCATCTACCAGGCGAGAAAAATGCTCGAAGAACCGAGAAAGCAGTAGCCAAAATCCATGACAATGCTTGGCTCGCCCCTTGCGATGCGAGCTCAGACGAATCACTCGATGAACTATTCGCTGCTTACGAAAAAGATCATGGACGACTCGACTTCCTAGTCCACTCAATTGCATACGCCGATCGGGAATGGCTTCAGCCACGCATGTTTGCGAAAACTCCTCGAAAAGCCTACCTCGATGCGATAGATATCTCTGCATACTCGCTCTCTGCGATGGCCGGACGATCAATCGATCTCATGGCTAAAAACGGCGGCGGATCCATCATGGCAATGTCGTACTACGGCTCAGAAAAGGTCATCCAAGGCTACAACATCATGGGAGTTGCAAAAGCATGTCTCGAAGCAACAACTCGGTACCTCGCTGCTGAGCTCGGAGAACACAACATCCGAGTCAATACAATCTCCGGCGGATTCCTCCGAACCCTTGCAAGCTCTGCTGTAAGCGGAACAGACAAAATGGATGAAGCTGCAATCAAGCATGCCCCACTTCAACGAGGGGTTGATGGAAGCGATGTTGGAAAAACTGCTGTCTATCTCGCGTCAGATCTCTCAAGTGGAGTGACCGGTGAGAATATTTATGTAGATTGTGGCATGAATATCTTGGGCGGTTGAGCCTCTCAAAGCACGCAAACCCGTACTGCCCCTATCAAACAACGAAAATATCTTGTTTTTATTGCGCATTGGGTGGCGAAAACTACACTTTCAATCCGATATATAAAGTATGACCGGAGCCATAAACAACTTAGCTTCAAGCCTTTCGGGCGCACCGGTCTCTTCTGCAGCTGCTTCTAAAGCCAAAGCGGAAGAGTCCTTCAAAGCGACCTACAAACGGAAACTCATCAAAGATGAGTACAACGCGGCTGTCGAAGAAACTGAACACATAGAAGCTGTTCGTTCGCTTGCAGACGCAGATCAGGAAGATGCTCGCGAAGATCGTCAAGAACACGAAACAGGGTACCCTGCGTACCGACGAGCATCAGGACCTGACACTCCAAGGCTCGATCTCAACGCTTAACGATTTAATCAGATCATTAAAAAAACGCGAGTGATTTCACTCGCGTTTTTATTTATCTATAACTTTGGATCACTTCTTCCCTTGGAAGAACTGCTTGAACGCGTGAACGGTTGCACTGCGTCCGATTGATCCAATGGACTCTGTCAGCGGTATGCCCTTAGGACAAACTTTGACACAGTTCTGAGCGTTACCGCAGTCGTTGATCCCGCCGGCGCTCGTCAGAGTTTCCATCCGATCACTTTTAAGTTCTTTGCCTGTCTCGTGCTCGTTGAAGTAACGAGCTTGCGAGATCGCATGAGCTCCGATGAAGCTTGTGTCCCACTTCGACTCGTCTTCTTCTTTGGTAAACTGAGGACAAGCATCAAGACAACATCCACAACTCATACATTCAGAGAGTGCGTATCGCATCTGTTGATGATCGTGTGATTCTTGTGGGCCGGCGCCGAGGTTGTATGTGCCGTCGATTGGGACCCAAGCTTTTACGCGAGTGAGGTTGTTAAACAAGCGAGCACGATCTACCCACAAATCGCGGATAACTGGGAACTTGCTCATCGGTTCGAGGGTCATTGTGTCGCCTTCGAGTGGAGCATACTCGTCGATCAAGCATGAGCATGACTGACGAACTCGTCCGTTGATAACCATCGTGCAAGCGCCGCAGACTTCTTCGAGACAGTTAGAATCCCAAACAACTGGGGTTGTCTTCTGTCCACTTGTCGTGACTGGGTTCGCCGCGATCCACTTCAGTGATGAGATCACATTGGCGCCCTCTTCGATAGGAACCTTGAATGATTCCCAGCGGGTTGGTTTGCCTGGACCATCACATCGCTTGATCTTGAAGATCACGCTTCGTTCTGCGACGGCCTTCTTGCGATTCGCTTTACGCGTGTCAGCGTCAAAGGAGTATGCTTCTGCTTCACTCATGTCTCGTATCCTTAACAGGGCACCCTGTATTCTACTTTGGAGTCACTCAAACCGAGAATCGGTCATCGGCACTTGCTTATGAAGCCCCTACGGTTTCTTTGTCTGACTTTTGTGGGCTCGAATCGGTCTTGCCATAGTTTCTTGGACGCAGTTTCACGAGCCCAGCTTTCACTTCGACAAACTCAATGTCGCTCTTGCCTGAGCTTGCGTTGTACTTCGCAACGGATGTCTTCCAGAAACGCTCGTCATCGCGCTCAGGGAAGTCGGTTCGGTAATGTGAACCTCTCGACTCTTCACGCAGCAGTCCTGCCTTTGCGATCGCTTCGCCGAGAATAATCATGTCTCCGACGACTCGAGTGAAGCTCAATGATTGATTGGTCCACATTGCTCCATCACCCAGCTCAACCTTCGCGAATCGTTCGCGGAGTTCTTCGATCTTGCAGAGACATTTTTCCAGTCCTGGACCCGTCTTAACAACAGTCGAAGCGGAGTTCATTTCTTCGCCGAGCTCGAATGCGATTTGGTATGGGTTGAGTGCACGATCACCGCTCGCATTTGAAGTCGAGTTGATGAGCTTATCGTGCTTATCTTGCTCTTGCTTTGTCGCCGCATCAAAGACAGATTGATCAATACTCGAAGCAGGAGCTTGATCGCCTTCTCTGACATAGTTCACTACCGATACGCCGTTGCATAAACCGTCGAAGATACAGCTAAGCAATGCATTTGCGCCGAGTCTCGTCGCGCCGTGATATGCAAAGTTGACTTCGCCGAACGCGTAGAGTCCGTTGATATTGGTCATCGCATTGTTATGCGCCCCGATTTTGAGTCCAAGACCTGGTTCGGTTCCAACTGGAATCGAGCTTCCTGGTTTGTGCTCAGTCAGCGGCGCATCAGGTTGGTAGTCACCTGCGGTGTAAGTCGTCCAGAGTCCGCCCATTGAATAGTGAACTGCAGGGAAGATTCGCATTGGGGTATAACGAGGATCGTCGCCGACGAACTTCTCGTAGATATCCATAATCCCTCCGAGCTTCTCGGTTAGGTAATGCGGATCCTTATGAGTGAGATCAAGATAAACTTGATTCGTCCCGTTGATTCCCATGCCATCATTTACACAGACATCGAAGATCTCACGAGTAGCAATATCACGCGGCACGAGATTCCCGTACTTCGGATAGCGTTCTTCGAGGATGTAGTATCGTTCGTTTTCTGGAATGTCCTTCGGTTTGCGAGTGTCACCCTTCTTCGCGGGCACCCAGACTCGGCCGCCCTCGCCTCGAGCAGATTCGGACATCAATCGACACTTGTCAGCGCCAGGAATCGCGGTCGGATGAACCTGAATCATTTCAGGATTTCCGTACCATGCACCTGCTTGGAAACAGCGAGATGCTGCGCCCCCGGTACAGATGATTGAGTTGGTTGATTTGCCAAAGACGAGGCCGCAGCCGCCGGTTGCCATAATCACAGCGTCTGCACGGAACGACTGAATCTGCATCGTTCTCATATCTTGTGCGACGATACCGACACATCGCGCGTTTTCGCCTTCACCTTCAACGATCGGCCAAAGGAACTCCCAGAACTCTCGCATGTTGATTTTGCCTTCTGAAGCAAATCGTCGAGTTTGTTCATCGAGTGCGTAAAGCAACTGCTGTCCAGTAGTTGCGCCTGCGAAGTGGGTTCTTCGGAAGAGCGAACCACCGAAGAGCCTTAAATCACGATACCCTTCATGTGAGCGATTGAATGGAACACCCATACGATCGAGAAGATCGATGATTTTGGGCGCCCAGTTTGTCATCTCGAGCACTGGATGCTGATCGTTAAGGAAGTCGCCGCCGATGAGTGTTTCATCGAAATGCTGATACTCAGAGTACCCTTGCTGGCGAGCAACTTCATTACATGCGTTGATCCCGCCTTGTGCGCACACAGAGTGGGATCGTTTTACCGGTACCATTGAGAAGAGATCGACGGCTACTCCAGCTTCAGCGATGCGGATGCTCGCTGCAAGTCCTGCGAGTCCGCCACCAACTACTATCACTCGTTTTTCATCAGCCATTAGTATCTTCTTTATCTCTATGCGACTCTGTTTATGTCGCGTGGCTTATCGAGTTACCGACTTCTATATCCAACTCAGCCGTCGATATCGTGTTGATCAACCATTGCTGTGTCTGATCCTGCTTCAATCTCGTGTCCAAGTTCTGCATGTGCTGGTTGATCCAACAGCGCGTTTTCAACAGCAGCAGCTTGATCGTAATCAAGTGTCGCAAATCCAACGACTGATGCCCACGCCATCACCATGAGACCTGCACCTAATCCTGCACAAATCACTCCCCAGCGTTGCTGAGCAGGGCGAGAAATCGTAATGCCCCAAGTGATTGCGGCTGACCAGAGTCCGTTCGCAAAGTGGAATACAAGAGCAGTTACACCTACGAAGTAGAATAAAGCGATAGGGAAACCCCATCCTCTCATTCCTTCAGTTGATCCTTGGATCGCAGCAGCAAGTGTTGATGATGCAGCTTCATGCGACCAAACTACGCCGCCTGGGACTAAGAATGACCAACCCCAACGCAGTGTCGCGACATGGTAGAAGATGAAGAAGACACCAAAGTATCCTGTCAACCTTTGGAGTGCGTACCGCATGTTACCGCCGTACTTATATTCTCCGGTATTGCCTTTTCCGCTCATTGCGTAGTAGACACCGAGGATCGAATGGAATCCGATCGCTCCCCAGAGCGTGACTTCAATAATCAGCAGCAAGGGCATATTGTTGATAAAACTAACTTCATGCTGGAATGTCGCGATAGCGCGATTCATCCATCCTTCGCCGTGAGCTCTTGAGTTGAGCCCGCCCCACGCGATTGTGGAGTTGGTTGTGAGATGCATGATTAGGAAGACTCCGATGGGGACAATCCCAGTCAGAGAGTGCAACCTACGCATGAGGAAGTGATGTTTCGCAATGGGTCCAGCGTTGTCACTCACCAGTGTGCTCCGATGTGTTTCTGGTCATCGATTCATTTCGATGATTACTCAGGTCGTCTATTCGTTCTATCCTTCGGCAATTACAGCTCTGCCGGTGTACTTTGTGAGCTTAGAGCCCGATTTATACACTCAAGTCAGGCGAAAACCCCGAACCCATACCTGGATTCGTAGGATCCATCTGTACATGTTCAAGCGTTCCATCCTGAGCTGCTTGCTCGACTGCCTTTGTCACTTCGACAAACTGCATCCGTAGCTCACCAACTGTGCCGTCGAGCATTTCTTGCTCGTCAGCTGACAGATTACCTTTGGTCTTCTCTTGGATGACTCCAAGCAGATCAATATTGAGTTTCGCGACTTCCAGTGAGACGACTGCTCGTCCAGACTGATCAGGAATCGCGCCCATATACATCAATGCTTGGGTTGCAAAGAGACTAAGAAGCTCTTTGAATCCAATCTGTTCAGGAAGTCCACCTGGACCTGCTTGGGCGGCTTGCTCAGCCTTTTCTTTCTCAGCTGCGACGAGTTTTTCCTTCTCCGCTTGAGCCGAGGATTTCCAATCATCGTCGATAATGATTTTCGGTGCGTCAGAATCAGACATATTGGCCTCCATTTGGTGTAGAATGCATCCTAGCGCCTATTTGAATAAGAGAACACACAATGACACCGAAACAACCCTCAATCACGCCCAAAGTTGCCGGTGTGTACTCGTCGATTTTTCTCGCCGCGACCCTCATTGGGGGATGTACCGGTTCGAAAGTCAGTGGGCCAAGAACCAAGAACCCAGAGCGAGTAGCACTCAATGACTTTGTCAATCCAGATGCTGTCCAAACTGAATCCTCGCCGTCAACACAAGAGACAACAAGTCTAAATCAGGCTACAAACCAGAGTTCTCAGCCGATCGCACTCGATCCAATAGATGGAATTACGCTCAGTTCTTCCGAATCGACGACACCAACCATTCGAGCAATCGATCCCAATATTCCTACGAATGACTCAACGACTTCCACCGGACAGAGTCGATCTGCATCCAATCTCCATCTGCTTGATGCCAAAGTTGGAGATGTAAACGGGAAACCAATCTTTACAAACTCATTCTTCGAACCAATTGAAGATCGATTAGTCGCTGAAGCAGGGAGACTCTCTCCAGCAAACTGGCGCCGTAGCGCAGGCCAAACGATCTCCAATCGACTCGACGGCATCATCGCAGACGAACTGCTCAGAGCAGAAGCACTCGCATCGCTCACTCCCAACCAACGAGTCGGTCTCCAAGCATTCCTTGGAAACTTCCGCAACAATCTGCTCTCACAAAACCTGGGGAGTTCTCAACTCGCGAGCAGAAGACTTCAACAGGAACAAGGAAAGACCCTTGATGAAGCGCTGAGACAGAAAGAAGTAGACACACTCGTTCAACTCACACTTATTCAAGAAGTGAATCGACGCGTCAATGTTTCATGGAGAGACATCAAGCAGCGTTATGAACGCGACATCGAAGAGTTCTCTCCTCCTCCAACTGCTGTTTTTCGAGTGGTCCGCACTTTCAAGGACAACGAAGAGAAAGTTACTCAGATTCAGAGTGAGCTCGATTCAGGAGCGGACTTCCTCAAGGTAGCTGCAGGCCCGCTGAACAACTACAACTCAGATTCGGATGGAATGCATGAAGTCCTTATCGAAGAAACCTACGAAACAACCGCATTCTTCGGACCTGACGAACTCAACGAAGCAACGCAGAATCTGAGCATTGGAAAAGTCGCAGGTCCGATCGAACTCGGATCATCTGTGTATTGGATCAAGCTCATGCGAATCGAGCAAGAATCGATTTCGCTCTATGATGCACAGTTGAAAATCCAAAGTGAGTTGAGCTTCGAACGCAAACAAGAAGCAAGAATCCAATATCTTGATCGATTGATGGAACGAGCTCGGGTTTCGAGCCGCGACGAAGTTCTCCTTCGTCTGCTGCAGATCGCTGACAAACGCTACGGCCCGCAAGGATAAGCTTTCAACTCAGGCAAGCACTATGTGGTTCTTGAAGCAGAAATCGATTTGGGTCCGTGGCGAAGACGCCGCTGCTCGGTTGTTAAAACGATCCGGATACCAAATCATTTCAAGAAACCTTCGATTGAAAATGGGCGAAATTGACTTGCTCTGCAAAGAACGCAGCTCTGGAACAATTATCATTGTCGAAGTCAAAGCTCGATGTTTCCAACCCGACTCTCGTGTCAGGGTTGATCCGACTGCGAATATTGGCGCTCAGAAACAAGCGAAGCTCAGGACCCTTGCTAAAGCGATCAAGAAGCGTCCTGAATATCGATCATTACCGATTCGAATTGATGCGATTGGAGTGATATTCGAAGGCGATCGCAAGAAACCAGTCGAAATCAAGCACTACATTTCTGCAGTAGGAGCAGGCTGAGTCGCGTCGCTCCCATTGAGTCCAGGAGGACGAAGCGAGCCTCTAAACTTTGCTTCAAGCTTCGCTTCTTCAAACTGAACAGGATCAATCACTTTGGGGATGATGACTGAGAACATTGAGCCTGATCCGAGTTCGGACACAAGCTGAATTTCTCCTTGCAGGAGTCGAGTCAGTTCCAGCACAATCGCGAGTCCGAGTCCTGTCCCTGCGTGCGATCTCGTGTGCGATGAATCCACTTGCTGAAACTTATCGAAGATCCTTTTCTGATCATCTGGAGCGATGCCCTCGCCGTTATCGATAATTGAGATTCGAATCTGATCGAGTCCAGAAGTGTCATCGCTGATAGGTTCAGCTCTGAGAATTATCTCACCTGGTATATCTGTTGAATCATTCCCTGTAAACTTCACAGCATTTGAAAGCAAGTTGAAGATGATCTGCTGGAACTTCTTTGGGTCTGTATGAACGAGCGGCAAATCCGCAGAGACATCGAGTTTTACAGAAATGCCTTTTTTGCGTGCAAGCGGATGGATCAATCCAACTAGCGCTTGACAGTTTTCTGCGAGATTCATCGGCGTGACATTGAGCTCAACTCGACCCGCTTCGATCTTGGCCATTTCAAGGAGCGACTCGATCATCTCAAGCAGTGTTCGTCCTGCAGAAACAATGTTGACTAAATATCGTTCGCGCTTACCGAGTTCTGCAGGATCATGAATCGGTTCTGATTCATACTCTGCATCAATAGCGATTTCTCGACGAGCAATCTCTAGGAGAAGCTCTGCAAATCCAATAATCGCATTGAGCGGCGTACGAAGCTCGTGTGACACACTTGCTAAGAACTCACCTTTGAGTCGCGCGGATTCAAACAAAGCAGTATTTGCTTCAGAGAGTTCTGAGAGCTTGATATCCATCGCTTTGTTCGCATCTCGGAGTTGATCTCGTTGACGACCTAGCTCTGCGAGCATGAGGTTCAGTGTATCAGACAACTCTTCAAACTCATCACCCGTATCAATCTGTGATCGTGTTTCAAGATTACCATCGCGGACTCGCTCAGCTGTTTTCTGAAGCGCAAGCACTGGACGAAGAATCAATCGGTTAATTATGGTCGCATACACAATCATTGCTACGACGAGTACGACTGAGCCCGCGACGAGCACATAGAGCAGGTTGACGACGAGCAACCATCCTGCGCCGTCGGAATGATGCTCAAGAACGACGACTGAAGTGACTTGTGCATTGTCATCGCGCGAAGCTCGTGCATATCTATAAATCCGGTTCCATCCTGACCAATCCGAATCGAAATACTCAATCCGGGACGCAGATCGATTGAACTTATTCATCGCTTGAGCGAGGAATCGATCCTCAGCAGCTGCCAGTTCGATCTGATTCTGGGAATATGGGCTGATTGTTGCCCCGCCTACGATCAACTCATCTTGATGCGAAGGATGGTCCTCAAAGGCATTCCAAGTCGAATATACCGAGCGAGCGAGTTCTAACTCCCCTGCTCCTACGAGCCCATTCATACGCAGAAGCGGTAATGAGAGTGCGATCGTGGTAATTAGCCCCGTGGCGGCACCGAACAAAAGGAGGCATTTCGTCGCCAACGAGAGTTCGCTAAACCAAGCTCGGATATCGTGGATCGTCGTCACGCTACGAGTGTATCCCAAGATCAGGATTGTTGTTGGGTCTTGGGCAGAAGTGGCGTACACTTGTTGCCCATGAGTAGTAAGTCGACCAAATCCGTCTATCTTGAAACTTTCGGCTGCCAGATGAATGAGCTCGATTCTGAGCTTGTTGCTGGATCGCTAGGCGCACTGGGTTACCAGTTCACTGCACAAGCTGACGAAGCAGATATCGTGCTTTACAACACTTGTTCTGTCCGCGAGCGTGCAGAACAGAAAGTCTGGTCGCGTTTGGGCGAAATGAAAATTCGTAAGAATGACCAACCTGATCTCGTTGTCGGTGTTTTAGGATGTATGGCCGAACGGGACGGGAAAGATCTCATCGCTCGAATGCCTGTTGTGGATCTGATGTGCGGCCCTGCAGAACTCGACAAACTCCCTGAACTGCTCGACAATGCGGTTCGAACGAAAACCTCGCTCGCTGTCAATGATCCAGAAATCGCGATCCGTCGATCCGCGAAGCAAGTCGCGCTCCAAGGCAATGCGTCTCGTCGATCTTCCACATTAGCTGCTGCTGGAGACTCGCTTGAATCGCTCGATTTGGGTCGAATGATTTCGCCTGTCGATTTCGACGGACGGCGATCAGCGTATGTCCGCATCACCCGAGGGTGCAACAAGTTCTGTACCTATTGCGTTGTTCCTCATACGCGCGGCGCTGAGATTCATCGCCCGCCTCAGCACATCATTGATGAGATTAAAGCACTTGCGGATTCAGGGATTATCGAGATCACACTGCTCGGACAAACAGTCAACCACTATCGTTTCGAGCATGATTCAGCAGTTTCAGTGGATGGAATTGTCCAACCTCAAAAAGGACGAACTTACAAAGGCTCACACAATCGTGACGCATTTGCAGGCGCAAACACAACAACCTTCGCAGATCTTCTATATCGCATACATGAGGAAGTTCCTCAAGTTAAACGATTGCGATTCCTTACCAGCTATCCACGAGACTTTGGAGATGATGTTCTTCAAGTTATCCGTGATTGTCCACGCATTTGCCGATTCATCCATGTTCCTGCACAAACCGGATCGAACCGGATGCTCAAGATGATGAATCGCGGACATGACATCGAAGTTTATGACGAGTTCATTGGACGCTGTAACGAGTTCCTACATCAACCTGAGATTGGGCGCCCGCTCATGCTCGGAGGCGACATCATCGTCGGATTCCCTACTGAAACCGAAGAAGATCATGAACTCACAAAGCAACTCCTCATTCGATCACGATATAAAAACTGCTTCATCTTCAAATACTCGCCGCGGCCTGGAACTGTCTCGTACGACAAGATCCCAGATGATGTCCCTGACGCAGTCAAGAAACGCAGAAACAACGAGCTACTCATCATCCAAACCGAGATCTCTGATTCAATCGCTCAGGATCAAGTTGGAGGCGAGTTTGATATTTTCGTTGAAGGACTCAGCAGACACGAACACAAGAAACGAGGAACCGACGTAAAACCTGGTTCTGGAATGGTGGGTATCACGATCGGTGGCGCTGAGCCACAATCACAGATCGCATTGCTCGATGTAGAAACTCAAGGCCCCACTGTTCAGCTTTCAGGCAGAACCGACGGCGATTTGATCGTCTTCTTTGATGTGCCTGCTGTTGGGTTGCAATCGCCCAATGATTACATTGGTAAAATTGTCCGAGCAAAAATCAACTCCGCAGATAAGCTGACCCTTTCAGGTGAACTAGTTTAATCTTCTTCCATCCGCGATCGTGCTCTTCGTTTCGCCGCCAATAACGGGTTCGAACTCTCTTCAGCTTCATCACTACCTAAGCGTTGCTCAGTTGTAGTTGAATCCGGTTTTGATCGCATCGGGCTTCGATCTATCGCAGGCTCTGCCGCTTTTCGATTGCTCACTTTATCTTTCGTCGCTTTGAGCGATGCGAGCTTATCCGCTTGTACTGATCTTGAAACCGCGAGTGTTTCATCGCGTGCTTGAGCGATCCATCGATCAAACGCGACTCTTCTTGCAGCTAAGTCGAAGACGAACAATCCGAACGCGATGATTAAGAGTGAATTCCAGATCGGTTCGAGTGATAAACGCTCTACGAGATCTGTACGATCAAACAAGTCTGCAGAAGCAGGATCACTCAAATCAAATACTCGGCCTCCAGTTCTATTCGCAAGATCAAGCATCCCAACTGGGTTTGCACTGAGATATTTGAACTCTTCAACGCCGTTGATTTGCAATCCAGCGATTGTTGGAGCAAGCGACAGAACCCCCGCTTTCGGGCTCGCAATCAAGACATGTACTCCTGTAGCGAGCCCGTCTACTGCTCCTGAATATTGCCCTGTGCCTACCTGCACGAGATCAACTGTTCGCTCTTGTCCTGAAGGATCGAAGAGTTGCACATTAACATCGAGCCCATCAATTGGAGCGCCTTCAGGATCGATCGCGTTGTACTCAACTTGAACTTGCGATCCGTTGACGACGAGTTGGAGCTCTCCTGGTTCTCCTTGATCGTTGCGGATTGTCCATCCAAACACATTCGTCCAGAATCGAACAAAAACATCTGACTCGATCCATTGCTTAGACCAGCTCGACACATCGGAAGTAAATACAGCAATGCGCCCAAGCTCTACTTGATGGAACGCAAAGATCGGTTCACCCTTCGAAGAAACAATCGGTGTTGATATTCGTGGGTCATCACCGATTCGATCTGTGATCACTAATCCACCCAAATTTGGAAGCGCTCCGATTAACCCTGTCGCGGGGGTATCGCTTTCGAGAACATATGGAGAAATCACTCCTTCGCGAACCATCGGAGTTCGAACTACACGGATCGCTTTGAGGAACACACGAGGAAGCACATTCGGATTGCGGACTCGATAATATTTCCCCCCTGAACGAACTGCGATCTGTCTCATGCTCTCTTCGTCTGCATCATCTCCCACAGCAATAGTTGAGACTTTGATTCCCAGTTCTCCTAACTGCGTTGCGAGCTCAGGCAATGCTTCAGGGCTCTGAGACTCGCCGTCAGAAAGCAAGACGACATGCTTTGAGTTTGCTTCAACCCCGATGAGCATATCACGCGCCATCGCGAGAGCAGGAACGATGTTCGTGCCGCCGTTACTTGAGATTGAGCTAATCCGTGATCGTGAACTCTCCGGTTCAGTGTTGGGCCCGATCGCGACGACTCTCCGCGCCGAGTTTGAGAATGAAACAACGCCGACTAAATCTTTCTTGTCGAGCATTTCAATCGCGCCTGCAGCGGAGTCATTCGCGATTGTTTGCTGAGATTGTGATGAGCCCATCACACTGTTTCGCATTGAACCTGAGGAGTCGAGCACCATCACGACTGCAACTGGAGGCATAATGAGATCATCCGCAACGTCGAGTCTGACAGGGAGAATCTCTTCAATCTCTGTTCCTTGCCAACCTCCTGCTCCGAGCGCTTCGCGGCCGCCGACAAAGATCACTCCACCACCCAGATCCGTCACATATGCATGGAGTAGCTCATCCGCATCAAGATCAATTGCATCTCGTGGAGTATTGACTAGCACAACAAGATCATACAACTCAAGGTCGAGCAGCTCAGAAGGAAAACTGGAAGGCAAGACGTGTTCGATTTCCCAACCCGCATTATCCATTGCTTGAATGAGCTGATCACTCTGTGGTTGCGCTTCACTATCTTGATCAGCAACAATAAGTACGCGCCCGTGACCTGAAGTCATTGTGACGCCGCTTGCTTGGTTATTTCGTAAGCTGGTATCTCCGACATAACGAAGACGATTCCCAATGAATTCGCTCTCGAGAGGTTGATACCTTGCATCAAATCGATGCACTCGCTTTGGTCCAAGCTTCACTTGGAACTCGAAGAGTTGTCGACCTGGTTGGAGAGTGATACTCGCGGCCGACTCTGGGTTCTCGCCGTTGAGATCAACCGGTTCTCCATCGTACTGCAAGTAGAGTTTTCCTGATGATGCTCCGATGCTTCTTAGTGCGATTCGAACATCAACAACAGAATCTTGCGTCGCACGAGCAGGCACATTCACCGACTCAATAGTCACTTCTTCACGAATCGAATACCGAATCGGAACCACATCAATCGGTACATCTAACGAGAGCTCATCAAGACGACTCGAAGTCGATCTCCCATCTGAGATCAAGACTACTCGTGCATTCGCATCAGGAGGCATCTGCGAGCGAGCTTGTCGGATCGCGGAAACGATATCACTTCCTTCGACTGGTCGAATATCAAATGATCGATCAAGCACTTCAGACTGCGTCGGTAGCGCGATCGTCTCTACGCGTTGATCAAACGCGATCATTCCGAATCGATCCTCAGGCTTTTGGTTCCTGCTTGCTTGTGCTAAAAAGCTTCTCGCGGCCGTATCAATACTGATCGGTAGACCAAACTCGTCTAGTCCGAAGCTTGCAAAGCTTTGAACTGATTCAGATACATCCACAACTGCGATTACCGCTATGGAGTCAGCCTTCTTTACCCAATAAACGCTGCTCATCGTCAATCCGAGAATCACAAAGAGCAGAACTCTCAACAGAACAACACTCGCACGACGAAATGCTGGGACACCTCGCATCCATCTCCAACTCAGTATTCCTGAGACGAGTCCGAACAAGGAGAGTAACAGCCACCATGGTTGATCAATCGCGATATTCACTTATCCGATTCCTTGGCAGGCTTCGCTTTGTCGTTCTTTGAAACCGCATCTTCTCCTTGCGGCGCAACCTTTGAATCGGACTTCCCAGCTGCTTCTAAAGAGTCGGCGCGATCTTGAACCCGCTCGAAAGCCTCTTTCACAACTCGTCTATATTTTCGAGGAACTTGCTGCTGTTCGATTGCTTTTTGTGCTTTCTTGGATGCTTGTCTAAAACGATCCGCAGCTTCATCTACTCGTTGCGGCGCCTGCGTTTCTCCATCAGGCGCGTACCACTTCCCGATTGGGTCATTCGATGGATCTACCTGCTGGTCCGCAGCATCGAAGGGCACAAACTCTCGCTTCGATTCAAACCCATCCTCATTCGTATTCTCTGGAGTCTCTTCATCAGACCCTCGATTCCCTGTACCACGTGATTGCTCGTCCTGAATGTCTTGAGGATTCGATTGCCCTGTTCGTTCTTGTTGTTCAGAATCTTGCTCGGATTGCTGTTGATCTTGGATGAGTTTTTGAGCTTCATCTCTGATATCTTGAGCTTGCTCATTGCGTCGTTGAGATTGGTTTTTCTTTGCTTCCATATCTTCTAGACGTTCTTGCAATGAACGAACTCTATCTTCGGACGGATTCTTGGATTCTTGATCCTGCTGAGCTTCTCGCGGCTTCCCTGATTCTTGCGAGTCTTCGGATGATTCTCGAACTGCTTGCTCTTGCTGTTCCCCATTCGGATCCGACTCACGATTCTCTGTCTCTTGCTTCCCTTCTTCTTGTGAAGGAGATTCCTTAGACTTCGAATCGTTGCTTTGCTCTCCGGTTTGTTCTTTGGATTGCTCCTTGGGCTTTGAGCCCTCTGTTCTTGGTTCGGACGGCTCCTCTTTTTGAGCCCCGTCCTCTTGAGCTCCGTCATTAGATTTTTGTTCTGATTTGTTTTTTTCCTTGCCTTCAGAATTTTCTTCTGATTGGCGCTCAGATGATTCCTGTTTGGAATCTTGATTCTGAGATTGATCATCTTCAGATCCTGTTGAATCTTCTTCAGAGTTCTCTTGCTCTTGCTCTTGCTCTTGCTCTTGCTCTTGCTCCGATTGATCTGATTCACTCTGCTCTTCAGATGCAGGATTATTACTCTGAGGCTCTACATTTGAAGGCTCGTCCTCCATCGATTCACTAGACTGCTCTTCATCATCGACATCTTCAAGAGAATCAAGTTCATCGGGTTCAATCGCGTCTGCAAGCTCTTCGAGTTGCTGCTCCAGTTCCTCGCGTTGAGATTCATCCATTTCACTCATTTGTTGCTCAATATCATCAACCAGCCTTTGAGCTTCTTCGAAATCTTGATCCTGTATCTCGTCTGCAAGCTGATCAATTAGCTCATCCCATGAGCCTTGTTGCTCAGATTCATCTGAGGATTCGTTGAGTGCTTGATTCTGAGCTTCAGCAATTCGCTCTGAAATTTCTCGTGCTTCTTGCTCTTGAAGTTGAGATTCCTCTTCGAGTGCGTCTGCGAGCTGTTCGAGCTTCGCGGCTGCGAGCGTTTCCGCCTGCTCCGAGTCATTCACTCCTTGAGCAAGCTCCTCTTTGAGTTCTGCTATCTCATCGAGTGCTTTTTGTACTTTGGGAGATTCTTCCGCATCATTCTCTAACTGGACATCGTCAATCAGGTCTTGGGCATGATCGATACTCTCGATCGCAGCTATCGGTACAGATCTAGGAAGTGGATCAGATCCGCCTGTTCTCATTGGGACCCAATTTCCCACTACAAGAATCAAGAGCAGTATTGAAGCAGCTCGCCACCATGACTTTGATTCTGGTTTGTCAATCGCATCCTGAATATCAACCTGCTGAGCAGCTTTGCTCGCTTGTGCGATCGACAGCTCTACAAACCCTGCGGATACATGATCAATGGATTGAGTCTCAAACTCGATTGCTGATCGGATCTGTCCATTGAGTCCTAATCGCTCATCGAGGACTCCGCCGCTCTGCGAATCAGTCGGCTTGAGTCGATATGCCCGAGCTAGCCCGATTCCGAGCGAGGCGAGTGATGCAACAATTATCCAGCCCCACCAATATCTGGATCCGAGTTGCCACCCGATGATTCGAGAGCACACGATCATCAATAACGAAATCGCTAGCGTCCAGACAATATTTCGACCGGTCTCATCGATAACCAATCTGCGGAACATCGCCCCTGCTGCTTTGTGAGCAACGCGTTTGGGAGTATGGTCATGATTGATTGACATATGGGTCATGATAGTGATTCTACAGGTTCTCTACGCTCAACGATGCGTTTGCGTTCAGAGATAAAGCCACATGACAACATTCCTGCTACCCTTCTATTGTATGGAACCATCGACAATACATCAGAGTTTGAGCCAACTCCTTTCTCAGGAGCCTCTCAACGAACCCCAATCGAACGAATTATTCCTTGCCTTGCTCAAAGGTGAGCTTGATGACCCTCAGATTGGTGGGTTGCTCTCGCTGATCCAAACAATGCCTCCGAATGCTTCAACTCTTACAGGGGCAGCTCGGGCAATGCGATCTCATGTAGAATCAGTCAACTATGAGCTTGATCCTGGGACTTCTCTCATCGACACATGCGGAACTGGAGGGGCACCCAAGACGTTTAATGTCTCAACCGCCGCGGCGATCATCGCGGCGAGCGTTGAACCCGCTGCTGATTCTGAAGTCTCTCGGATCGTCGTTGCAAAGCATGGAAATCGATCTCGAACTGGGAGAGGATCCGCTGAGGTTTTAATGACCCTTGGAGTCAATGTGGACGCATCGACTGAGATTCAAGCTCAATGTCTCAAAGAAGCAGGTGTTTGTTTCTGCTTTGCGATCCATCATCATCCAGCGATGAAGCACGCGATGGGACCTCGTCGCTCGCTTGGATTCCCAACAATTTTCAATGCGCTGGGTCCACTTACAAACCCTGCAGGTGCAGATCGACAGCTCATCGGAGTATACGACAACGCACTCGTTGAACCAATGGCTCAAACCCTCGCGAATCTTGGAGTCAAACGCGCCATGGTTGTCCACGCACTAGACGGGCTCGACGAACTCACAACAACCGCTCCAACTCGTGTACTCCATGTCCTGGGAACATCATTGCACGAAGAAACGATCGACGCTGCACACTTTGGACTCGAACGCTCAACCCTTCAGGATCTTCAAGCAACCTGTGTTGAGCACAGCGCACAGATTATCCGTGATGTTGTTGACGGAAAGCTTAGTCCATTTGCGGATATGGCGATCCTCACTACCGCCGGCGCATTGATCGTCGCTGGAGTGTGCAATAGCTTTGAGACAGGAATTCTACTCGCGAGAGAAACAATCCAGACTGGAAAAGCAAAAACGACACTCGATCAGTTGATCGAAGTGTCGCAGGGTTAAGCGAATATTTATTGACTACTACTTGTGGCCGTAACCGTTCCCATTGAGGACAAGAAGCAAGTCATGAACTGTTCGTTCGGAGATTGAGGTCTTCGTGTGGAAGTTGTCCATGATCATCAACGCAACATGCTCGTCGATTGAGCCAGGCTTATTCGCGAAGATCAATACACCGTCGATGCTTTGTGATTCGAGCCATTTCTGAGTCTTCATCGAAAACTCAGGCGAATCAAGCGGTAATGACCCGATCGCGTTCTGCAACTGAGCAGTGAGTTCGATCGCGAGTTCGCTGCTCTGATCATCAGTTGAGGACACTCCTCCGATTAGTTCAACGCCCATCGACTGGAACTCTGTGAGCCCGATTTCGATTTCTGCAAACAACTCCGGATCAACCGGCTGACTCAACATCGGAACGAACAACATCTCTGCATCGATTTTATGCATATTTTGATAGGAGACATGCTGATCTTGCGGGTGTGATTGTGAGTTTACAGCCACCGAAACATGAGTCGAATCCTCGCCGTGCATCGGAGGCAATGGAGCAGCAGGAGCAGAAACATGTACATTAGAATCAGAGAATGTTTCCATTAGGAGTGCGCCGCCGACGATCGCACCACCAAAGAGGATGATCAGGCCAAAGAGTCCTGCGAAGACTACACCTACACCTGGGGTATTGGAATAATCTTTACGCTGACGACGATTCGACTTGATCCGTGTCCCTGCTCGGTTTCTCATTTGATGCGCACGCTTGCGAGCTTCGCGAACTTGTACCCCTGCTGGTTTACGATCAGAAACATCACGAAGTGAACGCTCAGCTTGCGCACGAACATTTACGTTTGCATTTACATTCTGAACTCTGCCTTTTCCTTGTGGAGCTGGGCGCTGAGCTTTTCTGGGCATCCCTCCAGCGACTGCATACTTGCCTGACCACCAACCGGTGACATGGGCTTTAGGTCGAGTAACTCGAACACCCTTTGCTCTTGCATTCGCATGATTTGGTGCACCAACTCGAGGAGGAACAGGAGAAGCTGCGAAACTGACCGCTTCATCAAATACTGATGGATTCAGACTCTCAACACGCTGAGCTGCTGCGACATCGCCTTGCGAAACGCTTGGCAAATCGATTGGTTTGATTGTAAACGGATCCTGTGCTTCGATAACGACTCGCAAATCTGCAAGCATCGCAGCCGCACTTGGATATCGACGATCGTACTCTGCCATCGCGCGACGAACGATCCAACGCAACGCTTCTGGACATCGCTTCGTGATCTGTGACAGGCCGCCGTGAGCTGGGAATGAGTCTTCAATCATGGAGAAGAGAACCGCGCCCGCTGCGTATACATCAAATTTTGAGCCGTCGATCTGATGAACTTTCACGCCACGAAGTGCTTGACGAACAAGTTCTGGATCTCGGAAGTATTCAGTTCCGTGAGTTGTCAATGTCATCGCTGAACGCATCGGAGTAATGAGTCCGAAGTCGACGAGATGTGCTTTTGCTGATTCACCCTGTCCATCAATGATGATGTTGTCAGGTTTGACATCTTTGTGCCATAGCTCAGCGTTGTGATAAGTATCGAGAGCAATCAGAAGATCCTCTGCGTATCCCATCAATGATTGCATGTGATCAAGATCAAGTCCCTCGGCCTGGCTCAACGAATGCATGCGATGCGTGATGACTGAGAGTGCTTCGCCTGGAACATATCGCATGACGTAGTAAAACCGCTCTGGAGCCATTTGATGCTCTAGCACCAAACCAAGCGAGCGAGCAGCATCGAGAGCTCGGCTCTCACGAACGATCTGAGGCAAGCTCGACCCATCCTTCAATGAGAAGACTTTGATCACAACTTGTTCAACTTTACCGAGTTTGCGCTTTGCAAACACTGCTTGCTTAATTTCATCTGGTTCTGCGATGTAGAGCTTGCCGCCTGAGCCGCCACCTTTGAGTGAACCGACGATGGTGTACCCTTCGAACATACCAACTCGCTTGGAAGGTTTATCTCGCGTCGGAGCAGCAGCCATCATTTCAGGCACACGCTGCTCAACTCCTTCGAGCGCTTTTGAGACACCGAATAGTCGAGCGACATTCCCGATAGCGACGCGATATACACAACGACCTGCTGAACGGAGTTCTGCCATGAATGCGCCTGCATAATGCTTCGAAGCAGACCATCGTCCGATGATGATGCTGAAGATAACTAACGGCGCGAAGAGTATTGATGCGAGAACCGCTCCGACAAAGCGGAGCGTATCAGTAACCTCTTCTCCGATGAATCGGAAGATGTTTCGGAGCACCAAGAAGGTGAAACCGAAGATCTTTGAAAAGAGAAAAATGACTGCTGCGAGCAATACTGCTCCAAGCAACACAGCCGCGATGATCCCGAAGATAGTGGATATTGAAACCATGATCCTGCTGCCTCTGCTATCAGCTACTCACCTTTGATGATTAACCCAAGAGGGATTGTTCATCTTCAGCACGCAGCTGCATCTGCCGGTGATAGATATCCGCGATTGCGTCATCGAACATGACATCTGCGGATTTATCCGCGGGCCCGGCCTCCCCGCTGCTGTTACTGTTGGGATTTAGACTGAGCCCATTTCGCTCTGCTTCAGCAAGTTCTTCCTTTGTGAATGAATATGTCGCAATCACTTCTGAGAGCCTTGATCGAAGCACTGAACGGACCTTCGCAAGCCGTCGGCTTATCGTCGGTTCTGAGACTCCTATCGCTAATGCGACCTCTTTTCCTGATTGGTTATCAAGCACTCGCATCCGATAGATCGTGAAGTCTGTAAAATCAGTCTCTCGTTCTACCATGCGGATCGCGGCTTCTACTTTCGCGCAGAATATCGATGTTTCATAGATCTCATCGACTCCCTGAGTCGCATCTGCTTTCATCCAAGTATCGTCGAACTGAGCGTTTGCTTTGCCGCCACCGCGTTTGAGCGCCATACGACGATCGATCTCATCGCCGAGAACATGCTTTGCAATTGCCAATAACCATGTCGAAAAGCGAGCTCCACGTGCAGGGTCATATCTTTCGATCGAGTTCGAAAGAGCTGCGAGTGTCTCTTGCGAGAGATCTCTCACTGTTTCAACCCCGATTCGACCTCGGCCCCATCGCGAAAGCTGGATTCGAATGACTGGACCGAAGGTTTCCCAGAGTTCGAACCATGCTGCTTCATCGTTCGCACGAAGCCGAGATATAAAAGTTGTCGTCATATTGGTGAGCATGGACCCTCATTTCAGAACTGATGTCATCTCTCAGGAGCAGATACGCGCCGAGTGATTTCATCCGCGAGAAGCTTTATTAGGAGAATTAAGCGCCGTTTTTCATGGGTCATCTCCCTCTATAAGGATACCCGATGATCCCCTCTGAGGGTGCAAAAAATGGGCTTTTCATTGTCCGAGAACATGAAGAGTTCTCCTACAGCAATGTTTTCTTGAAATTTCATGCTCAACGTTGAAATTCAAAATGATCGAATCCCAGACATGGAGTGTCGGATCGGTTGATCTGACAGAATGAAAACCAATATCTGATCATAAGGTCAGGATTAAAGAACCCCGCCGAGATCAGGAAAATCGGCAATACAGCTTTGGAGGCAAATTATGGGATGCATTGGTAAGACAGTAGTACGCGGCGTCGTGATCACCGCCCTCGCCGGTGGTGTCCTTGTAGCCGTCGCAGGTCCACATCGTGCACATGCGATGTACAATCAGACACGAGGAGCAATCACAAACGTCATCGACGACAAAATCGACGACCCGATCTTGCTCCGTGCTCAGGTAAAGAAGCTTGAAGCTCAATACCCAGGTAAAATCGCAGAAGTCCGCTCGGATCTTTCAGAAGTTCAGACTCAAATCTCGCAACTCGAAAGAGAAATGCAGATCGCGACAAAGGTTGTCTCGCTCGCATCGATGGATCTGAATGTTGTTGATTCGCAAATCGCTCAAGCAAGAGTCACTCAGACTGCAAACCCTGGTGCGATCGTCCGAATCAGCTTCAACAACAAGCCTGTGGATCTCGAAGATGCATACTCAAAGCGTCAAGAAATCGAACAAACACAGAGTTTGTACTCATCACGCTCACAAGATCTCAATATCGATCTGGGCTACTTGAGCGATCAAGAAACTCAGCTCTCAGACTTGCTTAATCGTTTAGTCACAGAGCAGTCCGAGTTCCAAGCGAAGCTTTTCCAGCTTGACGCTCAGATCGACACCATTGCACGCAATGATCGTCTCATCGAGATGATGGAAGATCGTCAGGACACGATTGACGCTCACAGCCGATTCCAAGCGAACTCGCTTGATCAGCTCAACGGCCGTCTCTCAAACATCCGCACAGAACAGCGTGCTCGACTCGAAGCGATCTCGAACCGTGATAACAGTCGTAACTACATCGACGAAGCACAGTTCCTTATCGACCAAGAAGGCCGAGTTCAAGGTTTCGAACAGCAGATCGAAGAGTTCAACATTGAACCAACTGTGATCGAAATCACACCTGCAGATGCTGCTGTCGAAGGATCAGTTGCTTCAAATAACTGATTAAAAACAACTTAGACCCACACAGGCAACCCCACGAATGGGACACATCGCCCGAGGAAACATCCGGTTCCTCGGGCGGTCGCCGTTTTGGACAAACGAATCGAATCAAAAAAACCGAGCAGTATTTGCTCGGTTTCATCAGACTTATTGTCTCATAAATACTTCTTACGCGATCCGTCGGCGGCGAGTCGCACTCAACAATCCAAATCCTAACAATGCACTTGTTGAAGGCGTCGGAATGAAGTAACTGAATGTTATTGTTGATCCAGGAAGTAAGATTGCATCTGGAGAGTTTAGGTTGTCATCAAATCCTGTCTCAAAGAGTGAGATGTGAACTTCACTGTCTGCATTCAAATGAAAATCGGTTAAGAAAAACCCTGTGTACCTTTGAGTACCACTAAATCCGTCACCAGCTCCAGGACGAAAAGAGTCGGGCCAGTTACCGTGGAATGTACCATCTGAGTTACCAAAACGAACATTGACTTCATCGAGCCAAGATTCGTTGATGGTTTGAACTGTGATATCGTATTGAACGCCGAGGATGACTCCAAATCCATTAAATGGCACATCGAAGATCATTGTTTCATTGAGCGGATCGCCGTCAAATCCCCACGATTGCATGCCCGAAACGTCGATGCTTGCTTGAGCGAGCCCTAAACTGGCTGATATCCCGATTGTCATCGCACCCATTATCAAACTCTTCATCATAATTCTCCTTTTAGACTCTCAACAATAATACAAGAGCACATAAATACTACATGAATCATGCTCTTTTAACATCTATACATTATGAAGTTCTTCATAATTAGACATCTACTCTGATAGTTTAATGAGACATCTCTCGCGTTGTTAGGATCATGTTTATAGCTTCCAACAACTGATCTCGTAAGATTGATTTCAGATCGATGCACACCAGCGAGAAAGAACGCCGCTCGCAGTGACTCCAAGCCAATCGAAAATCTGTTCGATGTCTTTCTTCACTTGCTTTTGATACAGGATAAAGTCGATCATGAGCACATTCGTCATCCCACATGATCCTCAATGGAAAGTGCTCTTTATCCAAGAGTTTGCTGCTCTGCGTGAAGCACTTGGGAATCAAGTGATTTCCATCCACCACATCGGAAGCACATCGATTCCTGATATCCTTGCCAAACCCATCATCGACATCCTCATTGAAGTCGACTCGCTTGATGGACTAGACAACTCTAACGCATCCATGCACTCACTCGGATACGAAGTCATGGGTGAGTTTGGTATTGAAACTAGACGCTACTTTCGTAAATCAAACTCCAAAGGCGTCCGGACACATCACATCCATGCCTTTGAAACCGATTCGACTCATCTCGAACGACATCTTGCTTTTCGAGACTTCCTAATCGCTCATCCTGCGAAAGCCCAGGAGTATTCTCAACTCAAAGCTGAGTTATTGGCTCAACAATCGTGCACCGTTGAGACTTATATTGAAGATAAAAACCCGTTTATCAAACAAACGGAAGCCCAGGCCGTTGATTGGGCTCGTGAAAACCAATAATTCGAGAGTCTATATTGAGCAACTGATTCTGCACACATGACTGAAGCGAGTTACCCAATCGAACAAAATCCGTCCAAATGTATCTTTCTCTCTATGTGCTGATTTGCAGTTCTGCTCATCTATTGAATTCTTAAATTCCCCCGCCTATTATCACGACCCGACGCCCAAGGTGGGCACCGATATGTCCTTATGGACCAGATTGAGGTACGAACGATGCCATTTGAATGCCACTTCTCAGGAAAAAAGACTACTTACGGTAACCGAAAAGCCTACGGTGGTGCAAAGATCAAAGATGGTGGTTTCGGTCTTCAAACCACTGGTAAGACTCGTCGAACCTTCAAGCCGAACCTTCAGAAAGTGAACACTGAAATCGTCAATAATGACGGTTCAAAGTCATCAAAGAAGGTCTACGCATCAGCTCATGCGATCCGCTCAGGATTGGTTGTAAAACCACTCAAGCGTAAGTATGGATACACTCGTCTTCAGAAGCTTGCTGCTGAGGGTTGATCAGCTCGTAGAACCGCGTTTTTGCGGCGATACTCCCTTGAATTTGATCAATTTCCGATAATTTTCGATTCTAGCCCACAACATCGCGTGTGGGCTCTTTCGTTTTTGACATAAATCCTGTATACTCACTGAGTTCAACAAAGGATTGTGTTACTAACAGGAGGGCACCGGATGCTCTGCGAATGTGGTCAATATGAAGCGACGATCCATGAAGTGATCATCACGAGTGACAAAAAAAAGGTCGAGCGGCATTTGTGCGAGAAGTGCGCTCGAAAGCAAGGCATCAATCCTGATCCATATGTACCAATCAGCGAACTCATGTCGAGCTCGAGCTACATCATGGGACAAATCGCCAGTACACCATCTACTCCTGAGGATGCAATCAGTAGCACCCCTCCTCGGCCTGCGGTAAAATCGAAACAACCTACCCAAGCATGTGTTGGATGCGGGCAGACATTTAGCGGGTTCAAAAAATCAGGACTCCTCGGATGTCCAGCGTGCTATCAAATCTTCGAAGATCGAATTGGACCGATGATCGAACGAGCACATGAAGGCGGCTGCAACCACGTTGGTAAAGTCCCAAAGCGTGCACTCTGTGAGAGTCAACAGAACAAAGATGACAATCGGATCGATGCACTGCTCGGTGACATCAGACAACGCGAAGAACGACTCGACACACTACGTCATCGACTCGCAAAATCAATTCATGATGAAGAGTATGAACAAGCAGCGATGTTGCGTGACGAACTTACACGATTAACTTCGCTCTCTTCATCACAAATTGAAGCAACTCCGAGCCGATCTGCGAAAGCAACAGATTCAACTCCTGCGTCTTCCTAATATCACTTGGTGACACAGAATCTGAGTCAGCTTGATCAATGATTGATCATCGAGTCCCCACTGCGGCCAAGGAGCAACGATGCAGGCGTCCGACGATGCACAGCCCGAAACTAATCCACTTCGTGAATCCGCATTTACACGGAACGCAGAATGGCTTCGCGGGCTCGGCGAATCAAACGATGTCGTGATGTCCTCAAGAGTCCGTCTTGCTCGAAACATCTCAGGGTTCCCGTTTACACCTCAAGCGACTCGAGTGGATCGATCTCAGGTCCTCGAAGCGTGTAAACATCGCATCTTAAACATGACAACCGGCACTGCTTCACAGTTCATGTGGATCAATCTCCATCAGGTTGGCCGAGAGGATCGCAATCTACTTGTAGAACGACAGCTGATGTCGAGACAACACGCAAAGGGCAAGCTTTCCACTGGAAAAGGTGGCTTAGACGAACCTCGCGGCGTTGCAGTACTCGTTCCAGACGAGCGTGTAAGCATCATGATTAACGAAGAAGATCATCTTCGAATGCAGATCATCCGATCAGGACTTGCATTGAGTAGTTGCCTTGCAGAAGCGAACGAACTCGATGATCAAATAGAATCAGGTATGGACTACGCGTATCACCCGAGGTTCGGATATCTCACTGCGTGTCCTACCAATGTAGGAACTGGTTTAAGACTCTCTGTAATGCTTCATCTTCCTGGACTCAAGCTTGCAGGAGAGCTCGAAAAGGTCCGAAGAGCAGCACACGATATGGGGCTCGCCGTCCGTGGATTCTATGGCGAAGGTTCCGAATCGCCCGGCGAGTTTTATCAACTCTCAAACCAAACGACGCTTGGAAAATCTGACGAGATGCTCTTACGCGAAATGGAACACGAAATAGTTCCTAGAGTTGTCGGCTACGAACGACACGCACGCAAAAACCTGATCGCGAATCGAAAAGAAATGCTCGAAGATCAAGTTTGGCGCGCGATGGGTGTTCTCAAGAATGCAAGACTGATGAAAGTCGAAGAAGCGATGGAATACCTAAGCTTGGTTCGACTCGGAACAATGCTCGGACTCGTCGACGGGGTTTCACTCGAACAAATCCACACACTCTTACTTCATGTTCAACCAATGCATTTGCAAAAAACGCTGGGCATGACCCTCACTCAACAACAACGAAGAGTTGCGAGAGCAGAACTGATCCGCAAGCAGCTCACTCCAGATCTCTCGTGAGGGATTCTGTTGTTGTCTGATCTACAAACCAATCTCGACGAACACATCATCAACTTACTCCCAGATGATGGTTCTACTCATGTCGATGATAATGTCTTTGATTGGCCACCAGCGACTATCCAACCCAGTCCTGCTCCTGAGCCTTCCCATCCCCCATCGATTCTCGAGCAATCAGCTATCGCAACTCTATTTGAATCTGTTGAAACGCACCTGCTTGGCCGGAGCGGGATCGCCTTTGACAAATGGGCAACAAAGACAGGTTGGCAGCGTGATTCGATACAGGCCTACTGTTGGCGATGTGGCGGTAGCGTGGGCGAACATGAGAGCGACGGCGAAGGTTGCGCTACATGTCGATCGAAGCCACTCCCTTGGGATCGAGCAATTCGACTCGGAATCTATCGTGGAGTCCTACGAAACGAAGTCCTCACGCTCAAGTTCAAAGCCTGGCGTCCAACTGGACGAGGCTTAGGGCTCCATCTGGGGTACGCGATCAAAGAGCAGCTCGAACGAGCTCAAGTTCAACCAGATCAAGTAGCAATTGTCCCTATACCGATGCATCGAATGAGACGCATTGCGAGAGGGGTTGACCACACTCAAGTCCTTGCTGAATCCGCATCGCAGGTCATCGGATGTCCAATTCTACGAATTCTCAGCGCCAAACAACGCCGAGAACAAGTCGGACTATCAATGACCGCCAGAGCAAAGAACATCCGAGAGGCATTTTTCATCTCAGATCGGAAAGCGAATTTGATCCGACGACGATATTCAAAGAAAATTCGATTGTTTATTTTACTCGATGATGTCCGGACAACAGGAGCAACCTTTGTCGCAGCTGGAAAAGCGTTGAGATCCTCATTTGGAACGAATTCAGTGGAATTCACCGACGATTTTGGGTTAAACTCGATCTGGGTTTGCAGCGTAGGAGTCGCTGGAGAGGGCCGCCGGAGTGAAATGGAGGCGCAGCGATGAGCATCGAAGAACGGAAACTTGAGAAATTGATCAAGATGTTTGCCTTCACAGATTGACAATGAAGTTGGAGTGTCTATCCTTTCCCCCGCCACCAAGTACGGTTGGCAACGATTAACGAAGGCTTGATGCCGAGTCAATCTGCTTCTTTGACAAGTAAACAGTTGGGTCCACCACGAGAATGTGAGACGCCATAAACCGATGCATATCGGGCTCCTGACGGGGTATTGGTCGTCTATTAAAACGTTGGCAAGCAAGGTCACACTTGTTTGTCTTTTACATTCTTGTGCAAGTGGAAGCCCCAAATTTAAATTTGGAATAGACACTTAGAGTGTAAAAGCTTTTCGAGGTTTTGCCACCTCGGACATGTTTGAACCTTCGGGTTTGAATGTGTAGACCGGCCTATTACGCCTCCTTCGGGAGCACGGATAGGTTAGTCGGATCGGCTTCTTTTGATGCGAATCAGTTCTTCGGAACTGTGCAACAATAATCAACTGAAGAGTTTGATCCTGGCTCAGATTGAACGCTGGCGGCATGGCTAAAACATGCAAGTTGAACGACCTCTTCGGAGGGAGTGGCGAAAGGGCGAGGAATATAATCGAATGTACCCCAAGGTGGAGGATAGCTTCTGGAAACGGAAGGTAATACTCCATGTGCTCTACGGAGGAAAGGTTTACCGCCTTGGGAGCGGCGATTATCCTATCAGGTAGTTGGTGAGGTAAAGGCTCACCAAGCCGAAGACGGGTAGCGGGTGTGAGAGCATGACCCGCCGCATCG